>Ga0055461_10000091_pt1 | contig 14372 bp, 6 predicted proteins | sample Joice_ThreeSqB_D_FD_57688 | JGI IMG/M metagenome (GOLD analysis project Ga0055461, IMG submission 57688) | Wetland microbial communities from San Francisco Bay, California, USA, that impact long-term carbon sequestration - Joice_ThreeSqB_D1 | ecosystem: Environmental > Aquatic > Marine >...
AACCACATCATTTTTGCGATTTCCGGTAGAGATAATCTGTCCCGGTGGAGCATCTATAATTAACTCTGGAGATACTCCTGTTTTATGAACCAGGCCGGTATCGAGAGCAAATTTCGTAATGGCAATAATGGCATGGCCGCACATCGTGCTGTACCCTTCATTGTGCAGGAAAAATATTCCGAAATCGGCATTTTCAGTACAGGGCTCCGTAACCACTGCTCCGTACATATCCGCATGACCTCTTGGTTCCCACATAATTCCCTTCCTGATATGGTCAAGGTGATCCCTGAAATACCGTCTTTTTTCTAGAATCGACCCCCCTTTAATTTCCGGATACCCATCGACCAGTATCCTTAAAGGCTCCCCTCCCGTATGCATGTCGATGGTTGTTATAGCATTCCAGCCGGGAGGTGGTGACCAGTTCAGGTCTTTCAATTTATTAAACATGCTTCCTTGGCAAATCCTGATTCAATTTATGAATATAAGCTGAAATTATGATTTTCCATATCTTTGTAATACGATGAGGAAGCTGATCCTGCCAATGATGTTTTGCTGTTTCTCTGTGACGATAGTGGCGCAGAAGTCACTTCCTGATACACTTTCCTGTACAGATACCATTCCCGCTGGTCTTACCCTGCTTAAAGGCACTGGCGCTTATACATTAAAAACAGAAATCGATACAGTGATAACATTGGTTATCAATGAATTACTTGCCATTAATTCAGATTTATTCCTGGATAAAGCAGGAGATGATGACGATTGGTTTGAAATATATAACTACGGTGATGACCCGGTCAGGTTAGATAACCTCTTCTTTACTGATGACCCGGCATTTCCATTTAAGTGGAAACTTGATACGGCTGGGGGATTGATTCTATACCAGAACAAGTATTTGACTATATGGGCTGATGATGAACCTGAAGAGGGTTATAATCATGCTTCATTCAAGCTTTCAGGAGAGGGAGAGTACCTTGGGATCTATGCCGGGGACGGCTCCCTGGTCGATCATGTCTTTTACGGTCCCCAGCATTCGAACATCTCTTACGGAAGATTCCCGGACGCGGGTTTATCCTGGAATTTTTTTGCAGTTCCAACTCCCTCAGCACCAAATTCCGAACCCGGTGAGGAAGAGGTCATTCCCGTTCCATTCTCAAATCTTACGGGTGGGTTCTATACTGATCCGGTTATGATGGCATTGTTCTCTACCATTGCCGGATCTACTATCTATTATACTACTGATTGCACTGAGCCAGACACCTCCGATCTCCTTTACCTTGGACCCTTTGAGATTAGTTCCACCACTATCATCAGGGCCAGGGCCTTCAAAGAAAATGCAGTGGGTAGCCCCGTATTAACTATCTCTGTTCTAATGGAGGAACAGGAGTTTGATAACCCGGTCATTTCGCTGGTTGCAGAACCTGATGTACTCTTTGGAGAAGCCGGACTCATTTCAGAAAAGAACAGAGTCATCGAAGTAACAGCAAGCATGGAATATATTGAAGATGGAGAGGCCCTTTTCCGGAGTGGTACCGGGATTCATTTACACGCCCCGAAATCCAGCGCCCCCAATTCTTTAAGTCTCTCAGCCAGAACAAGATACGGGAACAGTTGGTTTGACTATCCTTTCTTTAAGAACAGGGGTCCGGATAGATTCAAAGAGTTAATTTTAAGAAACAGCGGGAATGACGATGTCAATAAAGCAACTACTAACATCCATTTCCGGGATCCCCTTATTCAAACACTGGCGCTAAAGTCCAATAAAAACCCCATGATTTCTGAATCAAAGCCAGTGAACGTATTCCTCAACGGGAACTATTACAGTCTTTTCAATTTAAGGGAAAAAGAAGATGAATATTATATTGAAACCCACACAGGTGTAACCGAAGATTATGACTTTATAGAATTGGAGTTTGATTACTACGCCAACATCCATATTCTTGAAGGCTCCTATGATTCGTGGCGTGAGTTGCTCGCATTCGTTGACACAACAGGGAATCTCTCACTTGACGAAGATTTTAGGATTTTGGAGCAGATGATTGACCTGGAGAATTTTACCGATTACTGGATTACGGAAGTTTTTGTTGGGAACTACGACTGGATTTCAAACAATATCTTATTCTGGAAACCCGAAAATGGTCAATGGAAATGGATCTACTGGGATACGGACCATGGACTGGGACTCAAATTCATAAACTACGGCGATGCTTCATGGAACACTCTCTTATGGTCACTAACTTTCAGTGACCGGGCCTGGTCCAATGGCTACAACAACATCCTGATCCGGAACCTGCTCCTGAATGAGAATTACAGAGCGTTTTTCATTAAGCGTTTTGCTCAGTTGCTCAGCACATCGTTCAGTTTTAATAATACCAAGCCTGTTCTGGACTCCATGATAGCCCTCTATCGAAATGATATGACGATTCATGCTGACCACTGGGGAAGGTCCATGTCAAACTGGGAAAATGCTTGCAGTATCGTTGAAGATTACCTGCGACGAAGGCCCGACACGGTATTCAACCATATCAGGGATTTCTTTGGATTACAGGATCCGGTACCGGTGAGCATAAGGGTCGAACCACCCGGTGCAGGCACGATTTCATTTTCCGGATTAAAAGTTTCCGACAGGCCCATGCATGGAAAGTTCTTCCCGGGAATGGAGTATCAGCTTCAATTCAAAATTCTTCCGGGATTTACGATAGATAAATGTGAACCCTTTAATGTCACCGGCGACTCCATTGAATTCCAGCTGACAGACTCCATGGAAATCGTTGCCTACTGTCTGCCTTCCGATCATTCATTCCCTATCCAGCTCTCAGAGGTATATTCCAATAATCATGAAAGTTATGATGCCGGAGATTGGATAGAGTTTTACTACTATGGCTCCAATATAGTCAACCTTAATAACTGGTATATTACTGGAGATGACGACCAGTTGCTTTACTCCTTTGGTGAGGAGGCCATTGTAAATCCAGGCGAAAGTTTCGTTGTGGCAGAAGATCTCGAACGTTTCGGGGAGATTTTCAAGGAACCTCTTCTCATCTTTGGAAACCTGAACCACGGTTTTACCAACCAAACCACACTTACTCTCAAGTCAGGTGAAGGAGAAACCCTGATAAGGGTTGAACTAATGGCCTCACCTGACTGGCCCGAATTGCCCGAAGAAGGATTCAGCATCGAATTAAAAAGTATTGCGGATGATGCCGGTAATGGCGCAAACTGGGAACTGAGTGAAAACAGCTTTGGATCTCCGGGCCGGCCAAATTACACATGCTATAACTTTCATAAACCATCGGGTAAGGACTCTATATTCAACAATAGTGAAATCCATCATATTGGTATTACATCACCAGGGGAGTTCTATTCAGATCAGGATCATCACCTTCTGGCCGGGATTTCAATTAAAGAAATTACCGGTCCGGGCGAATTATACCTGGACAAGGCCAGGATTGATCCGGGGAATGTATATGATCCTGCTGACCTGGAATTTCATCCACATGAACCTCTCAGCAGTGCTACCAATCTAACCTATAGCTTTATAGATAAGTCAGGTCAGGAGAGTTCCGAATACTCCATCTGGTTTAATCCCACACTTGGTATATCGCATGTAAGCCGGCAAAGTCTCCGGGTTTATCCTGTTCCTTCCCGTGATTTCTGTATCATTGAGTTGCCTCCGGCTTATCCGGACCCCGTTGATTTTATCTTGTTTGATATAAACGGGAAGAGGCTGAAGTCTCTTCATTTCCCGGGTGGCAACAGAGAACTGAACATTGATCTGACGGGTGTTGGAAGCGGGATCTACATATACCTGATAAAAACAGACCTATCAGTTATAAATGGTAAAATAGAGGTGATCAGGTAAATATTGATGCATCTCCTAATCGTTTCCTGAATAAATGAATAACCGGCTCAGCCGGATCAAGTTGCCTGGTTGTTCAAGATCCACTCTTAGAATATATGCTCCCGGATTCTCCAGCCGGTGCTGCCAGGATATGGTCTGTCGACCTCCTTCAATATAGAACAGGGCACTGTTGACCCTTGTTCCGGTCAGTGAAAAAATAGTCAACCGCATCTTAGTTCCCGGCATTTCATCCAGGTCCAGGTACATCAATTCCCCCATGGGAATAGGGTAGATATGTACATATTGTTCCTCCTGAAGGTCTTTTGCTTCTATGGAATTTCCTCCGTTTGGACTACCCGGAGAATATTGTAGTCTGGATGCTGCATACCAGCTGGAGTAAAGATTATTATCCAGTTCAGGTGAAATCAGTTGTAAACTCGGACCGGTACCGTCTGCTTCCTCCGGCCAGGGCGCCTTATCATCATAGCTTACAAAGTCTTCCAGATCCCCATGCTCATTTTTTAACAGAAGTGTTTCACCTTCATTACTGAGCTGAAATCCGGTCTCTCCATTATTAAAGCTTCCTGTCAAATAGCTACTGAAACCAAACTCATAAAGAAACTGTTCTGAGTTCCCTGCAACGACCAGATATCCCAGGGGATCGATCACCGCATTCTCTCCGAAACTGAACAGATTATTGGCCCCGCCATCGGTAAACTGAAACCCGTTTAGCCCGATACTGAAGTTATTGGGATTATAAATCTCTATCCATTCTGACTGTCCTGCATTCATCGGATTGTACATGATTTCATTGATCACAAGTGGATCTCTTAAAGCGCTGGATATCGTATCAAAAACAGCAACGATCTCAAGTGTTGGTTCAGGAATTGCTTCAATCCGGTGTTGATTTGAAATTCCCCTCCATTCCATAAAACTTCCGCCTTCATCAGGCCATGCCTCCAGCGTAATGGGGACTCCGGCCATATAGATCCCATCCCAGTTCTCCTGGTCAATAACCAGTGAATTCAGTTTAACACTACCATGGCCCTCTATCTTCAACTTGATCCTTACTGTATCATCCAAGCCAAAATATGCTTTCATCTGATCGTATACTTCCGCAGGACGCTGCCTTAGAAAATTCCTGATGTTCTCATTGTTTTGGTCCCATCTTCCCCTGTTCCCGGGATTCCATCGCTCAAATTCGGCATCCATCTCCGGTGACAGTACCGCCACCAGTGAATCATATATCCGGATCGCACTGTCGGGGATGAAAAGTGAATTCAACAGATCGCAATTCCGGTTGATTAAATCAATCCGGAACTGTTCATTTTGTATCAGTTTCTGGGGAATAAAATTGGGCCATTTCTCCGCGCTCGTATTGGCATATTCGATAAAACCATCCCAACTTGTAGTATTGTAAGAGCGGTCTGTATCCCAAATGGCCCATCTCCACCGGCCTCCATCTGGTTTGATGGCAAAAGCTCCCCAGGTCCAGGACCGGAACTGAGTGGAGTGCACCAGGGAAAGAAGGTTCAGCAGAGAATTCATATCCATAAAGGCAGATACCTGGTCATACACCTCAGGGCGTGTAAAGTCAGTGGAATCAAAATAGCTGACCAGCCTGTTCCATTCTTCCATTGTGCCATATTTCAGATCAGGGCCCCACTTCTGAAACCTGACGATGTCAAAGTCCTGGATCCCCAGGTTGTCCTCAATAAAATATTCATTGATGCTTTCCCGGATATTATAGATCCCCCAGTATCTGTTATTCAGTAATAGAACCCCAAAATCACTCTCGGTGGCCAGCTCGCCCAATTTGCCCCATAATTCGTTGCTGAACGGATCCCTTAACAGAGTGCCGGTGCTGGTTGAAATATCATCATCATATCCGGATCTGAGCACCAGGTTCTTGAAACTGGTTGGCCCCCTGTCGAAGGGAGATACTTTTAATTCGGATGTGCCATATCCTCCCCGAAAATGTAGCCTGAATGCTTTCTTAGGCATAAATACAGAATTGCCACCCTGGATCCTGATCCCCGAAATGGCAGAAAATTGCTGAACATCGTTGTAATAGGAAAATGAGACCTGACGTTCCCAGAAGGGACCCTCGCTAGCATAATTGGTATAGATCCCTTTGGGCCCATAAAGATTTTCCACATTGGTTGACAGTGAAAAAACAGGCAGATGATATTGGTCCGGAGGGAAATAAGTCGCGGCCTGGCTGTAACCTGCCAGGTGATCCTGTTTTAATATGACCGAACGGATGGTTGTCGTATCCTGGATATCCAGGGGGGCCTGATATAACACTCCCTGTTTGGGATCATTCCCATCTACAGAGTAATATATAGAGTCTGCCTGATCGGGTGATGCGAGTGAAACTGTCAGGGGAAAGGTAAATGCTCCGCCTGTATTGCTGAATACAGGATCATTGCTGAGGCTGTCGTAGGTAATGGCATCTAAATCTGCAGGCCAGGTGGAATATACCCAGTTTTCTGGACTTTCTGTGGTCCTGAATATATAATTAACCGGGACACGCGGATATACCTTTTCTTCCATTAAAATCCCTACCGGATTGCTGATCAGAACTGCTTCTCCATTGCCATTTAATTTAAAAGGCACCTGATAATGAAGCAGGTCATCCCTGTCACCTGCCCATAACCGGATGGTATCGCCTGCAGGAACATAAATATCCTGATGGATCCTGTATTTATAGGGTTTGGCAGGATTATCCGAAAGAAAGTATCCGTTTAAATTGATGGGAGCAGCGGAGAGGTTACTGATCTTGAACCAGTCACTATAGGCCCCGCTATCATCCATTGCAAGAGACAGGTTGGAAGGCGAGATCTCTACCAGCCTCAGAGGTGACTGATAATATGGATAGCGACCGAGGTCGAGCCTTGTACCATCGGGATCCTGGTCATCGGGATCCACCAGGTAATCCAGTCCATCCTTATCAAGGTCAGGATCCCCCGCATCTATGGCATCAGAATTGAACAACAGCCTGAAATCCTTGCCACCTGCATCAATAAAACTTGGAGCTCCGGTAATATTACCCACCCCGGGGAGCATTACCGAATCGGTCAGGGTATAATCAAAATGTGTTTCGGAATTTGCCACCTCGATGAGATCCCCCAGCTTCGAGTTTGATATAATGGAATTCGTCACATAGATGGTGCCTCCGGTGGTCAACTCGCCTGCATTATGAAAGGCCCGGATCCCGTAATTGTTTCCAAAGATCGTGTTGTGCTGGGAATGAACGATTGCTCCTGTATGACTTTGAATGCCGGCATTTGAATTGGTCAGTAAATTCCCATACACAAAGACCGTACTGCTTTCACCTATGCTTATGGCCATATCACAACTGTCTATTACATTATCACCAATCACAATATTGCTGCTGTTGGTGCCAATATCAATTCCATCGTCCGAATAGCCGTGTATAATGTTGCCAGTAATCGTGTCGCCGGAGATCCCGTCCAGGTCAATAGCATCTGTTTTCCCTGATGCCGGATTACCCGCAAGGGATGTGTTCCTAATAATTACTTTATTTGCATTATGTGCTCCGATGCAATCATCTCCAACATCTCCATATGTATCTGCCACATCGCAATTTAAAATGATCAGGGAATCACCATAACTGGTTATGAACCGGACGCCGCGGCGGATCATTAAATTGCTGGCAAAGAAGGAACCCTGGTTTTCTATATAATTCCATCTGTTTCCAGGTGCATCGCTCGTGAAAAGGACGTGCTCATCTTCACTTCCTTCGATAATCAGCTTACCGTTATTGATCAATGTTACGCCATTGGATAAAATAATCTGAGATCCAGCGTTGATTTTCAAGGTAATGCCACTATTTATCGAAAGGTTTTGTTGAATATAGTATGGAGAACCCTCTTTTGTCAGCACACTATCCCTTTCAATGATGGCCGGAAGAGGTTCCTGGGCCACAGTTGACATGCAGACGAATGTTGTCAAAAGGACGATATGAATGATTCTGAACACAACCTAAATATAGCATATTTGATTTCTAAATGAACAAAGCCCCCTCCAATGTTAAGGAGGGAGCTTTGTACCCGGAGCCGGGATCGAACCGGCACGGCCATTACTGGCCACTGGATTTTAAGTCCAGCGCGTCTACCAATTCCGCCACCCGGGCCTTTATATGGTAGTTACTTTCAAATTTAAACAAAAAGCTTTAATCCTTTTGCATAAAATGAGGATGTCCAAATGGACATCCTCATTTCTATTTGAGCGGGAAACGGGACTCGGACCCGCGACCCCGACCTTGGCAAGGTCGTGCTCTACCAACTGAGCTATTCCCGCAAAGGGATTGCAAATATAGTACGCAAAAACCAATCCTGCAAGCCAATAGTTTCAATTTTCGGTCTATAATCCAGATAGCTTTTTGATCTCATTCAATATATTCAGCGCCTCAACAGGTGTTAGATTGTTGACATCCAGATCGGCTATCTGGTCACGGATCTGCTTCAGTACGGGATCATCCAGCTGGAAGAAGCTCATCTGGAGTCCCTCCCTGCTGCCGGCCAGTTCAGCTACAGGTTTACTCAGGTTCTTCTCTCCACCGGTCTTCTCCAGTTCCATCAGAATTTCATTGGCGCGTTTGATCACACTTTTAGGCATTCCGGCCATTCTGGCCACATGGATTCCAAAACTGTGCTCACTTCCACCCCGCACCAGTTTCCTGAGAAAGATCACCCTGTTGTCGAGCTCCCTGATGGACACATTATAGTTTCTCACCCTTTTAAAGGAGGCCTCCATTTCGTTCAGTTCATGATAATGAGTGGCGAAAAGTGTTTTAGCCTTGCCTTTCTGTTGTTCATGTATATATTCCACCATGGCCCATGCAATGGAAATTCCATCATAGGTGCTGGTTCCGCGTCCTATCTCATCAAGGATCACCAGGCTTCTTCCCGACAGGTTATTCAGAATACTGGCAGCCTCAAGCATCTCTACCATGAAGGTGGATTCACCAAGAGAGATATTGTCAGAAGCTCCCACGCGCGTAAATATCTTGTCCACCCATCCAATACTGGCTGATTCGGCCGGCACAAAACTTCCGACCTGCGCCATCAGGGTAATCAATGCAGTTTGCCTCAGGAAGGCTGATTTTCCTGACATATTGGGGCCGGTCAGGATAATGATCTGTTGATCCTTTTCATCCAGCCTGACACTGTTGGATACATAGACCTCATCGGGCGGGAGCTGTTTTTCGATGACAGGATGACGTCCCTCATTGATTTCAATGGTCGTGGAATCATTCATTTCGGGCCGGCAGTAACCATTCTCAAGGGCTATAATGGCAAATGAGAGGAGACAATCGAGGCGGGCCACGAGAGATGCATTCATTTGTATGGCACGAACCCATTCGTTTATTCCAGTAACCAATTCCTGGAACAGGTTTGCCTCAAGTGCGAGGCTTTTTTCCTCAGCTCCCAGTATCTTCTCCTCATAGCTTTTTAGCTCCTCAGTGATATATCTTTCAGCGCTAACCAGTGTTTGTTTCCTGATCCACTCTTCCGGGACTTTGTCCCTGTGGGTATTACGAACTTCAATATAGTAACCGAAGACATTGTTGTAGGCAATCTTCAGGCTTGAGATGCCGGTCAGCTCCACTTCCCTCCGCTGCATGTTCAACAGGTAATCTTTTCCGGAGTGCATGATCTCCCTTAGTTCATCCAGTTCAGCAGAGACTCCTGCAGCGATCACACCTCCCTTGTTAATCACAACAGGGGGATTAGGATTTAGCGTGTTTTCAATTCGTGCCTTAACCTGTGCACATGGATCGATCTGGGCTGCCAGCTGCTTAAAGGATTGATCTGGTGATACTTCACATTGCTTTTTCAATGCTTCACTGGCATCCAGTGCTCTTTTTAACTGTATCAGCTCCCTTGGGGAAACTCTTCTTACGGCTACTTTAGAAATAATTCTCTCCAGGTCTCCCACCTGCCTGATCTGGGTGGCCAAAAACTGCCTGAATTCTTCCTCCTGGCTGATATGTTCCACCATATTGTGCCGCTCCCTTATCAGCAACAGATCTTTCAGGGGCAATGACAACCATCTTTTCAGCAAACGTGATCCCATGGGAGTTACTGTCCTGTCCATCACATCCAGCAGTGTGGGTGCTCCTTCATATAACGAATGGAATATCTCCAGGTTCCTGAGTGTGAAACGGTCAAGCCATACAAAGTGATCACTCTCGATACGTGACAGGCTTGAAATGTGCCCCGTATGTGTGTGCTGGGTCAGTTCAAGGTATTGCAGTATGGCGCCACTGGCTATGATCCCGAGCGTCATATCCTGTACCCCGAATCCTTTCAGGTTCTGTGTACCAAACTGTTTCTGAAGCTTGTTCCTGGCATTCTCTTCCGTATAGACCCACTCCTCGAGAAAATAGGTATAGTAACCCGAACCGAATGATTCCTGAAACTCTCTTTGAAGGCTCCTTTGCACCAGAACCTCTTTCGGATTAAAGCTGTTCAGCAATTTATCGATAAATGCCTGGTCACCCTGCGAGGCCATAAATTCACCTGTTGAGATGTCCAAAAATGCGATGCCCAGGACCTTCCTGTCCATGTATATACTGGCAAGAAAATTATTTTCCCTGTTATCCAGTACATTTTCATTGTATGTGACGCCTGGCGTGACCAGCTCAGTTATACCCCTTTTTACGATTTTCTTGGTTAGCTTGGGATCTTCCAGTTGTTCACAGATAGCCACCCTTTGCCCGGCGCGAACCAATTTAGGAAGGTAATTGTCCAGAGCATGATGAGGAAATCCTGCAAGCTCCACTGATGAGGCTGCCCCGTTGGCTCTCCGTGTCAGGGTGATGCCCAGGATTTCGGAGGTAAGAATAGCATCTTCTCCAAAAGTTTCGTAAAAATCTCCAACCCGGAACAGGAGCACCGCATCAGGGTGACTGGCCTTGACGGCGTAATACTGCTTCATCAGCGGAGTTTCAACGATATTTTTTGGAACTGTCATCCTCAGCACATTGTCTCTCAAAAATAGAGGTTATGTCACTATTATCGAAGTGTTGTTGAAAAGTAACTGCTTTTAATTCCCTGCCAGCCCTAACAAAAAACAGGGTGCCTTTTGGGGACACCCTGAGTTTAGTTGGTAGTTTATTAAATCCTAAAGGTTGATATCGACACCAACAGCTATAATCGTTGTCTTTTTTCCATAGGTGTCGGTAAAAGGCACAGCCACTGGAAAACCGGTTGGCGTATAGGTCTGTGACTTAGAATAGTCATCATAGAAGGTGAAACAGACGGCTGCATTGATGGTGATCATTTTGGTCACATCAATAAACACACCGCCACCCACTGTCTGGCTCTTCAGCGCATAAGACAGATCCGACTGGTAATTGTCATTGACACCATTGTTCCCGCCTGAATATCCGGCGCTTATACCAAGGATTCCAAGCAGTTTATATTCCAGTCCAATCTGGTATGAATAGCCATTTTGATCAATGGTCAGGTCATTATTGATCTGTTCTCCGGCTTCACTTTCTTCTCCATAATATGCGGATTTGTCAAGAAAGTAATTGAATCCCACGGCAGCAGTAAGCTTATTAAGCGGCTTCAGTTCCACCCCTACTGCGAACATGCCTGGTAGGTCTGCTCTTACTTTTTCTCCATCGGGGAACATATCCACATCATCCACCTCAGTATCATTGGTCAGTTCGATTTTGGTATGATGTTCGTACTTAGCAGCAATATTGATCATATCGGTCAGGTGGAGGTTCACACTGATAAAAGGTATAAAACCCATCCCGGTCTGAATAGCCTTCAAATGAGCATCTGCGGTACCTAAATCCAGGGCTCCAGCGGTTCCGTTCAGAAGAGCCACAGTGGCCGCATTTAATCCGGGTGTGCCAGCCACCGCCCTCAGGTAGTCTCCCGGGATACCGGTGAAAGCTCCTGATGCAGGAGCCGCACTAATGGTTACTCCGGTCAGTGCTCCTTCATAGCTGTTTTTGGCTGTAACCAGACGACCTCCAATAGCCACCGAAATCATATCGTTAATGGCATAGGTAGCGCCCAGCTGATATCCCATATATGCAGACGAGCCGTTAAAGGATGCACTCAAATTATATCCTGTGACATTGCGGAACATCGGATCGGGAGCCCCTAATCCTGTAAATCCTGCATCGATTGGAGCCAGTGCACCCTGTAACATTGGTACAACGGAAGCCACAGGAATCTCAAATGAAGGGAGTCCGGCTGAGAAATCAGCACTACCGCCTCCACCAATAACATGAAAACCGGCTGAAAAGGTCCATTTATCCATTTTATACGCTGCATAAATACTTGGAAAAATAGGCGCCATTAAATCGGCTTGATATGTTTTGGGAGAACCTGCCAGATAGGTATAGTCACTGGTAATGGTCCTGGTTTGAAAAATAGTCTGATTGGATAGTGAGAGGTGTAGTCCGTTATTCATCTGGGCCAGGCCAGCAGGATTGAAATATACTGCGTCAACCCCCAGAGTTGCATTTCGGGCTAACATACGTGCCCAGGCTGCACTCCCGTTTGTGTTAGTCACAAGGGCTCCTGCCATCAGCAACTGGGAGGAAACCAGCATACCAATGATCAATAAGTTCATTCTTTTCATGAGGATCTTTTTTCGTTTAGCAGAGACAAGTAAGTAAATATTTTTCAATTTTAACTTTTTTCCCATTTATTGGTTATCTCTTTACTCATCATCATCATGTGAATTAATCTTACGAAATGAACCCATTCTGGGATAAAAGGTACAATACCCGAAATTATGTTTATGGTAAGGAGCCCAACAGCTTTTTCTCCTCTCAGCTGAATGGAATTGCACCCGGAAAAATCCTTTTACCAGGAGAAGGGGAGGGGCGAAACGCCGTTTTTGCAGCGATAAAGGGCTGGTCAGTGGATGCATTTGATCAAAGCGGAATTGCCAAGGAAAAAGCACTGGCGCTAGCTTCTGAAAACGGCGTACAGATCGGTTATAAAGTCTGCCAGTTGGAGGATTTTCCTTTTATTTCAGATTATTATGATTGTGCCGGGCTTATCTATTTTCATGCCGATGATCCGGGACGAAAATTCCTCCACCGAAAAGTCTATGAATCACTTAAACCTGGGGGGATACTGATACTTGAAGCGTTTCATAAAGAACAGTTGAGCAACAATACCGGGGGGCCCAAATCCCCGGAAATGCTATTTGATGAAGAGACCCTCGCCTCTGACTTTAATTTATTTATAAATTTGTTGCTTGAAAAACAGGAAATCCTGCTCAACGAAGGTTCATTCCACCAGGGCGAAGCCTCTGTGATCCGGTTCGTCGGGAAAAAGCCATAGTTTAATGACATCCAGTACTAAGCAAGAGATACAACCCGTAACCATCAGTTTCACAGAAGAACTCTCCCCGGGAATATTTCTGATTGGTTTCAAACGCCGATTCGATTTTATGGCCGGACAGGTCATTGGAATAGCCATCCGAAAGGATGATGCCAGAAGATTGTACAGCATCTGCAGTGGGGAACAGGATGAGGAGATCAGTATCCTCTATAAGGTGGTTGAAGAAGGGTACCTGACACCTCAACTTTCAGATCTGGAAGCAGGAGATACCATCTGGGTCACTCCTCCCGCTGGAGAATTTACAGGTACACCTGGACCGGCGGTATGGGTTGCTGCAGGAACCGGGATAGCACCCTTTTATTCCATGCTGCGGTCCGGCCTGGGAAAAAATAAGATCCTTTTACATGGCAACAGGTACCTGGAACAGTTTCATTTTTATGATGAGTTCAGAGAGGTGCTGGGTGACAATTATACAAGATGCTGCAGTGGCGAAAACGATACGGAAGTCTTTTCGGGCCGGGTCACGGATTACCTTGAGGAACAGGAAAACCTGGATCCGGAGTTAAAGTACTACCTTTGTGGCAGTACTGAAATGGTTGTAGAAACAAGGGACATCCTGATCCGAAAAGGAGTCCCCTTCGAAAATATTATCTCTGAAATCTATTTTTGAATCATGCCTGAATACCTGTTCGGTAAGACGCTGGGGGAGTTGAAGACTGTAGGTCAGAGCCTCGGTCTTCCATCGTTTACAGGTAACCAGCTTGCAGAATGGCTCTATAAAAAAGAGGTTTCCTCATTCGGGGAAATGACCAATCTTTCTAAAAAAGCCAGGACAATGCTTGAGGAAAAATTCCACATCGGTATGGCCCCGCCTATCGATGTCCAGGAATCGGTGGACGGTACCAGGAAATACCTGTTCCCCGCCCTGGAGGGTAAATATATCGAAACAGCATTTATACCTGAAAAAGAACGTAGCACGGTTTGTGTCTCATCCCAGGTGGGTTGTAAGATGGGTTGCCTCTTCTGTATGACAGGCAAACAGGGATTCCAGGGAAACCTGAGCTCAGGAGAGATCCTGAATCAATACAGGAGCATCCCTGAATGGAAGAACATCACCAATATTGTCTATATGGGTATGGGTGAACCGCTTGATAATATATCAGAGGTATTAAAGAGCCTGGAGG
>Ga0055461_10000093_pt1 | contig 14227 bp, 13 predicted proteins | sample Joice_ThreeSqB_D_FD_57688 | JGI IMG/M metagenome (GOLD analysis project Ga0055461, IMG submission 57688) | Wetland microbial communities from San Francisco Bay, California, USA, that impact long-term carbon sequestration - Joice_ThreeSqB_D1 | ecosystem: Environmental > Aquatic > Marine >...
TTGATCAGCGAGTACCGCGCGACTGGTGGCTCACGGCTGACGTCGCCAGTCGCGACCTCGAGAAGCGATGATTCTCAGGGGCAACACGATGTTTCAGACCCAACCCCTCAATCATGAACACTTTGCGCACGAGGGCACGTCCGGCCTGCCGCTGGCGGCGCCCTACGGCTCGAATGCGAAGATCTTCTTCCAGTCGTTCTTCATGCTGATGACGACCCAGCCCTGCTTCTGGGCTTCGGCCATCAGCGAATCGCTGAACGTGCCGATCTTCGAGTTTGGCCCATAGGCCCACTCGCGCGCGGCGTCATCGTGATGCACCAGCATCATCAGTCGCGCGCCGCCACCGCCCTGCGTCCATTCGAGCATCTGCCGGTCGCCGTCCGAGTTGCCGAAGGCAGCGACGGGCCGCCGGCCGATGTGCGAATTGATGCCGACCGGCTTGCCGGTCTTGTCGTCGATGAAGTCGATCGCCGGCAGGCGGACCAGCACCGGCTTGCCGTCGCGCATCTCGTACTTCGTCTTGATGCTGCTGCCCACCACCTGCTCGGGCGGGATGCCATAGATCCGCTCTGTCCACGGACGCATGAATTCGATGCCGCCGCCGGAGACGATGAAGGTCTTGAAGCCGTTCGCGCGCAGATAGGCGAGCAGCTCGAGCATCGGCTGATAGACCATCTCGGTAAGAAGCCGGCCTGTCTTGGGGTGTTTCGCCGCGGCAATCCAGTCCTTCACGATCCGCTCGAACTCTTCGGTGGTCATGCCCGCGTGCGTGGCCATGACGATCTCGACAATGGCCTTCTCTCCGCCCGCCAGCGCCTTGCTCAGGTCGCCCTTGAGCAGCGAGGCGAACGGCTCCCTGGTCTTCCACTCGGGATGCTGGGGTGCCAAGGCCTTCACACGCTCGAGGGCGAACAGCATCTGAAAGTACATCGGCTGCTCGGCCCACAGCGTGCCGTCGTTGTCGAAGGTGGCAACGCGCTCGGCGGGAGGCACGAACCTCGGGCTGCCCTGCGTCGTGGTCGCCCTTACGAACGTGACGATCGCCTGCTTGGCGGTGCCGTCGCCCCACGAGGGCAGCGGATCCGTTTGCGCGACGGCAGGAGAACCGAGGGCCAGCCCCGCCGCCAACGCCAACACGAAAGCCAGAAACCGTCGTTGCAGTGATCTCATCACAGCGGCTCCTCGGAAAAAGACTATGAACACGGCCGGCTCAGCGCTCGCATGGCCTCGGCGTCCGGGTGGCGCCGCGGCAGCGCGGCGCGCCCGGGCGGTCCGGTAAGCCAGGCTCACGGCACGGCCATCCTCGCAATATTAGCGGCTGCGTTCCCGTTCGAATCACAGTGCCCGTTGCCTGTTTTCAGCGCCCAGGCGGGAAAGGGCGCTCGCCACAGTCGGATAAAGCAGACGTACGCGCAACTCGCGCTTCAGTCGCCGGTTCGATAACTGTCGCGACTCGGTCATGAACGAGTACATCGTCGGCGAGACCGCGGCCTGAAGTTCGGAGCGTGGCAGCCGCGGAGAACGCGCCAGTCCGACCGCGTCGGCCACAGCGTCAAAGTATTGCGCCATTTTCAGCCGGCTGTCATCGACGGCGTTGTAGACGCGAACTACGGCGCCCCGCGCCAGTGCGGCGATAGTTATGCGCGCGAGATCATCCGCATGGATGTGGTTTGTGAAAACGTCGTCCGTGTCAGCGAGCGCAGGCAGCTTCAGCCGCAGTCGATCCAGCGGCAATCGATCGTGCGCATAGATGCCGGGAACGCGCAGCACGGCCGCATGCAACCGATGCCGCATCACGTTTTCGGCGTCGATGCGGCGCATCGCGCGTTCGTTGGCAGGCTGCAGTCGCGCGGTCTCGTCGATCGATCGGCCGCCATGGTCACCGTAGACGCCGCTGGTGCTGATGTACACCGCGCGCTCGACTGCACCTGCAAGCGTGCTGGCGAGAGCCCGCGTTCTGGTATCGGACGTGCCGACGTGGCCGGGCGGTGCGAGATGGACGACGCGCGTCGCGATGCGGCGCAGACGGCCGAGCGAGTGTCGCCGATCGAGATCGCCGACAATCGGAACGACGCCTGCGTTGCGCAGCACGCCGGCCCGTGCGGGTGTCGATGTCAGCGCGATCACCCTAAATCGATCGGCAAGGCGTGAGACAATGCGCAGCCCGACATCGCCGCAGCCGATGATCAGCAGGCGCGGCCGACCCAGCTTGTGCCGTTGGCGTCTCGCGAGCGGCGACGGCGCTGGCCGATTCAAATCCATTGCGCAATTCTATGAGCTTCAAGGTCACGGTCCGACCGAGCGGACGATCCTTCTCCGTCGAGGGTGACGAAACCGTACTGGCGGCCGCGATGCGTCAGGGTATCGGCATCGCCTACGGCTGCAAGAACGGTGCTTGCGGGACCTGCCGCGGAAAGCTGATCGGGGGCCGCCTGGCACATGGTCCGCATGCGAGCACGGCGCTTTCGAGCGCGGACGAGGCAAGAGGCCTGGCGCTGTTCTGCTGCTCGCGGCCGCAGACCGATATCGTGATCGAGGCGCGCGAGCTCACCGGTTTCGGCGACATTCCGATCAAGAGGATGCCTGCGCGGATTGCGCACATCGAGCTGGCGGCGCCGGACGTGGCCATTGTCTCGTTGCAGCTGCCGGCTGCCGAGCGGCTGCAGTACCTGGCGGGGCAATACCTCGACTTCATTTTGCGCGACGGCACACGTCGGCAGTATTCGATTGCCACTCCACCTCATGCGGACGAGCAACTGCAGTTCCACATTCGGCACATGCCGGGGGGCGTGTTCACCGACAACCTGTTCGGCACCGGCACCCAGCCGGTCAAAGTGCGCGACATCCTGCGCGTCGAGGGCCCGATGGGCACGTTCTTCCTGCGCGAAGAAAATCCGCGGCCGATCGTCCTGCTGGCCGGCGGCACCGGGTTCGCGCCGATCAAGGCGCTCGCCGAGCATGTCTTCGCCGAAGGCATCAACCGCGAGGATTCGGGCAAGGTATTCCGTCCTGTTGTGTTGTACTGGGGCGCGCGCTCGCGACAGGATCTTTATTTCGAAGAGCAGCCAGAACGCTGGGCCCGCGAGCAGCCGAACTTCCGCTACGTGCCGGTCCTTTCCGAAGCGAGACCCGAAGATGCCTGGACCGGTCGAACCGGCTTCGTGCATCGCGCAGTAATGGAGGACTTTCCCGATCTTTCGGCGTACCAGGTCTATGCGTGCGGCGCGCCTGTGATGATCGATGCCGCGCGCAGGGATTTCACGTTGAATTGCGGCCTGCCGGAGGACCAGTTCTTCGCCGACGCGTTTACGTCACAGGCTGACCTGGTACAGACCTGAAACAATTCCGCGGGTGCACTGAAACAACGCCGGGTTAAACTGCCTTCCATGACGCAATTGATGCTGTCCCGACGCGAACGACGTCATGCGGATCTCCGCAGGGGAGCGCGCGCGCAGGGCTGACGCCGGCATAGCCGGAGTCTTCACAAAAGGCCGCGGACCCCGCGGCCTTTTTGTTTTTCTATCAGGACCGAAACATGATGATCGACACCTACGAGACCAGTGCCCCGATGGAAATCGCGGCACGCCCGCCGCTGGCGTTTGTCGAGGGCCGGGGATCCTGGCCGACCATGAGCCCAGTGACTATCACTTTCGATCCGCCGCGGGCGGATTGCGACCGCGTCCATGGCTGGCTCGGCCGCGAAGTCTTTGAGCGTTTTGGGGTGCTGGCCGTACCACAGCGTTCGATGCAAAGGCACAATCCTCACGTTCACGCACAGCAGGCGCAGAGCGGAGCACCCGACAGGACCACTCTATGACGACACCGACCGTATTCATCGACGGCGAACACGGCACGACCGGATTGGAAATCCGTACGCGACTCGAGGCGCGCCGGGACGTGGAACTCCTGAGCCTGCCGGCCGAGGCGCGCAAGGACGTCGAAGCCAAGCGTGCGATCGTCAATCGCGCGGACTGCGTCATCCTTTGTCTGCCGGACGACGCGGCCCGGGAAACCGTTGCGTTGATCACGAACGATCACACGCGGGTGATCGACGCGAGCACCGCGCACCGGACGGCGCCTGGATGGGTCTACGGCTTTGCCGAACTGACTGGCACGCAGCGCAGCGCGATTGCCGCCGCTCCACGGGTTTCCAATCCTGGCTGCTATCCGACGGGTTTCCTTGCGCTAATGCGTCCGCTGCGAGAACGCGGGTTAGTTCCCGAGGATTGTCCTGTCGTCGTGCATGCCGTCTCCGGGTACTCGGGCGGTGGCCGCAAGATGATCGAGTCGTATGAACATCCTGCGGGCGGCGCGAGGCCGCAGGTCTGTAGCGACTATGGCCTGACGCTCAAGCACAAACACGTCGACGAGATGCAACGGCATGGCCTGCTTTCACGGCCGCCGTTGTTTTCTCCTTCGGTGGGATATTTCAGGCAAGGCATGCTGGTGCACGTGCCGCTGCAGACCGCCGCGCTGCCCCGCGTCGTCGCTGGTGCCGAGTTACACGCCGTCTACAGCGATCATTTTGCCGGCGAGGCGTTTATCACTGTGCGGCCGCTGAACGATACGGCTGCGCTACGTGACGGTGCGTTTCTCGAGCCTGAATCGCTCAACAACACGAACCGGCTCGAAGTATTCGTCTTCGCCAACGATGCCGTTCGGCAGGCGCTCCTGGTGGCGAGGCTGGATAACCTCGGCAAGGGTGCGAGCGGAGCGGCAGTCCAGAACCTCAACCTGATGCTGGGCCTGCCTGAGGCCACCGGACTCGCCTGATGCTTTACACACCGACGCATTTTGCAGTCGCCGAGCGTGCGGCCGCAGCGGAGCTCGTGGGTGCCAATCCTCTGGCGACCTTAGTCACACAGGGCCCGGAGGAACCGATAGTTTCCCATGTGCCGCTGCTGCTGGTCGAAGAGCCGGATTCCTGGCAACTCATTGGCCATGTCGCTCGGGCTAACCCGCACTGGGAAGAGTGGCAGCAGAACAGTCGGGTTGTCGCCGTCTTTCACGGCGGCGATGCCTATGTTTCGCCCCGACTGTATTCGACGCGCAAGGCGGTCCCCACGTGGAACTACGCAGTGGTGCATGTGCACGGCTCGATCGAGGCCGCGCATGATAGTGAGAACAAGGAACGGGTGTTGAAGTCCCTGATCGATCGACACGATGCGGCGTATCGGATCCAGTGGGACGAACTCGACCCGACCTACCGCGAGGGCATGAAAGGCGGCATTGTTGCCTTCAGCATCCGAGTCGAGCGCGTAGATGCCAAATTCAAGTTGAGCCAGAATCGGCCGGAGGCCGACCGTGCGCGCGTGCTGCAGGCGATGCAATCAGGCAACGACAAGGAGCGAATGCTCGCCGACTGGACGCTGCGGCTCGCGGGGAAGTGACGATGATGAACGCGTGAACTCGACGCTCAGGCGAGGCCGAGCTTTTGCGCGAGGCCGATCCGCTGCAGCTTGCCGGTGGCGCCCTTGGGGATCTCGTCCATGAACAGGATCTTGCGCGGAATCTTGTAGTCGGCCAGTCGCTTGCCGGCGAACTCGCGCAGTTCCCGGTCGGTCGCCTGCTTGCCGTCGCGCAGCACGATGACCGCGCCAACCTCCTCGCCGAGCTTCGCGTGCGGAATGGCGAAGGTTACGACCTGCGCGACCGCCGGATGGTCCATCAGCACTTCGTCCACCTCCCGCGGCGAAATCTTTTCGCCACCGCGATTGATGATCTCCTTCAGGCGGCCGGTAATCGACAGGAACCCGTCGACGTCGATCGAACCCTGATCGCCCGTGCGGAACCAGCCGTTCGTGAACGCTTCGGCGTTGGCCTTGGGATTATTTTCGTATCCAAGGGTGACACTCGGCCCGCGGATGACGATCTCCCCGGTTGCGCCCGCCGGAAGCAGGGTGCCGGCCTCGTCCATGATGGCCACCTCCGGCCCGGCGGCTCGCCCTACCGTGCCGGGCTTGCGCTCTGCGGGCGGTAAGGGGTTGCTCGCCATCTGGTGCGACGCCTCCGTCATGCCATAGCTTTCGATCAGGGGCGCGTTGAACACCGCTTCTAGTTCGGCGATCACCTGAGGGGGCATGGACGAGCTCGACGAGCGCAGGAAACGCAGCGGGTTGGCCGCAATGACGTCCTTGCTCTGTGCTGCGCGTCCCAGGATCGTCTGGTGCATTGTCGGCACCGCGGTGACCCAGGTGGGTCTGCACTCGGCCATCCACGGGAAGAATTTCAGCGCATTGAATCCGGGCGTGCAGTAGATCGTCGAACCCGCTGCGAGGGGTGCCAGAACGCCGGCCATCAGGCCGTGGATGTGGAACAGCGGCATGATGTTCAGCGCCCGGTCGGTCGGCGTCAGTCGCAGCGTGGTCGCGATGCTGTGGGCCGAGGCGCAGACGTTGGTCTGCGTCAGCGGCACGATCTTCGGACGCGAAGTCGTGCCGGACGTATGCAGAATCAGTGCGATATCGCCAGGCTGCGCGTAGCCGCCGTCGGCCGTCGGCGTAGAGGCGTCGTCGTCGGCCGGCGCGATGACGAACGCACCGGCTCCTTCACCGGTCGCCGATAGCTCCAGCACCCGCACGCCAAGCTTGCGCGCAACCTCGACTGCGGTCGAGCCGCTGCCGCGTTCGACCAGCAGGGCTTTGGCTTTCAGGTCTGACAGGTAGAACTCGAACTCGTCGACTCGGTATGCCGGATTCAGCGGGCACGCCGCGCACGCTGCCGCCACGGAAACGAAGCTCGATGCCATGTCGGGCCCGTTCGGCAGCACGATCGCGACGCGATCGCCACGGCCGACGCCCAGCGCGTTCAAGCGGACAACCGTTCGCTCGACGTGTGACCGCAGCGCGCCATAGGACAGGGGTTTGCCTGCCGGCGCATGGAGCGCGGTGGCCGCTTCGGCGCCGGCGTTCAGCAGCGCCTGGATCGTGCTCTGTCTTTGCATCTTCTCGCGGTTCGCCCTTAATGAGTTGATATCTTCAGCCGCCCGTGATGCTGCGCCAGCGTCTTCGCCAGCAGTGCCGCCAGCACGTACACGTGGTCGATCGTCGGTGTCGGCGTGTCGGTAACCCGGCCGAGCTCGATCACACTGCGTACCAGCGCATCGAGTTCCAGCACCCGGCCCGCTTCAACGTCCAGCAGCATCGAGGTCTTGTGCGGGCCAACCGCTTCTGCACCGGCAATGCGGGCTTCGAGGTCGACCTTGAATCGCACGCCAAGCCGTTCGCCGACGGCCTGAGCCTCGCGCATCATTGCAGCAGTGAGCTGGCGCGTCTGCGGAAAACGGCAGATGTCTTCGAGCGTCGCGTGGGTCAGAGCACTGATCGGATTGAAGCTGACGTTGCCCCACAGCTTGAGCCAGATCTCGGAGCGGATATCGGAGAGGATAGGCGTCTTGAAGCCGGCGTCGCGGAAGTGCTGCGCAAGCATCCGCACGCGGTCGGTATCCGCGCCGTCCAGCTCGCCGAGGGGGAAGCGGTTTCCTTCGATCACGCGGATGACGCCGGGCGCTTGCAGTTCGGCGGCCGGATAGGCGATGCAGCCGATGGTGCGATCGACGGGCAGGTTTTCCGAAATCACGCCGCCCGGGTCGACCGCCTCGATGCGCCGTCCCTCGTGCGGCCCGCCATGCCGGAAGAAATACCACCAGGGAATGCCGTTTTGTGCGGTGACGACCAGCGTTTCCGGGCCAATCAGCGCTGTCAGTTCCGGGATCGCGGGTGCCACCTGGTGGGCTTTCATGCCGAGGATCACGACATCCTGGTGGCCCAGCTCGGCCATGCGGTCGGTCGCCGTCAGACGTGCGACTTGCTCCGAGCCGTCCGCGTTGATGAGCTTCAGGCCCCGGCTGCGCACCGCCTGCAGGTTCGTGCCGCGAATCACGACACTGACCGATTCGCACACTGCGGCGAGTCTGACCGCGAGGTAACCCCCGATCGCGCCGGCGCCTGCGACACAGAGTTTCATCGGCGAAGGTTGCGTGTATAGAACCGGCGAGATTAACAGTCCGACGATCGCAGCGATGGCGCTCCGGATCGTGCTGCCAGGGGCCACGACGCGGATCGTCGGGCGCGCATTCGTCGCCGATGCATTTCGACCACGTGAGGCGGGAAGTCTCAGGCAGCTTCGCCGAGATAGGCTTCGCGGACCTTCGGATCCGTCAGCAACGTGTTCGCGTCGCCGCTCAGCGTAATGAGGCCGGAGTCCATTACGTACGCGCGATGCGCTGCTTCAAGGGCGAGGCGCGCGTTCTGTTCAACCAGCAACATCGGCACCTTGCGTGCGGCGACCGTCCGGATCACCTCGAAGATCTTTTCGACCATGATCGGCGAGAGCCCCATGGACGGCTCGTCCAGCAGCAGCAGCTTCGGTTGGCTCATCAGCGCCCGTGCCATCGCTAGCATCTGCTGTTCACCCCCTGAAAGCGTGCCGGCGAGCTGCCGTGCACGTTCCTTCAGCCGGGGGAAGATCGTGAACATCTCGTCCACGTCGCGCTTGATGCCGGCATCGTCGCTGCGCACGAACGCGCCCATCTGCAGGTTCTCGGTCACCGTCATGCGCGCGAATACGCCCCGGCCCTCGGGCACCATGGCAAGGCCGCGCGCCAGCAGCTGGTAAGACGCATGGCCACGCGTCGTCTTCCCCATATAGTCGATCTCGCCAGCCCAGGCCTGCGTGCCGGTGATCGCCTTCAGCGTCGAGGTCTTGCCAGCGCCGTTGGCGCCGATCAACGTCACCAGCTCACCCGGTCTGATCTCGAGGTCGACGCCCTTGACCGCCTGGATCCCTCCGTAGGCGACTTTCAGTCCAGCGACGCGAAGGACCGTTTCGTTCTTCACTAGGCTACCTTGGTGGCCACGGCCTTGTGACCACCGCCCAGGTATGCCTCGATCACCGCCGGGTTGCTCTGCACTTCGGCGGGCGGGCCCATGGCGATCATCTTGCCGTAGTCGAGCACGGTGACCTTGTCGCACAGACCCATCACAAGCTTCACATCGTGTTCGATCAGCAGGATCGTGATGCGATCGCGACTGATGGCTTCCAGCAGCGACCGCAGCGCCAGCTTTTCGGTGGCGTTCATACCGGCGGCAGGCTCATCGAGAGCAAGAAGCTTCGGTTCGGTGGCCAGCGCGCGCGCAATCTCGAGGCGGCGCTGGTCGCCGTAGGCCAGCGTGCGGGCCTGATAGTCCGCATACTTGCGGATGCCGACGTATTCGAGCAGTTCGAGCGATCGAGCCTTGATCGCGCGCTCCTCGTCCATGGTCCGTCGCGTGCGCAGGATCGCGCCGAGAGCGGTAGCGTGCGTGCGCACGTGGCGACCGACCATGACGTTCTCCAGCGCCGTCATGTCGGGAAACAGGCGGATGTTCTGGAAGGTGCGTGCGATGCCGGCCTGCGCCACGCGGTGCACCTCGGTCGGTGCGTACGGCTTTCCGTCGAGCTCGAACGTTCCGGAGTCCGGCGTGTAGAGGCCGGTGATGACGTTGAAGAACGTGGTCTTGCCGGCGCCGTTCGGTCCGATCAGTCCGTAGATTTCGCCGCGCGCGATCTCGATCCCGACATCCGACAGCGCCTGCAGGCCACCAAAGCGCTTGTTAACCCCCAGCACCTTGAGCACGACGTCGCTCATCACGCCCTCTGCGCGACCGCACGGCTCGCCGGATTCACGCCGTGTTCCGGCGCCGGCCACAGGCCCTTCGGTCGGTACAGCATGATGATCACCATCGCCAGGCCGTAGAGCATCATGCGCAGGACTTCCGCATCGATGACGACGTGGCCGAAAAGAAACGTCTGCACCGGCACGACGGTGTGGCGCAGCAACTCGGGGAACATCGACAACAGGACAGCGCCGAGTACAACGCCCGGGATATGGCCAAGGCCGCCAAGAACGACCATCGCCAGCACGATGATCGACTCGTTCAGCACGAAGGACTCCGGCGAGACGAAGCCCTGGAAGGCCGAGAACATCGCGCCGGATACGCCGCCGAACGTCGCGCCGAGCGAAAACGCCAGCAGCTTGACGTTGCGGACGTTGATGCCCATTGCCTTGGCGGCGATCTCGTCTTCGCGGATCGCCATCCAGGCGCGTCCGAGACGGGAATCCTGCAGGCGCACGCAGATGACGATGGCGATCAGCGTCAACACCAGGAACAGGTAGTAGTACAGGTGCACTGAGGGAAAGGTGATGCCGAGGATGTGCTGCGTCTTCGCCAGGCTGATGCTGCCGAACGAGATCGGGTCGATCAGCGTGATGCCCTGCGGACCGTTGGTGATGTTGACCGGCGCGTTCAGGTTGTTGATGAAGATGCGGACGATTTCGCCGAAGCCCAGCGTCACGATCGCCAGATAATCACCCCGCAGTTTGAGCACCGGTGCGCCGAGCAGGATGCCGAAGAGGGCGGCTATCCCAGCGCCCAGCGGGATCACGACCCAGATCGCGTTGTGCAGTCCGCTGGGGAACATCTGCGCGATCCACGGAAAGGTGGAGGTCAAATGGGGCGAGGCGAGCAGCGCGTACATGTAGGCGCCGACTGCGTAGAACGCGATGTAGCCAAGATCGAGCAGGCCGGCAAAGCCCACGACGATATTCAGTCCCAGAGCCAGCAATATGTAGAGGCAAGCGAACGCCAGGGCACGGACCCACGCGTTGCCCAGCAATCCGACGACGAACGGCAGCACGAGAAGGACAGCCGCGACCAGGACGATCGCGATCCACACCGCGGCACGGTTTTGCGAGAGCCGAGGTAGCAGCACGCGCATCTTCAGGCCCGATCTGCCACCCGTTCGCCGAGCAGTCCGGAGGGTCGGAATATCAGTACCGTCACCAGGATCGCAAACGCGAAGACGTCCTGGTAGTGGCTACCGAGCACGCCGCCGGTCAGCTGGCCAATGTAGCCGGCGCCCAGCGCCTCGATGAGACCAAGCAGCAACCCGCCCAGCATCGCCCCCGGGATATTGCCGATGCCCCCGAGTACGGCGGCCGTGAACGCCTTGAGCCCGGGCAAGAAGCCCATGTAGAAGTGCGCGACGCCATAGGTTGCCGCCAGCATGACGCCGGCGAGTGCAGCCAGCGAAGCTCCGATTGCGAACGTGGCAGCGATGACGAAGTTCGGATTGACGCCCATCAGCCCGGCGATGCGCGGATTCTCGGCGGTGGCGCGCATCGCCCGTCCCAGCTTCGTGCGGTTCACGAGCAGCATCAGCCCGATCATCACGATGGCAGACAGCAGGATGACGAGGACCTTGGTGACGGTGAGCGTTGCACCGGCAAATTCGATGGGTGCGGTCGGAAGCAACTGCGGGAACGTCAGGTAGTTGCGGCCCCAGACCAGCATGGCAATGGTCTGAATCACGATCGACACGCCGATCGCGGTGATCAGCGGCGCCAGACGCGGCGCATTGCGCAATGGGCGATACGCCACGCGTTCGATGACCAGGCTCAGGACGACGCAGACCGGAATCGCCGCCAACAGTCCGGCGCAAATCAACACCCAGCCCGGCAGGCCCGGAAACAGCCCCTGCAACAGCAGGATCGTCGAGAGGGCGGTCAGTGCTCCCACCGTGAGCACGTCGCCGTGCGCAAAGTTGATCAGATTCAGGATCCCGTAAACCATCGTGTAGCCGAGCGCGATCAGCGAATACATGCTGCCGAGCACGAGGCCGTTGAGCACCTGCTGGATGAAGGTTTCCATTACGGCCGGCGGATCTTTCGGGGGCAGGAAGCCCCGTGTGACTGAGCGATCGCGCATCGTAGCAAGGCGCGGCCGTGCAAAGAAAAACGGCACCCGAAGGTGCCGTCTTTCGCGAATTCAGCGCGCCTAGCGAACGGTCGAGAGGTACTCGAGCTTGTCGCCGGAGACCTTGAACATGGAAATGGCGCCGTTCTTGATGTCGCCCTTTTCATCGAAGGCGATCGTGCCGGTCAGGCCCGGGTAGTTCGTCGCCGGCACTGCGGCTGCGATTGAGGCGCGGTCGGCCTTGCCGGCACGCTTGATCGCATCCGCGATGACGTACACCGCGTCGTAGGAATAGGGCGAATAGATCTGCACGTCCTGGCCGAACTCGGCCTTGTACTTCGCCTTGAACTCTTCGCCCTTGGCGAGCTTCTCGACGGCCTCTCCGGCCATCGAGCAGTGCATGATCGAGGCCGCATCGCCAGCCAGCTTGATGAACTCTGGCGAGCAGACGCCGTCTCCCGCGAGCAATACGGACTTCATGCCCAGCTGCTTCATCTGCTTGGCCATCGGGCCCGCCGTGGCGTCCATGCCACCGTACATGACGACGTCTGGCTTCGCGCCGCGAATCTTGGTCAAGATGGCGTTGAAGTCCGTCGTCTTGTCGGTCGCGAACTCGCGCGCGACGATCTTGATGCCCTTTTCCTTGGCGACCTTTTCGACAACATCGGCCAGACCCTGGCCATAGGCGGTGCGATCGTCGATGATCGCCATCGTCTTCGCCTTCAGCGTGTCGTGCGCGTAATTGGCGAGCACGCCGCCTTGCTGGTTGTCGTTCGCGACGACGCGGAAGGCGGTCTTGAAGCCCTGCTCGGTGTATTTCGGGTTGGTCGCAGAAGGCGAGATCTGGGCCATGCCCGCATCCGAGTAGATCTTCGACGCAGGAATGGTCGTGCCGGAGTTCAGGTGGCCAACCACAGCAACGGCGCCCGAGTCGACGATCTTCTGCGCGGCCAGCGTGCCTTCCTTCGGGTCGGCCTTGTCATCCTCGCCGACGATGACGATGTCGAATACCTCTTCACCCAGCTTGATGCCGCCGGCAGCGTTGATTTCCTTGGCTGCGAGCTTGGCGCCGTTTTCGTTGTCCTTGCCCAGGTGGGCGATGCCGCCGGTGAGTGGTGCAACGTGGCCGATCTTGATCTGGCCTCTTTGCGGTGCGGCGGGTGCGGCGGCCTTGGGGGCCTCCATTTTGGCGGGCTCTTCCTTCTTGCCGCAAGCGGCAAGCGCGACGACGGCGACGATAGCCAGCGGCGCAAGCTTGATCAAACGATGATTCATTAACTTTCCTCCTGTGTGACGGTCGGCCGGCAAGTGCAGTCTGTTCGGGACATTGACCGGGCTGTTAATTCGCGGCGGCACCGCGCACCTGTCGGGAAGGCTGCGCCAGCGAAACCCGAGGATTGTACTCACGCCCCACGGCCCTGCAAGGCGAAGGGTTGTACCCCGTCGTCGCCGCTGCGGGTCGACGCAGGGGCGGCGCGGCTCCGGCTCCGTAGAATCCTCAGCCCGTCTCGCTTTCGGATGCGCAAGGTGCGTGTGTTGGTCCTCGGTGCCGGCGTGGTCGGCGTGTGCGCGGCATGGTCCCTGCGAAACGAAGGCCACGACGTGGTCGTCATCGAGCGGCAACCGGCGCCGGCGATGGAGACGAGTTTTGCGAACGGCGGGCAGATATCCGCCAGCCATGCCGAGCCGTGGGCCAATCCTGCAGCGCCGGCCAAGATCCTGCGCTGGCTCGGCAGCCCCGACGCGCCGTTGCTATACCGGCCACGGCCTGAGCTGCAGCAGTGGCTGTGGGGTGCCGCATTTCTGAGGGAGTGTCTGCCTGGAAGGTCCGCGGTGAACATCCGCACTATCCTGCGGCTGGCGTTGCACAGTCGCGACGTCCTCAAACGCCTGCGTCGGGAACTTGCTCTTCAATACGACTGCGCCGAGCGCGGCATCCTGCACTTCTACACGGATCCGGCCGAATTCCATGCGTCGCTCGCGCCGGCGGCGCTGATGCGCAAGCTGGGCTGCGAGCGGCGATCAATCACGGCGCGAGAGGCAGTGGCACTCGAGCCGGCACTGGCCGCGATCGAGCACCGTATCGTTGGCGCTGATTACTGTGCGGAGGACGAGTCGGGCGATGCTCATAAATTCACCCTGGCGCTGGCCGAGAGATGCGCGGAGCGAGGCGTGGAATTCCACTTCGAAACTGCCGCGACGGGACTGCTTGTCCGCGGCGATCGCGCGCTCGGTGCCGTCGCTGCGGACGAGAGCGGCGCGCAGCGAGAGATTCGGGCCGATGCCACGGTCGTCTGCCTCGGCGTGCACTCGGTGCCTTTGCTGCTGCCGGTCGGCCTGAGGCTGATGATCTATCCGGGCAAGGGTTACTCCGCGACGCTTGACATTGTCGATCCGGCACGCGCGCCGCACATCAGCCTGACGGACGACGAGTACAAGCTGGTCTTCTCGAGGCTCGGAAACCGGCTTCGTGTGGCTGGTACGGCGGAAAT
>Ga0055461_10000098_pt1 | contig 14011 bp, 13 predicted proteins | sample Joice_ThreeSqB_D_FD_57688 | JGI IMG/M metagenome (GOLD analysis project Ga0055461, IMG submission 57688) | Wetland microbial communities from San Francisco Bay, California, USA, that impact long-term carbon sequestration - Joice_ThreeSqB_D1 | ecosystem: Environmental > Aquatic > Marine >...
TGGCATCTATTCGGGAACGGCTTGAAACCACGCATCTGCCGCAAGCATTTCGAGGAACGCCCATCGCTCTCGTTTTGGCCGGGCTAATGAGTTTGGCTTTTTTTGCGTTTAAAGGGATGGGTTCCTAACGGCGGGCTCTAAGCCCGCAAACGCCTGCATAGAGTAAAAGTTATGATTATTACAACAGCCATGGTTCTATTGGGGCTCGGGTTATCAGCTGCTATCATTTTAGCAACAGCTTCGAAACTTCTGTATGTAAAGGAGGACCCGCGCATTGAAGAAGTTAAAGCCGTGCTGCCCGGTGCCAACTGCGGGGGCTGTGGCTATCCCGGATGTGCAGGTGCGTCAGCAGCTGTAGTGGCGGGTATGGCCCCGGCCGATGTCTGTATCGCCGGCGGTCATGAGACAGCCCGGAGGGTCGCAGGTATCATGGGCGCGGAACTGACATACAGCGAACCCCGGAATGCCGAGGTTCGCTGTACCGGCGGCCGGCGGGCGGAAGATCTCTATATCTATGAAGGCGCTCGTGACTGTCGGGCGGCGGCCATGCTTTACGGGGGTGATAAACAGTGTGCCCTGGGATGTATAAGTCTGGGCACGTGCACCAGGGTTTGCCCGTTTGATGCCATTCACATGGGAGCTGATAACCTGCCCCATGTCAATCCGGAAAAATGCAAGGCTTGCGGCCGCTGTGCCGAAGTATGCCCCGCTGGGATAATAACGATTGTGGGGCTGACTGCTCGCCTGTTGCATTTCAATGAAACGGATGACTGTCTGGCACCCTGCCGGCAGAAATGTCCGGCTGAAATTAATGTTCCGCTTTATTTCCATCAAATTCGAAAAGGTGATTTAGCCGCTGCCCTGCAGACCATAAAAGAGCGCAATCCCCTGCCGGCAGTCTGCGGCAGAGTCTGCCTGCACCCCTGTGAAAATACCTGCCGCCGCAATATTGCCGATCATGGTGTCGCCATAAACCGGCTCCAGCGTTATTTAAGTGAGTGGGAAATGAATTCAGGCGCGCGGATACCCAATTTGTGTCCACCGGATACCGGGCACAAAATTGCTGTCGTCGGTGGTGGGCCTGCCGGTTTGTCCTGTGCCTATTTTTTGCGCCGGATCGGGCATCATCCGGTTATTTTTGAAGCCATGCCCAAGCTTGGCGGAATGCTCAGGTATGGTATCCCTGAATACCGTTTGCCTAAAAAAGTTGTCGACTGGGATATTGAGGGGATTTTGGAGTTGGGTGTGGAGGCCAGACTGCCGGTGAAATTCGGGCGGGATTTTGATTTGAGCAGTCTTGCAGCTGAGGGTTTTGAAGCCGTATTTCTCGGCATCGGCGCATGGACGACACCGCCCCTGGGCGTTCCCGGTGATAACGCCCAGGGTGTCATCGGCAGCATCGATTTTTTGGATCATGTCGGAACAACCATCACCGCCCTCACGGGACGGCGGGTGGTGGTGGTGGGAGAATCCAATACGGCAATGGATACGGCCCGAAGCTCCATCCGATTGGGGGCTAAATCGGTAACTGTCATATGCCCCTGTATCCGCAAAGAGATGTCGGCCAACAGAAGAGATATCGATCGGTCCATGGAGGAAGGGATTCAAATCCTTTTTTTGACCATACCCCGGCGGGTGGTATCGAATGAATCGGGCATGGTCACCCATCTGGAATACATCCGTATGGAGTCGAATAATGACGGCAAGGGCAAGGCTATCCCGGTCCCGAACTCGCAAACGCTCATTGATGCGGATCTTTTGGTGGTAGCCCTGGAGCGCAAACCGGATCTTTCCTGTATATACGATAAAGAGAATAATTGTCGGTTTGAAATCACCAAGAATCAAACCCTGGCGGCCGATGAGGATACTTTGCAGACGGCCGTCCCCCATGTCTTTACAGCCGGCGATATGCACACCGGACGGGCTTCGGTGATTAAGGCCATTGGCGGGGGACGCCGTGCTGCGCGATCCATCCATTATTACGTCACCGAAGGCAGGATTCCGGTTCCTGAGAATTTGCAACGCAAAATTATTCCGGAAAGCATATTAAGGCATGTGGAAGTCCCAGAGTATATACCCCGGGTTCGAATTAAGGAAATTCCTGTGGAAGTCCGTCGACACTCATTTACCGAGGAGGTCAAAGGCTCCATTACGGACGTGCAGGCGTTATTGGAGGCCAGCCGTTGTTTACAGTGCGGATTGATTTGCTATGATCATAAAGTTGCCTGAAATATTGAAAAAACTCCCTGACCCCTCAAATAACGATGACCGAGTTCTCACTGTCCCCATACGGAGTGGGTACCGATTTATCCGCATCGCTTTCATTTTCCCAGATCTTTTTGTCCAGCAGGTAGCGAAACTGGTATTCTCTGCCCGGTTCAAGCTCCAAAGTAGTCTTAAATGCGCCACTTTTTAACTTTTCCATGGGAGTAGAAAAAAAGGTCCAGTTGTTAAAATCGCCCACAATGTGAGCACTTTCAGCCGAACTACCCATTTCCTCAGGAATCCGAAAGGTCGCTTTGCATACCGGTCTACTTTTAAGGTATTGTTTTCTGATACTCATTTTAGCCTCCGTGAAATATTAATTAAATGCTTCGACAAATCGCCAGTTCTATCCAGGCTTCCTTTATTCTAATATTCAGACCGAGCGAATCACTCAAATGGATGCCACAGCAACGGTTGAGATCTTTGCGGTGGTAAGTGCATGGGACTTGGCGCTGCGTGTCTTTCGACCAGGAATAGCCTGAAAGCCTGATATATTTATACCACTATTTTTAATTAATGGCCAAACTTTTTTCTTTTCCGAGATTACCAACGACCGCTGTAATACCGCTTCATAAAGATCCATGTAATTATTTAGCGCTCAGCTAATAGACCCGTTCAAAATATTTTACCCCGACCCCATAATAAGAGGCCCCGTCACCGGGAAGTTCACTGCACCATTTAACCTCTCCCAGGGTTACAGATCGTAATCCCTCGCAGAAGGCGTTGCCAGAAGCATTCGGATGAATTTTCTTTAAACGGATATAAACCGTTGCCCCGGGTTGAAGGAATAACCTGGATTTAAAACACATACCGCCCGTGCCAATATTCAGTGTGTGAGCATCATACGAATTCTCTTTATTGAAATATGAAAAAGCAATATCGGCGGCATAGCAGTGACGTTGGCAAGCTCTTTTTTCTGAATTGGGCTTCATAATCGGCCCCTTTCAAGCTTATCTTTTAGTGCATTAAACAATTCAGAGGCTGAACTGCCGTCAAAATCGCCCATCAAACGAAGCCATGGATAATCAATCGTTCAATGGATGATAATTTTAAAATTGTGTGCCGTTCTTTCCTTTATTCCGATTGGCGGGATCTGATAATCAACAAGGGGCGGTCCACACGATGCAATAGACCGGCGGCAACACTGCCGTAAAAAACTCTGGCCAGACCCCCACGACCGTGACTGGCCAGCGCGATCAGATCCACGCCCTCCAGTGCGGCAATGTTTATTATACCCTCCACCACAGCGCCATAGATAACGCCGGATTGACTTTCGATGTTTTTCGCGCTGAACTCTTTCCGGACTCCGGATAGATACGTCTCGGCCTGCTTTTTCACTTGATCTAACTCCTGGGCCGATAAATTAATATACTGGTCTTCACCGGGAGGGACCGCCTTGTATTCGATCACATTCAGAAAAATAGCTTTTGCTTTGAAGCGCAGGGCCAGCTCCTCCACATGAGGCAATATCTTTTCTGCCCTTTTTGATCCGTCCAACGGGACTAAAATTTTGTGGTACATATCATCTGCCTCCCTTCATGAAACTTCCTTTTTTTAAAAAATACTCAATATCTAGGTTTAGAAGATGCCCGGTAAAAAAGATGCACGCGCACCCGGGAAGCCTAATTATATTTTTTTATTTTCCTACCTTTTCTCAAAGCATATTGCGTGCCAGTTAAACACAATTAAAAGAAGTTCTGTAAATTCAATTCATTACCGCATCGATGATGGGATAGGTATAATTCACAATCCCCGAAAAATAGAAAAATTCCGAAACAAATGTTGGAATTTTTCTAACTTTGTCCCCAGCCAACAATATCTTTTGAATGACAAAAAATAACTAACTGGCGCAAATGGTTCGGCGTGTAATCGAAATGAAGGCAAATACGTATACATCGGAGATATATGGAATCGCTAAAACGGTCTGCTCAGCTGCCGAAGGCCAGCTGGAGCAGCGAGGTTATATTTTTCTCAAAAACAATAATAAAGCTTCTTTTAAAATATTAACGAATTGATAAAATACGATCGTTTTGCTCCTTAGTGAGCGGTGTCCTAAGTTGTCAAATAATATTTCCCTTAATCCTCTTGAAAGTTCTATCTGAACGCCCTTTCCTGTCTTGCATCGGTTGCATATATTCTCAGGCATTATTCCTCGCAGTTCTGGTATTTCGCTAATCGTAGCATCAAATCCTCCCAACCTTAATGCATGCACTATAATTTGGATTAACTCCTGATTAGATCCACCGATATAAGCCATTTCGGATTTGTCTTTAGCCCCATGAATTGAAACTACAATGTCAGCATTTTGGGCAGCCTTTACTGCTATTGGTTCATCAAAGTGGTTGCTATTTAAGTGTAATATTTTATTTCCGGTTTTCTTTAAACCCTTAAAGGCATAAAACGTATAATCGCAACCGGCAAGAGTATCTGCGATGTCTATAGTTCCAGGTTCGATGCCTCCTCCGTGAGGAGCCATTATGGTAATTTTAGAAGGAAGTTCACGATATAGGATCGTGTAATCTTCATCCTCTCTTTCATTTTGTTTCAATTCACCAATATTTGTGTATGTGTCCATAACAGTTTAATATTGGTGTCTCAGCCTCTTGTTCAAATATAACAGTGATTAAATTGATTCGCGATATAAGCCGTTTGAAATTAGAACCACACCTTTCAGCTCCATCAGTTAAAATTTCTTAAGTAGAACTTCTGTCCCTCGAATTCCGTTTCGACCAACTTATTTTATGCAATCAATCTATCCGCCACCGATCAATCCGCCGCGGCTAAGGCATATCACGTCTATTTAACTAGATTGGTTCAACAAACTTGATTCTTTGACAGCTGTTAAAATCCCAGCCAGCATACTTTTCCGGGTTGAGAGGGATCTTGAAATTGCGCCGCTTTGAGTTCCAACACACTTCGGTTTTTTTAAAGGCCCTATATCTTCAAGAATTGGATCGGTAGCAAGATTACGGTTGAGCAGATTTAAATCGTTGCTGGTTACACTTCCCATGCCATCATCATTCCATTGGTCAAAATACAGGCCAAAATGCTGCCTTAAATAATCAAGGTCCTGATTTTTGGCCCAATCATAACCAATTTTATAGCCTTCTGATTTCGCAATCTCCTCATCATAACGAACCGCTTCAACTTCTTTTCCGAAGCCCCACTCAATCAACAAGTTGCCCAGCTTTCTCTCCCAAATGTGAGTACCTTGCTTTTTTAAAATATAATGGGCTATTTCAAAGGCGATTGTATGAATGATTTGGTGATCAGGCTCCCTGAGGATATTCGTATTCAGGTAGACTAAATTTCTGACCGGAACACCAAACTCGTATCGCAACACACAAGCTTCAAAAATTTCATCATCGGTTAGTATCTGAAAACTCGTATCATTTAAAACAATTTCCCTTACATCTTCCGGTAAACGCTCGATGACTCTTCTCAAGTAAGGATGAAAGCGTAAATCACAAAGTTTAAATCTTTGTATTCTGGCGCTCATGATGCCCCCCTTCTTTGAAATGCGTCTATTTTTTTAACAGCAACAAATTTAGCGACTTTCAAGTAAGTTGGCTTTCTGGCCATTTGACTTTTCCCGTAAATCCGTAAATATTTCGCTATTCTCATCGAGGTATTCGTTTATGGCCTGATACCCCAGTATATCTTTGGCTGAGAATGGAAACAGGGCGATTTTTTGGTCGATAAATTCTTTTCTGATTTCATCCGGGATCACTCTAGATTCTGATTTGTTAACGATAACCGATTCAATATGGATTCCGATCTCCTTCAATTTCTGTTTAATGCGGAAAGCTTCCGAAAAGGATAATTTATCACTATTCAAGACCAGGCTAATTCTGGCAGCACCGGACTTGAAGTGATCACCCAGATGCCCATACGTCCGGATCAATATCTCCAATTTGTTCTTGACTTTGTCCTGCTCGATCTGACTTCTCCCGATTTTGATTTTAGAAATAATTTCTTTTTTAGCGTAAATCTGACTTCGAAGTTTGAGCAGCTCCTCCAACCAGATCAGGGTGATAAACGGCAACGAAAAAAATCTTAACGTGAGGGCGGTTGGCGCCATGTCAAAAATAATCACATCTTTATCTTCAAAGGTGTGGATAATATTCTCAAAAGCCAGCAGCAACGCATATTCTTCCAGGCCCGGGGAAAATTGCAGTACGTTAAAATAATTTTGCAGATTGAAAGCACTTTCATAGCTGTAGGTTCGTTTAATCGTTTTTTCAGTATCTTTCAGATACTTCTCTATCCAGTAGTCAACGTTGACTTCTTTAACTGCCAGATAATCATTCACCTGCCTGGCTTTTTCCGAAAAATCCTGTTGGAAAATATCTCTTTGGTTATGAGCCGGATCCATAGAGACCAGCAGAATATCGCCGGAATTACGCGAGAGATGGACCGCGGTTATGGCCGACGTGGTCGATTTTCCGACACCGCCTTTGCCGATATAAAAGAGCAGTTGCGGTTTCATTTTCAATCAATACCTAATACGGAAAAAAGGTCCCCCAGGGGATCATGGGCTGTTGAGACCTTTTCGAGCATGATCTCCATTTCTTTCTCCATTTCCGGTAAAAGCGCCATCGTGACATGAATGGGCGGTGAAGGGATCCCGATGAAAGCGCCCAATACCAGGATGGCAAAGATATTGTCCAGCTCTCCAACTTCATATTCGATGGTCTCAACGGCCTTGCCGCGCATGACTCCATCCGCCGCGTTAAAAGCCGATACGATTCTCTCTTTTATGCTTTTCAATACCGGTATCATTTTCGAATTTCTCCAGGGCAGAAATTATTTCACCCTGAATATTCTTCTTTCAAACCCAATTCGCGTTCTGGAAGGGTAGAAATAATACACCGCATACAGCCCGATCAGGATGGCACTTGCCGTATAAAACCGCGGAAGTTCAAAAAAGTATGCTACCAGAGCCAAATAAGGTGTGATCATGACGACATTAATCAAGGTTCGTTCAAATCTAAGTAATTTCTTTTCTGATAAATTTAAAAGATCCCGACTCTTGTGTGCGAATAAGGCCCGATAGAAAATTGGAAAAGCGATCGCTAAAACGATGCATAAAATAAAAATCAACGGCCCGGCCATTTTGATGAAATTGGCCGAACCAATTTCAATCAAATCATATGCCTTAGCCCAGCTGGCTATTGCAAAACCTAATATGGAAGGTACCAAAAGGGAAAAATAAATTCTTTTCAGGTTCTTGACCATTTGTCTTTCCTTTAGTATGCAACAAAATCTTCAAACTTTTTTTGCCGTTGCTTTTGACAATTATGGCGGATCGAGCGTTACCGTTATCTTGAATTGGTCTAGCGCGCCAAAGCAACCCCCTAAGGGCGAGGCTCCAATTGGAGTGATGGAGCGTTGGATTCTTCCATCACTCCATCACCCTCTCCGAGACGTCGGCGTTAGGAGCCGGGGGCCAACACTCCAATACTCCATTACTCCAATACTTATTTTTAGGGCGCCAACGGTGCCGGTTCCGGCGGCAGTTCACCACCCATTGAAAAGAATTTAATGACGCCTTCAGCAACGATCCAGAGCGCGATCAAGAGGATCAAAACATTAATTGCCTGCAAGAGCATATTTTGGGCAGCGCCGAAATCAATCTGATTAATAATGACGGCCCAAATGGTCATCACCGACATAAAGATCGCCGGCAGTCCGGCAATCATCCATTTCATACCGCCACGGGCTTTCAGATAGAGCGTGATAATAATTAACGCCAGGGCCGCCAGGGTTTGGTTGACGGCGCCAAACAGCGGCCATAATTTCAGGGCACCCTTGCCGTCGGCACCGGTGGCAAACGCCAGTATCAAAGCCGTCACCACCGCCACGGCCGTTCCCACCCAGCGGTTGTTCAATGCGGGGAGCTTGATGCTGTTGCCCAGTTCGCCGATCACGTAGCGTTGGATCCGGGTGGCGGTGTCCAGGGTTGTGCCGGCAAAGGACGCCACAAAAACCGCCATAATGGCCAGGGTAAATTGTTTGGGAATACCGGTTGTATTAATCATATTGGCCGCACCGTCTACAAAGGCCGTAATCTTGGAACCCAAACCGGCGGCAGCAGCCCAGGAAGAATAGTGGGTGGTCCAGGCGGCGACCCCATTCAAGGTTTCACCGGCCTTGGTGGTGTAGCCCAATCCGATGCCGGCGGCAACGGCAATCACCACCAGGGTTGCCAGGGCGCCTTCCATTAACATGGAGCCGTAACCCACGAAGAGCGAATCGCGTTCGTCACGCACCTGCTTGGCCGATGTTCCTGACGACACCAGGGCATGGAATCCGGAAATCGCCCCGCAGGCAATCGTAATAAACAAAAAGGGCCACATGGGCGGGGCCTTGGCCGGGGACACTTGTACGGCCGGCGCCACGATGTCAAGATTACCCCCAAAGGCTGCAGACAGAACTCCCAGGACCAACAGAGCCATGGCGATAACCAACTGATGAGAGTTGATAAAATCCCGGGGCTGCAGCAGGGTGGTTACCGGCAGCACCGAGGCTATAAAACAGTAGGCCAACAAAATTATGGTCCACACACCGGTGGGGGGGATACCGGCTATCGTCGGCATGCTAAACGGCAAATAAGGTCCGAGGAAGACGCAAACATACATGGCGAGGACAGCATAGATTGACCATGTCATGGCATTTTGGCCTTTTTTGTAGATCAGATAGCCCAGATAGATGGCAATCGGGACTTCAACCCAGACGGCCAGAACCGACTGCGGATACATGCTGAAAATGATGGCGATTATCATGCCGAAGATGGCAATCACGATCCACAGCTCCAGAAAGACGATCAGAAAAAATAAAAACTTGGTGCGGTCGTTCACGTATTTGGCGGTGTATTCCGAAATCGATTTTCCCTGGTTGCGCATCGAAATAATCAAGGCGCCGAAATCATGAACCGCCCCCATGACAATCGAGCCGACAAAGATCCACAGCATGGCCGGGACCCAGCCCCAGATAATGGCGATGGCCGGCCCCACAATAGGGCCGGTGCCGGCAATGGACGTGAAATGATGCCCGAAAATAATCTCTTTTTTGGTTGGCACATAGTCGCGCCCATCCTCCAATTCCTGGGACGGTGTTTTAACTTCACCGGACAGGGCAAAGATTTTGCGACCTATGTATTTGCCGTATAACTGGTACATGATAATGTACCCGGCAAAGGCCAACACCATAATCGCTAAAGCGCCCATAATTCATTTCCTCCTTTCGTGGAATGTATTAAGGCCTCGCCACCGGCGGCCGGCCAGTTAATAAAACTGCTGACAAAAAACTTCGGCTACCGAACGTCCGCGATCGGAATGAGCGGCAGCACCATCAGCAATCACGCGAATGAAACGGGTATTTTCTTTACAACTCTGAAGTGCCTGCGCCTCTGCTGTCCTGATAATAAAGCATGATTTGTGCCACCAGTTCGTTGTTATAATTTATTCTTTAATTTCAGATGGTTGACCAATTTCACTGCAAAGAATGGCTTTGATTTTAGTAAAAATTTAGAAGAATTTCGAAACCTCTTTAGCAAAATTGCGAAATCTTGCGGCCATGTGTTCTATATCGGCTTACGCAATAAGGAGGGGGTAATCCGGGGATCATTCTCTATTGACAGTCGCTATACACAGCGTCATAGTAAATTAACTGGCAGTCATTTGAATCTTCGATCTTTGGAGGATTGGAAAACTGGAATGGGTAAAATCGGTTCCCAAGAGGCCCTTTTAACTACCCCCAGGGGAGATGTGCGGATTCGTTCATTTTGCAGTGCCGCAGAAATTTGTCAATGCAAATTTGATCGCCAGTTTACATTCCACGATCATTATAAATCGCTTTATACCAGCCGCGAGCTCCTTGCAAAATCCGCTGGACAGCCCGACGCCAACATCGTTCTGGCTCTGGCCGAACAAAAGCACATCATTGGATACGGTGTTCTGGCCTATCCCGGTCCGGGGGAGCGGTGGGCTGATTTGGGGCCGCAAATTATGATAGAGGCCAAGGCCATAGAAGTTTGCCGAAGTTGGCGGTCATGCAAGATTGCCCCTGCCATTCTAAAGATGATGCTGGTTCACCCTCAGTTCGAAGAAAAGATTATCTACATGGTTGGATATTCGTGGACCTGGGATTTGATGGGGTCCGGGAAGACGGCGCAACAATATCGGCAGATGCTCATCAAGCTGTTTAAGCCGCATGGTTTCAAGGAGTACCAAACCAACGAGCCGAACATCTGCTTGAAGCCGGAAAATTTATTCATGTGCCGGGTGGGTAAAAACGTTACTCAAACAATACTAGACCGGTTTAAATGGTTGAGGTTTGGCCTTTCTCCCTGGACCTGGAAAATAAGCGGGCGTCAGGTATAATATCATTTTATGGTAACTACCGGGCAGGGTGCATTTAAGATGACATGCTGCGCGGTGGAACCCATCAGGAGTTTGCCAACTTTCGACCTTCTTCTCACACCAACAATAATTTCATTGATTTGGTTGTCTTCAGCAAATTGAACCAGATCTTCACCGGGCGATAGGCCGCGGATCGATAAATGGGTTTCACAATCAATGTTATCTTCTTCCAACAATGCTTTTGCAAATTCCAAACCGAGTTCAGCCTGCCGCACATCATCATATTGACTATTTTTAGCTCCTTCCATTGATGTTGCCACATAGACTTTGGCACCTAATGCCATGGCATGATCTTTAGCCAATTTCAACGCAGCCTTGGCTGAATTCGATCCGTCATAACCTACCAGAATTTTCATTCTGCATCCTCCAATTCGAAGTTGTTTCAAATTAGTTCGGCTCATCGAACCGGCATGATAGTGAAATCATGTCGTCTTCCGGAGCGGTGCGCAATTTGTAAGGCAGACTTTTAAACAGCTGAATCATTCTCTTGTTTTGCGGGTAGGTAAGTGCTACCAGACCAGCGATCCCATTTTCACGAGCCGCCTTGAGAAGCTTGTGCAGGAGAATTTTCCCAAGGCCTTTTCCCTGGTAGGCTTTGCTCACGGTGAAGGCGATTTCGGCGATATTTTTCTGAGGAATCAGGAAATACTCCCCGACACCGATGACTTTGCCGAATCCGAATTCACCCACAACGGCAACAATGCTTAAATCCTTGATATAATCGATCTGGGTACGTTCCTCGATCTCATCGCGCACAAATCTTCTCTTCTCTTGAAAAAATCGGCTAATAATATCGTCTTTACCCATTTCATAATAAAATTCCTGAATTCTTCTGGTGTCAACCGGCTTTGCGGGCCGTATCGTAACCGACTCATCATTGATTTTTACCGTTTCTTCCAGCTTTAGCGGGTAGATACCTTTTATCGAATCCTTAAAAATGCGTTTGCTGCCGAGCAGACCGATGGTCCTGGCTTCACTGAAGAGCTGAGCCCGAAATTGCGGGTGTGCGATGCTGATAAGGGCCAGTGCTCGTTCCTGGATGCTTTTACCGAGCAGGTTCACCGCACCGTACTCGGTGACAACCTGATGAATATCCGACCTTGGAACCACAACAGGGATTTTTTCAAGTAGGGGGACAATGCAACTTGTTTTGCCGTCCGCAGAAGTCGAAGAAAGCACGGTGATCGCTTTGCCGCCTTTAGATTGAGTCGCGCCCCTCATAAAGTCCATCATTCCGGTTACCCCCGAAAATAGAATGTGAGGATCCGCGTCTGCGGCAACCTGACCGGTGAGATCGATGGTTGTGGCAAAATTTATGGCAGTCATCCGGCTGTGCCGCGAAATAATGTTTGGGTCGTTGATATAATCCGATGGATGGAATTCAACGGCCGGATTATCGTCCACAAAAGCGTAAAGTGCTTGACTACCCAGCGCATTGCTGGCAACCAGTTTTCCTTCATTATACCCTTTTTGCCGGTTGGTAATAACCCCTGCGGAAAACAGGTGCATGATTTCATCCGTAAGGAAACGACTATGGATACCCAGGCCATTTTTTTCCGACAGTCCCGTAACGATGGCCCGATGCAACGCCCCCAGACCCACCTGGAGCGTTGCTCCGTCGTCCACCAGCCTAGTGGTGTGCCCGGCAATCATGGCAGCAGATTCCGGCTCAGGCGGAGCAGTGACGCTCAGAAGCCGCTCATCGTGTTCGACGACCACATCCACGTCGTTGACATGAATACTGCACCGCCCCAGCACACGCGGCATTTCGGTGTTGACCTGGACAATGACCAGGTGCGCGGACTGGACGGCGGCCAGTGAAATATCCACCGCTATGCCGAGGCTCATCCATCCGAAATCGTCGGGGGGAGACACCTGGACCAGGGCAGCATGAACGGGTATGGCCCGGCTTTTAAGCAGGTTTGGTATGGCGGAAAGGTTTATTGGCGTGATAAAGCGGGTTTTCCTGCGCAACGCTTCGTGCTGCAGTGACCCGGGGTAAAAAGATTTTAAATTGAAAATTTGATCGACCGATTCATCGGCGACCAATCCGAAAGGGGCACTCTCCGGGGCCAGCAGGCTGATGATTTCAACATCGGTTAACTTGTGTGCCGCCTTGAAAAATTCCCGAACCAGATGCCGGGGTATGCCCCCCGGAGACCCGACAAAAACCCGGTTTCCCGGTTTGATCAGCCGGATGGCATCCTCCGCGGTGCGCTTAATTTCAATATAACGGTCGGCCCATAGGTTTATCATCAGAGTATTGCCCTAACCCGGACAAGCCGGTCGTAGCACAGCGGAGATCCCGCTCCCGGGGTTGTAGCGCAGCGTAAATCCCGCTTTATCGGGGAATTGACTATTGAGGCGCTTAGCATTCTTTGAACGTTGATGACTACCGGAAACAGCAACTCCCATTTCTCATCTCAGTTCTCGAATCAAAGTGCGCTGTTTTTATGTTTTGAGGGCAACCGCAGAAAAGCACCCCAGTAACTCATACCCACGAATACCGCGCCGCCGATGATATTGCCGATCGTCACCGGCAGCAAATTTTTCCACAGAAAACTGACCCACCCCAGGGCGTTCGGCGCGACTGTCGAAGGGGGAGCGATACCCGCCCAACTTTTCAGAATGATTCCTGTCGGAATGAAGTACATGTTGGCTACGCAATGCTCAAAGCCGATGGCGACGAATCCCGTAATGGGAAAGAAGATCGCAAATATTTTGCCGATGGTCTGACGGGCAGCCAATGCCATCCAGACGGCCAGACATACCAGCCAGTTGCATCCGATACCGCGAAAAAGCGCCTCGTCAAAGCTCATCGAAACCTTACTATACGCAATTGCAACCGCCGATTCTCCCAAAGCTGTGTTGCCTGTCTTCCAAAGCCCCGAGAAGTAGAAAAGAAGTGCGAGAACAATCGAACCGATGAAATTTGCAACATAAACGAGTGACCAACGCTGGAGCATGGTTTTGAGAGATATTTCTCTTGACATAACGCTCGACACCATCAAATTGTTACCAGTGAACAATTCGGCACCGGCAATGACAACGAGGATCAGACCAAGACTGAAAGCCGAGCCGGCTACAATTTTCTGGATTCCGATACCAGCCCTGACAGCCAGATCAAAGGTTACCGTTGTAGACAGGAGCCCCCCGAAGCCAATATAGGCGCCCGCCAGAATACCCAGCACGAAAACACTGAACCACGGCGAAGTTGCTTTTCCTACCCCGACTGTCGATGCGACGGTCTCAGCGATGGTTTTCGGGGTTTTATCTTCCAGAGACGGCACCGGAAATTGCCATGTTTTCATAATACTTTCGAA
>Ga0055461_10000101_pt1 | contig 13776 bp, 11 predicted proteins | sample Joice_ThreeSqB_D_FD_57688 | JGI IMG/M metagenome (GOLD analysis project Ga0055461, IMG submission 57688) | Wetland microbial communities from San Francisco Bay, California, USA, that impact long-term carbon sequestration - Joice_ThreeSqB_D1 | ecosystem: Environmental > Aquatic > Marine >...
CGCCATGCGCGACGCGGGCGATCTCCGGATACCACGACTCCAGCGCCCCGTAGCTGGCGTACATGCGGAGGGCCTTCGACGGCTCGGCGCACGACATCACCTTCAGCAGCTCCTCCCGCACGCGCTCGGCCGAGAGGCGGTTGAGCCGCGGGACGGCGAGTCGCAGGGCCGATCCGGTCGCGGGTTCGATCGAGAGGTCGTAGGCGCCGGCAAAGCGGAAGGCCCGCAGCACGCGCAGGTAGTCTTCCGCGAATCGCAGGCCCGGCTCCCCGACGGCCCGCAGGATCCCGTCGCGCAGATCGTCCCGCCCGCCGTACGGATCCTGCACGTCGTCCGTGGCGGGCCGCCAGGCGATCGCGTTGATCGTGAAGTCGCGGCGCGCCAGATCGTCCTCGACATCCGTAGCGAACTCGACCACCGCGTGGCGTCCGTCCGTCTCCACATCGAGCCGGAAAGTGGTGACTTCGAACATCGTTCCGTCTTCCGACAGGACACCTACCGTCCCGTGCTCCACCCCGAGCGGCACGGTCCTCGGAAACAGACCCCGTACCTGGTCGGGCCGCGCGTCGGTGGCGAGGTCCCAGTCCCCCTTCGGGAGCCCGCGGATCGCGTCACGGATGGCTCCCCCGACGGCCCACGCCTCGTGCCCCGAGGCCTCGAGCTTCCTGGCTACCTTCAGCAGCCCGTCCGGGGGCTGGAACGCCGGCCGATCGCCTTTGACGTGAGGGTCCCCGCTCACCCGTCCTCCGCATCGCCGACCAACCAGCCCTCCACCAGCTCGGCGACCGAGTGCTCCACTGCCAGCTGCAACTCCTGCACGGCTGCCGAGTCGTCCGCCGGCAGTCGTATCGCGAGGTCCACGAGCGGGGCCAGCTTCCCGCCACGCCGGTCGAGGAGCGCGACCGTTCTTAGGGGGATCTCCCGCGCGACGCGCGCCACCTCGAGGAGATTCGTCGAGTTGCCGCTCGTCGAGTGCAGAACGAGAAGGTCACCGGGCCTGGCGTGGGCTTCCAGGACGCGGGCGAACACCCGTTCGAACCCGTAGTCGTTCGCGGCCGCGCTCAGCTGGGCGGTGTTCGCCGTGAGCGCGAGTGCGGGCAACGCCCGCCTCTCCCTCTTCAGTCGAACCACGTACTCCGTCGCGATGTGCTCGGCCGCCGCGGCGCTTCCTCCATTGCCGGCGTAGAGGATCTTGCCGCCAGCAAGCAGCGTTTCACGAATCAGCTCGGCGTAGCGGACCGCCTGCCCGGCGATCTCGTCCGCCGCCGTTCGCGATCCATCTGCCAGGCGCAACAGGTGACGCCGCACGGCGTCGGTGGAATCGATGCTCACATCATCCTCCGGTCACGAGCCGACGCAGCCGATCGACCCATCCGGAGCGCGGCTCACACGGCGGGACGCCCATCAGCCGGCTGCCGGAGAGAACGGCCGCGGGATTGACGGCGGTCAGCAGGGTCGCCTGCTCCTCGCAGCCGGCCTCCTTCAGGTAGTCCCACGCCTGACGAACCGTGGCCGCCCGGCTCGGACGGGCGTGGTTGTCCGATGCGATCAGGTCCACCGAGCCGTCCCCCAGCATCCGTCTCGCCACGCGCAGCGCCTCACCGCCGTGCTCGCCCCACAGGCTGCCCGCGTTCACGCACATCAGGGCGCCTTTCTCTCGCCACGCGCCGATCCAGCCGTACGCGCGCTCTATCCCCGCATAGCGCTCCGGGTGCGCGAGGACGGGAATCCAGTCAGCCGCGAGAACGACGTCCAGCATGCGGTCTGGATAAGCAGGCATGGCCAGCATCGGAAACTCCACCAGCAGGCCGCCGCCGTCACCCAGTCCAATGCTCCGGTCGCTCAGGTCGGCATCCGGGTCGTCCAGCCGGAACTCGAACGAGCGCCCCAGGGTGACGGCCGGACAGTCGCGCGACGCGACCGCCGCGAGCTCGGCGAACGCGTCCTCGATGCCGTCCCGCCAGGGTCCACGTGCGGCGCTCGCCGCCAGGTGCGGGGTGGTGACCACGGTCCGGATGCCGGATCGCTCACACTCGATGAGCTGCGCCATCGCTTCTTCCACGTCCCTCGCGCCATCGTCCACGCCGGGCACGAAGTGACAGTGGAGGTCGACCAGATCCGGGTCGCTCAAGATCCCTCCCCCACGGCCGATGGACGCCGCAGGCGCGCCTTGGCCACAAGCCGGTCTCCGAGCTCGCCCGCCAGGCCGACCCGGTCCGCCACCTCGGCCGTGCGCCCGGACTCGGCCGCGGCCTCGAACGCAAACGTCAGTGCGGCGTCCGCGGCGAGCAGCCGCAGGGCCTCACTTCGCTCACCGGTCCCGTCGGCCACCTGCTCGAGGCCTGCCAGGGCGGCGCCGATCAGGGCGCTGACCGGGTCTTCGACATCGAGCCCCGGTGTGCTCGCGACGAGTCGCAGTACGTCATCGGCCAGCTCGGGTGGCGCCTCGGCCAGTCGAGGTCGCAGCCATCGGGTGGTCGCGTCGAGGCTCATCGGCTCTCTGCCCCTGCCGCCACGTCGAGCGCCCCGCGAACGGCTTCGGCGATCGCGTCCTCGATCCGGTCCGGATCGCCGACACCCCCCCGGGCCAGGTGCGGTCTTCCCCCGCCCCCCGAGCCCGTCACTCTGCTGGCCGCGCCGACCAGGTCGCCCGCCTTGAGGCCCCGGCCGATCCAGTCGTCCGTGACCACCGCCACGAACGCGCCCCGGTCCTGCTTGCCTGATTTCACGTGAACGATCGCCGCCCCCGAGCCGATCCGGTCCCGCAGCAGGTCGCCGAACGCCGCCACGTCGGATCCGGCAGGAAGCTCCACCGAGCCGCTCGCCAGCTTACCTCCGCCCACCAGGTCGACCGCCCCGGCCACTACGCCGTCCACCACGTCCTCGGCATCGCGACCGTGCTGTTCTTCGAGCCGGGCCTCGAGAGTCGCCTTCTCGGCCAGCAGGCTCTCGACCCGCCGCGGGATTTCCGCCGAGGGCACCCGTAGCAGGTCGGCGAGCCCGCCCACCAGCTCCTCAGTTCGCCTCACCCTGCCGTAGGCGCGGGGTCCCGTGACCGCTTCTATTCGGCGGATCCCGGCGGCCACGCCGGTTTCCGACGTGATCTGGAACAGGCCGATCTGGCCCGTGCTCCGAACGTGACAGCCGCCGCAAAGCTCGAGGCTGATTCCGGGTACGGCCACCACCCGCACGCGGTCTCCGTACTTCTCGCCGAACAGGGCCATCGCGCCCGCTTCGAGCGCATCCCTGTAGTTCCGCTCGCCGATCTCGAGCGGGACGTTCTCCCACACGGAACGATTGACGGCTTCCTCGATCGCCCGTCGTTCGTCTCCGGTCAGCGGCCCGGTGTGACTGAAGTCGAATCGCAGGCGATCCGGCGCGACCAGGGATCCGGCCTGCTGGACGTGCTCGCCCAGCTCGGCTCGCAGAGCCGCATGCAGAAGATGCGTGGCCGTGTGATTACGCTCCGCGTCCCGACGGGACGGCTCGTCGACCTTCGCGACGACCGCGTCCGACGTGCCATCCGGCAGGGATCCCGTCATTACCTCTCCGACAAGCACCGTCTGGCCCCGGTCGTTCCGGACGACCGACTCCACGATCATCTCCCATCCCTGCCCGCTCACGGAGCCCCGATCGCTGACCTGTCCGCCCGCCTCCGCATAGAATGGATTGGTCTCGAGAATCAACGCGTGCTTCTCTCCGAGCGGCTCGCTTGCGAGCACGCGGGACTCCACAACGAGCCGATCGTAGCCCACGTACGACTGCTCGCCATCGGCCGTCACCGTCCTCGCGGCCCCGACGAGCTCCTCACTCAATTCGTATGTGGCTCCTCCCGCCACCCGGTCTTCGCGCGACCGCTGCCTCTGCTCCTCCAGAGCCTCCTCGAACCGGCCGACGTCCACCTCGTAGCCACGCTCCGCCGCCATCAGCTGCGTCAGGTCCAGCGGGAACCCGAACGTATCGTACAGGCGGAACACCTCCGCTCCGTCCATCGTACCTCTGCCGCCAACGGGCGCCAGCTCATCGAACCGCTTCATTCCGGCGTCGATCGTCGCCAGGAATCGTTCTTCTTCCGACCGCGTCGTCCGCACGAGGTGATCGCGCCGGTGAGCGAGCTCCGGGTACGTGCCCGCCATCAGGTCCACGACGACATTCACCAGCCGATCGAGCGTCGGCTCGCGCCGGCCGAGCAGCCACGCGTAGCGTCCGGCGCGACGCAGCACGCGGCGGAGCACGTATCCCCTCCCCTCGTTGGAGGGAAACACCCCGTCAGCCAGCATGAAGGCCACGGCGCGCGCGTGATCGGCCAAGACCCTGAACGGCAGCCCTTCCTCCCAGGCCTCCGGTTCGAGCGAATAAGGCCGGCCCACCACCTGCTCTGCCTCCTCGATGATCGGCAGGAAGAGGTCCGTGTGGTAGTTGGTCAATGTGCCCTGCATGATCGCGGCGATTCTCTCGAGACCCGCTCCCGTGTCAATCGACGGGGCCGGCAGGGGAACGTCCCCCTTCGAAGAGCGGTCGAACTGCATGAAGACCAGATTCCAGATCTCCATGAACTGATCCGCTTCGCCCAGCGCGTTGAACTCCTCCGGCGTGAGGTCGGCCGTGGCCCCGGCCGGCCGCAGGTCGTAGTGAACCTCCGAGCAGGGTCCGCAGGGTCCGGTCTCGCCCATCTGCCAGAAGTTGTCCTTGTCGCCCAGCCGGAGCACCCGTTCCGGCGGTATGTCGGTCAGCTTGGGCCACAGGTCGGCGGCCTCCTGGTCCGTGTGGTGCACCGTCGCCCACAGCCGTCCGGGCTCGAGGCCGAGCTCCGATGTGACGAACTCCCACGCGAATGCGATGGCATCGCGCTTGAAGTAGTCCCCGAAGGAGAAGTTTCCCAGCATCTCGAAGAAGGTGTGGTGCCTGGCCGTCCGTCCCACTTCCTCGAGGTCGTTGTGCTTCCCGCTGACCCGGAGACACTTCTGCGAGGTCACGGCCCGGGGCGCCGGGCGCTCGGCCTCTCCCACGAAGACCCTCTTGAACTGGACCATTCCCGCATTCGTGAACAGCAGCGTTGGATCGTCCTCCGGTACAAGGGAGCTGCTGGGCAGATGCAGGTGGCCGTGCCGTTCGAAGTACCGAATGAAATTGGAGCGAATGTCGCTGGCCTTCATCTGTAACCGTCGTGTAGGTGGATCGCCTGACGAAACCGTGATCGGGATCGGAAATATCCAGTCAATATGGCCTGACGCGGACCCGCTTACAATCGGCGAGGTCGGTGGCACGTGCTCCGGGCGCAGCCGTGGGGAGTCAGGTGCCCGCGTGGTCGGAGTCGTCCGGAAGCAGCTCTCGAACCAGGTCCCGAATCGCGCCGGCGCGAAAGCCGCGTCGGTGGAGAAACGCGGTGAGACGACGGCGGGCCCTGGCGGGATCCAGCTTGCGAAGCGCCGGCAAACGGCCCACGGCCACCGTACGCAGCAGCACGTCCTCCGACACGCCTTCGTCGGCCAGGGCGCTGTCGACGGCTCGCTCTGCCGTGTCGCGGTCGATCCCCCGCTGGAGCAGCTCGGAGACGAGACGGGGTCGGCCACGCGGCTTCAATCGGATGCGTTCGCGGACGAACGTCTCCGCGTACCTGTCGTCGTCGAGGTAGCCGAGCTCCCGGCAGCGTCCGATCGCTGCGTCCGCGTGGGCCGCCAGCTTGTGCCTGTCCAGGTAGCGGCGAAGCTCGTGGCAGGTGCGGGGTCGGTACGAAAGGTAGTGGACAGCCCGGTCCCACGCCTCGGCAGCCCCGGCCTCCCGCACCAGACTCGCCAGCTCGGCCGCCGTGAGGCTGCTTCCGACTCGCAGACCCCGCCTCTCGCACAACTCGTCCGATACGCGAAAACGCGCGTCTGCACCCGCCTCGAGAATGCGGCCTCCGAGACGACCGGGCACGGGCTCGAGGGCCGTGATCAGAGGCATGGAACGCTCACCGGCAGGTCGCCCGGGCAGGCCCCGGAGCGCCTCCGCCGGCCTCAGTCCGCCGGGGCGGACTCGGTCTCGGCCGGCTCGTCGCTCGGGGTGGCCTCCGGTTCGGCCGGGGCCACCATGCCAAGTGCGACCCGAAGACGGGTCTCGAGCTCTTCCGCGATGTCCGGGTTCTCGGCCAGGAAGAGCTTCGCATTCTCCCTGCCCTGCCCGAGCCGGACGTCGTCGCCGTAGGAATACCACGCCCCCGAGCGCTTGACGATTCCCTGTTCTTCGCCGATGTCCACCAGGATGCCGTTCCGGCTGATCCCCTCGTTGAACATGATGTCGAATTCGGCCTGTCGGAACGGGGGCGCGCACTTGTTTTTCACGACCTTGACGCGGGTGCGGTTTCCCACCTGATCGTTGCCGTCCTTGATGGACGCGATTCTCCGGATGTCGAGGCGAAGCGAAGCATAGAACTTCAGCGCCCGCCCTCCGCTGGTCGTCTCAGGATTGCCGAACATCACCCCGATCTTCTCGCGAATCTGGTTGGTGAAGATGACGGCCGTGTTCGAGCGGCCGATGGCGCCGGTGAGCTTTCTCAGCGCCTGCGACATGAGTCGGGCCTGGAGGCCGACGTGTGAATCGCCCATCTCGCCCTCGATCTCGGCCCGCGGAACAAGCGCCGCCACCGAGTCGATGACCACCACGTCCAGCGCACCGGACCGGACCAGGACCTCGGCGATCTCGAGCGCCTGCTCACCGGTGTCCGGCTGCGAGACGAGCAGATTCTCCACGTCGACGCCCAGCTTGGCCGCATACCCGACGTCCAGGGCGTGCTCCGCGTCCACGAATGCGGCCACCCCGCCGTCCTTCTGGGCGTTCGCGATGACGTGCAGGGTGAGGGTCGTCTTTCCGGAGGATTCGGGACCGAAGATCTCCGTCACCCGGCCGCGAGGAACTCCTCCGATGCCCGTGGCGTGGTCGAGCGACAGGCCGCCGGTCGATATCGACTCCGTCCGCACCCGGGCACCGTCCGCGCCGAGCCTCATGATCGCGCCTTTCCCGTGTTGCCGCTCGATCTGGTTTATCGCCACGGACAGGGCCTTCTTGCGCTCGTCGTTCAGTTCCAGTGACATCGCCGCCTCGTCATCTCGTTCCAGGGTGGTTTCGTCGTCGGTCGAATCCAGTATAGGCAGGGGCTGTGACTTTCGCAATTTCTTCGGTTTTCCGCTTCGTTCCCTCCCCACCGATGTGCCTCGACGGCATCAACGCAAGCTCAATGATGACCACCACCCCGGCGTGCCGCCACGGGATGAGCCGGTTGCACCTGGACTGCGCTCACGGCAGGATGACGGCAGCACGAACTCTCGATCCCAAGGAGAAATAGCGCTCATGCCCACGGAAGGGATGCAGATCGAAGCCTCGCAGTTCGAGAAGCTGGGCTCCTTCTACCTCGGAAGGCAGGTGGACGCGAGCGACCCGAAGGCGGAAGGCCCCCTCCTCCTGTACGACGCCCGGGATCTCACGACGCACGCCGTGGCCGTCGGCATGACCGGCAGCGGCAAGACCGGCCTCTGCCTCTCGCTGCTCGAGGAGGCGGCGATCGACGGTATTCCCGCGATAGCGATCGACCCGAAGGGAGACCTCGGCAATCTCCTCCTCACGTTCCCGAACCTCGCACCCTCGGATTTCCGGCCCTGGATCGACGAAGCGAAGGCCTCTCGGGAAGGCATCACCCCGGACGAGCTGGCGGAGCAGGAGGCGGCGAAGTGGAAGCACGGGCTCGCTTCCTGGGGACAGGACGGAGACCGGATCGCGCGCATGAGACAGGCTGTGGACCTCGCCGTCTACACGCCCGGAGCCGGTCACGGACTCCCCCTGGCGGTGCTGCGCTCGCTCGCCGCCCCCCCGGCGGATCTCGCCGTGGACCCGGACGCGGCGCGCGAGCGCATCGCTTCGACGGTGTCCGCCCTCCTCGCCCTGGCCGGAGAGGAAGCCGACCCGCTGCAGAGCCGCGAACACATACTGCTGTCGCACATCGTCGAACGAGCCTGGGGCGAGGGCGTCGACCTCGACCTCGAGTCGGTGATCCGGGCCGTTCAATCGCCCGGCTTCGAACGCGTCGGGGTCCTGGACCTCGAATCCTTCTTTCCCGAGAAGGACCGTTTCGCGCTCGCCATGCGTCTCAACAACCTGCTCGCCGCACCGGGATTCGAGGCGTGGCTCGAAGGGGAGCCGCTCGACATCGGCCGGCTGCTTTACACGGACACCGGAAGGCCCCGGATCTCGATCCTCTCGATCGCTCACCTCGGCGACGCCGAGCGGATGTTCCTCGTCACGCTCGTGCTCAATGAACTGCTGTCCTGGATCCGATCGCGGCCGGGCACCTCGAGCCTGCGCGCCATCCTGTACATGGACGAGGTGCTCGGATATCTGCCACCGTCCCGCATCCCGCCGTCGAAGCCGCCGCTCCTCACGCTTCTCAAGCAGGCGAGAGCCTACGGGCTGGGCATCGTCCTGGCGACGCAGAACCCGGTAGACCTGGATTACAAGGCACTCAGCAACGCGGGGACGTGGTTCCTCGGCCGGTTGCAGACGGAGCGCGACAAGATGCGGGTCATGGATGGGCTGGACGGGGCCGCCGCGTTCGCCGAATCCGGACTCGACCGGCAGGAGATGGACCGCATCCTCGGCGGGCTGGAGAGCAGGACCTTTCTCCTCAACAACGTTCACGAAGAGGGGCCGGTGCTGTTCCGGACTCGCTGGGCCATGTCGTACCTGCGGGGGCCGATGGCCAGGCCCGAAATCCGGAAGCTGATGGAGGGACGCCGCGCGGCGTCCGTTGCCGGCAGGCCTTCGCCGGCGGCGGATCACGCCGAAACGAAGGCGGCGGCGCACGGGAACGCGGACTCTGCTGGCGGGACGAAGATCGAGCGCCCCCTGCTGCCCGGCGGAATCGAGGAGGTCTTCGTCACGCCGTCGTCCGGTCCTTCGGACGGACCCTATCACCCCGTACTGCTTGCCGAGGTCGACCTGCACTACGTGCGTGCCGCCCTGAACCTGGACCGGTGGGAACACCTCGTATGCGTGGCGCCGCTGCCCCGCGAGACGCCCGCCGATCCGTGGCAGGAGATGGAGACCCTGGAATCGCTCGAGGTGACGGGTGACCCGCTGCCTGGAGTCCCTTTCGGAGAGCTCCCGGCGGCAGCCGCCCGGCCCTCGAGTTACCGCTCCTGGACGACGGCACTGAAGGGTCACCTGTACCGGAATCGTCCGCTTCAGCTGTATCGATCGAGAGCACTGAAGCTCGTCTCGGAGCCCGGCGAGTCCGAGGCAGACTTCAGGGTGAGACTCCGGGAAGCCTTGCGCGAGGCTCGCGATGGCGACGTCGACTCCCTCAGAGAAAGGTATGCCTCGCGCGTGTCGAAGATCGACGACCGGATCCGGAGGGCCGAGGAGAGGGTCGAGCGCGAGAGGTCTCAGTACTCACAGCAGAAGCTGCAAGCCGCCATTTCCGTCGGATCGACCATCGCGGACGCGTTTCTCGGGCGCAGGAAGGTGAGCCGCACGAGTCTAGGTCGGGCGACCACGGCCATGCGCGGGGCCGGACGCGCGTCGCGGGAGCTCGAAGACGTGCGACGGGCGGAGGAGAGCGTCGAGGAGCTGCGAGCTCAGCGCGCGGGACTGGAGGAAGAGCTCACCCGGGAGCTGGAATCGGTCAGAGAACGGCTCGCCGACGAGCAGCTCGACCTGGAAGACGTCCCGGTCGCACCCCGGAAGGCCGACATCGCGGTCCGCCGGGTCGTGCTGGCGTGGCGGCGCGCCAACGGCCCCACATGACGGCACGGGAGGCCGAGCGTCACGCGACCGCCTCTCTGAGAGCCTCGACACAGCGCTCCACCCCGTGATCGTCGACGTCCAGGTGCGTCACCGCACGGAGTCTCCCGGGACCTGCGGACAGCACCAGGACTCCTCGAGCCTCCAGGCCGTCGGCGACGGCGGCTTCGTCCAGTCCTTCCTTCTCGACGCGGATCATCACGATGTTCGTATCCGGCGGATCGGCGCGGAGGCCGTCCAGCGCATCGGCCTCCCTCGCCAGCCACCGGGCCCTTTCGTGATCTTCGGCGAGCCGTTCGACGTTGTTGTCCAGTGCCCACAGCCCGGCGCCGGCCAGTATCCCGACCTGGCGCATGCCGCCTCCGAGCCGTTTGCGGACCGTCCAGGCATGGGAGATCAGGTCCGCCGGACCGGCGAGCAGGGAGCCCACCGGACATCCCAGGCCTTTCGAGAGACTGATCATGACCGTGTCGGCACAGGCCGCGAAGTCGGCGAGCGAAGTGCCCGAAGCCACCGATGCGTTCCACAGTCGCGCGCCGTCGAGATGCACGGGGAGCGACCGCTCCGTCGCGAGCTCGCTGATGGCCTGCATGGCGGCCAGGGGCACGACCGAGCCACCGTGCATGTTGTGGGTGTTCTCCACGCATACGAGGGTCGTCGACGGATGGTGCCGGTCCCCCGGGCGGACCGCACGGGCCACATCACTCGCCCGCAGCTCGCCGCCCTCGGACCGAACCGGGTGCAGCTGAACGCCGGACAGCCAGGCCGCATCCGCGTATTCGTAGTGGAATACGTGCGACTCCGCCTCGCAGATGGCCTCGGTACCCGGACGGGTGTGGAGAAGCAGCGCCGTCTGGTTCGCCTGGGTCCCGGACGGGAAGAACAGCGCGGCGTCCTTTCCGAGCAGCCCGGCGACACGGCGCTCGAGCAGATCGACGGTCGGGTCCTTGCCGAGGACATCGTCTCCCACCTCGGCATCCGCCATCGCGCGGCGCATTCCGGGAGAGGGCCGGGTTACCGTGTCCGATCGCAGGTCGACGACCCCAGCCCCGGTCATCACACGTCCCTCAACTCAGCGCTCCACCGCACGCGGAACAGAAGTGCGCCCCCTGCCCGACCCCCGCCCCACATCCGGGGCAGGTCCGATCCGGGGTCACCTCCCCCAGCTCGTCCCGGGCGGCGAGAGCATCCCTGGCGTATCGCGCCCGCAGGAGCGCGTAGTCGCCGTCGGACACCTTTCCCGTCTGATACTCGAACTCGAGCTCCCGGAGCGCTTCGATGGCAGCCTCCTTCCGAGACTCGGCCGAGCCGTCGTCCCTTCCTTCCCGCCAGCGTCCCTCTATCATCGGGGCGAAGATCACTGCCGCGACGAGAACCGCCATGATGGATCCGAATATGTAGACCGCGTACACCTTGCCTCCAGTCGTCAGAGCACTGTCACTGCCGGGCCGCGTGCCTGGGACGCCGCTTCGCTCGCCACTCGGTCGCGAGCTCCAGAGCGCGGGCCACGGCGGCGGCCGGATCGTCGAATCGCTCGATCTCGAATCGCTCCCCCAGGGAGTCGCGGACGCCCACGAGAGGGAGTCCGGTCTTCATGCAGAGGGCGGCCTCGTTCACCGTACCCCATCCGCCGGCCACCGCGATCACCGCCTCCGAGGCCCTGACCACCAGGAAGTTGCGAGCCTCCCCCAGTCCCGTGGCGATCGGGATCGACACTCCGTCCGCGGCTCGCTCCGGATCGTCGCCCGGGAGGAGCCCGAGAACGGCGCCGCCTTCCAGACAGGCCCCCTCGGCAGCGGCCGCCATCACCCCTCCACCCCCACCGCACACGACAAGCGCCTCGGCGCGGGCCAGCGCCCGTCCGACGGCGTGCGCCGTGGCCCAGATCACCGCGTCGGCGCTCGCAGACCCGATGACGCCGATCCGCAGAGGCCTCGGCGCGACGGTCCGGTCTCCATCGACCCTCGGATCCATGGTCAGGCTCCTCCGTCAGCGGCCTGATGTGCCCAGTGGATAGCCGTCCGTACGGCCCGGCGCCAGCCCGCGACATCGACCGCACCGGCCGCGTGCGATTCGGGATCGGGCTCGAACACCGTCTCCTCTCCCCTCGCCGCGAGGAACTCCTCCGGCTCTTCCCACACGCCGGCCTGCAGGCCGGCGAGACCCGCCGCTCCGATCGCCGTCAGCTCGGTGGCGGCCGGCCGGAGGACCGGAACGCCCAGCACATCAGCCTGAAACTGCATCAGCCAGTCGTTCGCCGCCGCTCCCCCATCCACTCGAAGCGACCTCAGCTCGAGGCCCGCGCCGCCGGCCATCGCTTGCAGCGCGTCCAGCGTGGAGTACGCCATGGCTTCGAGCGCGGCCCGCACCAGGTGCTCGCGCCGGGAGCCCCTGGACAGCCCCGTGATCGTCCCGCGGGCGTCCGGTTCCCAGAACGGAGTGCCCAGCCCCGTGAGCGAGGGCACGAAGAACACGCCGTCCGTCGACTCGAGGGAACGGGCCATCGCCTCTGAATCCCGGGCGTCTTCCAGCACACCCAGTCCATCGCGAAGCCACTGCACCGCTGCGCCGGCCACGAGAATCGCGCCTTCGTAGGCGAAGGCGCGGCCACCGCGCCGATCGCACGCGGCGGTCGCCAGGACCCCCGGAACTTCCGGCCCACGCTCCGTCCCGGTGTGAAGCAGGAGAAACGCGCCCGTACCGTAGGTGTTCTTCGCTTCCCCCGATTCCCAGCCCCCCTGGCCGTAAAGAGCCGCCTGCTGATCGCCCGCCACGCCGGCGATCGGGACTTCCGAACCGAACGCGTCCGGATCCGTGACCCCGAAGTCACCTGCCGAAGATCGGATTTCCGGCAACATCGCCATGGGCACGCCGAACAGGTCGCAGAGCCAGGGGTCCCAGCTTCCCGAATCGAGCGAGTACAACAGCGTGCGGGACGCGTTGGTATGGTCCGTCGCATGCACCCGACCGCCGGTCAGCCGGTAGATGAGCCAGCTGTCGATCGTCCCGAACGCGATGTCTCCGTCGGCCGCTCGCCGGCGCCATTCCGGATGTGTGTTCAGGAGCCACTCCAGCTTCGTGCCAGAGAAGTAAGGGTCGAGCACCAGCCCGGTTCGCGCCCTGATCTCGGGCTCGTGCCCGAGCAGCTTGAGCTCGGCACATCGGGCTGCGGTTCGCCGGTCCTGCCATACGATCGCGGGGGCCAGCGCCCGACCGCTGGCGCGGTCCCACACCACGGTCGTCTCCCGCTGGTTGCTGATCCCGACGGCGGCGAGTCGTTCCTTCGCCCCGCCGACGCCCTGCAGGGAACGGCCGATCGTCTGTCTGACGGAGACCCAGATTTCCTCGGCATCGTGCTCCACCCGGCCGGGCTCCGGGAAGTGCTGGTCGAATTCCCGGTAGGCCGAGCCGAGGACGATTCCATCGCGATCGATCAAGAGAGCTCGACTGCCGGTCGTTCCCTGATCGATGGTGAGCACGACGTCCAGGGGGTACCTCACGCCAGAGCGCCCGGGTCGGTCGGTCGAATCAACGTGCCTCCAGACGGCCGAAGGCGTAGCGCAGGTCGAAGCGGGCCAGGAGGGCGATCAGGAGTTGCACCGGCAGACCCATCACGTTGAAGTACTCACCCTCGATTCGCTCGACCAGAGCGGCCCCGAGCCCTTGAATTCCGTAGGCACCTGCTTTGTCGCGAGGCTCGCCGCTCGCAACGTATTCCGCGCATTCGGCTCGAACAAGCGACCGGAACCAGACGCTCGTATCGGCCACTCCAGCCTCGATACGATCCCCCAGTCGGACGGCGACCCCCGTGATCACCTCGTGTCGACGACCCTCCAGGTTCAGCAGCATGCGGAGCGCGTCCGCATCGTCGGATGGCTTGCCGAGCACCTCGGACCCGAGAACGACCAGCGTGTCTGCCGCGATCACCAGTTCATCCATGCTCGAGGGCGTCGCCATGGCCTTCAGCACCGCGAGTCGGCGGGCCCCATCGGCGGGCCCCTC
>Ga0055461_10000105_pt1 | contig 13573 bp, 18 predicted proteins | sample Joice_ThreeSqB_D_FD_57688 | JGI IMG/M metagenome (GOLD analysis project Ga0055461, IMG submission 57688) | Wetland microbial communities from San Francisco Bay, California, USA, that impact long-term carbon sequestration - Joice_ThreeSqB_D1 | ecosystem: Environmental > Aquatic > Marine >...
CCGGTCAAGAAGCTACCGCCTGTACACCCTGGCGAGGTGTTGCTCGAGGAGTTCCTCGAGCCGATGGAGATCAGCCAGTACCGACTGGCCAAGGACATCAGTGTGCCTCCCCGCCGGATCAACGAGATCGTGCACGGAAAGCGCAGCATCACTGCGGACACCGCCCTGCGCCTGTCCCGGTATTTCGGTACCTCTGAGAAGTTCTGGCTCAATCTCCAGACCGGATACGACCTCGAGGTAGAGCGTGACCGCCTCGGCGACCGACTCGAGGAGGAGGTTCTACAGCGCGCTGTCTAACCTGCGCCTGGAGCTGACGCAGTGAGGATACAATGCACACGAACCTGGTCAGCGCGCAGGTCAGGCGCCGACCGTTAGCCAGCCGGAGGAGCGATGCTTTCTCTGGAAGATCCCCAGTGGTCCAAGTTCAGCGCGAACTACACAGATGGAAGCCACGTCGCCGCCCTTCTCTCCCGCGCCGAGAACGGCGAGGACGACGCCTGTTGGTACGATGATCTCCACCAAGAGCTCTGCCACCAATACACGGTTAGTGAGGCGGCCTATCCAGCAGCCCCCCATCTCGTTCGGTTGGCTCAGTTGCGCGAGGACCTGCGCAAGCACCTGCTCGTGCTGTTCGGGGTTTGTCAAGCCTTCTCAGAGCCCTCGGCGCTCGAGACAATGCCCGCTGGTATTGTCGACGAGTGGCGACGCTCCGCGGAGGAGGCGTTGCCGCTCGTCGCGGACTTGCTCAAGCACAAACAGCCGAACCCCTCCAACCTACTCTATCTTCTCTCGACATTGGCTGCTGTGAGCGGATACCCGGCTCTTGCTCGCGCCATCGAAGCTGTGGACTACCAAGCCGAGTGAAGGGGTACATAGAGAAGTTCTGGCTCAATCTCCAGACCGGATACACCTCGAAGTAGAGCGTGACCGCCTTGGCGACCGACTCGAGGAAGACGTTCTACAGCAAACTGCCTGACACGCGCCTGGAGCAGACGCGGTGAGGATACGAAGCAGTCGAACCTGGTTGGCGCACAGCTCAGGCGCTGACCGTTAGGAAGATGTTGAGACTTCGCTCTTAGAGTCACAGCTGAAGCCAGTTGTGATTTTCCAAGAACGGAGTGCTCAGATTGAAGGTCCGAGATGCAGTCAAGATGCTCGAGCGTGACGGCTGGTATCTTGTTCGGACCCGCGGGAGCCACCGACAGTACAAACATCCGGTGAAGCGCGGATTGGTCACGGTGGCTGGAAAAGGCAGCGACGAATTGGCGGCCGGGGCCCTCAACAGTGTTCTCAAGCAGGCGGGGCTGAAGTGACGAAGCGCTACTTGATTGTGATGGAGGGGACGAATACCGGATATTCGGCCTACTCACCAGATCTCCCCGGGTGCGTGGCGACCGGTTCCACGGAGGGCGAGGTCGAGCAGAGGATGCGCGAGGCGATCGAGCTCCACGTTGCAGGCCTGAAGCAGCAGGGAGAACCCGTCCCCGAACCGCACAGCAGCTCTTCGTATGTGGAGGTGTCTGCCTGACCGCAGGCACTTCCTAACACGCATCTGGAGCTGACGCGATGAACATCGTAGACAATCGAACTTGGTTGGCGCGCAGCTCAGGCGCCGACCGTTAGACGGGCGGAACTATCGATGCACGTCGCGGCGATGGCCGATCAACCAATGTCAGGCCGGTACGTCGAGTCCATGGCAGTTGGAGCTGACCGCGGGCGACAATCGAATTGAGGCGACGGTGGGACTTCCCGATCACCGACCTCGAATGGTCCAGTGATTCGGTGCACTTTCGGTTCGCTCCCTCCGAGATTCGCGTGTTGGGTCGCTGCGTCACTGGGGACCGCATCGCGATCTCCTCGCGGGGTCCACATGCAGCGTTCTCGGAACCCGGCACAGGGTTCATTCGGCGGCAATAGTCGATGCTCCCTAACAGGCGCCTGGAGTTGACGCGGTGAGAATGATGGACAATCAAACATGGTCAGCGCGCAGCTCAGGCGCTGACCGTTGGGCGGCATGGAGAAGCCCATGAGTTCTGCAACCGCAGAGGCAATCGCCGCAGCGTCCGCCTACGAAGAGCTCCACGTACCAGCCCTTTTCGAGCAATGGGCCGTGCGTGTCGCGGACGCCGCCCGGGTCAGCGATGGCGATCGTGTGCTGGACGTGGCGTGCGGGACGGGAGTCCTCGCGCGGGAGGCGGCGGCGCGTGTGGGTTCCCGTGGATCCGTGGCTGGCGTCGATCCAAATCCCGGAATGCTCGTGGTAGCCGGACGCCTCGAACCGCGTGTTCGGTGGCTAGAAGGCGTTGCGGAATCCCTTCCCTACGACGAGGACTCCTTCGACGCGGTAGTCAGCCAGTTCGGGTTGATGTTCTTCACGGATCGAAATGCCGCGCTTCGCGAGATGAAGCGGGTTCTCGTTCCGGGTGGCCGGATCGCCGTCGCCGTCTGGGAATCTCTCGAGAGATCCGAGGCCTACCCCATGGAGGTGGAACTCCTGGAGCGAGTCGCAGGCTCGGCAGCAGCCGAAGCCCTTCGCGCCCCGTTCGTCCTCGGCGATCCCACGGAACTTGAGAAGCTCTTCAGGAACGCTGGCGTGGAATTTATAAGAGTCTCAACCCAACGCGGAACGGCACGTTTTCCTAGCATCCGCACGATGGTGGAAGCAGATCTTCGCGGGTGGTTACCCGTGATGGGAGTGGTCCTGCCAGAGGAGCAGGTTCAGCGGATTCTCGAGGAAGCCGAGCGGGTGCTGAGCCGGTATGTCACCGCCTCCGGAACAGTCGAGTTCCAATCGCCAGCACACATTGTATCGGGAACGAAGCCGTAGCACTGCCTTCCCAACCTCGGCTCAGTGCCGCGCCACCGAGTCAACGAGCTCAAACTCGCGAGAGTGTCATAACGACCGGCCCAAAGTTGGGGGGCACCTCATGGCCGTTTCTCACGTTCCTCCTGACCGTGACCATAATGCCGGATGCCTAACACGCGCTTGGAACTGACGCGGTGAGCGTAGTCGGCGATCGAACACTAATAGCGCGCAGCTCAGGCGCTGACCGTTAGACGTACAGAACACCGTTGACGGCCGTATATGTTGATAATATACTTCTGCTATGAGTGAATGGCCAGGTGAACTCGCGGCGTGTACCGGTTTCGAGTGGGATGCCGGCAACGTCGACAAGAACTGGGGGCGCCACCAGGTCTCAGCGGCGGAGTGTGAGCAGGTATTCTTCCAACGCCCTGTACTGATTGCATCAGACCCAGAGCACTGCCAGACGGAGCCGCGGTTCGCAGCTCTCGGTCACACGGCCGCCGGCAGGCTCCTGACCATCGTGTTCACCACCCGGGGAACCCTGATACGAGTGATTTCGGCGCGTCCCATGAGTCGTCGCGAGCGGAGGTTATATGAGCGCGCGTAAGAAGAAGCCCGTGATAAAGGAGAGCATGCCCAAGTTCCGCACCGAAGATGAGGAGCGGGATTTTTGGGCTGAGCACGATGTGGTCGACTACTTCGATTGGGAGAAGTCGGTTTCTGGTTCCTTCCCCGCGCTCAAACCGTCCACACAGACGATTTCGCTGCGTTTGCCCAAGGCCCTGCTCGAGGAACTGAAGACGCTCGCGAACGAGAGGGACGTTCCCTACCAGAGTCTGCTGAAGGTCTTTCTGGCAGAGCGCGTCGCACGAGAGCGAGGCCGAAAGCGAAGCCGAGCCAAGGCTGACGTCTAACACGCGCCTGGAGCTGGCCGATGATGATACGAAGCGATCAAACAGGATCGGCGCGCAGATCAGGCGCTGACCGTCAGGCGACGGGGCGAATTCCGCATGATCTCAGGTTTCTAGGCAAGCTGAAGGGGGAGGCATGAGAGATCTCTCGCTCAGGGGATTGACCCGAATCGCAGGGATTCTGCTCTTCGTTTCACTGATCGCGGGCGGGTTCGGTGAGTTGTACGCTCCCGCCATGGTGACCGTTGCGACAGACGCCGCTGCGACCGTGGAGAAGATCCGCTCTCTGAACTTCCTTTTCCGACTAGGATTCGCGGCCTATCTGTTGGAGGGTCTGTGCAACATCGGCCTCGTACTGATCTTCTACGTACTGCTGCGGCCGGTTCAGAGAAGCCTCGCGTTGCTCGCGGCCTTCTTTGGCTTGGTGGGGGTCGCCGTGTTCGCCGTGGCGGAGCTCTTCTATCTCGCGCCGCTTCTGCTCGTCGGGGGAGATGCCTACCTCAGTGCCTTCACCGGCGATCAGTTGAGCGCCCTGACGCTGCTCTCTCTCAAGTTCTACAGCTTCGCCAGCGGCGTCCTCATGGCGTTTGGGGGAGTCGGATCACTGATCTACGGATATCTGTTCTTCATCTCCGGCTACGCTCCCAGAACCCTCGGGGCTCTGCTGGCGCTGGGTGGCGCCGCGTTTCTCGTGCGGAACTTCCTTTTCGTTCTCGCGCCAGCGTACGCCTACGACTGGCTGTTTCTTCCCATGCTTCTAGCGATGCTTGGTCTGGGAACTTGGTTGATTGCGCGAGGTGTGAACGAAGAGGCATGGAAAACGCGAGGGGGAGAGTGGTAGAGACGAGGTACTCAGACCAGCGTGCGTGACCATCCGCTCCCCGATTCCGTTACGGCTCAGACCCTCGTCCCCTGCGTGTCGCAGGATTCGAAGTACGTTGCACTGGGATGGGGAGAGCCCCGCCTTCCGCACAATTGCGTTCGAATGCGCCGAGGCGGTCCATGCAGCCCGACCGGGGCGATAAGTAAACGCTCTTCGGGTGTCTCGATGCCCATCGCCTGGGCCGGATTCAGAATGGACATGCGAAGAAGATACTCCCCGAGCAGACCTGAGGGTCGCGCGCTGCGCTTGCCGTCGGCACCTTGGGGTGCGCAACAGAATTCCAGAGTCGTCAGAAAGCACCGTCCACGATTCACCGGTCGGTAGATGAGAAGGCTGGGAGAGGAGATGTTCACTCAGTCGCCCGAGTTGTATGACCTCATCTATGGCTCCTTCAAGGACTACTCGGTAGAGTCGGCCGCAGTTGCGGCCCTCTTGGACCAGACGGCTCCCGGCGCACACGACATTCTGGATGTCGGCTGCGGGACCGGCGAGCACGCTCGCTATCTCCATTGCGAGCACGGATACCAGGTCGATGGCCTGGACATCGAGCCGGGCTTCATCGAGATCGCTCGTGCGAAGCTGCCGGGCTCAAGCTTCTGGCAGCGGGACATGACCGAGTTCTCGCTCGGCAAGTCTTACGACGCTGTGCTTTGCCTCTTCGGCTCGATTGCGTATGTCTCGAACCTCGAACGGCTTCGGGCCGCATTGTCCTCATTTCGTGCCCATCTGCGCTCAGGGGGGATAGCGCTCGTCGAGCCGTGGTTGTCGCCTGATGAGTGGAATCCTGGTCGGGTGTACGTTCACACCGCGGAGTCGGAGAACCTGCGGGTCGTTCGAATGAGCCACTCGTCCGTGCGCGGGCATGTCTCGGTGCTGCGCTTCCACTACCTCATCGGGACACCCGAGGGCGTCGAGCACCGCGAGGAAACGCACGAGCTCGGTCTGTTTACGCGCGATGAGATCCTCTCCTCCTTTGCGGAAGCAGGCTTCGACAGTGTTGACTACGATCCCGAGGGTCTCATCGGTCGGGGAATGTATGTCGCTAGGACCGGATCCTAGACCGGCCATGCGCGCGGAGGGCTGTGCTTTCCAGCACGCGCCTGGAGCTAACGCGGTGAGGATACGAAGCAATCGATCCTGGTCGGCGCGCAGCTAGGCGCTGGCGGTCAGGCATCAGAACGGTTGTGGAAGAGGGCTTTACATGGGCACCGTCGAACAGGCCAGCATCACTCTTGACCTCGTAGGTCCCGACAGCCTGCGAAGCTGCGGGATAGGCTGTATCACCAACCCGGACCACCCGGGGTTCGAGCCGAAGAACGAATGGCTCCGCAAGCGATTCGATGAGGGCCTTCGCTACCTCCTCTTCAGAGACAAGATGGGTAGGCCTCTCGCCTTTCTGGAGTACGTACCCGGCGAGTACGCCTGGCGCCCGGTCGACGCTGCGGGCTGGCTCTTCGTGCACTGCCTATGGGTGTATCCTCGCGGGCAGAAGATCGGTGGTCTCGGTACGCGCTTGATCCAAGCGTGCCTGGCGCAAGGCGAGAGGGCGAGCGCGTTCGGTGTGGCGGCGTTGGCGAGCGAGGGGCCGTGGATGGCGGGCGCCCGCATCTTTGAACGGACGGGCTTTGAACAGATTGCCCAAGCCGACCGATTCGCGCTCCTGACGCATAGACTTCGGCCGGGGCCCGCGCCGCGCCTTCGTTCCATCGAAACCAACCGTGCCCAGTACCCGGGCCTCCATATCGTGTACAGTGCCCAATGTCCCTACCTGCCGAAGTCAGTCAGCGACCTCCAGGACGTCGCCTCGGAGCTTGGATTGGAGTTGCGTGTGACAGTGCTCGACACACCTGAGCTGGCCCAGAGAGCGCCCTCGTACTACGGAGTCTTCAGCCTCCTCTGGAATGGCGAACTGCTTTCGGACCACTATGTCAGTGCAACCCGCTTCAGGAACCTCGTGCGGAAGCACCAGATCGCAGGCTGACCCAGGCCCGTCAGACATGACACGCGCCGTGTGCGCGTCGGATAGAATGCCGTCGACTAACACGCGTCTGCAGTTGACACGGTGAGGATACGAGAAAATCAAACGAGGCCGGCGCGCAGCTCAGGCGCCGACCGTTAGGCGCGGACAGTTCGCAGTGGCAGCTATCATGCGTTATCGCTTGATTCCAACGAGATCTGAGGATGAGGCGTGGCTTGAGAAGCTGCGCCGAGCCGCATACCGCGATCTCTTTGTTGCAACATGGGGTGGCTGGGATGAGGATCGGCACCAGCGTCATTTCGCAGCCTGTTTAGAATGCGGCGAGATTTGTGCGATCGAAATCGATGATGCTCGTGTGGGCATGGTTCAGCTGTTCGAACATACCGATGCCATCGAAATAGGTGAGATTCAAATTGAGCCGGAATACCAGGGCCGCGGTATCGGAACACAAGTACTTCGAGACACACTCGCGCAGGCGCATGCGCAGCGGAAGAAGGTGATTCTCCGAACTGGGTTGAAGAACATTCGAGCGATCGAGTTGTATCGGCGTCTGGGTTTTGAGCGCGTGATTCAGACTGAAACGCACGAACACATGGAGTGCAAGCCGAAGCCAGATGGGACGGAGATTGATCAGGTGACGTAGCGGCGCACTGGTTCGCCCGCAGAGTCCCGCCAGACCGCCTGGACGAATCCCGCCACGTGATGAGCCAGGATTGTGAGTAGGTAGGAAATCGCGCCCACTCACTTGAGGCCTCACGTCAAGGGGGCGCCCGGCCATACCGGACGAGAGAATCTGAACATGACGCTTCTTCTGTCGTTCATGTCGTACGCAATCGTTCTTTCAGCCGCGCTGGCACGAATGGGGCACCGTTCGCACACGACTCCCTCGAGTGGAGGACCGCGCCAGAATCCCTCGCGGCTCCTGATCGTCGGAGCGACTGGTGGGACGGGTCGTCAGCTCGTCACGCAGGCTCTGGAGCGTGGTTACGTGGTCACGGCACTCGTAAGAGATCCGTCACGGCTTCAGGTCGACCATCCGCAACTGACGGTCACTCAGGGTGACGTGCTCGACGAGGCTGCCGTCGAGGCTGCCGTTCGCGGCCAGGATGCCGTGCTGTCCGCCCTTGGTCACAAGCGGTTCTTCTATCCAACTCGCATCCTCTCCGAAGGGACCAGGAACATTCTGCGCGCCATGGACACTCACGGTGTCCCGCGCCTGGTCTGCCAGACTTCTCTCGGCATCGGAGACAGCGCCGGACGCATGGGCCTGTACTACACGTTCTTTGTCATTCCGGTGATTTTGCCTTTCTATTTCTGGGACAAGACGCGGCAGGAACGGATGGTCGCGGGGAGTGACGTGGAGTGGGTGATCGTGCGACCTGCGGTGCTGACAAATGGCGGGAAGCGAGGTCGCTGTCGTCATGGTCGCCACGCCGGAAGCTTCCTATTGACGGTGCGCATTTCCCGTGCGGACGTTGCGGACTTCATGCTGAACCAGTTGGCGTCCGACACATATCTTCGCACCGCGGCGGGTGTGTGTTGGTAGGTCCAGCCGCAGTCCACCTAACATCAGCGCACAGCTCAGGCGCTGACCGTTGGGATGAATCAGGTTCTAATGGGATCTATCTGAACGAGACTCCGGCCGGGAGCTTGATCGATGGCTGTTAAGCGCATTTGGCACGGCTGGACCACGATCGAAAACGCTCAGAGCTACTGGAGCGTCCTGAGCGGGACTGTCATCCCAGGTATCGAGGCGAAGTCGATCGAAGGCTACCGAGGGATTGAAGTCCTCCGCCGTGACCATGAGTCCGAAGTAGAGTTCGTCACGATCATGACCTTCGATTCCATACAGAGCGTTGTAGACTTCCAAGGTGAGAACTACGAGCAGAGCTACGTTCCAGACGTTGCCCAGGCAGTCCTGAAGCGGTGGGACACGACGGCCTCACACTACCAGGTCTTGGAGGGGAGTTTGCCCTGACACGCGTCTCGAGATGACGCGGTGGGAGTGGTAGACAATCAAACAGAGTTGGCGCGCAGTTCAGGTGCTGGCCGTCAGGAGGCCACTAACCTCGATGAGCAGACGACATCACTCTCGCTTGTTGTTCTTAGCCTTGATCACATGCGTGGGCGCCTGCGAGCCGGGACCTGTCTCCGACCAGGCCGAAGTCTCTTCGGACCGTCCGACCGTCCTGCAGCTGCAACCCTACGTCGGACGTCTGGTAACCGTGACGGGCAGGCTGCACGGAGACTCTCTGCGGCTTCTGTTCGACAGCGGCGGCGGCGAGACGCTTCTGGCACCGCGTGTCGCCGAGGACATCCCCTGCGCACCTGCAGGCCGAAGCGTGGGCTTCCGCATGTCCGGCGAACGCGTGGAGTGGCCTTTGTGCGATGATGTTTCTCTGGATCTGGCCGGTCAGACTGTGGTCGACCACGCGGTAGGCATCTGGGATGTGATGAGCATATTGCCAGAGGGGCTACCCAGGCTGGATGGTGTCGTCTCTCTGGAGACGTTCCGGGGTCGTCTCCTGACGTTGAATCTCGCGGAGTCGAGGCTCGAGCTTCACACCGAAGGGACGTTTCGGCAACTGGTGCGAACGATGATCCCTGTGCCGATGCGCGTGGCGACCGGCAACGATGGCAGTCAGCTGACCGTCTTCTTGGAGGGGCACCTGTCAGGCAGCGACCAGAGCGGCTGGTTTCTTCTCGACAGCGGCAATCTGGCGGAAACGCTGCTGGCCCCGCATGTCCGCAACGACCCTGCCACCTCGGACGTGACCATCGTATTCTCGGATAGCCTGGCGGTCACGGCTCCAGCTCGTACCGCGGACATCATCTACGACGGGGCGCTTTCGGAAGCTTTCCTGCGTCAGGTTGTTGTCGCGCTCGACCTGGGACGCGAGCAATCATGGGTCGCGCCGGCCTACTGAGGCGCGATTGAAGGAACCGGGACGATTGCAGCAGTCGAACCTCGTGGCGCGGCCAAGGCGGCCCTCATAGCGCACGCGAAGAAACTCGGAGTGATGTACGCCCCGCGAGGGATTCGCGTGAACGCGATCGCTCCGGGGTCGATAGACTTCCCCCGGGTGAGTCTGGGCCACGGTCAGGGAGGAGCGGCCCGAGGCGCCTTTCCGCCGCAGAGTGGCGTGTGCACGCCCCTGGCATCCAACCGAGGTATCCATGAGCAGAGTTCTCGTCACCGGCGGATCGGGCTTCATCGGAAGCCATGCGCTCCTGCAGCTGCTTGCGGGGGGCTACGAAGCACGCACGACCGTGCGCAGTTTATCGCGTGAAGGGGAGGTCCGGAGCCTTCTGAGGACCGGCGGGATCGAGCCGGACGATCACCCCCTCTACTTCGTCGCCGCAGATCTCGGAGAGGACGCCGGCTGGAAGGAGGCCGTCGAGGGGTGTGAATACGTGTTGCACGTCGCTTCGCCCTTCCCGGCCTCGCTGCCCAGGCACGAGGACGAGTTGATCGTGCCGGCACGCGGCGGCGCGCTGCGGGTCCTGCGAGCGGCGCGAGACGCGGGAGTCCGGCGCGTCGTGATGACCTCGTCCTTCGCGGCAGTCGGTTATGGCCACGCTCCACGAGACAGGCCCTTCGACGAGTCGAGCTGGACGAACCAGGAGGGTCGGGCGGTAACCCCGTACGTGAAGTCGAAGACCATGGCCGAGCGTGCGGCGTGGGACTTCATCGACGCGGAAGGTGGAGACCCGGAACTGTCGGTCGTGAATCCCGTGGCCGTGTTCGGTCCCGTTCTCGGGCCGGACTACTCGACCTCGATCCTCTTGATCCAGCGGTTGTTGGACGGTGCGATGCCCGGTTGTCCAAGGCTTTCGTTCGGCGTCGTCGACGTACGGGACGTCGTGGATCTCCACCTCCGCGCCATGACGCATCCGGCGGCCCGGGGAGAGCGTTTCCTCGCCGTCTCCGGGGCTTCGATGTCGATCCTCGAAATGGCGGAGACACTGAGGGAGCAGTTGGGCGAGGCCGCGAGCCGGGCGCCGACCCGAGAGCTTCCGAACTGGCTCGTGCGGCTGGTCGCGATCTTCGATCGCGAGATCCGATCGATCACGCCGGAACTCGGCCAACACAAGGAGGCGACGAACGAGAAGGCGCGTGACCTGCTTGGCTGGGTGCCGCGGCCGCCGGAAGACGCGATCGTCGCTACCGCGGAGAGCCTCATTCGGTTGGGCCTGGTGGAATCGTAGCGGTGGCATTCCGCGGCAGCCACGAACTCCCGCACTCATGGCCACGCCGATTGAGAAGTAGATTGAGGATGGTGCCATCCTTTCCCAGGAGAAGCCATGATCTCGCGTCGCACCGTCGCCGTGCTCATCAGCGTCGCGTACCCAGGCCTCGTCCCCGGAGTCCAGTCGTGAGCGACCCCCTCGCCGCGCTTGGCTGGGACGACGATTGGGCGGCGACCTTCGCAAGCCTGGAGCTATCGGAGGCGCGACCGGCCCGAGTCACGTCCCAGCACCGCAACCGCTGGATGGTTCACACCGAAGCCGGGCCTCAGGCGGCGCGGCTCGTCGGCTCGGAGCTGGCCGACGTGAGGCCCGTGACCGGGGACTGGGTCGCGTGCGTGCCGGGGCCGCAGGACGCGGATCCGCTCTCCATCTTCGGCGTTCTCCCGCGTCGATCCGCCGTCGTCCGCGGTTCCGCCGGCGAGTCGCAGTCCCGGCAGGTGCTGGCCGCCAACGTGGACGTGCTGTGGATCGTCCAGGCGCTCGATACGCCTCCGAACCTCAGAAGCCTGGAGCGCTATCTGGCCGTGGCCTGGGAGAGCGGAGCCTCGCCGGAGTTCGTGCTGACCAAGGCCGATCTGGCCGAGGACCTGCCCGGAGCGATCGACTCCGTGGGCGCGATCGCCTTCGGCACGCCCGTCCGCGTGGTCAGCATTCACGATCTCATGGCGCTCGACGCTCTTCGGGAGAGCCTCATCCCCGGAAGGACCGTGGCACTGCTCGGGCCCTCCGGCGCCGGCAAGTCGACTCTCATCAATCGGGTCTCAGAATCGGACCTCGCGGAGACCGCTGAGGTGAGGCAAGGAGACCGGAAAGGTCGGCACACGACGACCGGGAGGGAGCTCTTCAGGATCCACAACGGCGCGTTGCTGCTCGATACCCCCGGAATGCGCGAGCTCAGGGTGCTGGATCTGGACGAAGGACTCGGTCACGCCTTTCCGGAGATCGATGAGCTCTCCGCGGCATGCCGGTTCCGGGATTGCTCGCATCGCGCCGAGCCGGGATGTGCTGTACTGGCCGCAGTGGAACAGGGACGGCTCGGCGAGGACCGCCTGGCGAGCTTTCGGAAGCTACAGGCCGAGGCGGCCTACGAACGACGACGCGTAGACCCGCACGCCCGTGCCGAGCACGTGGCCGAACACAAGACGGCGTTGCGAACCCTCAGATATCACCCGAAGTACAGTAAGGGCGACGAAAACGATACGAGCTGACCGCTCTCTCTTTCGGAACGCCTCATCACTACAGGCGGAGTACCGATGCTACGACGAATCCTGCTGGTGATCGTCGTTCTCGTTCTCCTCGCATTCGCGGCGCTCGGCCTGAAGGGCGGCGTGCAAGACCTTCCGGTGTCCGAGACCGCGGGACAGACAGTTCAGTCAGTCATGCAGCTGGCGTATGGCGCGTTCGCTCTCCTGTGCGCGGTGACCACGTTCCGGGGTCGCCGATGGGCACGCTTCAGCAGGATGGGGTGGATCGTGAGCTGTGCTCTCGCGGCCGGGCTGGCTTCGGTAGTATGGGGCGGCATGACACTGGCGACCGGCTTCCTCGCCGGTGCCGGAGGCGCCGCGATGGCGTTCGTGGTCACATGGCTCCTGGAAGTCGGAGCGCGCGATCTGACGAACCTCCGAGCCGAGAAGCCATGACCGCTGGATTGAGACGACGTGGATTGGGCCGGCGTCGAGGACGCGGCTTCGTGCCGGACGAGGATTCGCTTACTATGGCAGGGCGTCACCCGACGATCCGTCAGCCGGAATGGAACTCCAATGCGAGGAATGGGCAGGGTTCTGACAGCTCTGGCAGTGCTGACCTGGGCGAGCTGCGCGAAGCAGCAGAGTCCAGCTGCCTTTGTCGAGCGTTACCTGGAGCTTCATCGGTCAAGAGATGTCGACGCGCTGCTGGCCCTGCACACTGCCGATGCCGAGTTCGTGATTCCCGGGCAGGAGCCACTGCGCGGCACCGCCGCGCTTCGTGACCTCTTTGAGTGGGACGCAGTACTCGGGTCGGAGTTGGTGATGAGTGGCATTCGCTCCGACGCTGACACCATTCTCATTGATTCAGTAATCGAACGGAACAAGTGGTTCCAGGCTCTCGGCCTGGTCGAGGTTCGTCACAGGGCCGGCACGAGGATCGTGCTTCGGGACGGACGTATCGCCGCCACGTATCCGGCAGCGTTCGACGACGAGACGCAGCGACGCCTGATGGACCGGTTCCAGCCGTTGTTGCGATGGCTGGGCGAACATCGGCGGGAGGCCCTGGATCAGCTCCTTCCTGGCGGGAAGTTCCGATACGATGCTGCAACCGCCAGGCTCTGGCTCGAGGTCCTGGCCGAATGGAATACCTCACGACGGCCGGACGGGTAAGACGGACCGAACTGTTGCTGCACGCCGCGAAGCGAGTGGAGAGCTTCGCCGTCATGTTCGATAACGATTGGAGGGCCTGTTGAACCTCGGATTGAAGGACTTGAACTGCGTCGTGCTTGGGGGGAGCCGAGGGATCGGCCGCGCGATCGCCCTCGGGCTCGCCGAAGAAGGTGCCAATGTCTCCATCTGTGCGAGAAGCGAAGAGGCTCTCCACGCCACGGAGTCAGAAATCTCCGCGCTCGGCGTGAAGGTGTATGCCCATCCCTGCGACGTGGGTGACGCGGTGGACCTTTCTGCCTTCCTCGACGCAACGCGGCGAGCCCTGGGCAGTGTGGACGTCCTCGTGCACAACGCGTCCGCGCTCGCCCTCGGTCCGAGCCTCTCCGA
>Ga0055461_10000106_pt1 | contig 13515 bp, 10 predicted proteins | sample Joice_ThreeSqB_D_FD_57688 | JGI IMG/M metagenome (GOLD analysis project Ga0055461, IMG submission 57688) | Wetland microbial communities from San Francisco Bay, California, USA, that impact long-term carbon sequestration - Joice_ThreeSqB_D1 | ecosystem: Environmental > Aquatic > Marine >...
GCTTCCCGGGTTGTCAATCCCTTCCGGTACGGGCGGGACGATGTCATGGCGTCGAACGCGTCGGCGAGGGAGATGATCTGGGCGTGGATCGGTATCTCCGAGTTCATTCTCCCCTCCGGGTATCCTTTGCCGTTATACCACTCGTGATGATATCGCACCACAGGGATATACCGGTGGAGGGAAGGAGCCATCCGGAGGATGTCTGCTCCGTTGTCCGGGTGTCTCCGAATCAGCCCGATTTCCCGGGGAGAGAGCCTCTGCTCCTTGAGGAGGATTTCGTCCGGTGTCCGGATCTTCCCGACATCGTGGAAGAGGCACGCCTTCTCCAGATGTTCGATCTCCTCCGTGGAAAACCCGAGCTTTCTGCCGAGTTCGCACGCAAGAAACGCTACCCGGGTTGAGTGCCCCAGCGTGTACGGATCGCGCGCATCGATCGAGGCGGCGAGAACCCGCACCGTGGCGATGTACGATTCCTCGAGGTCCCTCGCGTACCGGCTCAGCCGATTCTTCTGGGAGAGAATGGTCTCCGCCAACCGGTTGAAATTGCGGGTCAGCTCCCCCAGTTCGTCCCTGGAGCGATAGGGGATCGGGTGGAAATCCGTTCCGCTGGCGAGTGCGTTGACTCCCGAGGAGAGCTTCTTCACGGGGGTGGTGATGAAGGAGGCGATGGCGAAGGTGCCCAGGAGTGCGATCATCAGGAACACCGCTGCCGCGATGACGATCGACTTCCGGATGTTTCTTTGCGCGGCCAGGATGCTGTCCCGGGAGATGGCGAGCGATACGGTTCCGACGCGCTTTCCCGCGAAGAAGACCGGGGTGGAGAATTCGATCAGCTCCCGGCCTTTCCGCATAATCTCCTTTGCCTGGGTTTCCAGGAACGTCCCCAGCGTTTTTCCCTGGGCCGGGGGGGAATATGCCTTCCCCCGCTCCTCGATCAGGTTGTGGGCCAGGATGATGTCCTCGGTATCCCGGATGAAGACGTACTCGATGTCGTGGGAGCTGTTCTTTGTTTCCGCGGTAAGACTGTCCATCGCCAACCGGTCGCCGAGAGGGATCGAATACCCCGACGAGAGCGCAACCACGCGGGAGATCGCCAACCCACGCTGCAGGAGGTCGTTCTGGATGGCGTCGTCCGTGATTTTCGTTACCGCCGCCGCGATCAGAATGACCAGCAGAAACACCATCGGCAGCAGAAACGCGATCAGCTTCAGACGGATTCCCAGCGAGAAACGCCGCTCTTTCCCGCCGGGGAGATGGGAAGGGCCCGTGCTTTTCATAACTGTTTATTATATAAGAAAGTCAACCCGGCCATAAATCATTCCCTCTTGCCGTCTTCCCCGGCAGACGTCTCCCCGGACTTTATATCCTACTCTCCGGTCGCGGAGAAGGGAAAGGTTTCCCTCCGTGGTTGTCCGGGACGGGGGAAGCGCCGGGGGGGCTGCCCGGCCCGTTCATGCAAGGACCGCCAGGATCTCGTTCGACACGAAGAAAAGGTGGTCCGGCAGCCGAATCCGGTTCCTCTCGCGGAGAAGTTTCCCGTCCTCCACCAGTGAGTCCAAAGCATCCCGAAGCGCATCCGGCGGCGAGCCGATTCGCGTTTCGATTTCCGCCGGGTCCACTCCGTCGGTCATACGCAATCCGAGGATGAGCGCCTCCTTCCAGGCATCCTCCGGGCCGCAATCGTTCGCTCCCCCCCAGGGAAGGCTGCCCTCCCGGACCCGGCGGCCGTACTCCGAAAAAGAGGACGGGTTGGCCGTCCGCATCCCGAACCGGGGGCACTCTCGCGGGAAGAGGAGACCGTGAGCCGAGGGGCCGAGCCCTGCGTACCCCTCCCGTTGCCAGTATTTTCTGTTGTGCCGGGACTCGAACCCGGGGAGGGCGAAGTTGGAGATCTCGTAATGTCGGTATCCGGCGTTCACCAGTGCCCTGCGCGCCGTCGCGTAACTCTCCGCCACCTCCTCGTCGGTGGGCATCCGGATCTTCCCTTCCGCAAGCGCCGCCTGTAGCGGGGTGCCGGGCTCCGGCGCGAGGGCGTATGCCGAGACGTGGTCCGGAAGGAAGGTGATCGCCCGTTCGAGGTCCTCCCCCCAGTCGGCCCCGGATTGTCCCGGGATCCCGAATATGAGGTCGATCCCGAGGGAGTCGAACCCCGCCGCCCGGGCATCCCGGTATGTCCTGCGATTGTCCTCCGCGTCATGGATCCGGCCCAGGGTCAGGAGAGCGGCGGGGGAAAAGGACTGCACCCCGATGCTCAGGCGGTTAAATCCCCCGGCCCGCAGTGTCCGCAGCCCATTCTCGCGGACGGTTCCCGGGTTTGCCTCGATCGTGATTTCGGCGCCGGGCATGACCGGAAAACGCCTCCGGATCGCGGCGAGGAGCCCGCAGAGGTCCCCGGGTGCAATCACGGTAGGTGTACCGCCCCCGAAGTAGACGGTATCGACCGCTGCCGTGGCGTCTTCCGGAAACCGCTCCCGGAACAGGTCCATCTCCTTCACGAGCAGATCGAGGAACTCGCCGGTGGCGCGGGAGGAAGTCGTTAGCGAGTAGAAGTCGCAGTAGGAGCATTTCCGCACGCAGAACGGAACATGGATGTAGATACCTCGCACGGATTCATTTTCCCCCAGGAGGAAGCATTCGACAACGGGTGTTCGACCGGAACAACGGGGGATGTTTTCCAGGGGGGGGCGGACCCGGCGGCAGAAAAATTTTTCCCTCTGATGAATATATTTCCGGTTTGGACCATCCAAGAAGCAGGAACAAAGTGATCGTGACAGTGTCTACCATCAAGGAGAGCGACATGAAAAACCGATCAGGAAAATGGAAATCCTGGGAGAAAGCGGTTTTCGCGGCGTCTCTCCTTGTCATCTTCGGGGCCGTGGTCTTTTCGGTTTCGCCGGAACGGTTGGCGTGGCAGGGACCGCTGATCATGGGTACGCTCGCCATGCCGACTCCCAATACGGCGAATATCGTCCTTCACGAACGGCTGGCCTATTCCGATTCGCTTTATTCCTTCCTGGGGTTCATCTCCGTGGCGGGTATCCTCGGGCTTGGCGGGAAATGGTTTTTCGCGAAGCCTTCCCCGAAGAAAGTAAGGGAGAAATTGGTGTACCCCCTGGTCTTTCCCTGAAACGCCCCGGGCAATAGTGCTTTCAAGTGATGGCACGGCTCGGATTTCCCGCCCTGCTGCCGTTTGCCTTCCGCCCATGTCCCTTGACAGGGGATACGGCTTTGGGATACTTCTACCTTGTAACTGAATAGTCATTCATTTTCTCTTCGTCCCGAACCGCATTTCCTTCCGGGAGGTGGGACTCATGTTTCCGAAAATTCGCCGCGTTGCCGTACTGGGGGCAGGCGTCATGGGATCGGGGATCGCGGCCCATCTGGCCAATGCCGGCATTCCCAGCCTGATGCTGGATATCGTACCTCCGGGATTGACCGACGAGGACAGGAAGAGGGGGTTGACAGAAGAGTCCCCCGCCTTTCGCAACCGGTTCGCCGCCAGGGGACTCGAGGGGATCCGGAAAAGCCGCCCCGCGCTCCTCTACTCGCAGAAGGACATGGGCCTTATCTCGATCGGGAACTTCGACGACGATATCGCCAGGGCTGCGGATTGCGACTGGGTCGTCGAGGTCGTCACGGAAAATCTCGACATCAAGAAAGCGCTCTACGACCGGATCGAGGCTGCCTGGAAGCCCGGCACGATTGTCACTTCCAACACGTCCGGAATCGCCATCTCCCAGATGATGGAGGGGCGCTCGAAGAAATTTCGCCGGCATTTTCTCGTGACCCATTTCTTCAACCCCGTCCGGTACATGAAACTTCTCGAGCTTGTTCCGGGCAAGGACACCGATCCGGAGATCCTGCGGGGCATCGCCGAGTTCGGGGAGCGCCGGCTGGGAAAGGGAATCGTCTACGGAAAGGACACCCCCAACTTCATCGGCAACCGGATCGGCGTCTTCGCCATGATGTATGCGATGCACGCGATGATGGAGGGAGACCTGTCGATCGAGGAGGTGGACAGGATTCTGGGGCCGGCGATGGGGCGTCCGAAGTCCGCGGCGTTCGGCACGGCCGACCTGGTAGGAATCGACACGCTTCTCCACGTATCCGACAACGTCTACCGAAACCTCCCCGCCGACCCGCAGCGGGAGACATTTCTTCCGCCGCCGTTCGTGAGCGAGATGGTCAGTCGCGGATGGCTAGGACGGAAAGCCGGGAGCGGTTTCTTCAAGATGGAGGGGAAGGGCGACGCGAAGAAAAAGCTCGTCCTCGACTACCGACGGCTCGACTACAGGCCGACCACGAAGGTGAGTTTCCCCTCGCTCGACGCTGCGAAAGGGGAAGAGGACGCGGGGGAAAGGATCCGGAAGGTGATCGGGGGCGACGACAAGGCCTCCGCGTACGCCTGGAAGGTACTCTCCGAGTCCCTCCTCTACTCGGCCCGGCGGATCCCCGAAATTGCCGATGACGTCGTAAATATCGACAACGCGATCCGGTGGGGGTTCAACTGGACGCTTGGCCCCTTCGAGACGTGGGACGCCATCGGGTTGGCGGATTCGGTCGCCCGGATGCGCCGGGAAGGAAAAGAGATCCCGGAGAACGTGGAGAAGATGCTCGCCGCCGGGAACACGTCGTTCTACCGCAGGCCGGGCGGCACCCTCGAGTGCTATGACTTCGCCAGCGGAGCGTACCTTCCTGTCCCGGTTTCCCCCGACGTCATCTTCCTCCCTGCCCTCAGGGAGCGGAACAAGGTGGTGAAGGAAAACCAGGGAGCAACGCTGTACGACATCGGCGACGGGGTTCTGTGCCTCGAGTTCCACACCAAGATGAACGCGGTGGACGGCGACATCGTCTCGATGATGAACGAGGGAGTCGCACGCGCCGAGAAGGAGTTCGCGGGGATGGTGATCGCCAATCACTCGGAGAACTTCTGCGTCGGCGCAAACCTGATGCTCGTTTTCCTGGAGGCGCAGAACAAGAACTTCGGAAACATCGAGACGATGGTCCGGGAGTTCCAGAACGCCTGTATGCGCCTTCGCTGTTCGGAAAAGCCGGTCGTGGCCGCCCCGGCGGGGATGACTCTCGGGGGGGGAACCGAGATCTGCCTGGGGGCGGACCGGATCCGGGCCGCCGCCGAGACGTACATGGGGCTCGTGGAAGTGGGCGTCGGACTTCTCCCGGCGGGAGGCGGGACGAAAGAGATGGTGATCCGCCACCTCGAGGGGATCCCGGACGGGGTGACGGCGGATCCGCTCCCATTCTTGCGGAAGGCGTTCGAGACGATCGGTATGGCGAAGGTGGCCACCTCCGCGAAGGAGGCGAGGGATCTGGGGTTCCTGCGCCCGTGGGACAGGGTTACGATCCAGCGCGACTTCCTCATCCAGGAAGCGAAGAATACGGTTCTCGCCATGAACCGGGAGGGGTACGAGATGCCCCGCCCCCGGACGGACATCGCCCTGCCCGGCAGGTCGGAGTTTTCCAACTTCGCGTACGCGCTCTACGCGATGAGAGTGGCCGGTTACATCAGCGAGTTCGACGAACGGATCGGGCGGAAAATCGCCTTCGTGATGACCGGCGGGGACGTCCCGCGGGGCACGAGGCTCTTCGAGCAGGATCTCCTGGACCTCGAGCGGGAGGCGTTCCTGTCGCTGTGCGGAGAGGAAAAGACCCAGGCCCGCATCCAATATATGTTGATGAAAGGAAAGCCGCTGCGCAATTAGGGAAGACCGGCAGGCGACTCCTTGAAGGAGGATTCCGATGGCGAAGGCATACATCATCTCCGCGGTGCGGACGGCGGTCGGCAGGGCCTACCGCGGGAGTCTGAAGGATACCCGGCCGGACGACCTGGGGACGATCGCGGTCCGCGGGGCGGTCGAACGGATTGCGAACCTGGATCCGAAGCAGGTGGACGACGTCATTCTCGGGTGCGCGATGCCGGAGGGCGAGCAGGGGATGAACGTGGCGAGGATCTGCGCCCTGAAGGCGGGTCTGCCCGACTCGGTTCCGGGAATGACGATCAACCGGTTCTGCTCCTCGGGCCTGCAGTCGATCGCCCTGGCGGCGGAGCGGATCATGATTGGCGCAGCCGACATCATCGTGGCCGGCGGCACCGAATCGATGACGATGGTCCCGATGGGAGGGAACAAGCCGTCCTTCAACCCCGAGATCGTCGAGGAGCGCCCCGAGGTATTCATGCCGATGGGTCTCACCGCCGAGCAGGTCGCAGGAAAATACAAGGTCACCCGGGATGATCAGGACGTCTTCGCCTTTCACAGCCACCGGAAAGCGCTGGCGGCGATCAAGGAAGGAAAGTTCCGGGAGGAAATCGTGCCCGTAGCCACGACCGTCTATGACGCGAAGGACGGGGAGAAACCCGTCCCGCGGGGGATCGTCTTCGAGGTCGATGAAGGCCCGCGCGCCGACACCACGATCGAGGCGCTGGCGAAGCTTTCGCCGGCCTTTGATCCGAAAGGGACCGTCACCGCGGGAAACGCCTCCCAGATGAGCGACGGGGCCGCCGCGGCCGTGGTCGTCTCGGAGAAAGCGTTGAAGGCATTGCGCGCCGAACCGCTGGCCCGTTTCCTCGGGTTCGCAGTGGCGGGGGTGCCGCCCGAAATCATGGGGATCGGGCCGGTTGCGGCCGTGCCGAAACTCTTGAAACGGCTCAGGATCAAGCTGACGCGCATCGACCTGGTCGAGCTGAACGAGGCGTTCGCCGCCCAGTCCCTCCCCGTCATCCGGGAGCTGGGGCTGGACCCCGACAGGGTGAACGTAAACGGAGGGGCGATCGCGCTGGGGCATCCGCTGGGGTGTACCGGCGCGAAACTGACCGCTTCGCTTCTTTACGAGATGAAGCGACGGGAGGCGAAGTTGGGATTGGTCACCATGTGCATCGGCGGCGGAATGGGGGCGGCGGGGCTGTTCGAAAGAGCGTAGGCGGGACGTGCGGCACGAGTGCGGGAAAGGGCCGTCCGGCGGAAGCCGAACGGCTTTTTTCGTTGCGGTTGGCGAGACAGTGGACCCGCATGTCCGACCGTTCCCGGGTCTTCAGGCAGCGAGGCGCACCCGGCGGAGCGGGCGGTATGCGAAAAGGCTTCGCCGCCCGGGGGGGACCGGACGGCGAAGCCCTGAAGCGAAGGGATAAGGAAGAAAATGAATGCAAAAGGAAGAGGGGGGTCTCCTTCTGCATACTGTATACATGATCGTAGTGCGGCTGCTTTTCCTTGTCAAGAAAAATTTGCATATATGGATTTCCTTATACAGGGAGTTCCGAAAAGATAGCGTTGACAGGGGGATGGATAGGCTATAATCTCTATGGAGAATATCGTTAATCTTGTGTGATCAAGACTATATTCCGATTCTTCCCGGGAGGGGAAAGGAGCAATCCGATGGCGGATTCGTACCGGCCGGAAACGATCGCCCTGCACGGCGGGCAGAAACCGGACCCGTCGACCAATGCGAGGGCGGTCCCCATTTATCAGACGACGTCGTACGTGTTTCACGATACGGCGCACGCCGCGCGCCTGTTCGGGCTCCAGGAGTTCGGCAACATCTACACCCGGATCATGAACCCGACCAACGACGTCCTCGAACAACGGATTGCGCAGCTGGAGGGTGGGACCGGGGCCCTGGCGGTCTCATCCGGACAGGCGGCGGAAACGCTCGCGTTGCTTAATATCGCGAATGCGGGGGACGAAATTCTCTCGTCGGCGTCCCTGTACGGGGGAACGTACAACCTGTTCCACTACACCTTCCCCAAGATGGGGATCGACGTGAAGTTCGTCGATTCCTCCGACCCGCAAAATTTCCGCAAAGCGATCACGAAGAAGACCAAAGCGATCTTTGCCGAATCGATCGGAAACCCGAGGCTTGACACGCTGGACATGCGGTCGGTGGCCGACATCGCCCACGGGGCGGGCATTCCCCTGGTGATCGACAACACGATGCCGTCCCCCTTTCTGCTGCGGCCGTTCGATCACGGGGCCGACGTCGTCATCCACTCCACTACGAAGTTCATCGGGGGCCACGGCACCTCCATCGGAGGAATCATCGTCGACTCCGGGAAGTTCGACTGGGGGAACGGGAACTTCCCGCAGTTCACCGAACCGGACCCCTCCTACCACGGCCTCAAGATCTGGGAGGTCTTCGGAAACTTTCCCGGCCTGGGCAATGTCGCGTTCATCCTCAAGGCGCGCGTTCAGCTCCTGCGGGATCTGGGTCCGGCGATGTCCCCCTTCAACGCCTTCCTCTTTCTCCAGGGGGTGGAGACCCTTCCCCTGCGGATGGAGCGGCACAGCACGAACGCGATGGCGGTGGCGAAGTTCCTGTCGACGCACCCCAACGTCACGTGGGTCAACTACCCGGGGTTGCCCAACCATCCGCAGCACGCCCTGGCGAAGAAGTACCACCATCGGGAGCGGTATGGCGCGATCCTGGGGTTCGGGATCAAGGGAGGGATGGAGACGGGAAAGAAGTTCATCGACAATGTGAAGCTCCTCTCCCACCTGGCCAACATCGGGGATGCCAAGAGTCTCGTGATCCACCCGGCGTCGACGACGCACCAGCAACTTGCCGGCGAGGAGCGGCTCGCGGCGGGAGTGACTGACGATTACGTCCGGCTGTCGGTCGGGCTGGAGCATATCGACGATATCGTCGAGGACCTCGACCAGGCGCTCCGGAAGACGTAATCGACAAGGTGAAAAAACGCCCGGAAGGGGATATTCCTGTTCCCCTCCGGGCTCTTGCGGGCGCCGACTTTCCTCCCCGTGTGTCTATGCTGCCTTCATCTTCTTCCGGACGTGCTCGCAGGCCTGCAGAACCTCTTTCTTGAACTGGTCGTAATCGACCTGCATCCCGTTGATGTAGGTACTCCAGCCGACCTGGGACTTGGCGAAGTGAACCGCGTCCTCGATCTCGGCGTCCGTCGCGCCGTTGAGCTTCGCCAACTCCGTGTGGTAGACGGCGCAGTACCGGCACCTGGTGGTCGCCGCGATGCCCACCCCGATCAGTTCCCGATACTTGTTCGGGATCGGCCCCTCCTCCATCTGCACCCGCTTGAACAGGTCCCACTCGAGCCGGAGCGACGAGTCCGGTACGAGCTTGAAAAAGCCGGGGACCAGTCCGAACATCTCCTTGATCTCCTTGTACACCTCTTCGCGGTTCATTGATTTCCCCCTCTGTACATTGACACGTTTCGTTGATCTTCTAATACGCCATGTCACGAATACGTTCATTGTACTCCCGCCGGGGTTGGTCAACCCCCCCGGAGAATTATTTATCCCCGGCTCCTTCCTGTTTGCCGGGACGAACAGACAGGAATCGACGGAATCCTTCGGCGGCCGAACTCAGCGGACTGTTCCGGAGGTACACCATGCAGATCCGGCGGCGGAGATCGAGGTCGGAAACCCGGACGGCGCACAGGTGTCCGATCATGACTTCCAGGGTCACCGCCCTCGATGAGACGATGGAAACGCCGAGGTTCGCCGCCACCGCTTTCTTGATGGCCTCCGTACTCCCCAGTTCCATCGTGTGAAGCAAGGAGACGCCTGCACGCCGCAGTTCCTCCTCCATGATCTCCCTGGTCCCGGACCCTCTCTCCCGGAGGATGAACACGTCTTCCGGGAGCATCCGGGTCAATACGGTGTCCCGGGCGGCGAGCCGGTGCTGGGGGGATACGATCAGAACCAGGTCGTCCTCCAGGTACGTATCCATGGCGAGTTCCGGGAAAGGGACGGGTGGGCCGACAAATCCAATATCCACCATGCCGGCTTGCACCTGACGAAGCACCTCTTCCTTGTTCGAGATGGTAAGGCTTATCTCGATCCCCGGATATTGTGTTTTAAACTCTCCCAGCACGTCCGGGATCATGTAGATTCCGATCGTGGTCGCCGCGCTGATCCTGAGATGTCCCCGCACCAGACCCTTCAGGCCATCGATTGCCTCCTGGGCCTCCGTCAGGAGCTGAAACACCCGGATGGAGTATTGCTGAAGGATTTCGCCTGCTTCCGTGAGGGCGAGAAATCGTCCCTTCCGCACGAACAGGGGGGTCCCGAGAGACTCTTCAATGCCATGGATCTGCCGGGAAACGGCCGGCTGGGAAAGGTGAAGCTCGCCCAGAGCCCGGGAAATGCCCTGAAATTTGGCAACGGTCAGGAAGGTGCGGAGGTTGGAGAGATTCACTTCCATCGGACGGCCCCCCTCTCCGTAGATATTACCAAATTGCATACTTACCATAGAATATATGCATTTCCAACATAATATAATTTCTGGTACTCATTCTCCTAACGAGGGAATACCCATGGTGACCAGCAAGCGGACAGCCAAAGATATCATGACCTCCCGGGTCTACACGGTCCGGCCTGCGGACCCGCTGTGGAAGGTGATCGACGGGATCTGTCGGTACCGCGTCAGCGGGGTCCCCGTGGTGGACGGGAAGGGGCGCCTGGCGGGTCTCATCTCGGAGCGCGACATCCTGCACGCCATGTATCCCGGGAAAGTCCGCATCCCGGGGAAGCCTCCCGGCAGGCGCACCAGGCGGGGCTTGCGGGATATCAGCGAACTCCTGGCCCGGGACATCATGGTGTCTCAGGTCATCACCGCGCCTCCGGACACCGAACTTCTTCGCCTGGCATCCGTCATGGCTCTGAAAAAGATTCGCCGCATTCCCATCGTCGAAGGGGAAACGCTCGTGGGGATCGTCAGCCACGGGGACGTGCACAGGGCCATCTTCGGGATGCGGGGAAGAGCGGCGCTGGAAATGATGGCGCAGGGAACCGACGAGCTTCCGGCGGGACGCCGCCCATGACGTACCGCAGTGCCACTGCAGAAAGGAGACCCCCGATGCATGCGAAGACGGCACTTACGCTTCCCGAACTGCTTGCCCGCGGGGAATCGGACGCGCCCGCGCTTCTCGCTCCCGGACGCACGGAACTTTCCTTCCGCATGCTGCGCGATCACGTTTACGCACTCGCGGAACGCCTGGCTGGCCTCGGTCTGGGGCGGGAAGACCGCATCGCGGTCGTGATGGAAAACGGACCGGATATGGCTCTATCCCTCCTGGCGGCAGCCGTATGCGGCACCGCCGTCCCCCTCAACCCGAAGTACCGGGCCGAGGAGTTCGCCTTCTACTACCAGGACGGGAACATAAAGGGATTGATCGCGGCGCCCGGCACCGTCCCGGACGCCTACGCCGCGGCCCCGCCCGGGACGGTAGTGGTTCACGCCGTGACCGGCCAGTCCGGCGAACTGCGCTTCGAGCCTGCCGGCCCCGTGCGTTCCCCACGCTCTGTGAAGACCCCCGGTCCGGACGACGTGTCGATCCTGCTGCACACCAGCGGCACCACTAGGCATCCGAAGTGCGTTCCGATCCGGCACCGAAACCTGGCTGCCTCGGCCGCCAATATCGTCCACGCCTGTGCCCTCACGCCGGAAGACCGGTCCCTGTGCGTGATGCCGCTGTTCCACATTCACGGGATCGTGGCCTCGTTGCTGGCGCCGCTCGCCGGCGGCGGTTCGGTGGTATGCCCGCCCGGATTCGACGCTCTCCGGTTCTGGGGATGGGTCGATGCGTTCCGGCCCACCTGGTACTCGGCCGTGCCGACGATGCATCAGATGCTGCTCTCTCGCGCCGACCGCTACACCAGGATCCTCCGGGACAACCCGTTCCGCTTCATCCGGTCCTGCAGCGCGCCTCTGCCTCCCGTGGTGAAAAACCGCATGGAATCGGTCTTCGGTGCGCCGGTGACCGAGGCGTACGGGATGACCGAGACCACCCACCAGATGACCAGCAACCCCCTGCCTCCGGGGATCAGCAAGCCCGGCGCGGTCGGCTTCGGCTTCGGCGTGCAGGTGGCGATCATGGATGAGGCGGGCACGCTGCTGCCGTCGGGCACACCGGGCGAGGTGGTCGTGCGGGGCCTGAACGTGGTGGACGGCTACGAGAACAACCGCGAAGCGAACGAGGCCGCCTTCGTTCGCGGGTGGCTCCGCACGGGGGACCACGGGGCGATGGACGCCGACGGCTACCTGACCATCACCGGACGCATCTCCGAGCGGATCAACCGCGGCGGGGAGAAGATCGCACCGGTGGACATCGACCACGCCCTGCTTCGCCACCCGGCCGTTGCGGAGGCCATGGCGTTCGCCGTGCCGCACCGGTCGCTCGGCGAGGACGTGCACGCGGCCGTCGTCCTGCGGGCTCCGACCACAGAACAGGCGCTGCGTCAGCATTGCGCCGGGCTCCTGGCGGACTTCAAGGTTCCCCGTCGCATCTACCTCCTGGAGGCGCTGCCGTATGGGAAGACCGGAAAGCCCCTGCGCATCTCCATGGCAAAGACGATGGGACTGGCGGGGGAGGGGGAAGGCCATGCGTATCGCAATCGTCGGTGCCGGATCGATCGGGGGGTACCTGGCGGCAAGACTCATCCTTGCCGGCCAGCCGGTCACGGTGATCGCACGTGGCGCCAACCTGGCGGCGATACGCTCGAACGGCCTTACGCTGCGCATGCCCGACGGAACGGAAGAGACGGCACACCCGGAGCAGGCGACCGACGATATGGCAGCCGCCGGTCCGCACGACGTGGTCATCGTGGGGGTCAAGGGGCAGCAGCTTCCCGCCCTCGCTCCAACGCTTGCGCCGCTCCTGGGTCCCGCGACCGCCGTCGTCCCTGCGCAGAACGGCATCCCCTGGTGGTACTTCCAGCGCTGCGGCGGGCCGTTCGAAGGGCGTCGCCTGGAGTCGGTCGACCCGAACGGGGTGATCTCCGCCCACATCGGTCCGGAACGGGTCATCGGCTGCGTGACTTACCAGGCGGCCGAGCTTGAGGAACCGGGGGTGGTGCGCTTCATCGAGGGGAACCGGTTTTCGCTCGGCGAGCCCGACGGCGAGAAGACGGAGCGGGTTACGGAGTTGGCCCGGGTGCTCACGCGCGCAGGCCTGAAGGTGCCCGTGCGCAGCGACATTCGCACGGAGATCTGGGTGAAGCTTCTGGGGAACATGACCTTCAACCCGATCAGCGCACTCACGCGCGCCACGCTCGGTCAGGTCATCGGCTTTGCTCCGACCCGCGAGCTTGTTGCCGCGACTATGGCCGAAGCATCGGAGGTGGCCTCCCGGCTCGGTATCCGGATCGGCATCACAAACGAGAGGCGCATCCAGGGAGCGGCGCAGATGGGATCCCACAAAACCTCCACGCTGCAGGACATCGAGTCCGGCCGCCCGACGGAGGTGGAGTGGCTCGTGGGGGCCGTCGCCGAGCTGGGCCGCCTGGTGGATGTCCCGACGCCGCGGATCGACGCGCTCTACGCATGTCTCAAGCTTCTGGAACAGACAACGTGCGGCGAACGGCTGTGCCGGTGACGTGCGCACGCGTTTCTTGGAGGAGGCGGGTCCGGTTGTGGGGGAACGCCGCATAACTTAAGCACCCCGGGGACATCCCCGGGCAAAGGAGCGGGATTATGGCGAAGATGACCGCGATGAACGCAGCCGTGCAGATACTGGAGAGCGAGGGGGTCAGA
>Ga0055461_10000108_pt1 | contig 13459 bp, 10 predicted proteins | sample Joice_ThreeSqB_D_FD_57688 | JGI IMG/M metagenome (GOLD analysis project Ga0055461, IMG submission 57688) | Wetland microbial communities from San Francisco Bay, California, USA, that impact long-term carbon sequestration - Joice_ThreeSqB_D1 | ecosystem: Environmental > Aquatic > Marine >...
GCACGAACTGGCCGGGGTGATCAACGAGCTCGCTGGCCAGCGGGACCAGTTGAAACGGGACATCGCGCAGGAGGTTGCGCAGGCCAGTCGAGGCATCGAACAGGAGCGCAATCGCCTCGCCGCGCTGATGAGCGAGCTGACCCAGAGCGTGGTGGTGTGCAACCTCGACGGCCGCATCCTCCTTTACAACAACCGCGCGCGCATGCAGTTTCGCGCGCTGTCGGAGGCCCCGACGCTGGCGGGTGGCACCGAACTGATCGGCCTCGGACGCTCCATCTACTCCGTGTTCGACCGCAAGCTCGTCGCTCATGCACTCGAAAGCGTGCAGCAACGCCTGCAGCGCGGTGCGGCCAGCCCCACTGCGCAGTTCGTCACCACCACCCGGTCGGGCCAATTGCTTCGCGCCCAGATGACGCCGGTGCGGGGGGTCCCTGCAGACGAGGCGCTGTCCGGACTTCAGACCACACTGATAACCGGCTTCGTGTTGATGCTGGAAAACATTACGCTCGACTACGAGCAGGAGTCTGCCCGTGAACGTCTGTTGCACGAACTGACCGAAGGCAGCCGCGGATCGCTGGCCAATCTGCAGGCGGCAGTCGAAATGCTCGATGACGACGACCTCGACACGGCGATGCGCGAGCGGTTTCGCCGCGTCGCTCGGGAAGAGGCACAGGCGATGTCACGACGTATCAACGAGCTCGCCGCGCAGAACGCTCACGCGCTGGTCACCCGATGGCCGCTCGAAGAGATGCTCGGGACCGATTTCGTGCAGGCGGCGCAACGCCGCATCGAAGCCTCGACCGGCGTTCGCATCGACGCCTCGGATGTAGACGGGACGTTGTGGCTCAAGCTCGACAGCTTCTCGTTGCTGCAGACTTTGTCGTACCTCGCACAGCGTCTGCGCGATGAGTTCGACCTCAAGGCACTCCGGCTGCGCCTCGCCCTGGGCGAGGCGGGGCGCGCGCGGCTCGACCTGGTCTGGGCGGGCCGCGCGGTAAGCACCGAGACCGTGATGAGCTGGGAGATCGATCCTATGTCCATCGGCGGCGAGACGAGCTCGCTGACCGTGCGGGACGTGGTGCAGCGCCACAGCGGCGAGTTCTGGTTCGAGCGCGACCGAGTCCGCCATCAGGCCTTCTTCCGCTTTCTGTTGCCGCTGGCGTCGACCGTGGCTGGCAGGAACGAGTCGGACGCCGACTTCGTGCGCGTCGGAAGCCGTCCGGAGTATTACGACTTTGACCTCTTCGCCACGACCGAGAGCAGCCGCGCGCTCGACGAGAGGCGGCTGTCGGAATTGGTCTATACGGTATTCGATACCGAGACCACCGGTCTCGATCCGGCCGGTGGCGACGAGATCATCCAGATCGGCGCGGCGCGCCTGGTCAATGGGAAGTTGCTGCGCAACGAATGCTTCGAGCAGCTTGTCGATCCGCAACGTCCTATCCCCCAGGCTTCGATCACCATCCATGGCATCACATCGGACATGGTCGCGGGCAAGCCGAACATCGACGAGGTCCTGCTCGCCTTTCACTCCTACGCCCGCGAAACCGTTCTGGTGGCGCATAACGCGGCCTTCGATATGCGTTGCCTGCAGCTCAAGGAGGGGCGGGTCGGCGTGCGGTTCGACCAGACCGTCCTCGATACGCTGCTGTTGTCGGCGGTCGTGCATCCGAACCAGGAGTCGCACCGTCTGGAGGAAATCGCCGAGCGCTTCGGCATCACTTTGATCGGTCGCCACACCGCACTCGGCGATGCAATGGTGACGGCCGAAGTATTCCTGAAGCTGATCCCGTTGCTCGCCGACAGGGGTATTCACACGCTGGAGCAAGCGCGGGACGCCTCGCAGAAAAGCTATTTCGCACGGCTCAAGTACTGAACTGGGGTTTGCCCCAGGGCGATGCAGCCGCTGCTTCCGGCATTACGCTCGAACGAAGAATGGAATGACGACGAGCGCGATGCCTACAGCGACCAGGAGCCAGATGCTGGCGATGAAATACGGCATGACCATGAGTGCCAGGCCGCACACGAACGGAGTGAGTGTCTTCTGCTTCCTGCCGTAGACGAAGAGCCCGAGGCCGATTGAGCCGAACAGGACACCGAGGAACAGTTGAGACGCGCTCACCTCACCCTCTCGTCAAGCCTGTTCTTTGGGGTCCGCTCGGCGGGAGACTCAGGTCCCACTGTCGACAAACCGGACGTTTGGCACCCAGTTGCGCTTGCGACGCGCCAGCCGCGCTTCCGTGTCTTCGCCTTCGAAAGACGCTGGCGAGCGATTAAGCAGCGACTGCGGAACGTCATTGAATGCGTTGACGCTCACGACACCGTAGAGACGGCCGTCAAGTTCGCTCGTGACCACCGGGACGATGCCACATTGGCGGCAGACGTGAAACACAGCAGTTCGTGTTCCGAAGGAATACCTGGAAACTAGCATGCTGTCCTCGACCGAGACCGCGAGCGAGCCCCGCGGATTCGAGGTCCACACACCGCCGTGCTTCGTGCAGAAAGAACAGTCGCACGCACGGGCAGGAATAGCGGTGGGACTGGGCTCCCAGTCAAGCTGGAACGCGATGTTGCCGCAGTGACAGCTACCATGAATGAGCATGGCGGACCTTTAACCTTTCAAGGATCACGATCGCACCTCAATCAGAGGCGCGCGCACGGAACCGTCAAGAATGCGCCCCAGACCTCGAATCGCAACATCAGAGGCCAGCACGCGGAAACACGGAACACCGCCAAGGACGCCGCGCAGGCGTCCTTTGCCTTCGAAGCCCGCCCTTAGAGCGCTGGCGTCCAGCGCGCTGCCCAGCCCTTTGAGCACCCCTCCCACCAGGTAAATGCCGCCGGTTGCCCGGAAGGCGAGGCACAGGTCGCCGGCAAATTCTCCGAGTGCGAAAGCAAACGCTCCTGCGGCGCGCGTGGCAGCGGACTCGCCTGCGAGCGCATGCCGCGACACCTCGGCGGGCGACCTCGGTTGCGCGGAAGATCGCGCGATCGCATCGAAGGCGGCGAGCCCGTCGCCACACAGGAGTCGCTCCCACGAAACGCGTCCGTGGCGGAGCCGCTCTTGCTCCATGACAGCATGCGCATCATCGCCGGACGCCGCCGCACCCATGTGGCCCGCTTCACTGGCAATGGCGATTTCGATCCCTGCCTCGCACATGACCGCGGCGGCCCCGAGTCCCGTCCCCGGACCGAGAATCAGGCGCGGTCCGGGTCCCGGTGCGTCGCCACCCATCTGCAGGAGCTCCGATGCGGACAGGGCGCCGATTCCCGCTGCCGCGGCGACGAAGTCATTCGCCAGAGACAGGTCAGTCAGACCAAGAGCATCCTGCAGCCCGCGTGCGCTAAATGACCAGTTCCGGTTGGTCATCTGCATCTCGCCCGCGGAAATCGGCAATGCGAGGGCAAGCAAGGCACGCGTGGCACCACGGCCCTGGGCGCGTCGATAGGCGTCGATCAACGCAGGCAGATCGGGAAAGTCGTCGTTGCGATACGACATCGCCGCGTCGCTCGACACACCCGTTGGCTGCGACCAGAGCGTGAAGCGTCCGTTGGTGCCGCCGATGTCGGCAATGATCCAGTTGCCCGGGCGGCTCTGGCCGCGCTCAAACGGCGGTTTCATGGCGAAAGTCGCCGGGCGAATTGCCGACCCCTGTGAGCATCATCTCCCATCAGCCATGAATACTTGCAAATTTACATTCAGACAAATAGTATTTGCCTGCGTCCTTGGTCCTACCTGGATGCAGGCAAGCAACCTTTCTTTTCCGGGGCCCGCGTGGCCCCTTCTTTTTCTCCGGCGTTTGCGCAGGGCTTCGTCTACGATCGGAAAATGGGAAAGACCAAGCACACGCAGACAAGCGACGGAACCCGGTTTAGCGAAAGCATGCTGCCATCGGAGCCGTCTGTACACGTGCTTCGTCAGTTTCGACGTGTTTTCAATGCAGTCCAGACACATTTCCGGCAGGTCGAAAAGCGAGCCGGCCTTGGGGGCGCCCAGCTCTGGGCGTTGAGCGTTATCGCCGCTCACCCGGGCATCGGTGTCGGCCCGCTGGCCAAGGCAATGGACGTTCACCAGACGACCGCAAGCAACCTGGTCCGACAATTACTCGACGCGGGCCTGATCGTGTCAGAGCGCACCGGCCACGACAGGCGTGTTGTACAACTGACGGTGCTCCCGCCTGGGCGACGGATTCTGCGCCAGGCGCCCGGGCCTTTCACGGGAGTGCTGCCGCAGGCGCTTGCACAACTCGACACTCGCACCCTGGCCAGGCTCAACCACGATCTCGGAATGCTCGTCGCGCTGTTGCAGGCCGATCCCCGAGCCGCGCGCACTCCGCTGGCCCAGACGTAGCCGCTCTCGTCAGTCATGCGCCCGGTCTCGCAGAGCCCGTGTTTCCACAGGCCGCTTTCGAGTTCCGCCGCGTAATGGCCGGCTCGGCGCAGTGCTGGTCCTGCCGATCTCCGCAGCATGCAATCGCCTGAAGGATCCCCGGGTAGGGGGCGGTTGGTCGCGTTGCTGCGAAGGATAAGTCGGGCGACGTTCCACGGAGGATTTGGTGCCGTCCGTGACATTGCTCCAGACTTCTGGCACAACCTCGGGTCGGAACTGCGGGCGGGACGGCAATGGATTGATCGGTCGACCGTGCTGGCCTATGCCGCGTTGACCGGCCTCCTCGTGGTGGGATTCACCTTTCTCGCAGAGGCCGCCAGCGATGGTTTCAGGCAACTCGGGCACTGGACCCCCCTCGGAAGGTACCTCGCGCTGGTCTGGACACCCGCATTGACGGTCGCCGTCCTCTGGTGGACGCGGAGTTTCGCACCTGGCGCGCTCGGCTCCGGCATCCCGCAGGTGGTCCGCGCCCTTGACGAAGACTTGCAGGCGTCTCAGCAGGCTCCGCTGGTTTCCCTGCGCCTTTCCCTGCACAAGATCTTTCTCGTCTCAAGCGGGCTGCTTGCCGGCCTTTCCATCGGGCGCGAAGGTCCTACGGTGCAAGTGGGCGCGGGCGCAATGGTGCACGCGCGCCGCTGGCTATCGCCCCGGTCTGGCGTGGACGCACACGACCTTATGGTGGCAGGCGCAGCAGCGGGCATCGCCGCGGCGTTCAACACTCCGCTTGGCGGCGTGGTATTCGCCCTCGAGCAACTGACGCGGCGACGCGGGGTATCGCACAGTTCGCTGGTGATAGCGAGCATTGTCCTTGCCGGGCTCGTGGCCGTGGCCGTTTTCGGCAATGAGACCTACTTCGGCAGCCTGCGCGTGCAAGACTTGTCCTGGTCGCTGATCGTGCCGGGACTGCTTGTGGCCGTGGTGTCGGGTCTTGCCGGCGGTCTGTTCGCGCGCCTAATCGTCGTGTCGCTCCGCGGACTGCCCGATCGCTTCAGCCGCTGGCGGATCGAGTTTCCCTACCGATTTGCTGCTGGCTGCGGGCTGGCCGTTGCCGTGATCGGCCTCGCCACCAACGGGGCGACGGCCGGAGCGGGCTACCTCGCCACCAAGGCGCTGCTGCAAGGCGAAGCCGAACTGCCGGGCGTTTATACGCTGCTGAAGTTCTGCGCGACGTGGTTTTCGGCATGGAGCGGCGTGCCTGCCGGAGTGTTTGCGCCTTCGCTCGCCATCGGCGCAGGGATCGGACACGACATCGCACTCATGACCGGCGTCAGCCAGCAGGAAGCGATCCCCCTCATAGCGCTCGGCATGGCGAGTTTTCTCGCCGCAACCACCGCGGGGCCGATCACCGCGTTCATCATCGTCATGGAGATGGTGTCCGGTCATGCGATGGTGCTGAGCCTCATGGCCTGCGCGCTGCTGGCCAACGGCGTGGCGCGACTCGTCACCCAGCCGATGTACTGGGAGCTTGCGGCAATGCTCCAGGTGCCGGAGGCGCACGTCGAAAGTGCTCCCGCGACGAAAGGTGAAGAAAGCGAGAGCAGTTGACGAATCGGATCCCGCCGGCGCGCCGTGCGGCTGGGATTCTCAATGCAGCTTGACCCGTGGCTCAAGCCGCTCGCGCACCAGCCGGCCCAGGGTGTCGAATGCAACGCGGAGTACGCCATGGATCGACACCTGGTGCATCTTGTAGAGCGAGGCGTACATCAGGCGAGCAATTAGCCCCTGGATCAACATGCTTCCGCCGATCAGCCGGCCCATCAGGGTGCCAACCGCTGACAGTTCGCCCAGCGATACCAGCGAACCGAAATCGCGGAAATGAAACTCGGGCAGCGGTCGCCCGGCGAGTCGCGACCTCATGGACTTCGCGAGCAACGTGGCCTGCTGATGTGCGACCTGCGCGCGGGGAGGCAGGATGGCCTGCGCCGGACGCCCAAGCCATGGCGCCGCCGCGCAGTCGCCAAACGAGAATATGCTCTGGTCCCGTGTCGTCTGCAGGGTCGGTCCAACGACCAACTGATTGGCGCGGTTGACTTCGAGCCCGTCGAGTGTCCGCAGCACCGCTGGCGCCATGATGCCCGCGGCCCACACGACCAGGTCGGCCTTGAAGAACGTGCCCGCCGTCGTATGCACCCCGCCCGCATCGACAGAAGTCACGCGCTGGGACGTGTGCACGGCAACGTCAAGCCGCCTCAGCAGATCCAGGGCCGCCGATGCCAGCCGCTCGGAAAGCGGCGGCAGGATGCGCGGCGCGGCCTCGAGCAGCGTAATACGGATGTTGCGCGCCGGATCGAGGTGCTCGAGCCCATAGCCGGCATGGGCCCGGGTGGTCTGCCGGATCTCGGCGGCGAGTTCGACACCGGTGGCACCCGCCCCGATGATCACGATTTTGACCTCGGCCGCCGCGCCGGCAGCAGCCCGCGAGTCGGCGCGCACGCAGGCTGCAAGCAGTCGGCGATGGAATCGCTCGGCGTCATCTCGCATGTCAAGCGAGATCGCGTGCCTCGCCACACCCGGAATGCCGAAGTCATTGCTGACACTGCCGACGCAGATGATGAGCGTGTCATATCCCATCGTGCGCCGCGGGAGGATTTCCTCGCCGTCGATCGACTGCACGGCTTCGAGAGTGATCTCGCGGCGCGCCCGATCCAGTCCTGCAAGCTCGCCCTGCGCAAAACGGAAGCCATGCCAATGGGCCAGTGCGGGATAGTCGAGATCGTGCGAGTCAGCGTCCATGCGTCCGGCAGCAACCTCGTGCAGCAATGGCTTCCACAAATGCGTGGCGTTGCGGTCAACGAGCGTCACGTGCACGGCACCCTTGCGGCCATAGCGATCGCCAAGCTCGGTGGCCAGTGGCAGACCGCCCGCCCCGCCGCCGACGATCACGATGCGATGTGCGCTCGCGCCGGTCATGCGGGATGCTCTCGCCGGGCCACCGTACGCCCACCATGCACGATGCAACTGCAGGGATTGAAGCCGATCATGTAAGCGAGGTCCGCCGGACGCTCGATACGCCACAGCACGAAGTCAGCTCGCTTTCCGATTTCGAGCGTCCCGATCTCGGCCGGCATGCCTAGCGCGTACGCCGCATTGACAGTGACGCCCGCCAGCGCTTCCTGCGGCGTCAGGCGGAACAGCGTGCACGCCATGTTCATCGCCAGCAGCAGCGAGGTCATCGGCGACGTGCCCGGATTGCAGTCGGTGGCCACCGCCATCTTTACGCCAGCGGCGCGCAACGCCGCGACTGGCGGCAAACGCGTCTCGCGCAGGACGTAGAAGGCGCCGGGCAGCAGCACCGCAGCCGTGCCCGCGCGCTGCATGGCCTCAATGCCTGCCGGCGAGAGAAATTCGAGATGATCCGCCGACAGGCCCTTGTGGCGCGCCACCAGTTCAGCACCGCCCTGGTCGGACAACTGTTCGGCGTGCAGCTTCACCGGAATGCCCAACTTCGTGGCAGCGCGGAACACGCGCTCGGTCTGTGCCGGCGTGAAACCGATCGACTCGCAGAACACATCGACGGCATCCACCAGAGCTTCGCTCGCCAGCGTCGGCAGCATGCGCTCGCAGACCTCGTCGACGTAGGCGTCCGCACGACCGGCGAACTCGAGTGGCACCGCGTGGGCGCCAAGAAACGACGTGCGGACCGTCACCGGCAGATCGCGCCCGATGCGGCGCGCCACGCGCAACAGCTGGCGTTCGGACTCGAGCTCGAGACCGTAGCCTGACTTGATCTCTAGCGTTGTCACCCCTTCGGCGAGTAGCGCACGAACACGCGGTTCGCTCATCCGGAACAATTCGTCTTCGGACGCCGTGCGCGTCGCCCGCACGGTCGACAGGATCCCGCCGCCGCGATTCGAGATCTCCGCATAGGTCGCGCCATTCAGGCGGGCCTCGAACTCGTCGCTGCGATTGCCGGCGAAAACGATATGCGTGTGGCAGTCGATCAGGCCGGGCGTGATCCATTCGCCGCCGCCATCGATGCTCTGCCCGGCCTGAATCCCGTAGGGCAGATCGGCGCGCGGTCCCAGCCAGACGATGCGCTCTTCACGGACCGCCAGTGCCGCATCGCGAATTTCTCCGTAACCCGAACCCGGAGCCGCCATCGTCGCGAGGTGCACGCCGGTCCACAGGCTATCGCAGCGCACGCGTGACTCCATTGGCGATACGGGCCACGAGGCGCGCGGCTACCGCGGCGGTCCGACCGTCGATGTCGAAGCGCGGATTCATCTCCGCGATGTCGGCCAGTCGCACCTTGCCGCTGGCGCAAACGGCGTCGATCATCGGTTCCAGCACGTCGAGGCCGACACCGCGTGCCGCCGGGGCGCTGACGCCAGGCGCTACTGCCGCGGGCAGTACATCGAGGCAGACGGTCATGTAGACATGATCCACGTCCGACAGGAATGAGGCCAGCGCGCCGCCGCCGACAGTTTCATTCAGGGCATCGTCGAGTTTGAACAACACGCCCAGTTCGCGAGCGCGCGAGAACAGCGCCTCGGTATTCGAATAACGGCTCACGCCCAGGCAGGCGTAACGGAACGGCCAGTCACGCGCGTCGCAGTCGTGCGCCATCTGAAGAAACGGAGTGCCCGAGGTGCCGCGTGCGTCACGGCGCAAGTCAAAGTGGGCGTCGAAATTGACGATGCCGATGCGCGGCGCCTTGCCGCTCCCCGCGAGGTACGCTGCCAACCCCACGAAAGATCCCCAGGCCATCTCGTGGCCACCACCGAGGACCAGCGGAAAGCGACGGGCCGCAAGTTCATGCGCCACACGGTCCGCGAGCTCCTGCTGCGCGGCTTCCAGGGCGTCGCCCGAACAGGAGACGTCGCCCGCATCGGCGATAAGCGAACACTCGTGCACCGGCATGTTGCGCAGCGCACGACGGATAGCGAAGGGCCCGTCGACGGCGCCCACGCGGCCATGATTGCGTGCGACCCCGGCATCGCAAGCGAAACCCATCAGCACAACCGTCCCTGCACGGGTGTCCTTCGAGAGCGGCTGCATGAGCTGGTGCCAGCGCCGTCCGAGTGCCCCCTCCGCGTCGTCGGCGCGGCCCTGCCAGACCGACATATCAGCCATCTTCACGCGAGGGGCGCAAACAGGTCGCGGCACTCCCCGCTCAGTGTCCCCGAAAGCACCAGTTCGGAAGCCGCAGCAATGTCGGGCGCGAGGATGCGATCGACCTCGTAAAACGGCACGCGCTCGCGCAGCGCGCGATGCACCCCGTCCAGGCGGGGCGATGTGGCCAGCGGCCGGTGAAAGTCGATACCCTGCGCAGCGGCCAGCAGTTCGATGCCGACTATCGTGGCGGTATTCGTTGCCATCTCGTGCAGACGACGCGCAGCGAACGTCGCCATGCTGACGTGGTCCTCCTGGTTGGCGGAAGTCGGCAGGCTGTCGACGCTGGCCGGATGCGCGAGTGATTTGTTCTCCGACGCCAGCGCCGCCGCGGTGACGTGCGCAATCATCAAGCCCGAGTTGACGCCCGGATCACGCACGAGGAACGGCGGCAGGCCTGACAGCGTCGCGTCGATCAGCAGAGCGACGCGACGCTCCGACAACGCGCCGATCTCGGCGATGGCGAGCGCGAGCTGGTCGGCCGCAAAGGCCACGGGCTCGGCGTGGAAGTTGCCGCCTGACAATGCTTCGTCGTGGGTCGCCGAGTCTTTGCGCGCAAACACCAGCGGATTATCGGTCACCGCGTTGGCCTCGGTCAGCAGTGTGCGCGCGGCCTGTTCGAGCAGATCCCGACACGCGCCCATCACCTGCGGCTGGCAGCGCAGGCTGTACGGATCCTGAACACGGTCATCGTTGATCAGGTGCGAGGCGCGGATCGCACTGCCAGCCAGAAGTTCGCGATAGGCCTGCGCCGTGGCGATCTGTCCGGGATGTCCGCGGAGTTCGTGCAACCGTGGATCGAATGGCGCATCACTGCCTTTGGCCGCGTCGATCGCCATCGCTCCGACCACGACTGCCGCCTCGAACACGCGCTCCGCCATGAAGAGGCCATGCAGCGCCAGTGCAGTGGAAATCTGCGTACCGTTGATCAGCGCCAGCCCTTCCTTCGCGCCCAGGACCACGGGTTCGATACCTGCAGCAGCAAGTGCCGTGCGCGCCGGCTGGCGCACGCCGTTCATGCGCACGTCGCCGTCGCCCAGCAGCGCCAGAGTCAGGTGCGACAACGGTGCGAGGTCGCCGGACGCGCCCACCGACCCCTTTGCCGGAATACACGGCACGATGCCCGCGTTCAGCAGTTTGATCAGCGCTTCGACGATCAACGGCCGCACACCCGAATGTCCACGTGCCAGGCTCGCGACTTTCATCACCAGCGCCAGTCGAACCACGTCATCGCTCAGGAGTTCTCCCGTACCGACGGAATGCGACAGGATCAGGTTGCGTTGCAGCTGCTGCAGTTCGGCGTCAGGGATGCGCTTCTTCGCCAGCAGACCGAAGCCGGTGTTGATACCGTAGGCCGCGTCGCCGCGTGCGACGATGCGCTGCACTGCCTGCGACGACCTGTCGATCGAAGCCCAGGCGTCCGCGGCCAGCGTCACGGTCAGCGGACTCTGCCAGAGGCGCCGCAGGTCCGCGAGCCGCAGGCGACCTGGTTCAATCACCAACGCAGGTGTCACGCCTTCACCATCGGCAACTTCAGTCCATTGCGCTGAGCACAGGCGATCGCGGTGGCATAGCCGGCATCGGCATGGCGCATCACGCCCGAACCTGCATCGTTGACCAGAACGCGCGCAAGGCGCCGCGCAGCGGCCTCGCTGCCGTCGGCGACGATGACGACACCCGAGTGCTGCGAGTAGCCCATGCCGACGCCGCCGCCGTGATGCAACGACACCCACGTGGCGCCGCCGGCGGTGTTCAGCAACGCATTGAGCAGTGGCCAGTCGGACACTGCGTCACTTCCGTCCTGCATCGCCTCGGTTTCCCGGTTCGGACTCGCCACCGACCCGGTGTCGAGGTGGTCGCGTCCGATGACAATCGGCGCCTTGAGTTGGCCAGACCGAACCATGTCGTTGAACGCCAGTCCCGCGAGATGACGCTCGCCCAGTCCGAGCCAGCAGATACGCGCCGGCAGACCCTGGAACGCAATACGTTCGCGCGCCATGTCGAGCCAGCGATGCACATGCCCGTTGGACGGAAACAGCTGCTTGATCTTCGCGTCGGTCTTGTAGATGTCCTCGGGGTCACCGGACAGCGCGACCCAGCGGAACGGCCCCTTGCCTTCGCAGAAGAGAGGCCGAATGTAGGCGGGGACAAATCCCGGAAAGTCGAAGGCGTTTGAGACCCCCTGGTCGCGCGCCACCTGACGGATATTGTTTCCGTAGTCGACCACCTTCGCGCCCAGCGCTTGGAAGTCGAGCATTGCCCGCACGTGCGTCGCGCAGGACGCCGCCGCAGCGGCGGTGAGTTCGGCGTGGTGCCCCGGATCCGCCTGCGTGGCCTGCCAGCGCTCCACACTCCAACCCGACGGCAGGTAGCCGTGAACAAGGTCATGCGCCGAGGTCTGATCGGTCACGAGGTCGGGCATGAGTCCGCCCGAACGAGCGCGCCGAACCAGTTCGGGAAGCACTTCGGCCGCGTTGCCAAGAAGGCCGATGGACACCGCGTTCCTGCGGTCGCAATGCTGCCGGACCAGTTTCAGCGCTTCGTCGAGATCACGCGCCTGCTCGTCCAGATAGCGCGTGCGCAGCCTGAAATCAAGGCGCGACTGCTGGCATTCGATGTTCAGCGACACTGCGCCGGCCAGCGTCGCAGCCAGCGGCTGAGCGCCGCCCATGCCACCCAGCCCGGCCGTCAGGATCCAGCGGCCACCCCAGTCGCCGCCGAAGTGCTGACGTCCCGCTTCGCCGAACGTCTCGTACGTGCCCTGCACGATGCCCTGGCTGCCGATGTAGATCCAGCTCCCGGCCGTCATCTGGCCGTACATCATCAGCCCCTTGCGGTCGAGTTCGTTGAAGTGCTCCCAGGTTGCCCACTTCGGTACGAGATTCGAATTGGCAATCAGCACGCGCGGTGCATCCGGATGCGTCTTGAACACGCCCACCGGCTTGCCCGACTGCACCAGCAGCGATTCGTCGTCGTCAAGCTGGCGCAGCGTCGCAAGAATGGTATCGAAGCAGGTCCAGTCGCGCGCAGCACGTCCGATGCCGCCGTAGACGACCAGGCGCTTCGGATCCTCGGCAACCTCGGGGTCGAGGTTGTTCTGCAGCATCCGATACGCCGCCTCGGTGAGCCAGCTCTTGCAGGACAGTGAAGGGCCGCGGGGTGCACGGATCTCGCGGCGTTCGTCATAGCGCGCGTCAGCTCCATGGCGCGCAGTTTCTGCCGGTGCATACATCGCCATTCCTCCCCTTCAGGAACGATTCGGCATCAGCCGGGGATCCCGAAGATGAATAGTCTCGCACGTATGGTGGCCCCAGGCAGGCCGCGACGGCGTGCCCGGAGCGACGCTTTTGCTTCGTCAGGATCGATGGCGGGAACCGGCGATCGATTCGTTCCTACGGCATTTCCGCGCCCACGGTCTGTCTCACCGGAATGCCTCCGGGCTCGAATCCGATCACGCCGAAGTAGTCGGGCGTGACGCGTTTTCGATGGAACGGATAGATACCCCACACCATGCAGAAGTAGTGGCGGGCCGTGCGCGTTTGGAACCGGTATTCGGCGAGAGATACGGCGCGGCGGCGACCACGTCAGGGCGTCGAGGGCAACCCTTGCTCGGCCCACTCCGGTATGCCGCCGCGCAGCCAGTAGACGCGCGCGTAGCCTGCATCGCGCGCGGTCTTGGAAGCCTTGAACGACTTCCAGCATTCGGCGCCGTTGCAGTAGAACACCAACGCATCGCCCTTGTTCAGACTGGCCAGGCCTGCGAATTGATCCTTCTTCGCATCAAAGTCGATCTCCTTCAGGCTTTTCTCGACATAGGGCAGATTGATCGCCCCGCGCGCGTGGCGCGCTGCGTATTCCTTCTCAGTGCGGACGTCCACGAGTTTCGCGCCCTTTTCCGACAGGTCAAGAGCCTCGCGGGCAGTGACGCGCTGCACGCCGGTCAGTTCCGCGGGCGTA
>Ga0055461_10000111_pt1 | contig 13436 bp, 15 predicted proteins | sample Joice_ThreeSqB_D_FD_57688 | JGI IMG/M metagenome (GOLD analysis project Ga0055461, IMG submission 57688) | Wetland microbial communities from San Francisco Bay, California, USA, that impact long-term carbon sequestration - Joice_ThreeSqB_D1 | ecosystem: Environmental > Aquatic > Marine >...
GGACATCGGTCGCCTACTGCCAGACCTTGACCTCGAATTCCGGCTGCAGCTTGCCGGTGGAGTCCTTGATCTGGAGTTCGATGTACTTCGGATCGGTGCCCTTCTCGATCTTGATCGTTGCGCCGCGCTTGTAGTCGCGGTCGTGCGGTCCCTTGCCGGTAAAGAAGGCAACGAGTTCGTGCGTGCCTGCCTTCAGGTTGCCGAGATAAAGCCTCTGAACGCCACCGCGGTGCAGCGCCTGAACCTCGGCCGGTGTGTACAGGTAACCCGCAACTTCCTTGTCGTCCAGTTTCACCCGGACCGAGTCGAGCAGGAACATCTTGCCCACGTCCATCGAAACGAAGATCGCGACCTGCGTATTGGCCGGGAACAGCAGTTCCTCCTCGAGCACCATCAGGTCGCGGTTGAGGCGGATCACATCGGCCTTGGCGTCCTGGATGCGATCGTCGAGGCTGCCGGTCGCGACCGGCGGCGACGTCGGCGGCGCCGGGATGGAAGCCGGTGCGCTCGCTGGCGCGGGCGCCGGCGTCGACTGCGCCAACGCGGTCACGTGTACCGCGAGTGACAGGAAGGCGACCAGGATCAGGCTACGGTTCGACATACTGCGGTCCCCAAATCAGAAAATTGCCGACACGAACAACTGCAACACGGTTGCGTTGTACGAGTACAGGCTGCCGGTGCGCAGATCGGTGAAGTCGCTGTAATCCGTCTTCCAGTACTCGACCGCACCGTTCAGGAAGATCTCGTATCGGCCCGGCACGCGCATCAATGCGTAGGTCGCTTTCGTGCCGAGCACCCACGAGGTGTAGTTGCTCAGTTGGCGGTTGCGCGTCACGTACAGTGTTTCGCTGGTCGCGTTGTCGGAGTAGAACAGCGCGCCGTCCTGGCGATAGCCACGCGCGTAGGCATCGACCAGCCATTTCTCACCGAAGCGCGTTGCGGCGCCCACACCGAAGGTGTGCGCCGTGATATTCCAGGTGTCCCAGAAATAGCGGTATTCGCCACGCACCGCCAGCGCAGGAGCGACCTCGCCGACGACGCGGAACTGGACCGTCCGACTGGTGCGTGTCGGTGGCAGCCGCTCGGGCACCGCGGCGCCGAAGACGAGCGCCATGCGGTAGGGGCTGCCTAGGTAGCCGTCGTCGGACACCACCTCGAAATTCATGTTGGCATACCAGCGCGGAGACAGGATCTGCGTCACGCCCAGCCGGTAGCGCCAGTGCTTGGCGTTGCTGAAGAACCCCTCGCCGACCTTGCCGACGTCGTCGGAGCCATACGTGTAGCCGAGGCTCACCGTCGTCATGCCGCCGAAGGTGTCCTGCGAAACGTCGATATTGAAAGCAGTGGCGATGTAGTCGGGTTCCGTGCTGTACAGGCCCGCGAGGGTGATCAGCGAGTCGCGCACCGCATAGTCGACACCGACTCCATACTCATTGCGTGTTTCGTGGTAAGGGCTGGCGGTGGTGACCACGTCGATCGAGGCGTTGCTGACGATGTCGGCGTAGTAGGTCCCGAAAAGGGAGACTTTGTTAAGAAGGTTCTTGCGCACCAGCAGCGCCGGACCCCAGGCGTTCACGCCTCCACCGTCGAAGCTGTGCAGCATCAGGTCGGCACGGTCTTCCGCTAGTTCGACCGCGTGCGCGTGACCCGTTGCAAGCAGCCCGCCCAGCGCGCCCATCAGATGGGTCGCCAGCAAAGGCAGTCCGCGCTTCTCGGAGCGACGCGAGCCGAGGGTCCGCAGCGCGAGCCTCATCCTGCGCAAGGCGCGCCGGAAGCGCGGGGTCGCGGCCTCAATTGCAGCCACAACCGCCCCCCTGCACCCCTGTGCCGCCGCGCGAGGCTTCGCGCACTTCGTGCACGTGCTCGAAATGCTTGGCCGACAACGGATCGCGCTGGACCTTCATCACGGGATCGGCCAGCCGCTCACGCTCGTAAGGCTTGACCCAGGGCTCCGGCATGGCGCAGGCACCCAGTGCCGCCGCGGTGAACAGGCCGAGCGACGCGCTGCGCAACATCGCCCACAAGTTATGAGGGAAGGACTTCATTCGCGCAGCAACTCCCGGATCTGCTTGTCGTAGGTCTCTTCGTAGCCATCGCGGTAGCCACGAGTGATATAGCGCACCCGACCATCGCGATCGATCAGAACGGTCGAAGGCATCGTGCTGAGGTCGTACAGCCGGCTGACTTTCTTTTCGGTATCCATCAGCACGGGGAACCGCATGCCGAGCTGGGCCGCGAGCCTGGCAGCCTTGTGAGGATCCTCGTCGATGTTGATCGCAAGCACCGTGAAGCCCGAAGCGCGGTACTTCTCGTACAGCCGCGAAAGGTGCGGCATCTCCACGCGGCACGGCCCACACCAGGTTGCCCAGAAGTTGATCATCACGACGCTGCCGCGCTGCTCCTGCAGCCGCAGGTTCGTACCGCCCAGGCTGGTGAGCGTGAAGTCGGGCGCGGCGGCCGACGGCGTGACAGCGGCGCCAGCCCAACCGCTCGCAGCGAGGAGCGCGGCCAGCGCAAGCGGCCGCGTCTTCTGGAAGAATCGGGCGATCGATGTCATGTCGAGTCCGGATCAGCTATTCAGAAGAAGAAGGTGACGCCTGCGGTGAGCTCGAGGTTCTGCGTGGACTTGCGCTGGCCGAGCAGATCGAGCGTGTAGAGGTAGTCGCGGAAGTCGACCTGGATGGCTGCCCAGTCCTTCAGGAACACGCGGTAGCCAAGACCGAAATTCACTGTCTGCGAACTCTGTCCGAGGAACTTGGTGCTGCCGAGTCCGGCGATCAGGTACAGCGCAGAGGCCATCGCATACTTGCTGCCGAAGAAGGCTTCGCCCGGCAGCACGTTGTAGCCCACCGACAGGTTGTAGTAGTCGAGCGTCTCCTCCTTCTGGGGAAAAACGCCGCCCGGAAGGATCTGCCGGTAGTTCTCGTCGCTGATCTTGGTGGTGCCGTAGACACCCTCGACGAAGAAATCCTCGGTGATGTGATAACCGAGGCGCAGGCCGTAGACGAAGCTCGCGCCGAAGTCTTCGCTCGAATAGGTGCCCAGGTAGGCGCCGGCAATGATGTCGCTGTTCGGAATCTTCGGCACACGGACATCACGCCGCGGCACCGTCGGCTCGATCACCTGCTCGTTCGGAGGCTGATTCGGCGCTCCCGCGGACGATGGTGTGGTCTGCGCGAGCAGCGGTGTTGCTGCCGTCGCGAGCGCAACTGTCAGAGGAAACGCAGTGATTAATTTTCGCATGGATGGGGACTAGGTCAGAAGAAGAAGGCGATGCCGAGCGTCACGGCCCGGTATTCAGCGCTGCCGCTGTCCGAGACGTAGGCTGTGTAGATCGAGTAGTCGAGCCGCGCCACGAACCTTTCGGCGATGTAGTAGCGCAGGCCGATTGCCGCATTGGCCAGGTTGGCATCGGTGGAGATCGAGCTGACGAGGCTCGCGTTCGGGATGTTCTTGAAGCGGCCGAGGCCGACGCCGAAGAACGGCGACAGGCGGCGATCCGACCATGGCTCGACGTTCAGGTTGACGTTCCAGAACTCCGTGCCCGAATACGTCCCTTGCACCTGGCCTATCGTCGCTTCGACGCTCAGTGCGTCCGCAAACCGGTACGCAGTCCAGATCTTCAGCATCGGTTCGCCGTCGAACTGACCCCAGGCGCCGCCAAGTTCCAGCTTCCGTCGCAGATAGTCGTCGACCAGGACGTCGCGGAACGCCTTGGCGGTGCCGGCCTCGGTCAACGTGGTCGCGAGCTGCGCGCGGTCCACCCAGCCTTCCTTCCCGTCGGCCGTGCGCACCTTGAACCAGTCGGTGCGACGCAAGAGGATTTCGATCCACTCGTCGCGCCCGGCGACGTAGAAGATCGGATAGCCTCGACCTGGTCCGGTGCGCAACTCGATGTACGGATCCGTGACCTGCACCTTTTCCTCGGTCGATGCCGCGGCTGCTGTGACGACCAGGCCCGGCACGAACAGAAAGGCGCAGGCCGTCACGCGCGCAAATGCCTGTCGCCACCGGATCCGCGATCTGACGGGGGTCATAAGGTGTTACAGGTGCCGGTATTCGGGTCGGCAGGCGTGAACATGCCGTTGGCTGCGGAACTGAACTCGTCGTGGCCCTGTGGCACCGGTCGGCTGATCCAGTAGCGGATCAGCATGACGTTGGGGTCGCTCTCGCTCAGGAAGATGAGTCCGCCGCCATGCAGGACATTGAGCGTCAAAGGCTTGGTCAATAGCCGGCTCGACAACGGTGCCCCGAACACCACTTCGCCTTGCGCCGAATAGAAGTTCTTGTACATGTCGGTCGCGCGGATCACGTCGGGCGTGTTGGCGGCGTTCGACAGATCGACAGGCTGAGCGCTGCCCAGCAGCCGGAAGGCACCGCCTGTACCGGTCACGTTGTCGTGGCATCCCGCTGCGGCGCAGGTGTTGGTGGAAATCACGCCGTTCTGGTTGATCTGCAACTGCTTCAGGAAGATCGGCTGAACGCACTTCTGGAAATAGACAAACGAAAGCTTCTGGCCAGTCGTCGTGGCCGGGTTCTGCACAGTCGGCGGGTTATCGAGCGCGTTGCCTTCGCCGCCGCAACTGCAGAGCCATAAAGCGGCCAGGCCGGCCACCAAGGTGCTGGCCGGCCTGGCGCGAAGGGCCGAACGCGCGAACCGGGTCAAGGTGTGCTGCATCCGGTGCTGATCCAGTTCGCAATCGCGTTGTAGTCGGCACCGCCTGCAGGCAGCACGGCTGTGGTCTGTCCGACGGCGCCGGCCGGATGCGGCACGGTCGACGGCTTCTGCAGCAACGCGTTCGTCCCGACGGTGCCGGCGTTGCACGCGTTGGAGACCATTGTCAGCGTGACGTTGTAGTCGCCCTCTGCGTCGCCGGTCAGTACGTAACGATTTCGCAGGTACGACTGGCCGGTCTGGGCCGCGCCCGAATTGCCGGTCGGCTGATGGCAGATCACGCAGTTGGCCTTGATCACCGGATACACGTCCGCGTCGAAGGCGCTGCGCGACAGCGCGGTCGCGGTGCGCACCGGACTGCTGCTCGCCGACACGTTGTTGAAATACTGGCCACCGAGGTCCATCCACTCGGTGATAAGCCGCTTCTCCGCAGCATTGAGCAGCGTCGAATGGTCGGGCGCACCGGCTGGTGGATTCGGATGTGCGGTGCGCGCACCGGCTGATGCCTTCAGCAGCTCACCGAACATGATCTCGCCCAGCCGGCTGCTGCGCGTCAGGCCGGCGGCATTGCCGGCCATCGTCTCGACTAGTGCCGCGTCGCGGACGATCACCGGGACGCCGTCCTCGAGTCGCGTAACCGGCTGACCCGTGGCCTGGTCGATCAGCGGGTCGCCGACCAGCAGTTCCTCATACGACACCAGTCGACCGGTGCCCGCGACCGTCGCGCGCAGATCCAGCTTGGCCGTGTCGTTGTGGCAATTGGTGCAGGTGTCCGCGCCACCGGCGCCGCGGCTGCGCGTCCAGATCGGCTGGATGTGATCGGCGTAGTTGATGATGCCGTTGACGGGCACCGCGGTCGCGAGGTCGTCCGCGGCGTCGGAGTTGCCGGTATAGCGCACGACGATGCTCGGGCGCGCAGCGACGCCGGCCTTCGTCGTATCGGCCCAGTTGTCGACATGGACCAGGTCCGCGCCGAGGCTTAGGGCGGAGGCATCGAGGCGAGTGCGGGTCGAGGCCATCGTCTCGCCGGACTGGTGCGCAGCCGCCATCGACGGCGTCAGCGCCGCAGACAGCGCATTGACGATCGCGCCCGAGTTCAGCGACGCCCCGCGGCGCGGACTGTGGCAGCCGTCGCAGGTGCGGCGTTCGCCGGGCCGGACTTGGATCCAGTTCAAATGCGTCTGCAGCGCGCGGCCCTTCGCGTCGAGAATCGCCAGTGCCAGCGGCGTGTCGGCCGGCACGTGCAGCTTGAACGAACCATCCGGCTCTACCGGTGCGTAACCGAGGATCTGTTGCGGTTCGAATTCGGTTTCGCCGATCGCCTCCCGCATGCCCAGCGCGTTCGCCTGTGGCGCGACTGCGCGTATTGCACGGACGAAATAGGCCGGCGCACAGCGATAGGCCGGATCAGCCGGGTCCTTGATCTTGACGATGTCAGGCACCTGCGGACGCGTGTCAGAAACGTCGACCGGAGCGGTCCTGGCAATGCCGACGCTGCACCCGGACGGCAAATCGACCGCCGCCAGTACCGTTTCGGCCATGCGATTGAGGCCATCGGTGTCGTACACGCTGCGCACCTCGATCAGCGCGAGATTCATTGCCTTGAGCGTCTCATCGACCACGGTCGGCTGAGTCGCATTCGGTTCCGGACGCGGCTGGATCGCCACCGGGTCCGTGTACATGAAGCCCGGCGGCGGGGCGGCAACAATCAGGAACGTTTGCTTGGCCGGATCGAACATGTAGATCGAGTACACCGCGGGGGCGTTGTCCTGCACCGGAAGCAGCGCCTGCTGGGCGCGCGACATCGTGTCGTCCGCCAGCATCGCGCGCTCGGCGTCGGTCAACGTGACGCATGGCACGACGGTGCCATTGCGTGTCACTTCGCAGGGGCGATACGCGAGCAGCACGCGGTTGGTACCGTCCCAAAGCGGAAACGGCGCAGTGATCCGGCCAAACTGCGACAGACCGCGGCCGAGATCGATTTCCTTTTCGGTCCACTGCGCCTGGCCGCCCTGCGCTGCAACCTGCGCGCTGGCGGGCGTGTTCTGCTCGGAATAATTGGCGGCGTCGATCAGCATCAGTGCCCCGCCCTCCTGCGTGCCCGACAGCGGCATCAGGGACGACACCACCTTGCCCGCATACGGCCCGCTCGGGTCCATGTCACGCGGATGCAGGAAACTGTTGCCACCGCTGTGCGCACCGTAGAGCACGAACATGTCGGTGCCATCGGGCTTGACACGGAAGATCGCAAAGCGGTTGCGCGGACCGACGTGTTCCCAGCGCGAGAACATGATGTCGCCATTGGGCCGCACCACGGGATTTCGGTCGTGGCTCTGGTTGACCGAGATCTGGGCGATGGCGCCGCCGTTGCGGTCGACGGTATGCAGGTTGAACACCCGCTCACGTTCGTATTCGTCGACGGCGTAGTAGGTCTGCCCGAGCGCCTGGGTCTTGGTCGTGGTCTGGCGGTTGGAGGCAAAGACGAAACCACGGTCGGCCGGCAGGTACGCGGGGTCGACGTCGTCGTCCGTCGTCGAGCTGGTAATGCGGCGGAAGGTGCCCTTCGACAGGCCGGGGCTCATGTCGTATTCCCAGATGTTCCAGCGCCCGGTGCAGGCAGGCGCGCCGCCGACGCTTGACGTGTTGCTGGTGGGGCAGCGCATCGCGAAAACGATCTTCTTGCCGTCGTAGGAAACCTCGGGATCGGAAACGTCGCCCTTGCCCTGAGTGATCGCGGCAGTGACATTGAACTCGGGCGCGCTCGGTGAAGACTTTTCCCGGACCATCAGGTCGCCGCCGGCAGCGAACGGTGCGCCATTGGTGGGATTGACGTTCAGCGAGGTCGAGCGCTTGGCGTAGGCGATCGCCACATTGCCCTCGACCGTGAGCGTGCTCTCCGCATCCGTGCTCGAACCGGAGCAACCCGCAGCGCCCACGATGGTCGCGAGCGCGAGCAAGCCCGTCCAACGCACAAAGTGGAAGTCCCTCATGTCGTCCTCCTTGGAACATCGCAGCTGTGGGACGCAGGAATTGTCCCGAGACATCTCGGCGCTAATTGCCTGATGTCGTGGCTGATTCATGGTTTGATCGAATTCCCGAGTGATGGCGCTAGGCCGTAGTCATGAACTGGCGGCCGGAACGCCTGCGAGCAGACCCGCCGTGTAGTGCAGCCTGCCCGCGTCGTCGACGACGACCGCATCGACGCCGGGGAGCGACTCGACGATCGGGATGCCTCGCTCGACGCCCAGCACGAAGACGGTCTTCGATAGCGCCTCGCTGGTCAGCCCGTCCGGCGCGATCACGGTGACGCTGCGTACCAAATGCGGTGACTTGCCGGTACTCGGATCGATCAGGTGATGGCAGCGTTCGTCACCGTCATCGAAGAAGCGTTCGTAGTCGCCCGACGTCGACACGGCCACGTCCTCAAGCGGCAGCAGAGCCACGACGTCGTCCTCGCGCCGCGGATCGCGCACGCCAATGGTCCAGGGTCGGCCGCAGCGGTCGCCCAGCATCCGGCTGTCGCCCCCTGCGGCCACGACGGCATGGCGCACGCCGTGCTGCGCGAGGATCGCCGCGCCATTGTCGACCGCATAACCTTTCGCGAAGCCGCCGAGGTCGATGCGCACGCCTTCTCGCGCAAACCGTACCGTGCGCGTCCCGCGGTCGAGCTGCAGATGGCGATAGCCGATCGCCTCGCGGGCAGCGGCCAACTGCACCTCGGTCGGGCGGATTCGCTTGCGGTAGTCGTAAAGATGCCCGGCGCTGGCGTATGTGATATCGAAGGCGCCGGCGGAAAGTGTGGAAAACACGATCGAACGCTCCAGCAGGCCGAGCAACTCTTCGCTGACCTCGACGGGCCGCCGGGCAGCGTCGCGATTGACCCGCGACAGCTCCGACAATTCCTTGTATGGACTCATCAGCGCATCGATGCGATGCATCTCGTGCATCACCGAATCGATAGCCGCGCCTGCCCTGCCGCGATCGTCGCCCCAGAGCTCGACGTGAATCGCCGTGCCCATGATCGCTTCGTCACGGCTGAACCAGCGCCCGGAGCGCACCGGTTCGCGCGACTCGAACGTGCGCCGGGCCAGGCGGCGCAGCGGACCTAGCACACGCGCTCCATGGCCACGCGTGCGGGAAGGGCGAGGGTGGCGTTCGCCGCATACTGAGATTCGAGAAATCGTGATGTCATCTTTGGTGGAATTGGACGCGTCCGACAGGCAGCACCGCGCAAGAAGCCTGCACTGCGACATCCGCGCGATAGCAGGGAGTACGGGTCGAGTTAACTCTATCGTGTGCCGCGGCGCACAGCAGTCAGGACGCTGATTACTTTGAGGGAGTCCGTTCGGCCGACCCATCGTCCGTTCGGACGTGCCGATGAAACTCGCGTCGCCACGCCGTGGGCCGACGCGAGCTCGGCCAATTGCTTACGTTGGGCGGGCCGACAGAGCTTGACGCGTCATGCAATCCCCAAAGGGAGATTGCCGCGACCGGAAATCAATTATCTTCGCGACATCCTTGTCGCCAAGAGACTCGCAGTGCAGTGGGGACGCATACGAAGCAGGAACTTCGACCCGGGCGAATGGACTTTGTTCGTCTTCGCCCGCGCCTGCGCTGCGACGTTGGCTACTTTCTGCTCCAAGGTCCTATGAGGACTGCACCGCTCGGGCTCCTGGCCTCGCTACCGCTGTTGCTGCTGAATGGCTGCTTCACCGACGCCGCGACGCGCCTCGCCTACGACATCGAGGCAGCAACATCACGCGTCGGGCTGGCGGATGGCGCCAGATTCACTCTGGTGCACCGCGCTCCTTCCAAATCGGGAGAGTGCGCAGGCCCCTACAAGATCCAGCTCGATGCTGTCGGCCTTATCGTCATCTGGTGCAAGAACGCCGACGGTGATATGACCGTGTCCAGCCACAGCACGTCCTATCACCGGCGCTTCGTCGAAACACCCGAGACACACATACTGGACAAGCCGGCCGGAGAGTCTCTGATCATTGACCTGGAGCGACGGGACGGTCGCGTGATCATTGCGAGCGTGAAGTGAGGAAGGCGTGCGGCCCGAGCAAAGCCGAGCCGAGATGCAGCCAATTGCTGACGTCCACGGCCGCGAGTTGACGTGGCCGGGCCTGCCGCCGCTTTTCGCGAGGGGAAGTGTTCAGGCGCGTGGCGTCTTGACGCCCATTGCGCCTTCCATTCGCTCGACGCGATCGCCGACTTCGCCCAGGAACGCGGACAGAGAGTTGCCCGTCTGGTCCATGTGCGCGCGCAGCGACTGTTCCAGTGCATCGATCCGCTGCGTCAGCGTGTCGTGCCGGGCGGCAGCCTGCTCCTCAAGCCGTCGCAATTCCTCGTCCAGATGCGTGCCCAGGGCCGTAAATCGAGAAGATTCCGCCTGATCGGCCAGAGTCCGCTGCGCATTCAACTCCTTGGCGGTGCGTCGAGTCTCTACAAGAACCGTCGCCTGCTGGATTGCCAGAACGAACAGAAACATCGCAGCAATCAGCACGGTGAAGCCGAGCAGCAGTAGGCCCAGCGGTGCCTGCGCCGTCCAGAACCCGAATGACAGTGTTGTCGGCGCGGTGATGACGCTCCAGTTGAGGACGACGAATCCGGCAAATACCGCCAGCAGAAGGAACAGCAGCACCGTTCGCATGTTCATGGCCAACTCCTTCGTGTCGTACCGGTCCGGGCGCCGGCGCTTGACGGTGCAGTGTAGTCAATGCCGTTGCCGGCCCATGTATTTCGGCAAACGCTCGCCGGTGTTCGCGTGGCGGAATCGAAGGGACGATTGCTCCAGAGCACCGTGAAGCCCCGATGGGCGGCACCAGCAGGAGATCAGGTTCAATCATTCTCAGTTTTCCACCGCCTCTCCGCCGCTCGCCGGATCGCCGGCAACATGAGCAAGCGAATGGGGATGATGCCAAAGCGCGCCCAGCGCCAGTACCGGCGGAATCGAGTCCGTGCGTGCTCATCGGTGGCAACCGCCCGCGTCTCCTGAGCAAATCGGGTCACCGCCGGACCCAGAGCGTCTGCTTCCAGTGTCCACGCGATCTTCACTTCGCCCGGCTTGGCATACGCCTCGAAATCGGCCGAGGCCACGGGCGAAAACCTGACGTCCGCCAGCCAGGGCTGGCACGTGGCGCCGCAGATGACAAATCTTCCTGGTTGCTCATCCAGTATTCCCCAACCCAATCCCTTCGTTTCTTCCAGAATGCCCTGTGGTCTGCGGGCCGCATGGCTCGCGCTACGCATGAGTTTTTCCCGCAGCCGGAGGATCGCCTTCACGATCGGCTCGGATTGCAGGTCGAAGTTGGACGCAACCTCCATGACGAGGCTGGCCGGAGCGCGGATCAAAGTCTCAAAGCGCTCCCTGATGTCGGGGTGCGGGATGAATCGATCAAGCTGCGGCGGACTGGCACTCACACGGGGAAATGGATCGGGCAAGCATTGTCGGCCTGCTTCGAGGCAAGCGGACCGACCATCGTTTGGTCGATACGGTTACTCTGGAAATGCTGGAGGGTTGCCTCAGCGGTTCTCCTCGCCGCTGCGTCTTACCGGATATCAGCGGCCCGGGTCCTGAATCGCGATACGGCCGGTACCGTCTTCTTCGTCGCCGGCAGGACGCTCCGCGTAGGCGCGCAAATTCGTCAGGAGGCGGTGCATCTGGGCGATCGTCCCCTGGTGCGCGCTCAGGGCCGCGGCGTGGCTCCGCAGTTCACGCAGTTCATTCACCAGACCTAACACGTCGCTTGAATCAAGCTTGACCTTTCCGTCTTCGTCGGATTTGGCGCGGCAGGCCGCCTCCAGCTGCTTCAGTCTTTCTTCGGTCATCGCCGCCTCCGATGGACGCAATGGAAGATCATGAGTCTACGTAGTAACGAGATCGCACGTGTCGCAGGGACAGGTCCGCTTCAGTGCAGTCTGAACCACCGACTGGGGAACGGCAATTGGCCGGGTCGGGTTTTCCCCGGGTCCGGGGTTCGCCTACCGACCGGGCAGCGTCACTTCGACAACCTTGCCGCCATAGCCGAACTTCTGGTCTCTCGCCTGAACCAGTACCGCCTTCACCTCTAGCGGGATCTTCACGGCGTAAAGGTCCCGGGTAAAAGGCTGCTCATGCTGATGATCGTGCAGCAGCTTTCTTTCTCCGAGGACCTTATTGCCGCTCGTGTAGACGCGAAAGCCGTCGGCGTAGCGTCGGGGCGTGTCGTAAGCAGACGAGATGGTGACGTCGAAGTCAAACAGACTGGTGCCCGACGCCCTTACGTCGACAGCGATGACATCGGGGAACTGCTGCTCATTGCCACCACGGCTTTGCGCAGCGACGGAACCCGCGACCGCCAGGGAAAGCACGACGAAGCGACGACGTGCCAATCCGTTTGCATTCATCTCCAATGCCCTCGTGTCCGCTGCCGGACGAATTTTGCCCAGCTTCGCGAGATCTGCAAACGGTCGAAGCCGAGCGAGCGTGCTGAGTTCAAGGAGCATTGCGCTTACTATCCTGTTCGTTGCCGGCTTCAAGCGCGAAGCTGGCGGCGTCTTTTCGGACCGCGCCCCGTGTGGCGCACCTTCAGAGCCACTTATGAATCGACTCCTGCTCTACGCTTGCATCGCCTTTGCGTTGCCCTCGCTGGCGCTCGGCCAGACCGCGGCTAACCCGAACACCAAGGTCGACTCGAAAGACAATAAGGCCGGCCGTCCGGCGGCCGGCAAACCGAAATCCAAGCTGATGACGCGTGAGGAACTGCGGGCCTGCCTGCTGCTATCCGATGCGAATCAGGCCGAGACCGTCGCGGTCAAGGACGCCCAGGCGGCGAACGCCAAGGAGCGCGCCGACCTGCTCGCCACCAAGGAAGAGCTGACCAAACAGGGACCTGCGCTGAGCGCCGAGGCAACCGCGCTGAAGGCCGAGCAGACTGAATTGCTCAAGACCAACGAGGAACTCAAGGCGCAGGTGCCCAAGCTGCCAAGGGCCGAGGCCGAGACGAAAATCGCCGACTACAAGGCCAAGGTCGCGGAGCACGATGCCAGGATCGACGCGTTCAACGCGCGCAAGATCAAGTACGAGAGCGCCGTCAAGGAGTTCGACGCCAGGGTCGGGGCCATCAACGCAACGACGCGCGAATTGGAGGCACGCGTCCAGACCCACATGGACAAGGTTGAGGAGTGGAAGAAGGGCTGCGCAAACAAGCTGTACAACGAAGACGACGAGATTGCCATCCGCAAGGAAATGGGCCAGAAGAAGTAGGCCGTGTGCAAGTCTTGCTGTAATTGAATCAACCGAAATCGTCGGCCAGGGTTCGGCATCATGCGAGCAGGCCCACTAGCCGGCGGCCCGACTGAAGTGAGGAGCAGCGCTCCCGCGACCATGGGAGGCCAGCCGCTTCCATAGTCGGGCGGGCACGGATCAAGCTAACAAGCACCGCTCAACCTTAAAGGACGAACCATGAAACGGACAGCATCCGCGGTATGGAACGGAGATCTGAAGAACGGCAAGGGCACCGTGTCTACGGCGAGCGGAGTCCTGTCGCGCACCCAGTATTCCTTCAGCACGCGCTTCGAGAATGGCGTTGGCACCAATCCGGAGGAACTGGTCGCCGCAGCGCACGCGGGCTGCTTCACCATGGCGTTGTCGGCACAACTCGGCGAGTTGAAGCTGAACCCGGAGGCGCTCGAAACGCAGGCGACGCTCACCTTCGACAAGACCGATGCGGGCTGGACGGTAACCGGCATCCACCTTCAAGTAACAGGACGCGTT
>Ga0055461_10000160_pt1 | contig 12038 bp, 9 predicted proteins | sample Joice_ThreeSqB_D_FD_57688 | JGI IMG/M metagenome (GOLD analysis project Ga0055461, IMG submission 57688) | Wetland microbial communities from San Francisco Bay, California, USA, that impact long-term carbon sequestration - Joice_ThreeSqB_D1 | ecosystem: Environmental > Aquatic > Marine >...
ACGAACTGCCAGCCGGCGTGGGCAACGATGGCGAAGCCGTCGGCCAGCGGGAAGGTTCCGGAGATGTCGACATACTGCGAGCCCTTCGTGTCATATCCGGGCGCGTCGGCACCGAAGAAGTTCGTGAACGCGTAGTAATACTTCAATGCCACCGGACCGTATGAACCTCCAACATAGGCTTCGAAGTTTTTCGCCTCGTAGGAACCGTATTCGCCGGTACCGGGGTAGTAGTAATAGATAGCGCCGACGTCGAGGCCGAAGTCACCGAACGAGTGCTTGTAGCCGCCATAAAAGTCCATCTCGATCGGCGCACCGTTGAAGACGGCGGACGAGACGTTCGAGTTCCAGTTGCCGAGATAGAAGCCCGATTTGTGCGCGAAGTCGATGCCGCCCTGGATCGTCGGCTGATAGTCGGTCTGCGTGAAACCGCGAAACCGATAGTCGCTGCCGATCGTGAGGTTGCCCGAGAACGTGTATTCCGGCTCCGGCGTCTGGGCGACTGCCAACATCGGGGCGGAGCAGGCAGCCGCCACCGCAGCGGCTACGAGTGCTTTCTTCATTTCGTTCTTCCTTTCGAGGCGAGGTTGGTGCAAGACTCGGAGGCCCTGACGCAACATGTGTGCCAATTGCTGCGCCGCCAAAATTGCCCCAGGATGGTGCAATTTTCCTAAGACCGCGGCCGGCTCGCGCCAAAGCCGGGCGAAAACGCACCTCGTCGGTTCGGGTCGGGAGCACCGCGCTGAGCCACGCGAGCAGCCGATCCCCGGTGAGGGGCGCTGCTAGACTCGACCGCGATGCGTTGCGGGCCATGGCGTTCGGCTCGTGGGGCGAACCGGAACTCCACCGCGTCACCCGACGATATGGACAAGACATCGTTTCTCGACGAACTGCAGGACCGCGTGACGGCGGTAATCCAGCAGACCCCGGCGGCCGATTTGCAGAAGAATCTCAAGGCGCTGCTGACGCAGCAATTCGCCCGACTCGAACTGGTGACGCGGGAAGAGTTCGACACGCAAAGCAAGGTGCTGGCGCGGACGCGCAGCCGCCTCGAGGAACTCGAGCGGCGGATCGCCGAGCTGGAACGCCGCCGCGCTTAGGCGGCGGAAGCTTCGGGAGAGGAGCGCTTGCGCGCGACGGCGATGATCTTCGCCGCGGTCTCGAGCTGCAAATCGGAAAGTTCGGCGTCCATCGTGGGCCGATCGATCAGGCGCACGTTGCGGCGCTTGGCAACTTCCTTGGCGCCGCGCTCGTAGCCTGCCTCGGCAATCACAGCGACACGCAGCATGCCGATCTCGCGCGCCTGTTCGATCAGCGCGGTGATGCGATCAACCGAGACGTTGTCGTTCTGCACGACGAACGCGTAAGCCCGCGCCGGGTCGTCGCGATGCCGCAGAACGAGCTCGATCGGCCAGACGGCCGGCGAAGCGGGAACCTGTCGGTAGCCGCGCGACTCGTACCATGCCAGCACAAGTTCACGCAGCGGCACGGAAGGCGCCATCGAATCAAGCATCGGTGTCGTCTCGCGCGCGGCGCGTGCGGCTGCCTTGGCCCGCTTCGGCTCTGGCGGTGCTGGTGGACTGGCGCGCGGAGTTACGGCGCGACGACTCGTGTCATCCACCATGATTTGTGAAATCAGTTCTTCGATGGGGTCCAGTCCGGCCGCCGCATCCTCGGCGGGCGTCAGTTCCCGCGAGCCCTCGCCGCGCTTCTGTTCGTATTCGATGGGTGGCAGGTCCTTGCTGGCCTTGTCCTGCTCGGCGGCCTCGCCGTGGGCCTGACGAATCAGCGCAGCATGATCGATCTCCGGGGCAGCCGGCGCGGGCCGAGGCTTGGCCGCCTTGCCTTCGGCGGTCGACGCGCCGAGCATCATTGCCATCGCCGCCTGCTCACGCTGCGCCGCTTCCTGGCGAATCGACTCGGCCCGGCGGCGTGCCCATAGGTAGAGCCCCAGGAGCACGAGCAGCAATCCCACACCGAAAAGCAGCGAAGACACTTTGAAGCGGATCACTCCGGCGCGTGGCCGCGCGGGGAAGATGTCAGGTCAGCCATCGTGACACGACTCGCCTTGGAAACCCAGTCAAATACGGGCCCAATCGCACCATATATCGTTGCCGCCCCGCCGGCAATCCAGAACGGCACGCGCCGAGCAGCGCGGATGGCGGCAATCCGCAAGGCAATTCGACGAATCGAACCGACGGTAGGCGGGCTACCGCCGATAGAATCGCCCAGCTTCAGTCTCCCCATGTCGATCGCCATCGTTCGCACCCGCGGCTTGTCCGGCATGTATGCGCCGCAGGTGACGGTCGAAGTTCATCTGGCAAACGGCTTGCCGTCAGTCACGCTGGTCGGACTGCCCGAAACTGAAGTGCGGGAAGCTCGCGAGCGCGTGCGGGCGGCGCTGCTCACAAGCCGCTTCGATTTCCCGGCGCGCCGCATCACGATCAATCTGGCCCCCGCTGACCTGCCCAAGGAGTCTGGCCGATTCGACCTGCCGATCGCGCTGGGCATTCTCGCCGCGACAGGCCAGATTCCTACCCGGACGCTCGATCAGTACGAGTTCGCAGGCGAACTGTCGTTGAGCGGCGAACTTCGGCCGGTACGCGGAACCCTGGCGATGGCGTACGCGGTGTCGAAGTCGCAACATACCGTCGGTCCCCGGCGCGGATTCGTCGTCCCCTTCGAAAGCGCGGACGAAGCCGCTCTGGTCGGCGGGATCCCGATCTTTCCGGCGCGGACGCTGCTGCAGGTCGTCGAGCACCTGCAGGCCGACTCCGGCGACCCGTCATCGCAGCCCATTGCCGAACACCACGCGATGGTGCGGCTAACGCCACCCATTTACCCGGACCTCTTCGATGTCAAGGGTCAGCTGGCCGCGAAGCGTGCGCTGGAGATTGCCGCTGCAGGTGGGCATAGCGTGCTGCTGGTCGGCCCGCCCGGCACCGGCAAGACCATGCTGGCGCAGCGTTTTGCCGGCGTCCTGCCGCCGATGACGACCGACGAGGCACTCGAGTCGGCTGCGGTGCTGAGCCTGGTTGGACAGTTTGCGCCGCAACGCTGGGCCACGCGCATATTTCGTTCGCCGCATCACACGGCCAGCGCCGTGGCACTGTGCGGAGGCGGGTCGCCATCGATGCCTGGCGAGATCTCGCTGGCGCATCATGGCGTGCTGTTCCTCGATGAGTTGCCGGAGTTCGAGCGTCGCGTACTGGAGACCTTGCGACAGCCCCTGGAATCCGGCCAGATCACAGTGTCCCGGGCCGCGCGTCAGGTCGACTTCCCGGCGCGATTCCAACTCGTTGGAGCGATGAACCCGTGTCCGTGCGGCTACTTCGGCCACGCCGCCATCGCGTGCCGCTGCACACCGGATCTGGTGGCGCGCTATCAGGACCGCATCTCCGGGCCGCTGCTCGATCACATCGACATGCGCGTCGAGGTCAGCTCGGTGCCGGAGGAAACCATGACCTCACTTCCGGATGGGGAACCGACGCGCTTCGTCGCCGAGCGCGTGCGCAAGGCCTATGACCGCGCGATCGCGCGCCAGGGCAAGCTCAATGACCACCTGCAAGGCGCGGAATTGGAGGACGCCTGCGTGCTCGACGAGGCTGTGCAGAAGCTCTTGCATGCCGCCAGCGTCCGGCTCGGCTGGTCGGCACGCGCCTATCACCGCGTGCTGAAGGTGGCGCGGACGATCGCCGACCTCGCCGACGCCGACGGCCTCGCGACCCATCATGTCGCCGAGGCGATCCAGTACCGCCGTTCGCTGCGCGACAGTTGAACGTCGGACCCGGCCTGCTTACGGTCGGCCGAGGTAGATATAGACGGCGCGGTTGTTGGAATCGGCATAGCCGAAGCCAACGTACAGGGGGCCGAGCGGCGAGTCCACGCCCAGATACACGGATCCCGCCGGAACCGTCAGGTAACCATCCACCGTCTTGCCCTGCCAGACTGGAACGACCGGCTTCAGATGCGCCGCTTCGACCGAGGCGCCGATGTACACGCCTTCGAACAACGGGATGTCGCCGATCTTGGTCCGATACACCAGCCGGCCGAACACGAATTCCTGCGTTTTCAGTTGCTGCGGCTGCAGCCCCGAGAGATACAGGAAGCCGCCCAGGTTGAACAGGTCGTACGGCGCTATGTCGTTGCTGCCGATGCGGCCGCCGCTGGTCACCAGCCCCTCGACGGTATGGCGTGCCCATGTCTTCGCCCCGTTCAGCCGCGCAGCCCAGTACGCGTACTGATCGTCCGCACCGAGGGAGTTCATCGACGAGTACAACCGCGCATTCAGCAAGTAGCCGTCATGCGTGAAATTCAGGCTGTCGAGCCGGTCGAGCTCGAGCTGCGCACTCAGCGCTCCGATGCGGGCGTTCTGGCGCGACGGGAAGGAGGGCAGGCCGCTTTGCAGTTCGAAGCTGCGGTAGCCGTACTGAATGCCAGCCCGGACATCGCCGTATTCGATGATGTTGGCACCAAAATCGAACTGCGCAATCGCCGACGCATCCTGGTACTGCGCGATCTGAATCGTGTCTTCGAACAGATACCAGGGCTGGATCGCGTACTGCAATCGGGGCACGACGAAGAAGTACTGCCGCTCTCCGAGCGGCTGATACAACTCGGTGCCGACCAGCACGTTGGAGCCAAGCACCAGGTCGTTACGCCATTCGGCACCCCATTTGTTGAGCCATTTGGATCGATGCGACAGAAACAGATTGAAATTCGATTGCTTGCCCAGGTCGGCGTCGAGTTCGAGGCCGAACCTGAGGTAGTCGCGCTGTGGCTTCTCCTTGACCAGCACGACCAGCGTCCTCTTGCCGTCGATGTCATCGACCGTGTAGTTCACGGTCTCGAAGTCGCCACGGCCGTAAACGCGTCGCATGTCCAGGTCGATCGTGTCGCGGTCGAGCGGCTTGCCGATTCTGGTCTGCAACGACTGCAGCACGACCTCGGGCGAAACACGCTTCGTGCCTTCCACCTTGATCGCCTCGACCACGACGATGCGCTTGTCGGCCGGCGCGGACTGAAGCTTGCGCAGCGCCGCGTACTGCTCCGGCGGCAGCGACAGGGCCCGCAGGCGGTCGGCGACCTTCCACGCCGCGGCTTCGCCGATCGGCACGGCTTTCGACAGGTTGTCGAAATCGGCCGAGGAAAATTCGCCGAGCTCCGGCACGATCAGGATGTCCTGCGGCTTCAGTTCCTGCAGCGAACGGCTGACGTTCTGCTCGGTCAGGATGTTGATCATCTGCATCGTCACGCTGAACACCGAGGTGATCTCGTCGGGCTTCAGCAACGGTGTGCCGAGGTTCACCGCAATGATGATGTCCGCTCCCATCGAGCGGGCGATATCGACCGGCAGGTTGCGCACCAGGCCGCCGTCGACCAACTGACGATTGCCGATCGTCACCGGCGCCACCGCGCCCGGCACCGACATCGACGCGCGCATCGCCTGCACCACGCTGCCTTCCCGCAGAACCACCATCTCGCCGGTGCCGATGTCGGTGGCGATCGCGCGGAACGGAATCGGCAACTCGTCGAAGCTGCGCACATCGGCGATCTGCACCAGCTTGCGCAACTCGCCTTCGAGCGCCACGCCGGTGACGATTCCTTTCGGCAGCACGATGCCCTCCTTGTTGACTCCGAGTTCGGGGACCATGTACGGCGTCTCGTCGTCGGACTTCTGCCGCATCGTCTGGTCGGCGCGTGGCGGCTTGTCAGTAAAGAGCGTCTCGCCGTTGATCGACCTGACGGCGGCCTCCATCTTCGCCACCGGCAGTCCGGTCGCATACGAGGCGCCCACGATCGATCCCATGCTGGTGCCGGCAATCACATCGACCGGCACTCGCAGTTCTTCGAGCACCTTGAGCACGCCGATGTGGGCCGCGCCGCGCGCTCCGCCGCCCGACAGCACGAGCCCGATCCGCGGCCGCGGCGCTTCGAGACTCTTCGGTTTGTCCGTCAGGGCTTGCGAAACACTCGCCTGTGCCATGACCGCGGCGGCGGGCAGAAACAACAGGCTCGCGCAAAGAGGCGCGAGAACGCACCGCAACGGCAGGAGGCAAGTCATAGGCTTCCAAGAAGCAAGTGGTTCAGCTGAAACATCACCGCAGCCAGTCTAAGTTATCGATTTGTCGCACCCGTCGATCCTTCGTAAAGCCAATGCATTCAGGTCCGGCCGCGCTGCCGTATCGTTGAGCTCTCGTGCGGCCAACAGATCGCCGGAGACCAAAATCACACGACCTTGCCCATGATCGATCCCGCGAGCACCGACAACCTGAACGTCATCGGGCTGGATGAGATGCCGCCACCGGCGCGGATCAAGCGGGAGCTCCCGTTGAGCTCTGCCGGGGCCACGACGGTGAGCCACGGCCGTGCACAGCTGACCCGCATCCTCGACCGCGTCGACTCGCGCCTGTTCGTCGTCGTGGGGCCGTGTTCGATTCACGACCCGGTCGCCGCCCTTGACTATGCGCAGAGACTGCGCGAGCTTGCCGAGGAGGTGAGCGACGCCTTGCTGCTGGTCATGCGTGTCTACTTCGAGAAGCCGCGCACGGCGACGGGTTGGAAAGGATTCATCAATGACCCGGACATGGACGACTCCTTCCATATCGGCCAGGGCATGCGGCGAGCAAGGGAACTGCTGCTTGCGTTTGCCGAACTCGGCCTTCCGACAGGCAGTGAGGCGCTTGATCCGCTGTCGCCCCAGTATCTGGCCGATCTGATCGGCTGGTATGCGATCGGCGCGCGCACGACCGAATCGCAGACACACCGCGAGATGGCGAGCGGCCTATCGACGCCTGTCGGGTTCAAGAACGGTACCGACGGCGGACTGGAGGTCGCGATCAACGCGATCCGCTCGGCGCGGTCACCGCACAGCTTCCTGGGCATCGGCGCTGATGGCTGCACCGCGATCGTGCGCACGCGCGGCAACCGGCTCGGCCACCTGGTTCTGCGCGGCGGCGGCGGACGGCCGAACTACGACACGGTCAGTGTGCGCCTGGCCGAGTCCGCATTGGTCAAGATGGGGCTGGCGCCCAATATCGTCGTGGACTGCTCGCACAGCAACTCGCTGAAAGATCCTGCACTGCAGCCGCTCGTGTTGATGGACTGCGTGCACCAGATCAAGGAAGGTAACCGATCGATCGTTGGGATGATGCTGGAAAGCCACCTGCACGGCGGCAACCAGCCGATTCCACCAGACCTATCGCAACTCAAGTACGGCGTATCGGTGACCGACGCCTGCGTCGACTGGAACACGACGGCCGAGTTGCTGCGTCGTGCCGCGTCTGAACTAAGCCCGATACTCTCGACGCGGAGTAGTTGATACCGGCGGGCCGGAGACCGCCTTCTCTAGCGGTTCACCGGCATCATGAACTCGGGCCCCTTGCCTGCCGCCGGATCGGGCCAGCGCTGCATCACGCTCTTGTAACGGGTGTAGAAACGCACGCCTTCCTCGCCGTAGGCGTGATGGTCGCCGAACATCGACCGCTTCCAGCCGCCGAACGAATGAAACGACATCGGCACGGGGATCGGTACGTTGATGCCGACCATGCCGGCAGAGACCCGACGCGAGAACTCGCGTGCGGTGCCGCCGTCGGCGGTGTAGCAGGCGACGCCGTTGCCGAATTCGTGATCATTGACCAGCGCCAGTGCAGCGGCAAAGTCCGGCACGCGTACCATCGTCAGCACCGGCCCGAAAATCTCCTCGCGGTAGATCTTCATGTCGGTCCGCGCGTGGTCGAACAGCGTCGCCCCGAGGAAGAAACCTGCCTCGCGGCCGGGCACGACATGCCGGCGCCCGTCGCAGACCAGCCGCGCGCCCTCGGCGATGCCCGACTCGATGTAGGCGAGGATCTTGTCGCGATGCGTGGCCGTCACCACGGGTCCCATATCCGCATCAGCTTCCATGCCGTCACGGATTCGCAGCGCCGCGATGCGTGGAGTGAGCTTCGCGATCAGTTCGTCGGCGATGTGACCGACGGCAACGCCTACGGAGATTGCCATGCAGCGTTCGCCGGCGGAGCCATAAGCGGCTCCCACGAGAGCGTCGGCGGCCTGATCGAGGTCCGCATCCGGCATCACGACCATGTGATTCTTTGCGCCCCCCAGCGCCTGCACCCGCTTGCCGTGCGCGATGCCCTGCTGCTGGATGTATTCGGCGATCGGCGTCGAGCCGACGAAGCTGACCGCAGCAATCGCCCGATGCGCCAGGATCGCATCGACCGCGGCTTTGTCTCCCTGCACGACGTTGAATGCTCCGTCCGGGAGGCCCGCCTGCTTGAGCAGGTCCGCGATCAGCAGCGAGGCCGACGGGTCGCGCTCGGAGGGCTTCAAGATGAACGTGTTGCCGCACACCAGTGCCAGCGGAAACATCCACATAGGCACCATGCACGGGAAGTTGAACGGCGTGATGCCTGCCACAACGCCAAGCGGTTGGCGCAGCGAGAAATTGTCGATGCCGCCGCCGATGTTGTCGGAAAACTGGCTTTTCAAGAGTTGCGGCGCGCCGCAGGCGAACTCGACGACCTCGAGTCCGCGCTGAACCTCGCCGCGCGCGTCGGTGAAGACCTTGCCGTGCTCGCGCGTGATGATGCGGGCCAGCTCGTCGTGATGGCGGTCGAGCAGTTCCTTGAAGCGGAACATCACGCGCGCCCGGTTCAGTACCGAGGTCTCGCTCCAGCGGACAGACGCCGCTGTCGCACTGCGAACGGCCGCATCCACGGCCGCGGCGTCGCCGAGACGGACTCGGCCCGAGACTTCGCCGGTGGCGGGATTGAAGACATCGGACGAGCGAGGACTTTCGCCCGCGAAGCGTGTCCCGTCGATCCAGTGCGTGATATCCGCAACCGCCATATCTGCCTTTCCCATAGCTGCTGACCCCGGAGAAGTGACTGACGAATCCGCAAATTGTGCTCCGCGCGGACCGGTCTTGCACGCGAAGATCGGCAGGTCAGTCAAGCAGCGCGCCTAGGTATTCCCGCGCTTCCGGCCGCGCGGCCAACGCTCCAAAATCGGCGAACTGCGACACGGCACCGCCATGCACGAACAGAAGCCCTTCGGACAGCTCGCGCAAGAGGTCGAGTTGCCAGCGCTCGTTCGGATGCAGACAGACGAACACGAGCTTGCCCTCGCTGCGCAGCCGTCGAAAGAATCGCAGCATGAAACCAATGTAGCCATCCTGTGTATTGAGCTGCGGCTCGTCGAACAGGTGCACAGCCGCCTCGGCGAGTGAGGCGCCCTGCTGCAGCAGTTCGGGTGTCCATTCGCGGAAATGTCGCATCTGGTACGACTGGTGATAGTGCCGCGCCAGTTGTCCGCGCTGGCTGCGCTTGACACGGTGGATCGCCTGTCCGTGCACTCGCACTGTGCCGCTGGTCGGTTGATTCAGTCCTGTGATCAATTCGAACAGCGTGGTCTTGCCCGACCCGTTCGGCCCAAGCACGCCGATGACGGCCGGCGCGTCGAACTGCAACGTCGCGTTGAGTTCGAACGAGGGCCGCGCGAACCGGTGCCGCCGATAGACCTTGCTCAAGCGATCGACGTGAAGCAGCGCCACCCTCAGGTCCCCAGCAGGCGCTGCCGCAGGACCGCGTCGTCGCGCATCTCGGCGGCGGCCCCTTGGTATGCAACAGCGCCATGATCGAGCACGACGACGCGGTCGGCCACCGCGAGTGCTGCGTGCACGTTCTGTTCGACCAGCAACACCCCGAGGCCTTCGGCCTTCATGTGCCCTACGGTCCGCATCACGTCCTGCACGATCTTCGGCGCCAGTCCCTGGCTGGGTTCGTCCATCAGCACCAGTCCGGGACTGCCGAGCAGCGCACGCGATATCGCGACCATTTGCATTTCACCGCCCGACAGGTTTTCGGATTCGCGATCCAGCAGGTAACCGAGTGCAGTAAAGATCTCACAGCACTCGCCGAGGCTCCAGGCGCGGAACCGCGATGCCTTGCGCGCGATCTCGAGATTACGCCGCACGGTGAGGCTCGGCACGATGCGGCGCTCCTCGGGGACCCAGCCGATGCCACGACGCGCGATGGCGTACGACTTCTCGCGCGTGATGTCGGCGCCGTCGAACTCGATGCGTCCAGCGCGCGCCGGCGTCAGGCCGAGCACGGAGCGCAGCGTCGTCGTCTTGCCGGCACCGCTGGCGCCAAGGAGCGCGACGACCTCGCCGGCCGCGACATCGAGCGAAACCTTGAACAGCACCTGCGTCTCGCCGTAGGCGCTGTCGATGGCGTCGATCTTGAGCATCAGGCGATCGCTCCGAGGTTCGAACGTGCAACCCACGGGTCGGCCCGCAGCTCGGCGGGCGTTCCCTCGGCGATGACCTGGCCCCACTGGATGACCGAGATCCGGTCCGCCAGCGCAAACAGGAACGGCATGTCGTGCTCGATGATGACGATGGTCACCCGCTCGCGCAGACGCCCGATCAAAGCGGCAAGCTGACGCGCGCCTTCGGCGCCCATGCCAGCGGTAGGCTCGTCGAGGAACAGCAGGCGGGGCTCGGCGGCGAGCGCAACGGCGATCTCGAGCCGGCGTCGGTCGCCGTACGCCAGGTCGCGCGCCGGCGCGCGCTCCTTGCCGCGCAAGCCAACGTCGGCCAGCAGTTGCTCGGCGCGCGCGTGCAGCTCGCTGTCCTTGCGCACGGCCCCGAACGGCCGGAAGGCGCGCTGCCGCAACGGCGGCATCGCGACGATTACGTTGTCGACGACGGTCATGGCGTCGAACAAGTTCATCAGCTGGAACGAGCGAGCGATGCCGCGCCGGGCGATTGCGCCGGGCGACTCCCCGGTGATGTCTACGCCGTCGAAGATGACGCGGCCGCGGTCTGGCGGGTAGCGGCCGGTCAGGACATTGAAGCAGGTCGTCTTGCCTGCACCATTGGGCCCGATCAGGCCCGAGAGGGTCCCCGCTTCGAAGCTCAGCGACACGCCGTCGAGCACGATCTGGCGCCCGAAGCGCCGGTGCAATTGCCGGGCTTCAAGGAGCGCCATCAACCGCCTCCACTGACGGGTCGCAGCATGCGGTCCCGCAGTGACCGCCAGGCCCCGACGATGCCCTCGGGCTTGAATAGCACCACGGCCATGAAGAGCAGCCCGTACCACAGCAGCCATGCTTCGGTGGTGGCACCGAGCAGGTCGCGCGCAAGGATGAAGAACGCTGCACCGATGACCGGCCCCCAGAAGCTGACCAGGCCGCCGCCGATCAGCACCATCATGACGACGAAGCCGGAGTTATGCAGGCTCATCACATTCGGATAGGCGGAGTTCTGCGCCATCGCGAACAACGCGCCGGCCAGCCCGGCCAGGCCGGCCGACAGGACGAAACTCGTGAACTTGATACACCAGACGGCGTGCCCGCAGTAGCGGGCGCGTTCCTCGTTGCCCTTGACCGCCGCCATCACTCGGCCAAACGGCGCATCCTGCAGTTGCCAGAGGAACAGCGTGACGATGGCGAACAACGCCACGGCGAAGTAAAACAGCGCCTGGTTGCTGGCGAGGCTAATCTCGAGCACACCCAGGTCCAGCGGTGGCCTCGGGATGCCGAGCAGACCGTCTTCACCACCGGTGACGCTGTGCCACTTTATGGCGATGAACCAGAACACCTGTCCGAAGGCGATCGTCATCAGCGCGTAATAGATACCGCGACGATGGGAGATGAAGGCAGCCACCAGCCCTCCGGCCAGCGCCGCCGCGACCAACGCCGCGGCCAGACCGAGCCATAGGTTCGGCGCGATGTGCTTGAGGACGAGCCCGAACGCGTAAGCACCGACGCCGAAGAACGCCCCGTGACCGAACGAGGGCAGCCCGGCCTGGCCGAGCAGCAGGTTGTACGACAGCGCGAACAGCGCCCAGATAACGATCTCGACCGCGATGTACTGATAGAGCCCGACCTGCTTGATCCACAGCGGGGTCGTCACCAGCACGATCAGCATCAGCGCGAAGGGAACGGCCGGCCGCGGGCGGCCCTCGTAGCCCGCGGCTCTGATCGTGCGCGGCAGCACAGTCGGTGCCCTACTCATCGACGATCCGCAGTCCTCA
>Ga0055461_10000170_pt1 | contig 11805 bp, 14 predicted proteins | sample Joice_ThreeSqB_D_FD_57688 | JGI IMG/M metagenome (GOLD analysis project Ga0055461, IMG submission 57688) | Wetland microbial communities from San Francisco Bay, California, USA, that impact long-term carbon sequestration - Joice_ThreeSqB_D1 | ecosystem: Environmental > Aquatic > Marine >...
GCCAAGCTGGCCTGAGAGGCCTCGAGAACGAAACCAGGAGACTCACGATGGCCCGCATGAAGTTCATCTGTGATCCCAACCGCTGCATCGAATGCAACGGCTGTGTCACAGCCTGCAAGAACGCCAACGATGTGCCATGGGGTGTGAACCGCAGGCGTGTCGTTACCCTCAACGACGGTGTACCGGGCGAGCGTTCGATCTCGGTCGCCTGCATGCACTGCTCCGACGCGCCGTGCATGGCCGTCTGTCCGGTCGATTGCTTCGTCCGGAGCGACGACGGCGTAGTGCTACACGACAAGGATCAGTGCATCGGCTGCGGCTACTGTCTGTATGCCTGCCCGTTCGGTGCGCCGCAGTTTCCTCAGGCCGGCGCTTTTGGCGCGCGCGGCAAGATGGACAAATGCACCTTCTGCCAGGGCGGACCGGGCAAGGGTAGCGAGGAAGCGCAGTACAACAAATACGGCCAGAATCGAATCGCCGAGGGCAAGTTGCCGCTGTGCGCCGAAATGTGCTCTACCAAAGCGCTGCTCGCCGGCGATGGAGAGGTCATTTCCAACATATTCCGCGAGCGTGTCACTGTCCGCGGCAAGGGGGCTGAAGTCGTCGGTTGGGCCACGGCGTACGGAGCACCCGGTGGGCCCAAGAGTGGAGCGGCGCCGGCGCCGACCGAGGGGAAAAAATGATGTGGACCGTCAGAAAGTCTGGCGTGGGGTTAGCCGCGCTCCTGTGCGCGGTCGCTCTGACTGCCTGTGGAGACAAGAAGGTCACGGTGTACGAGCAAGGCAAGTACTCGGGCGCGCCTGTCGCCGCTCCGTGGGACTCGCCGCAGTACGGTGGCAAGCAGGCTCAGTGGGAGACGACCCTGGAGGCACGCACGGCGGGACAGAACGACTACTCACGCATACCCGCGAGGTAGGGAGCGGCCACATGACGATTCTCTCGTGGCGGGCCGGGTTGGCAGCAGTCATGCTGGTGTTTGCGGGCTACGCGGCCGCACAACCGGCGACCCCGCAGCAACAGGAAGCCGCGCGCAAGCAAGTCGAGCAAAACCTTGCCCAGCCATATAACAACGCGCCGGTCTGGCGCGAGGTGCGCTCTGGCCAACCTGGATTTACGCGGCTGGGCGCTCCTCCGGAGCGGGAAATTCTGATCCAGCCACGTGGCGAGACCTGGAGGCAGGCTCGCGTGCCGGTGTCGCTGATCGGCGGGCTGCTGGTCGCGCTGGCCATCGTATCACTGGGCGGCTTCTATGCCATCCGCGGTGCGATGGGCGGCGGCGAGAGCGGATCGAAGCTGATGATCCGGCGCTTCCGCCCGGCGGATCGCTATGCGCACTGGACCATGGCCATCGTCTGGGTGACCTTGGCCATCACCGGCCTGATCCTCACCTTCGGCAAGATGCTGCTCCTGCCGATTCTTGGGCATGACCTTTATTCGTGGATAGCGGCGGCGGCCAAGAACGTCCATAACTTCGTCGGCCCGATCCTGATCGTCGGTGTCCTGTGGATGATCATCCGCTTCCTTCGGTACAACTGGTTCACCAAGGAGGATTTCATCTGGTTGACCAAGATCGTCGGCAACCTGACCGGGCACGAGTACCCCTCAGGCAAGTTCAATGGCGGCGAAAAACTCATTTTCCGGATCCTTCTGGTTCTGCTCACCCCTTTGCTGATCATCTCGGGTCTGGTGCTCAACTTCCCGAACCTCGGCCAGGCGCGGGACACGATGCAGACCTTCAATGTCATCCACATGGTGCTGGCCTATGTGGCGATTGCCATGGCCTTCGCGCACATTTATCTGGGCACAATCGGGCAGAAGGGCGCTTACCGCGCCATGCGTGACGGCTATGTCACGGCCGAATGGGCCCAGCATCACCATGAGCGCTGGTACAACGACGTCAAGGCGGGCAAGGTGCCCGAGAGTCCGATGGTGTCCGAGGCCGAAGTGCCTGAACCGACCCGTCGGGCTGTCTTGCTCGCTGTCAAATAGACGGGGGAGTCATGCTGAAGCACATCATCGTTGCCCTTTGCGCGCTCGGCCTGGCGGCACTGGCTGCGGCCAAACCGCCACCGCCGACGCCTGAACAGCAGGCGGCCGCGGCGCTGACTGCGGCCAAGTCGGCCCATGCCGCCAAGGTGTCCGCTTATCAACTCTGCATGACGCAGAACAAAATCGCAGACGCGTACATCAGGGAGCAGAAGGCCAAAGGCAAGGTGTACACGCCGGAACCGACGCCCCCTTGCGTGAATCCCGGTCCGTTTGTGCCGCCGCCGGCGGCGGCACCGATGGCGGCCGCTCCGGCGCAGCCTGCAGCGATGGCGCCCAAGAAGTAACGATCGATCAAGTCCAGGCAAAGGCGCCCCGTGGGGCGCTTTTGTTTTTCCCGTCATCTCGCGACTACAGGCACGCCGGACGTGCTGTCGAGGTGAGTGCTCTCGAGTTTCACGCGCAGGGCCGCGTGGCGCAAGGTCAAGCTTGAAGCCCGCGCCGGCGGCTGCATGCGCCGGACCCATCGCAGGCGCACGCCGAAGCACAGGTACTGGCGTGTGTCCGGCTTAGGCCCGGCAGCTCTGCCACTGTCTGCTGTAGCGCGCGGCCGGCTGTACGACAACGGTGGCCCCGCTCGGTCTGCGCACGTTGCTACCGGTCTCGAGCTCAAGCTGCTTCGTGTACTTTTCAAAGAACTTGTCGAACATCTCGCCGCCTCGCGTGCCCACCGCGTGCAGGTGGTCGCTGCTGGCGTCCCACTCCAGCAGCACTGCAGCCAGCGGCTGCGGCGCCGGGCCGTCGATCACTCGCGCGCCGTGCAACGGGTCGTAGCGCGAGTTGTCGCCGCAGCAGTGGATCACTTGCGCTGGCTCACCGCGGCCGCCGCTGCGCAGGCCGATGAAACTGATCGCCGGCTTGGGATACATCAGCTTGTGCGCACATATCGCCGAGAACGCGACGATCGATTTATGCGGGCCTACGCCGGCTGGCGCCGCATAACGCCGCTTGTCTTCGGTCACCAGCTCGACCGGCTCTACCTCGCGCTCGAACTCGATCAAGAACACCGGCGATACCGTGTACGGGTAGTTGAAGAGGAACGCTTCACCCTGCTTGAGCTGGCGCGCCAGCCACGGGCTGCCATGTGAGTCGACCAGCAGCGAACGCGGATAGTGCTGCACCTCGCCATCCGCCACCACCGGCAGCGCGCTCGAGACCATCCACGCGCCGGCGACGCAGGCGGCTTGGCGCATCAGCTCACGGCGGCGCGCGGAGTCGGGGTTCGGCTGCACGCGAAAGACGCTACACCAGCTGCAAGGTCCAGGCAATGCGTTCGGCGGAATGGCGCTAACCGAGCCCGTTGAACGTACACACGAAGTCGGCAATACCGCTTGCATTGTCGAGGCCGAACTGCGGAAGGGCCGTGTCAAAGTGCCAGTCGGTGGCGACGGCAACGATATCGGGATCGTGCGTATGTAGTGCGGCCTTGGCGTTCTCGCGGCGAAAGATTTCCATCTTGGGGATGGCTGCTCGCTTGAACCCCTCGACGAGCACCAGGTCGCAGGGGGAGATGCGGTCGACCAGCTGCGGCAGCGTCTGCTCAGGTTCGCCCCGCAGCTCATGTATATGCGCCCAGCGCACGCTGGACGAGATCAGCACTTCCCGACAACCCGCTCGCCGGTGACGGTAGGAATCCTTACCGGGGACGTCGACTTCGAACTCGTGATGCGATCGCTTGATCAGGGACACCACGAGGCCGCGTCCAGTCAACAGGGGAATGATGCGTTCGATGAGCAAGGTCTTGCCACTGCCAGACCAGCCGGCGAATCCAAAGACTTTCATGTGGGCATCAGCCGCTGGTTGAGCGCGGCGTGGTCCAGGTTACTTCGAACTCGCACTTTAGCAACGACAGCGCCGGGGCATGTCGCGGCTCCGGCGTCGACGGGCGTGAGAGTGAGTAAATGCTCGGAGTGATCTGACTGCCGCTGAGCGATCCCTGCCGGCTGCGGTCCTGTCGGACCCGCCGGGCGCAGTTTCATCCTCCGAAATCGAGGCTCACCGACGTCTCATCGGTTAGTCCAGGCGGCCTACTCCGTCGATTCAACGGGCGGATTCGTCTGTCGGGACGATAAACATCCTGCGGCATCGTGCCGATACTCCGGAGGAGGGGACGCCCCGCAAGCTCCGGGAGGCCGCGATGAAACCGACTGAGGACGATCGTCTGATTCCGTTTGGTGACATGCAGGTGTTTGCCGGAATGTGGTCACTGGTGGCTCTGGTGGTACTGGCAACGGCCGTGTGCATGTAGCACCGCCGCCAGCCGACGCTGATCCACGCATGCTTCGCGTCAACGGCCGAGCGGAGGTCTTGCGCGACAGCGCATCGCGCTGAGAACTACGCCGCCGGCGCCGCATGATCTTGGTTCGTGACCACGCCATCCTTGAACTCTGCGGCCCCGACGGCGACGAGTTCGTGCACGATCTGCGCGATCAGCTGGTCAAACGGCCGCCTGAAGTAACGCTCGTTGATGATGCTGAAATAGCGCGCGCCGCTCAGATGCTGCACCAAACGGTCGAGCGACAGCGAACGCACGTCGAGCAGGTAGAACTTGACGAGGGCCTTTGCAACCTGTCGGGCGTTGCGGGCAGCGTCTGCGGACAGGGCCGCCAGCCGCTGGCGCGCCCGAGCCAGCGCGGCGTCGACGTCGCTGAACGGCGCGCCGTGACCAGGAATGACGATCCGGGGCGACAGGCGCTGGATCAGGTCGAGCATCGCTGCCTGCTCCACGAAGCCTGACTCGCCCTCGATCTCGGGAAAGATGGCGCCGAAGCCGTGCTGCCAAAGCGCATCGGCGGAGATCAGCGCGCGATCCTCGGCGTTCCACAACATGATTGAATGCGGATCGTGCCCGGGTGCAGCCAGCGCTTGCCAGTCGCGCGCGCCCAGCCGCAGCAGGTCGCCCGGTTCGATCAGCGTGTCATAGGCAAATCGGTCGCACTGCTGCCCGGTCGCGCGAAACGTCAAGTGCTCTTCGTCCCAGCGGGCCACGGCGTCTGCCAGTCCCGGCGGAATTCCAATACGCGCCGCAGTCGCCTGCTGCAAAAGGGCGTTGCCGCCGCAATGATCGGAGTGCAAATGGGTGTTGATGATGCGGGTCAGCCGGCGTGCTTCCAGCTGGCTTCTCACCAGCGCGAGTGTTTGCTCGCGGTGGCTGACGTAGCCTGTATCGACGAGCGATGCGCCTTCGGCGTCGTCGAGGAAAAGGATGTTGTTCGACGACAGCCAGCCGCGCTCGAACACGCGCATGTTCGGCGGAAGCGCAACAGCCTGGGCGTCTGTCATGGCCGTGGTAATAAGACCCGCGCTCGTCTTTCGGAAATTCGCGCCCACACGGCGCGCTTGTCGGCGTCGGTATAGCGGCTCCAGCCGGCGATCTCGTCGATGGTGCGCAAGCAGCCGCTGCACAGGCCACTGCGCGCATCCATCTGACATATCGACACGCACGGCGACGGTACGGGCGAGGCGTTTGTGATTGCGGACACCGGCTGGTGCATGCATCGATTTTCGCATGCAGTGATGTTCGCCGCCGCCGCGGCCTTAGGAAAATCTTAGGGTCCGCTTAACGACGATTTAGTGACGCACGCTGACAGCGCCGCCTACATTTCTGTCCTAGCAGCAACCGCAACTTCGGGAGTCAGACATGGCCGGAATCGAACGCTTCAATATCTATACGCAGATTCACAAGGGTTTGCGCGCCTGCATGTGCGAGGTACTGGTGCGAGTCGGTCGCGTCGACCCCACCGATCGCATGGAGATCGAAGTGGTCGCGAAGGAAGTCCGCGGACTGATCGATTTCGCACGCGATCACCTGCAGCACGAAGAGGAGCTGATCCATCCGGTACTCGAGGCCCGCCGCGCAGGATCGAGCAGGGAATCCCACTCCGAGCACGGCCAGCATCTCGAAACCCTTGATCTGATCGAGAGCTCGCTGCGCATTCTCGAACGCAGCCCGTCGGAAGAGCGACCGGCGGCTGCGCTGCGCCTCTACCGGCAGCTCGCACTCTTTGTTGCGGAAAACTTTGAACACATGCAAATCGAAGAGACGGAGAACCATGCTGCGCTGGTGTCCTGCTACAGCGAGGAGGAAGTCTTCGATCTGCATGCGCGCGTGGTCGCCGCGGTGAAGCCCTCCGCGATGGCGGTCGCGATGCGCTGGATGATCCCGGCGAGCAGCGCGCCCGAACGCGCCGCAATCCTCGGCGGCATGCAGAAGAGCGCACCGGGACCTGTTTTTGCGGGAATTCTCGGACTTGTCAGACCGTACCTGGAGCCGCGCGACTGGGGCAAGCTGAGTGCCGCGATCGGGGCGCTGCCGCAGGACGGCATTTTGGGGCCGGAATTGGCGGCGCAGCAGCGCGACGCGCTGGCAGCCTAGCCAGCTTCGATCAAGGTCAGCGGTCGCTCGACCGCAAGACGGAAGCGACCCCGTCCGGTCTTTTCAATCTGGATTTCGGAGCCCCGTTCCTGCAGGCGCCGCACCAGCAGGATCAGCCGCGCTTCGAGGTTGTCGGTGATGTCCGGCAGTCGGATCGACGGATCAAGCCGCAATTCGCGGTTGGTGAAATCGGTGCGGCCATGCTCGACATAGTCGCGCACGAGCTTGCGAAAGATCGCGCCAGCGACACCCTTGATCAGGTAGTCGTTGCCGACAAACACCGAATTGTCGATCGGAAAGTGGCGTACGGCGAGCGGCGTACCGCGCGGCGGCGCGTCGCGCTTCACGGCCGGTGGCGCCTCCTCGGTGTGGTCGGCCGCCTGCTGCAGCAGCGCGATCGTCGTGCCGAGCTGCGACGCGATTGCCGCCAGCGCGTCTTCGTCTTCCCAGTTGAAGCGGACATCCTCCGGGCTTTCGACGAACAGCACGCCGACAGTGCAGCCGCCCACACGCAGAGGAACGGCAAGTTGCGAACCGGGACTTGGCAGCCCGGGCAATGGAATCTCCGTCTCGAGCGGATCCGTCAGGCCATCGCGGGCGGCACGCTCGCGGATCGTCCGGCTGTAGGCATATTCAGTCGTGCCGTGTGAAATCCGTATCGCCGCGCCCTCACGCGCGGCCACGCCGATGATGCCCTGGCCCAGCAGAATCTCGGAGCCGACACCCGAGGCGGCGTACCCTCGGCTGGCGACCGTGTAAAGGCGGGCTCGACTGCGCTCCAGCAGCAACACCATCGAATGCGCAATGCGGAGGTCGGTCTCGAGGATGACCAGCACCTCGTCGAGCACGGTCGAAAGATCAGTCGTCGACGCCAGCAGCGATGACACCGCGCGCACGGCGCCGAGCAGGCCGACGCGGGCAACCGGCGGCGGCAGCTCGGGTCCTGGAAGATGCTCGATCTCGAGCACTTCATACACGTCAGAGCCCTGCAGCTTGAACACACCTGCCATGCCGGTGTGCGAGGCGATCCCGGAGAGGTAGGCCTTCATGCGCTCGAACAGCGGACCCTCAGCCTCGGTACGCAGGTAGCGAACGTGAAGCACGTAGCGCCCGGCCGTATGCGGATCCAGAACGAACACCGTGGCGCGTGGATTGACGAGGATATTCGCGCGGGTCTTGTTGAAGAACTGGAACGACAGTGCGACGTGCGACCGATCGACGTAATGCACGTGTGATACGTACGTCAGATTCGGTGCGCCGTCGGCGCCGCAGGTAGCGACGATGCTCGGAATGATGCCTTCGAGGCAGGCACGGATCGAGTCGAGCGCTGGTTCGTTCATCGCCTCGGCCTAGCTCGCGATGCCCACATGAAGCGATCCAGCGGGTTTCATGGCCGCATTCCGGCGAGTGGAGCGCCGGCCCGCGGGCCTGGTGTCTGGCCGAATGCACTGGATGGCGTAAAGCGCACTGCCTGCACCTGCGCCCGCGTGGCCTCGAATACCGTCCGGACCCACTGCTCCGCGTAACCGAGCGGACAGAGTTCGGCCACCGCAGCTTCAACGTGTGCTTCGACGGCTGGCCAATCGCCTTCTTCCAGCCGTCCAATGACTGCATCCGAGCCCTTGACCTGCACCGTGCGGTGCGTGCTCGGTTCGCTGAACACGACGGCGACCAGTTCGGTCGCGCGGACGTCCTGCAGAACCTTCTCCGAGTACGAGGTTCGCACGAATACGGTCATGCGCTGTGACGCTTGCTTCACGCGGAAACCGACACAGCGCACGAGCGACGGGACGCGGTCGACGCTGCGCGCGGCGATCGAGACCATGACCCGGTGCTGGAGAAACTCCAGTACGCCATCGTCGATCACAGGCGCATTCATCGCTCAGCGTCCGGCCGCGCGTTGCTTGACCGCCAGTTTCTCGTTGAAGCGCGCGACGTCGATGATGAAGCGTTCGTGCGTGCCCTCCGAGATCAGGTCGTGACCGTCGTGCGCACTGGCTTGGAAGCGAACCTTGCGCCCTTCGACCGCGATGACTTCGCAGCTCACCCGTATCGTCAGGCCGGGAGGTGTCGCCGCAAGATGCGAGAAGCTGACCAGCGTGCCGAGCGACTGTTCCCGGGGCCAGTCCAGATACGGCTTGATTGCAAGCTGGCATGCACCTTCCATCAAGCCGACAAGAAACCCTGTCGCGAAGACTTCCGGCATCTCGCCAAATTCGCGCCATTCCGGGTAAAGGCGCGGCACCGTCTTGCTATCCGGTACCGTGTAATCGAAGACATAGCTGATCCCGGGCTTCAGGTCGGGGCTCATGTCGATCCTCCAAGTCGGCGGATTCTATGGCCGAGTCGTCCGCAGCGCACTGGCAGAATGCGTCGGCACATGAAGGCACGCCGCCAGCCGCCGTACCCCGCGGGGGTACGTTCATGGGTCTTCGCGGCCGTTGTGCCGAGACCGGCTGGCCGTGCGGACGGACGGGCCTGAGCGCCGGCCTGCCGGGGCGCTGGCCACTGGACCGAGCCAACGCCGCTTGCCTGATGTGGCGTTGCGGCGGACCATTGCAAATATGTCGCCCGCCCCTGACATCGTCCCTGGCCGCACGCTGCGGCACGTACCCAATGCGATCACCGTCGTGCGCGGGCTGCTGATCCCGGTGATCGGAGTCTTGCTGCTCGACGAGCGCTATGTCGAGGCCTTCTGGACACTGATCGCGTCGGCCCTGAGCGACCTGATCGACGGCCAGATCGCGCGTCGCTTCAATGCGCGCACGCGCTTTGGAGCGATTGCCGATCCGGTAGCCGACAAGCTGACGATGCTGACAGTGACGTTGCTGCTGCTATGGCACGGACTGATTCCGGGTTGGCTGGCAGCGGCGATCGTGGCGCGGGATGTCGTGATCGTTTTGGGGGCGGTTGCTTATCAACGACTCGTCGGACATGTCGAAATGGCGCCGACAGTCTTGTCGAAGCTCAACACGGTGCTGGAGTTCATCATGCTGGCCGCGGTGATTGCCGATGCTGCCGTGCTGATTGACGACCGCGCAACGTTGCCGCTGCTGTTCGCGGCGGTGTTCGTCACCGTCGTCACGTCGGGTGCACAGTACGTCTGGATCTGGGGCCGGCGCGCGTTCGCCCCGTCGCGTACGCGGCCCGAAGCCCGCTTCTAGCGCGTTCTCTCCAGGTCGGCAGTGATCTGTTCGTCGATCTGCCGTTCGATCAGCGACCAGAACGGGTTACTCCGCAGGCGCGTCAGCGCTCCTAGCGATATCGTCGTCGCCCCGGTCTCTCCGCGCAGCAGCCACGAGCCGATGCTCGGGATCCCATCGCGGCCGCTGCCCGGGAGAAAACCGTACACCGGATCATCAGGCGGAAATGGAAGCGCGACATGGCCGAGCGAGACGAGATCCCGCGGCCATGCGAGCCCGGTAGTCAGCTGCTGCGGGCCTCCATCGGGCGACGGGCGCTGCACGACGACTTGCTCGTGCCGTGGATCCAGGTTAGTCACAACGTCCAGGGTGTATGAACGCGGCTCTCGGACGGTGCGCTCGATCAGCGCATGGGCCGCCGGACGTTGGACGCTGCGGAACGACTCGCTGCGGTTGACGTCGAAAAGAATCAGTTGGTGCTGTGCGCCCTGCAGTGCTGCGAACAGCACCTCGACGGTGCCGCGGGATCCGACGGTGGCATCGACGACGGACTGCCATGCGGCGACCGGCGGCATCTGCGCGATGCGTCCGCTGTCGCGTGCCCGCGCAAGCGCGCGCTGCAAAGCACTCGTGGCGCGATTGACCTGGCGCGATGCATTCACGGGAAACGAGTTGAATTTGTAGGGATCGTATTCGGCGACCAGCTCCTGCCAGCGCACCTTCTCCAGCACCGGCACCGGCACGATGCTGGCGATGTCGATGATGTTGGCGAGCGCTGCCACGCGCGTCAGTTCGATCGCCGGTGACAGCAGCAGCACGCGGTCGGGCCGGCGCAGCGTGCTGTCGCCGAGGGATTCGAGTGCGTACAGCAGCGACAGCGTCGCGCCGGTGGAGTAGCCGCCGATATAAAACGGCTTGCCGGCCGGAGCATGCGCTGCGGCGGCGCGCGCCGCGAGATGCATCGCGGCGGTCCAGTCGCGAAAGGTCATTTCGACCATCATCGACGGCAGCGTCCCGTGGCCGGGCAGGCGCAGCACGGTGACATCGAAGCCACGCGCGTGCAGGGCATCTGCCATCGCCTTCATCGAATACGGAGAATCGGTCAGACCGTGGAGCAAGAGTGCGGCGCCGACAGGCGCTTCGACGGATAGCCGGAACGAGCGGTTGTAAGCCGCTCCGGCGGCCAGGCGATTGATGGCGCCGTTCGGATTGAAGCGGCTGTGCGCGAAGGCCTCGTCTTGCGGCCAGGTCGCCACTTTGGCACGGAGTTCGTCGAACAACTCTTCTTCGAGCCGAAGGTAGCCGTCGAAATCGAGGCCTGCATCCTTCCAGGAGGAGAATTCCCCGTCGAGACGCTCCGTGTGCCACGGCTGCAGCGGCGGCAAGGCGTTGACGGCATACAGCGTGAACCCCAGCGCGATTGCCAGGCAAAGGCCGATGACGACGACAAAGGCGCGCCACAGCCAATGCGCAACGAAGCGCGATACTGTGGTGGTCCAGTCAATCAGGCTCGACATCGGAGCGAACGATAGCGCGGCCTGCGCGGGCCACCGCTTCGCTCCGCCGCGGCTAACTCAGCGGTCGCGGTTCTCCATGAACCAGTACGAACGTTTGCGCTTGGCCGGGATCGGGATGGTGGCCCGGCTCGCCTCGATCGCCGAGTTCTTGTCGTTGGCACCGCCGATGACGAACGGCACCAGCCGACCGCGACCAACGTCGACATAACCGACCACCGGAGAGGGTGGCAGGCCGTCGCCCACGAGGTTGCGCGCCGTCGGATTACGGCACAACAACGGCAACTGGTAGGCCTTGTTCTGCGCGCGCGAGCAGCTGCCGCCTCCCGCGGGCAGAGGACGATTGGTGGAAAAGTAGGTGACGCCACCGAAGGTGATCGGCTGGTTGATCACCTTCTCGCCGTTGGTCGCCAGCGCCAGGGAGCATCCTTCCGGGTCGCGTCCGGCCGTGTTTGCCGAATTGATCTCGGCCAGGCTCGCCTCGGTGATCGGGGTCACGCTGCCCGGTTCGCCCTTGTCCACGTGGGAGTCCTTGACGACGAAGAAGCGGTCGTTGGTCGTCAGTGACAGCGGCTTTTCGCGATCGCCAGTGCCCAGCAGCAGAACGGAGTAGTTGCGCGTCAGGATGACGTCCGGCGCGAAGAACACCTTGCGCGTGCCGTCCGTTCCACCGGTGCCGTCGTTCAGTGCTGCGAGCTTGGTGATGACCCAGTCAGCCGGCGCTCGC
>Ga0055461_10000171_pt1 | contig 11776 bp, 9 predicted proteins | sample Joice_ThreeSqB_D_FD_57688 | JGI IMG/M metagenome (GOLD analysis project Ga0055461, IMG submission 57688) | Wetland microbial communities from San Francisco Bay, California, USA, that impact long-term carbon sequestration - Joice_ThreeSqB_D1 | ecosystem: Environmental > Aquatic > Marine >...
CGCGCGCGAACAGCAGGACATCATCGAAATCCTCCGGCGTCATACCGGCGGTGCGCATGAGGCTGCCAAGCAGCCGCGCGATTTCGTACGCCAACAGCGGGACGTCCCAGGCGACGCCGGTGTGCTCCTCCATCGCGTCCGCCATCGCATAGCGAGCGGCCTCGACGATGCGCACAGACACTGCAATCTGACCTGGCTCCGTCATTTCACGTCCGTTCCAAGGCCGAAAGACGCTACCCAACGCTGGCTAGTCCCAATTCCATGTCTTGCAGTCTGACGGCGCGCTGGCATCATTTCCAATGGATTCAAGGACACATAGGTATTCGGATGATCAATCTCAGGGCCGTCGATCTGAACCTTTTGCCCGTCTTCGAGGCGGTCTACGAGGAAAGGAACATGACACGAGCGGCCAACCGCCTCGCGATGAGCCAACCGGCGGTCAGCAATGCGGTGGCACGGCTTCGCGGCGCGCTGGGCGACGAGCTATTTGTCGCCGGACGTCGAGGGGCGGCCGTGACTCCAATGGCCGAGGAGGTTTACCCGCGCGTCAAGGCAGCGCTGGACGCTGTAAGACACGGGCTCAGTGAAACGCGGGAGTTCGTGCCCATGGAGTCCGAACGCCGGTTCTCGATCGGAACCTTGTACGGGCCGGGGATTGCGCTCGGGAGGGCGGTCATCGCCTGGCTGGAGAAGGAAGCGCCGCGTCTGAGCTGGCGCTTCGTCCAGATCAATCAACGCGAAGACGCCACCGCAGGACTGCGCGACGGCCGGCTCGATTTTCTGATCGATTACGCTGCGCCCGCCTCGCGCGACTTCCAGAGCGGTGCCATGTTTGACGACGAACTGGTCGTCGCCGTCTCCGCCCGTCACCCCCGGATCGGCGCGACCCTGTCTCGCAAGGAGTTCCTGGCGGAGCGCCACATCGTCCACTGCAGCCTCCGTGTTCCCGGAAGCCTTGCGCAGATAGAGGGCGCGCTGGGAAATCGCACGCTCGATGTTGCAATCGAGGTTCGCGAGCCGCTGGAGTTGCCGCTGACCGTGGCCGGCACCTTCTTTGTCGCAGTGTGTAACCGTCGCATCGCCGAACCGTGGGTTCGGCTGCTGGGTCTCAGGTTGCTCCCCCTGCCATTCCGCGTTCCGGCAATCAAGGGTTACCTTGTGTGGCACGCCAGCCGCCAGCGTGATGTCGGCCACAAGTGGGTGCGGGAGGGAGCCCTGAAGATTGCCCGAGCTCTCGGATAGCGCGCTTCAATGCGCCCGAACGAGGGACGCCGCCCGCAGAGACGTTGCTACGACAGCGCATGGAATGCAAATGCGTCAAGGGGCCGAGCTTGGCACTGGCCTAGTGTTCGCCCGATCGAGCGATGACGGGGCGCATCGGGCTTTCGTCCACGCTTAACTGAAAGACATCCGGCCTGCTGTAGTGGCCGACCACATCGAAGTCGAACTTGCCTCGGGCGATCTCTGCCAGGTCCAGGTCCGACGTCAGAATCGTTTCGCCCTCGAAATCCGGACCGGCGAGCACTTTGCCGAGCGGACTGACGATAGCGCTGCCGCCTCGCATCAGCACCGACTCGGGCGAATCTCCCAGCGATACGCGCACCGTGGGCGGGAAGTCCTTCTTGCGTAGAAACTGGCAAGCCGTGAGAACGAAGCAACGGCCTTCGAGTGCAATATGGCGCATGGACGCCAACCAGGTGTCCCGATCATCGGCCGTCGGCGCGCAGTACAAGGCGACATTCTTCGAGTACATCGCCATCCGCAGCATCGGCATGTAGTTTTCCCAGCAGATCACCGATCCGATGGCGCCATACGGACTCTCGACCACTGTGAGGGTCGACCCGTCGCCGAAGCCCCAGATCATTCGCTCCATCGCGGTCGGCATGAGCTTTCGATGCTTTCCGAGTAGACGACCGTCCGGACCAAAAAACACCACCGTGCAGTAACACGTGCCAAGATCGCGCTCGATCACGCCGATCACCAGATAGCAGCCACTGGCGGCGGCCGCTTCAGCCAGGCGATTAGTCTGCGGACCGGGTATCTTGATTGCCGCGTCCAAATAGAGTCGAAACTCCTCGCGTCCGGCCGGATCGCGTGCCCCGACGACCAGACCGTAGTTAAGTCCTTTCGGATATCCAACGACAAAGGCCTCGGGAAAAACGACCACTTTGGCGCCGCCAGCCGCAGCGTCGGCCGTCAGGCGGACTGCCTTGTCCACGCAAGCGTCGGCGTCGAAGGGAATCGACGCGGCCTGAACCACAGCCACCTTGACCGTCTGGGTCGTTGTCATCGTCGAGTCTCCTTCGGGCGAACGGCCGCGCCTGGATTTCACCTCGCTGCAGACGCGCTGTCCAGCGTCCCGCCAATGAACGGCTGCCGGGCTGGAAGCTGGAACGTCTCTGCGCGCGCAGCAAGGCTCGTCATGTAAGCAAGCGCGACAGATCGTAGGTTGATCTGGCGCCGAGCACAGCGCCGTTTCTCTTCAGCCAGACATCGGCCTGTTCCCGACCGGCGTCGTGCAATGCCGCGAGAAAGGGCGCCTGAGCGTTGAGCTTGCTGACCGTGGCAAGCGTGCCCATCAGCTCGGGCGAGTCGATCACGTGCAGATTGAGCTTGCGCAGTCGACGTTCGAGATGACCCCATGCAAGCAGCGAACGTTGCGCCTCGCGCTGCGCTAGTGCGATGCCCTGCAGTTCGCTGAAGAACGCGGCGCCGAAACTGATCTCGGTGAGGCGCTGCGAAATATCACTGGCCGTGGTCGGATTTTCCGGCCAGCGACACGGATGCAGAAGCACCGCGATGACGTCGCGCGCATCACATTCATGCAGCAGCGGATACAGGGGCGGGTTCGCTGTCAGTCCACCGTCCCAGTAACCCTCTCCGTCGATGATCACCGTGTTGTGCAGGGCCGGCAGGCAGGCTGACGCGAGCAATACCTCGAGTGTGAGTTCGCGCGTTCGGAACAGTCGCAGACTGCCGGTGTTGACGCGCGTGGTCGCGATGAACAGATCGATCCGGCACTCGCTGCGAAGACGGCCGAAGTCGAATTGCGCGGCAAGGATGTCGCGCAGCGGATTGAGATCAAATGGATTCAGCTGATAGGGCGCGAAAAAGCGCACCATCGACAGAAAAGCGGAGAACGCGGGCGTCGGCCTGACCCGGAGGCCGTTTGCTCGGTTCCAGTCGGTCGGAATGAAATTGGGCGGAGCGCTTGCCGCGACGGCGTCCCAGAAGTCCTTCAGCGCCTGCCGCGCGCCGTCGCGACCTCCGAGCAGATCACCATAGGCGAGCGCTACCGCGTTCATCGCGCCGGCACTCGCCCCGCTGATCGCCTCGATCTCGACGCGCCCGTCCTCAAGCAAACGATCGAGCACGCCCCAGGTAAAGGCCCCGTGGGAACCGCCACCCTGCAATGCCAGCGTTGCGAGCGTCTTGCGCACCGAGACAGCCTACATGCAAGCGCCGTGCCAGTCGCCACCTGTGACGACGCTTCTGCGTGATCACAGCGCTCCGTTTCCGGAAATCGAGTCCAGCAGCATGGGCGATGCGGCGCGACTGCTGATCTTCAGTTTCCGCACAGGCCGCCGGCCACTGGCAACATTCGTTTCGAATGGGACTTCGCTAGAGTGCCCGCTTCTGTGCCCGAGCGCATTCTCATGACCAATCGAATAGTGACGTTCTACTTCGACCCGATCAGCCCCTATTCCTGGCTGGCGGCGTGCCAGCGGGACCGGATCGAAAACGCCGGAGTACGCCTCGACTTTCGCCCCGTGCTGCTGGCCGGCCTGCTGGCGGCGAACGGCACCAAGGGCCCGGCTGAGATTCCCTCGAAACGCGCATACACGATGCGCGACGTGCTGCGGATCGCGGCGCGTCTGCAGGTGCCGGTCAGGGGTCCGCCAACACATCCCTTCAATCCATTGCGCGCGCTGCGCATGTGCACGGCTTTGACTGACGGTCATGAGCGTGCTCGCTTTGCGCTGGCGCTGCTTGACGCCGCGTGGGAACACGGACTCGAACTCGCCGATGACGCCGTCCTGATCCGCCTCGCCGGGGAGTGCGGCCTTGACGGCCCGGCATTGGCGCTGCGCGCCGCTGAATCGTCGATCAAGCAGGCATTGATAGCGACGACCGAAGCGGCCGCGAAGGATGGCGTCTTCGGTGTTCCGACCTTTTGCGTCGAGGGAGAGTTCTTCTGGGGAGAAGACCGGATCGATGCAATGCTCTGGCGCATGCAAGGCAACCGAATCGACGAGTCCCTGCTGGCCGAGGTGCTTGCTCGCCCGGCGTCCGCGGCCCGCCGGACCGGGTAGGTCCGGTGGACCAAGGTCCTTTGTCTTCGTCGAGTCCGGAAATTCGCCCGAGTTGAAAACCTAGAACGCGCCTCGGACGATATTACTGGGGCGGCCAGCGACGAAATTTTCGATGTTGTCCATCAATTGGTCGGCCAGCGCCTGCTGCGCTTCGTCGGACGCCCACGCGACGTGGGGTGTCAGGATGACGTTGGGTCGGTTGGCGGCGCGCATCAGCGGGCTGTCGATCGACGGCGGCTCCCCGACCGTGACATCGAAGCCGATGCCGCTTATCAGACCCTCGTCGAGGGCGCGCACCAGGTCCGTCTCATCGACCAGACCGCCGCGCGCGGTGTTGATGATCAACGGATGCCGTTTCATCGCGCGGAACTCCGGCATCGCGAGCATGTTGCGGGTTTCGGGCAGCAGCGGCGAATGCAGCGTGATGATGTCGCTGGTTTCCAGCACCTCGTTCCACGGCGTATACAACGGGCCCAGCCCGCTGCGGCCCTTGTGAGCCGCGAAAAGCGGCACCATTCCGAGCGCCCGCGCGATCTCTGCGACACGTTGCCCGAGAACGCCTTCACCGATGATCCCCAGCCGTGCGCCCGCGAGATCGTGGATCGGATGATCGAAGAAACAGAACTGGCCGGACTGCTGCCAGCGACCGGCGATCACGTCCTCCCGATAAGCGATCACGTTCCGGCGCAGGGCAAAGATCAGCGCGAATGCGTGCTCCGGAACCGTATTCACCGCGTAGCCGCGGATGTTGCAGACGGCAATGCCGTGTGCCTCGCAATACGTCTTGTCGACGCAGTCGGTGCCGGTCGCCGCTACCGCGACCAGCTTGAGGTCGGGCAACCGTTCGAGGGCCGCGGCTTTCAGCGGGACTTTGTTGAGGATCGCGACCGATGCGCCGGCCAGTCGCTCGACGACCTGCCCGGGCGCCGTGTTGTCGTACTCCACCAGCTCGTGCTCGAAGGCGGAACGGCGGAGCTTGATCTGCGGAGCAATGGTCGAGCGGTCGAGGAAGACGATCTTGTGCATGGCTTCACTCTCGCCTTCAGCCGAATCCGGCTGCGCGTGCACCCGTTACGACTGTCCCACGGTCGAGGCTCATTCCCTTGTTTTCCCTCGTTGCGATCCTCACTTCCGAACTGTCCAACTGCCGGAAGAACTAAGTGGTGAAAGCGAAACTCCCCCGTAAGACAGCGGTCAGCCAAGCGCAGCTGCACGCGTGTTCGAAAATCCCCTGACCGCGGCCCAGCCGAGGACAAGGAACAGCACCAGGAGGAGAGTCTGCGTGGCGACAAACGCGGGCGCACCCTGCGTTGGGGCAACGGCAATCAGGCCCGGGGTCTTCTGAAACAGCTGGACCAGCAGGACAAAGACGTTCAGGTAGAGCGCGAGCACGGCCGTCACGACGAAAACCCGGCGCCAGGCGCCCGCGAGTTGCTTCAGATACCTTGCCGCGAGAGCAACGGCCAGCACGATTAGTGAGATGCCCCCGACGATGTGAGAAGGCAGAACGCTCCCGAACGGGAAACCGTACCCGCTGACACTGGTCAAGACCGTGGTGACAAAGAAGACACCGATCCATCCGTCGAGTCGTTTTCCTGCCACTAGGCCGCCCACGACAACGAGGCCCGCGACGACTCCCACGAGACTCAGCACAACATGGATCAGAGTGAAAGTCGGGAGATCAAAGCCCATGTCTGCTTTCCTTCGTGACGTGGATAACGTTGCTGATTGAAAGTCGGCACCCCTGAGGGCGTCCGTCAGTGGCCGGCAAGACCAGACAGCGGATGACCGCTCCTGACCCCGTCATGACGATAGCGCGCCGCTTCATGGTTTTGTAGTTAACGCGGCCTGACGCGACTGATAGTGTTCGGCACGCTTGCTATCTCCCTTGTCGCGGTACAGGACCTCCAGTTCCTCGAATACATACCGGTCCGGCTGTCCGGCGTCGTCACACTCGCGCTCCAGGCGGAGTTGCATTTCCAGCGCCTCGTCGACGCGTCCCAAGGCTCGGAGCGTCCAGGCGACCATCCATCGCGCCGCGCGCTTTGCTTCGGCGTCCGTGCCTCGTTCGCGGATCTCGGCCGCGGCCTTGAACTGGGTCAGCGCCTCCTCATATCGGCCAAGCTGATGCAGCGCGTATCCGAGATTGTTCCGAATCGATGCTTCCCACCGCTTCGCTGCAGGTTGCGTAGAAGAATCGACGACTTCGAGGGCGGCTTGAGCCCATTTGAGCTGGTCGGCCGGCGCCGTGTCGACGAAGGCGAGCATGTGTATGGCATCGATCGACAGGGCATCGAGACCCGCTGAGCGGGACTGATCAAGGGCGCTGAGATAGGCTGCGCGAGCGGTCTCCCGGTTCTCGGGTGTTTGCGATTCGGGAGCGTGTGCTGCTGAGGCATAGGTCCGCCCCAGTTCCAGCTCGTATCTGACGCGGGCTTCCGGTCCCGCGCTCCGGATCTGTGGCTCGATCTGTCGGAGTATTTCGCGAGCCTTGTCGAAGTCCTTGCGCAGTCCATAGGTACGCGCGATCTGCGTCTGCAGGATCAGCGCGTCGTCACCCGCCGCGGTCTGCAGGGCGCTGCGGAAGCGCTGTTCACTCAGGTCCGGCTTGCTGAAGTCCCACAAGGGAGCTACATCGATCGCCATGGCCGAATTCGCCGCAAGGCAGCTAGCAAAGAAAGGAGCAGTAAGGTAACGCACGCGGCGGCTGTCGCTGGTTGAAATGGCCACGGCCCAACAGCAGTGGCGAATTCGGACGTATCACAATCAGCTTTCGTTTCAGTGCTGCTGCCCGCGCAGTGCCCGCTCGATCCTTCGATCCGGGACCAGCCAAATCAGCGCCACGGCGACATAGATGGCCTGGGCCACCCAGGCCGTGACCAGCGTTGACCCGATCGCCACGATGTAGGCGAGTGGCGAGAGCTTGCCTTTCCAGTCGGAGCCTATCGCTGATCTGAGAACGGATGCGGGCCCCTCCGACGCGATGATTGTCTGCTGCAGAAGCCAGTAAGCGCACGCCGCCATGAGAAGCACCAACCCGTACAGCGCGGACGGCATCGGCGCAAAGTGGTTCTCGCCCATCCATCCGGTCGCGAAGGGAAACAGGGAAAGCCAGAACAGCAGGTGCAAATTCGCCCACAACACAGCGCCGGAGACCTTCGTGCACGCATGCAGCATGTGGTGATGGTTGTTCCAGTAGATGCCGAGGTAGACGAAACTCAGCACGTAGCTGAGAAAAACCGGCCAAAGCGGCAGAAGGGAGTCAAGCTGCTCACCATGCGGAACCTTCATCTCGAGAACCATGATGGTGATGATGATCGCGAGGACACCATCGCTGAACGCTTCCAGTCTTCCCTTTCCCATCAAACCTCCAATGTGAAAAGACACCCGCTCAGCGCGAGTACCGGGCACGGCGCACGATAGGCCTGTCTGCCCCGCGTGCCTGATGGTAGAAAGTTTCCTGAAGCCCCGTCATGGCCGGTTCTCACAAGGAGGAATCCACATGTCAAACAAGCGCCCGAGCGTCGCCGACAAGCGCCGCACCTTCCAGCGTCTGCACGAGAGCGGGTGCTTTGTCATTCCTAATCCGTGGGACGTGGGGGGCGCACGCTATCTTCAGAGCCTCGGCTTCAAGGCACTCGCCACGACCAGCGCCGGCTTCGCCTGGTCGAAGGGCTGCCCTGACAACGGGGTAACTCGCGACATGGTCATCAGCCACCTGCAGGAAATGGTCGCTGCTACCGACGTTCCCGTCAATGCCGACTTCGAAAACGGCTTCGGGACAAGCGCCGCAGACGTCGCTGCGAGCGTGCGCCTGGCGATTGAAACCGGCATCGCCGGACTGTCAATCGAGGACGCGACGGGCGATACGGCACGACCCCTGTACGAAGTCGACGCTGCAGTCGAGAGAATTCGGGCGGCTCGAAAGTCGATCGACAGGGCGGGCTGTGACACTTTGCTTGTCGGCCGTGCCGAGAGCTTCCTCGTGGGTCGCACCGATCTTGAAGAAGTCATTGCAAGACTCAAGGCATACGCGCAGGCGGGAGCGGATTGCCTCTACGCGCCTGGCATTCGCACGCGGGAGCAGATTGCCGTATTGGTTGCGGCTGTCGCGCCCAGGCCGCTGAACCTGTTGGTCGGATTCACGAGCGAACTTACTGTGGGTGATATCGCCGACCTCGGCGTGCGACGGATCAGCGTCGGAGGCGCACTGGCGCGCACGGCGTGGGGCGGTTTCACGCATGCCGCCAGGTTGTTAGCAGAGCAAGGCAAATTTGACGGTTTTGCAACGGCTGCAGCCGGACCGCAGCTGAACTCCCTGTTTGCCGGCGGGACCTTGCGCTAGTGCCAGCCGTATTCAACCGGGTGAGCGAAAAGCCCTCCACGTAGCGACGCACGGCGTTCGTGCCCGCCGAAAATTTCGCATGCGGGCCTGCAAGCGTGGGCCAGGTGATCTTGTCGGGAGTTGCGTCATCGCCGCGTCTACGTCTTGCGCGCGGGACTAGCGCAATCCGCGTGGACCGCGCGCTGGAGCGCCGACATGGAGGCCGGGCCTATCCGGCCGCGGGCAGACGTTCCGCGAGCGAGGCGGTCTTCGGGCCGAGGAGCAGGAACCGCGTTACGCTGATACCGCTGGCCTGCGCTGCGAGCGCTACCTCTTGCGACGAACCGAAGCCCGGGTGGTCCTGCCCACAAGCGTCAGAAACAGCACAGCGAGCGCCCCCTCGATCTCTAGTGCGCCACCACCTCCGACATTCGTCGGCGCCCCTGCGGAAACTCCGGTCTGCGTCTGGGTTTGGGTCGGGCCGGCCGTCGGCGCAACCATGCCCTCCCCGACCAGCGTTACTGAAAGGCTGCCAGCGTTGCTGGCAATCGACAGCATGCCTGATTGAGACCCCGATGCAGTGGGAGCGAACGCCACCTCGAGCAGACAGGTCTGGCCCGGCGGAAGGCTGAATGCTGTCCCTGCGCAAGTTCCGCCTGCGGCCAGCGCGAACGGCGCTGCAACAGTCACGGCGGATACATCCAGATTCGTCGATCCCGTATTCGTCAACTCGACGGGGAGCATAGGGGACTGGACATCAACAGCCACAGGACCGAAGTCAAGCGCGATCCTGTCACTGGCTATTCCCGGCGCTGCGACGCCCGTTGCGTCCCCCGTCAACGCAACCGACAGAGTCGCCGGCGTTCCACTGCTCGCCACACTGAGGGCTCCTGTTCGTGCTCCAGGCGCCGCGGGCGAAAAGATCATTTCGACCGTGCAGGAAGCGCCCTGCGCGATCACCATAGTCGCGGAACAAGTTCCGGGCTTGCCGCCGGACACGGCAAACTCGCCGCCGGCCGTCGTTATGGTTGACAACGTCACATTGCCGGGACCGGCATTGCTGATCGACACGCTCTGCGCTGCTGACGGCTGGCCAACGACGGTGACGCCCGGGAATGTGACCGAGGCAGGCGAGGCCTGTACGACCGGAACCGGAGTTGCAGTGGCAAGGCCCGCCAAAGCGACGCTCGAGGGACTTCCCGCGGCATTGTGAGTGATGGCCAAAGCAGACGCGAGCGAGCCGGTGGCGCCAGGAGAAAATACAACGCTGATCGTGCAGGTCTGACCGGCACTCAAACTGGCCCCGAGGCAGCTACCGCTTTGAGTGAAGTTCGAGCCCGCGATCGCGATGGCGGCAATGCTCAAACTCCCTCCCCCGACGTTGCGGACTGTGACCTGCTGGGGAGCGCTGCTGGTACCAATCTGCTGGGTACCAAAGGTCAGCGTGGCCGGACTGACGCTGGCGGATGGAATGTTTGTCGTCGCGCTGCCGCTTACTGACACCGTGACATTGCCCCCCGAATTGTTGGATGCGATGGTCAGGTTGCCGCTGCGCGCGCCAACGGCCGTCGGCGCGAACGCGAAGAGAAGTGTGCAATTGCCGCCGGACGGCGAAAGGGCCGTACCGGCCATGCAGGTTCCGCTGCGCAGGAAGTCTGCAGCATGGCTGCCGCCCGGCGTTAGGCCAGAAATGTTCAGCACGGCGCTACCGACGTTCGTCAAGGTGATCGATTGCGTCGCACTTTGCGTCCCGACCTCTTGCGGACCGAAATTCAGCGAACTCGCGCTTAGGCCAATCGTTGGCGTCGGCGCCGCCGTAGCCGTTCCGTTCAGGGCAACGCTGCTGGAACCGCCTGGCGCGTTATGCGCCAGGACCAGCGACGCGGTCTCGGCCCCGACCAGTGTCGGCCTGAAGGTCAGGTCAGTCCGGCACGACGCACCAGGCGCCACACCGACCGTCGTCGAGCAGGTCGACGTCGGCTCGACGCGAAAGTCCCCGGCGTTGGCGCCGGTCGTTGAAATCACGCTGAAGGCGAGCGCAGCGGTTCCGGTGTTTGCCACCGTGACCGAGTAGACCGCGCTGGTGCTGCCACCCGTCGTAGAAGGAAACGAGATGGCCGCGGGGGAAACACTGATCGCCGGCGCAGGAGGCAAACCTGCTGTGCCAGCCAGCGGTACCTGGCTCGTACCGGAGGCCGCATTGTGCGTTAGTGCGAGGTTCGCAGACTTCGGGCCGGTCGAACTCGGCCGAAACGTAAGATCGGCTCTGCACGTGGCACCCGGCGCAAGTGATAAGGCGGCGCGACAGGTGGACGTGCTCTCGATGCGAAACTCGCTGGCGTTGGTGCCCTGCAGGACCACAGTCGACAAGACCAGGCTGGCGGTGCCGGTGTTGGACACCGAAACGACGACGACCGCGCTGGCGCTCCCGACATACGTCGAAGCGAAGGTGACCGATGCTGGAGTAACTGAAATTGCCGGGGCCGTCGTAACCGACGGATTGGCGAGATACGCCGCAATGTCCAGCGCATTCTGGTTTGACACGTAGGCGACGAGAAACTTCATCTCCGCCACCTTCGACGCAATCGCAGTCTGGATGACCGGAGCATTGTTGGCGCCCTTCAGGACGTTGCTCTTGTCTCTTGTCGGATCCGGGCCGTGACAATCGGCATCGGCACAGTTCTTTGGAGCGCCATTGGCGTTGACGTACAGCGCCTTCCCTTTCAGGGCGTCCTGCGATTTTGCGTTCGGCGCAACGAAGAGAAACACAACCGCAAAACATGCGACTGAGCAACGCTCGAAACGTAGTGTCATGGCGGGATTCCGGTCCTGGGCCTGTACCTTGAGCTGATATGGACAAGGGCCGGCAGCACTGAATGCGCTGAGAGACTCGAACCGGCGCCAGATGTTGGCGCGATCATCACCGCAGAGAAAGCCGCTCGCTCCCCCAATTGAAGCTAGGGAGGATGACCGTGGCTTCTTCAGGGGACGGCCGCCGAACGAATCGGGCTTGCGAAGAGAGCTTTTTGGTGTGAGTGACGACGTCTGATGGGGATACGTCCTACCGTTGGCATGCCTACGCAGCCACTGTTCCGACCAATGACCCATGAATGCGCGATGGGCTCTGCATATTGGGGCC
>Ga0055461_10000181_pt1 | contig 11558 bp, 11 predicted proteins | sample Joice_ThreeSqB_D_FD_57688 | JGI IMG/M metagenome (GOLD analysis project Ga0055461, IMG submission 57688) | Wetland microbial communities from San Francisco Bay, California, USA, that impact long-term carbon sequestration - Joice_ThreeSqB_D1 | ecosystem: Environmental > Aquatic > Marine >...
GTCGGTCGAGGCGGGACCCTGGCTGGGCGGAGCGGTTTACGGCCAGCGTACGCTGGCAGGCCAGCAGCTGGTGCGTCTAATCGGGGAACGCGCGGCCGCGGCCTGCGCGGTCGTCGACATGGTCCCGCTCGCCGCCGCCGGCGGCTTCGCGGAACTGTGGCGGCTCGCCGGTGACGGGCCGTTGGCACAGGGCCGACATGGGGCGCGAGGCCGGATCGTATGGTCCGCAGGTGCGTCGCTGTTGTTCGCGCACCTGACGCTCGAAGAGCGCGAGTTCGGTGGCGGCAGCCACTGTGCACTTGAAGCGACGACGTATGCGGCCTACGTTGAGCTGTTCGGGCTGCTTCAGCGCTCGGGCTTCGTTCATCCGATCCGCTTCTGGAACTACCTGCCGCGCATCAATGTCGATGAGCAGGGTCTCGAACGCTACCGCCACTTCAACGTCGGCAGGCACGCCGCGTTCGTCGAGGCGCGGCGGCCGCCGGACACCGCACCGCCGGCCGCCTGTGCGCTCGGGTGCAGCGGCACCGCCCTTACGGTGATGGTGCTTGCCGGTCGCGTCGCTCCGACGGCCATCGAAAACCCGCGGCAGATCAGCGCCTACCGATACCCGCAGCAATACGGGCCGCAACCGCCGACGTTCTCGCGCGCGGCGCTGCATCGCGACGGAGCGTTTTCGCTGCTGACCATTTCCGGCACCGCGAGCATCGTCGGATATGAAACGTTGCATGTCGGCGATGTGACCGCGCAGGTCGATGAGTCCTTGCGCAACGTGCGGGCAGTGGTCGACGCTGCCAACCGCTCTGTCGGGCAGGCGGCGTTCACCGTCGAGGGTCTGAAGATGAAGGCCTATGTGCGCAATGCCGTCGACGCCGACACGGTGCGGCGGCAGCTCCTGCTGCGGTTGCCGGGCACGCCGGTCCCGCTGGTGCGCGCCGATATCTGCCGCGCCGATCTGCTGTTCGAGATCGAGGCGGCCGGCGGCGCCACGTTGCGGGCTGAGCCATGACGCGGTCGGATCATCCGGAGCGGGCTCTGGCGCGACTGTGACCCGCTTCGAGCGCACAAAGGTGCAGCTGAAGCAGGTCTGGTGCGTTGGCCTGCTCGGTGTCGGCACGTTGCTGTGGACGCCGATAGCGTTCCTGCTACGGCTGGTGTTGCCGCGCGGACTCGGACATCGCATCGGCCGGGGGGTCGCGCGGCGCTTCTTTGCCTTCTACGTGTGGAACCTGCGTGCCACCGGCTACGCACGCATCGATCTCGACGAACTGGCACCGATTCTCGATCAGCGCGGCATCATCGTCGCCGCCAACCACCCTTGCCTGCTCGACGCGCTGTTGCTGCTTTCGCGCCTGCCCGATGGAGTGCCGCTGATGAAGGCGGAACTCGCGGACAGCGTGTTCTGGGGCGCGCCGGCGCACCTGGCCGGCTACATCAGCAACCGCAATATCATGGGCGCGGTGCGGACCGCCCGTGACCGTATCGCCGAAGGCGCGCAGGTCCTGATCTTTCCGGAGGGGACACGCTCGAACCCGTGGCCGCTCGGCCCCCTGCGCGGGGCGATCGCGATCATCGCGCAACGGGCGCAGGCACCGGTGCAGACCGTGATCATCGAAACCAACACGCTGTTCTTGTCGAAGGGCTGGCCGCTGCATCGCATTGCGCCGACGCCGGTGCACTTCCGCGCGCGCCTGGGCTGCCGCTTCGAACCGCCCACCGATGTCGCACGTTTCATGGACGAACTGCGCGAGCACTTCGAGCAGGAACTGGCGCGCGCCAAACTGCATCCGCCAGTGGGCGAAGCATCGTTGGCGTGATGACATCGACGACGCACCTGGTCCTGATCCCGAGCTACAACAGCGGGACGCTCGTGCTGCGCACCGCGCGCGAGGCGATGTCCCGGTGGGCGCCCGTGTGGGTCGTCATCGATGGCAGCACCGACGGCACGGCCGAGGACTTGCAGGCGCTTGCCGCAACCGACCCGCGGCTGCGCGTGCTGGTTCTTGCCTCCAATCAGGGCAAGGGCGCGGCGCTGCTGTACGGTCTGCTGCAGGCGCGGCGCGAAGGCTTCACCCACGCGCTGACGATGGACGCCGACGGCCAGCATCCGGCGAGCCATGTTGCGGCGTTCATCACAGCGTCGCAGCGCGCCCCCGACGCGGTGGTGCTGGGCGTGCCGCAGTTCGACGAGAGTGCTCCGGCGCTGCGGCGCCGCGGCCGACGCATTTCGAACTGGTGGGCCAATCTGGAAACGCTGGGTGCCGGCGTCAAGGATTCGCTGTTCGGGTTTCGCGTCTATCCGATCGCGCCCCTTGTCGACATCATGCAGTCGCGCCGCTGGATGCGTCGCTTCGACTTCGATCCCGAGGCCGCAGTGCGCCTGGTCTGGGCCGGCGTGCCGCCGCTGAACCTGCCGGCGCCGGTGAAATACCTGACCGCTGCGGAAGGCGGCGTATCGCATTTCAATTACCTGCGCGACAACGTGCTGCTGACAGGCATGCATGTGCGCCTGATGGTGGAGTTTGTGCTGCGCCTGCCTTTCCTGCTGCTGCGGGGGCGGCCCACGCTGAAAGTGAAACCCGAATGACACGCAACATTCCGAGCGATGATGTAGTGCATGCTCCGCATCGGCCGCTGACGGACTATTACGCCGATGAGTCGAAGCGCGCCGCTTTTGTGCGCGGCATGTTCGATCGGAGCGCCGGCACCTACGACCGCATCGAGCGCATCCTCGCGTTCGGCAGCGGCGTCTGGTATCGCGGCCAGGCACTGCGCCGCGCGGGACTGCGCGAAGGCCAGCGTATCGTCGACGTCGGCATCGGCACCGGGCTGGTCGCGCGCGAAGCGGTGACGATCATCGGTGCACCGGACCTGCTGGTCGGCGTCGATCCCAGCCCCGGCATGCTCGAGCGAGCGCGCGCCGCGCTGCCGCCCGAGGTGCAACTGGTCGAAGGCACCGCCGAGTCGATCCCGTTCCCCGATGCGAGCTTCGACTTCCTGTCGATGGGCTATGCGCTGCGCCACATCGGTGACCTTGCCGCGGCATTCCGCGAGTTTCATCGTGTGCTGAAACCCGGCGGCCGGCTCTGTCTGCTGGAGATCACGAAGCCTGAGACGGTCGTCGGCCGCACGCTGCTGAAGCTCTACATGCGCGGCGTGGTGCCGACGCTGGCGCGGCTGGTCGGTGCCGGCGGCGACACGGTCCGGCTGTGGCGGTATTACTGGGACACGATCGAGGCCTGCGCGTCGCCGGAGCAGGTTGTGGAAACGCTGCTCGCCGCAGGATTCGTCGATGCGCGCCGCTACATCGACCAGCGGCCGATGCCGATCTTCGCCGAGTTCCAGGCGCGCAAACCTGACTGAACTCAGGGCAGCTTCAGCGCCGCTACCTCGGTCAGCATCTGCTCGATGTTCATGCGTGCCGCGGCTTCGTTGCCGATGCGAACGCGGTCGACGAACGCGTAGGCCTTGTCGGACGGAACCGTGTAATTGGTCGCAATGTTCTTCGTCCAGACCTTGCGGCTGGTCCCGACCTCGATCAGTTGATAGCCAACTTCCAGTTCGACGCGCACGGACATCCCCATCATCGGGCTGTCGAGCCGACCGAGGTACGCGATCAGCCGGTAGTCAGCTGGCGGCACCGCGGGGACTCGCGCGAAGGTGCCGCTCTGCTCGATCGACTTGCGCAGCGCCGTAGCGAAGTCCTCGTTGGAGATTTGCGGCGTGTAGGTCGACTGCGTTGCGCGACCGCCGCTCACGTCCAGCACGACACTCGCGTTGCTCTTGTGTGCGGCCGGCGCCGCCGCGGTTGCCATGGCCTCCGGTCGGCTCGGGGCGGCGCAGCCGGCCAGCAGTGCGCAGGACAGGCCTGCGACCCAAAAAGCAAGCTTCGTCATCGGACCCTCTATCTCGGCTTCTTCAGTGCCGCCTGCAGGACTTCTTTCACCATTTCAGGCGGCGACAGCCGCTCGAGCGAGGGGCGCATCGACTCGGCGCTCGCGATGATCGCACCGCTCTGCCCATCGCGGATCTGCGCGTTGAGGCGCAGCATGTACATCGTGATGTCCCAGGCCCAGCGGTCCTGGTAGGTGAGCAGCGCATCCACGGGCTCGGCCGGTTTCTCGGCCGCCCCGCTGGTGGCCTTGTAGCCCCATTCGTTGAGCTGCTTGACGAACAACAGGTCGACGCCGCGCTGATCGGCCGCGAGCTTCTGAACATAAATCGTCTTGAGTGTGCTGAGGTCGGCCCCGGGCGCGTGCGAGACATTCTGGGTTGCGCAACCTGCCAACGCGCCGATCGCGAGCGCGACCAGCCACAGCCGGATTCGTAGCATCACTCCTCCTCCTTTGGAATGATCGGCAACACGAATTCAGTCTGTCTCGCGCCAAAGGCCCCGTATTGCGCTTGGGCAAACGGCGACGCCGGCCTGCATATCCGAGCGCCGAGATCGGATATCTCGATCAGCCTGCCGCGCCGAGCGCCACGCTGATGCGGCCCTCAACGAGCAGGCGCTCAGCCGCACGGATCGTGAAGCTGTACAAGACGTGGTCCGCATCCCCGGCAAGGCGCTCGGCGCGGATGTCGAGATCTTCGGCGACATCGTCGAGACGCGCGACGTACAGTTCCAGTGCCCTCACGGCACCGATGTAACCTGGTCGCGAGGCGGGAGCTCCCTCGCCGCCGATCAGTGCGCCGTGCAGCGCCATCGCCTGCGCCGCGTACTCGACCCCGTGAACCGCGGCGAGCTGATCGCGCGCGCGCAACGGGTTGCCGGGATCGCGATGCGAGCGCGCGCGGCACTCGATCACCTCGGTATTCCACGCCATGACCTCGTGCAGCAGACACATCGGGCCAGCATGCGGGATGCGCGCGGCGATCGCGGCGCGGTCGAGACGGCCGCTCACGACGGCAGTTCGACCTGCACCCGAAGCTGGGGCGGCCCGAGGTATTCGACGACAACTGACGAAGATCGATCTCTTGCCAGCGCGGCCAGCACCGGCAGGGCGCGCGCCGCCGGATTGGAGGCGCGCAGGGATTCGAGCGCGTCGATCTCGCAGCGGTCGGCCGCGTCGTTGCTGAAGTTCACTGTGAGGTGCGCAAGCGCCCGCTCTGTGCGATCCGGCGCCAGCACGAGCGCGACGGCGAACGCATCCGGGATCGGGCGCTTCACAAAGAGCGGCTCGGGGTAGGCCGTGTCGTAGGCGATCAACAGGCACGGCGCATCGGTCGCCCGGACCTGCATGACAGCCTCGAGCAACCCCGCGGCGAAGCTGGCGTCGTAGGCCGCGAGGCTGGTCGACGCCGTCATCGCCCGTGCGGCGATGCTCCAGTAGCCGGCCGGCGCGTTGTGGACTGAATTGTGGAAACGCGTTGGGGAGATGAAACGCTCGCTCGAGGCGAGCACCTCACAGATTGAGTGACAATTGTCGCTGTCGCCGCCCGAGGCGGCGAACACGGTCGGCAGCATCGCGGCCGAGCGATTCGCCGCGGTGACCGCCTCGGTCGCGACCGCGAGTGCGACGCGGACCGCGGCTCCAGCGCGGCGCCGTTCGGCCGGTGGCAGCGCCGGCGGCATCGGCAGCGCGCAACGCGCGGGCACGTAGTCGCGCTCGCCGCGCAGCACGGCGGCCGCATGAGGCCAGTCGTCGAGCCCGGGACCGATCAGGCCGATGGCTTCGACCCAGGCATCGGAAGTACGCGCCGCCGTCATGCCACTCCCAGCACCAGCGCACAGTTGCTGCCGCCGAATCCGAATGAATTGCTGAGCACGCGCTTCAGCGCTGCCTGCTCCGGCTGAAGGCGGTAAGCGGCCGCGAGTTGGGTATCGACCGTTTGCGTGCCGGCGCTGCCCGGCAGCAGGCCGCGTTCGAGCGCGAGTGCGGAAATCACCGCTTCGAGGGCACCGGCAGCGCCAAGCAGGTGGCCCGTCGCGCCCTTCGTCGAACTGCAAGGGACCGGACGTCCGAAAACGGCGGATACGGCGAGCGCCTCGGCCGCGTCGTTGGCCAGTGTCGCGGTGCCGTGCAGGTTGATGTAGTCGATAGCGGCGGGTGCCACGGCGCCATCCCGCAGCGCGCTTTGCATTGCCATCTGCGCGCCGAGACCCTGCGGGTGCGGCGCCGACATGTGGTGCGCGTCGCTCGACTCGCCGATGCCGAGCAGCGCCACCCCCTGGTCGCCGGGTGCCAGCAGCACGAAGGCCGCGCCTTCGCCGATCGAGATCCCGTCGCGCTCCGGATCGAACGGCCGGCACGCCGTGGCCGACAGCACTTCGAGCGAATGGAAGCCGTACAACGTCGTCAGGCACAGCGAGTCGACGCCGCCGACAACCGCGGCGTCGATCAGCCCTGCCTCGATCATGCGGCGTGCATTGCCGAAGACCTTGGCGCCCGACGAACAGGCCGTGCACACGGCCACCGCCGGCCCGGCGAGCCCGAAGTACGAGCGCACGAACTCGACGACCGAGAAGCTGTTGTGCGTGCGCCGGTAATCGAGCGCCGCGGGAAGCGCGCCGCGAGCGTCGCGGTGGCGGTAGGCGATTTCCGTTTCCAGGATCCCGGAAGTGCTGGTGCCGAGAAAGACACCGATGCGTGCGGCGCCGTGACGCAAACGCGCTGCGCGCACGGCGTCGCCAAACCCATCCTGCTCAAGAGCAAGCTGCGCCAGCCGGTTGTTGCGGCATTCGTAGGCGGCCAGGTCAGCGCGCAGCGGCGTGGCGTCGAGCCCTTCGACTTCCGCCACCATCGTGTCGAGTCGAGCGGTCTCGAAGCGACAGGGCAGCAGCGCCGAACGGCGGTTTGCCAGCGCCTCGGTGTGCGCAGCAACTCCACGGCCGAGACCGGTGACAGCGGTGTAGGAAAGAAAGCGCAGCACGAATGGCCGGACGGGAGGTGGGAGCGGCCCCGCAGGGCGCAGTGGCGGTGATTATCGCCAAATCACGACGGACTCGCGCGCGTGTCGTTGGCTGACGCGGCCCAGCGTGGTGCTTGCAGTGCGAGGAACCGACGCCAGAGGATGCGCCAGGTCGCCCAGTCATGTGCCCCTTCGACGACCAGCCGCCGTTCCGGCGGCAGCGCCGCGCTCAGCAGCTGCTGGCCCTCGGCGAAGCGGTCCTGTCGGCCGTAGCCGATGACGATGTCCGGCCCGTTTTCGCCTGCGGTCCCCAGCCAGCGCCAGACGCGACGCTCGTCGTCGAAGATCACATGGGTGTGCAGCTTGGCCCACGCGGCGATGCCACCGGCAGCCGGCACGTCGCTCCACACAGGGCGCAGACCAGGCCACGGGGCGATCGCAAACACGCCTTCGATGAGGTCAGAATGCGCTTCAGCGCAGGCCAGCGCCGTCATGCCTCCAAGCGATATGCCGACGACCCATATCCGGCCGGCGGCCTCGACGTGTTGCGGATGCAGCACGTGTTCGTGCAGCAGCGTAACGATGCGTTCGGCGGCATACATGTCGACCGGCACCTCGCTGCGCACGAAGTTCGCCGCAATGCCCTCTGCATTCAGGTCGTCGATGAAGCCTTCACGGACGAAGTCGTCGGCGGACGTCGCGGCGGCCGGCAGCAGCACCAGCGTCAGTGCTGCGTCGACCCCGGCCGGACCGACGCGTTCGATGCGGAGGTCGAGCCGTTCAGCGTCGCTCATTGTCACGATGCACAGGCTGCGCCAGGGCGGCCGAGAACAGGAAGGCGAGGACCACGCCCGGCGCCACCGTGCTGCCGATCATGCTGAGCACCGGCACGCTTGAGAACGCAAGCACACCGAACGCCATCACCGTGGTGGTCGCGGCCAGTGCCACCGAGACCAGCATGCGGGTCGCGTCCGCCGCGGTGGAACCGGGATCGGCTCGACTGCGTTGGTCGAGCAGCAGCGAGTAGTTGGAGCCGACGGCCACAACGAGCAACAGGCCGACGAGATGCAGCAGTGTCAGGCGGACTCCGGCCAGTAGCTGTCCGCCAACGACGCACAGCACCGCCGCCGCAAGCGGCAACACGACGCGCACCAGGCGCGGCAGGCTGCGCAGGTTTACAGCCAGCAGCAGGACGATCGCGATGGCAGCTCCGCCGGAGAGCCACGCCGCTTCACGCAGGTAGTCCACGTACATCGTGTCGGTAGCAGCCTTCATGTCGAGCAGCAGCGGTGCGACTCCGCCGACCTCGGCGCCGGCCAGCGCCGCGCGAATCACCGCGACGTCGACTGACCCTGACGGCGGCCCGTGCAGCGGCAGCAGCGCAAGCCAGGAAGGTTCGCCGGCGACCGTTGCCTCGCGCTCGACCAGCAGCGATTGGAGGGCCAACGCTAGCGAGGTTCCGGCGAACGACTCGGGCGTCAGCAGTGGGGCCTGTCGCGCTCGCTCGACATCGTCGACGAAGCCCTGCAACTTCTCGGGACTCAGCGGCAGATCTCGGAGCGCCCGTTGCAGGCGCGAGCGAAGTTCGTCGGCCGATGGCAGCGCGGCCTGGCGCTGGCGTTGCGTCGCCTCGCTTGGCAGCCAGCGCGTCGGCGCGTCGACGTGAGACAGCGCGCCTTGCTGCACCAATGGCGTCAGCCGGGCGACGCTGGCTTCGGCACCGCGCAACGCGCTTTCGCGGTCGCGTGCCGGCACCGCGACCACGTAGCGCACATCGGGCGCACCGACGTCGCTTCGCAGCGCTGCGTCGAGCTGCCGCGTTTCGATCGGCAGCGGACTCAGCGCCGTCAGTTCGCGCTGCCAGATCTGATTCCCGTTCCAGCCGATGACGGCAGCGGCGGTGAGGCATGGCAGCCAGATCCAGTGGCGCCAGCGCACGAGGTGCTGTTGGCAGGCGTCGAGGCGTGCGCCGAGCGCCGATACGTCACGCATTCGAAAGTCGCGCGGAACCAGCAACGGCAGGCCGTAACGCGTGGCGAGCGCTGCCGCGACCAGGCCGGCGATGGCGAACAGGCCGAGCTGGGCCAGCCCGGGAAACCCGGACAACAGCAGCACCGCGAAGCCGGCGATGGAGGTTGCCGTGCCGAGGCGCAGGGCGGGCCACAGGTGCTGCCTCCAGTGGGCCGACCGCCCCGGGTCGCGCCCACCGTCGGCCTGAACGAACAGGTAGACCGCGTAGTCAACGGCCTCGCCCATCATCGTCACGCCGAATGCCAGCGTCACGCCGTGCACGTAGCCGAAGCCGGCGCCGACCGCAGCTATACCCGCGAGCACGCCGCAGCCGACCGGCACGAGACCGAGCGCCAGTGTGCGCACCGATCGGTAGGCAAGCCAGAGCAAGCTGATGACGAGAAGCGCGCTCAGCGCGCTCAGGACCGCGGCTTCGGTGATCAGGCGCTCGCGCGAGACCGCGGCGAAGACGGCCGGACCGGTCTTGAGCAGGCGCAACTCGGGTTGGTTCAGCGCGTCGAAACGGCTGTCCAGCGTCGCTAATGCACGCTGCTGCGCGTCGGAGTCGATCAGCGGCGCGCGCAACCCCACCATCAGCAACGCGCGCTCGCCGTCGCGTGTCGCCCACACGCCGGCAACGCGGCGCGGCGTCACAGGCCCCGACAACGTGTCGATCAATTGCAGAGTCTCTCCAGTGGGGTCTCGCGGCAGCAGTGACGCGGCCAGCATGCCGGCCGGTGCCGCCACGGCCTCGATCGTCTCGCCGATCGCTGTGCGCAGCCCGTCGACCGAGAAGCGCGCTGCGTCAACCGTCGGGCTCAGCAGATAACGCTGCCTGAAGACAAACGCACGATCGGCCTGCAGCGACTGCCCGTCGCCGTTGGCGACCTGCGTGAACTGCGTATCGGCGCGCAGCGTGGCGGCCAGGTCGCGTGAAGCCTGCGCGCGGGCCTCGGCAGTGCCGCCGTCGATACCCACCAGCACCAGCCTAGCCAGCGCGCCGACGCGCAGCTGTTCGATCAGGATCTGCTGGTCGAGCGCAGGCGACCGTGGCAGGAACACCGACAGGTCGGTCCGGATCGGCGTACGTGCCGCCTGCCAGATGACTAGCAAGAGCAGCACCAGCCACAGCAGCAGCGTTGTGCGCCCGCGCGGGCTCATCGTGGCTTGTCGTTCTGTGGCGCGGGCATGATCTGCATTACCGAGCGCACGCCGTCGGCCTGGCGGATCTCGATGCGATCGATCTGGTCTTCTCGTCCCTCGATCAGCACCGCTTCGATGTACTGCGTCACCGCCTGGGAAGCCGGCGTCAGGCTGAGTGTCCAGAGGCGCCGGTCGCCGTGCAGCGCGACCGCCCAGCCGCGCCGCAGCGCCGCCAGGTCGCCGGCCATCGTGCCGCGCAGGCTGCTGATGGCGAGTCCGTTGTCGGGCAGATCGGTCAACGTCAGGCTGCGCGTCCGCTGGCCCTGGCGCAATGTGATCTGGTCGCCTGCCAGCAGGAGCGACTCGGAACGTGGCTGCAGCGTGTGCTTCTCGATCCGATCGGGCGCGACGAAGCGCAACGTTCCAGAGGACTGCACCGGTGCGTCCAGCACCGGCACGTAGCGGCGTTCGGTGAAGGTCGCGTCGGCACTGCCGCGCGCGGCGAGCGCGGCCATCAGATCGTTCACCGACCACTGCGTGGCCGCACACCACGACGCGAGCACCAGCAGCGTGCCCGACAGTGCTCTAGCGAGCCGAGTCACCGTCCGCCTTCCAGAAATCGAAGAAATTGAACCAGTTGTACGGATGCGCCCGGCAGGTCCGCTCGAGTTCGGCAGCGTAACGACGCACGGCCTCGTGTACGGCGGTATCGCGTTCGCCCGCCGCAATCGACGAAAAGTCGGCGATCGGTGCAAAGCGCACTCGGTATCGGTCGCCGCCGAGGTAGATGCCTTGCATCAGCAGTACGCGCCGCCGCAGCAGTGCCGCCAGGCGGAACGCGCCGAACGGAAACGGCGCCGGGTCCCCCAGGAATGGAATGGCGAGCGTCGGTTGTCGCTGCAGCGTGCGATCGGCGAGGAAGCCGACCAGGTGGCCGTCGTCGAGAGCATGCTGGACCTGAAGCATCGCGTCAGGGCGGCCGAGCCCGATGATGCGCGGTGGTGCCTGCGGGCTGAGCGCGGCAAGCGCGGCGTTGATGCGCCGCGCGTTGTCCTCGTACATCACCATTGTCACGTCGTAGCGTCGGCCTGCTGTCGCGACGCTGCGCGTGGCCGCGCGCAGCACTTCGAAGCTGCCGCAGTGCGCGCCGACGAGAAACGCGCCAGGTCCCGCGGCCAGCGCCCGGTCGACTTCCTCGGCCGACTCGATCTCGATGGTGAACTGTTCGAAGCGATCGTTAAGCAGAAAGACGCGATCGTGCACGGTTGATGCAAACGCATGAAAGTGGCGTAGCACGTCCATCGATGTCGCGGACCGGCCGAGCGCGCGTGCCAGGTAGCTGCGCGAGGCCCGACGTGCGGCCGGCGCCGCGGCGAAGAAGTACAGCGCAATGAACGGCAACACCCAACGGGACACCGTTCGGCCGAGGCCGAGCGACAGCCAGCGCATCAGCGTCAGCGCTGCGCGGCTGCCGCGCTCGTCGCGCCGGGCCCAGTCAGCGGGAGCAGAGGCCGTCACGCCCCGCCTTCCTGCAGCCGCGCGCTGCCGGTCGC
>Ga0055461_10000185_pt1 | contig 11469 bp, 9 predicted proteins | sample Joice_ThreeSqB_D_FD_57688 | JGI IMG/M metagenome (GOLD analysis project Ga0055461, IMG submission 57688) | Wetland microbial communities from San Francisco Bay, California, USA, that impact long-term carbon sequestration - Joice_ThreeSqB_D1 | ecosystem: Environmental > Aquatic > Marine >...
TGCGCCAGCGTGTAATCGAGATCGTCCGGCCGACGGCAGCGGTAGGTCGGCACGTTCTTCAGGATCGGCGTTTCGCCGAGGTAGAAGTCAATCATGTCCGGAACATAGGGATAGATCGACTTGTCGTCGGCGATGCCGGTGCCGACGGCATTGGCCAGGGTCACGCGGCCGGCCCGATACACCGACAGCAGCCCAGGAACACCGAGCTGCGAATCCGGACGGAAAACCAGCGGGTCGATGAAGTCGTCGTCGATGCGGCGATAAATGACGTCGACGCGCTGCGGTCCCCGTGTGGTGCGCATGTAAACGGTGTTTTCCTGCACGAACAGGTCCTGCCCCTCGACCAGTTCGATCCCCATCTGCTGCGCGAGGAACGCATGCTCGAAGTAGGCGGAGTTGTGCATGCCTGGCGTCAACAGCACGACGACCGGGTCTTCGACGCCTTGCGGTGCCACCGAACGCAGGTTCTCCAGCAGCAGGTCCGGGTAATGCGCGACTGGCGCGATGCGGTTTCGCACGAACAGATCCGGGAACAGCCGCATCATCATCTTGCGATTCTCGAGCATGTAAGAAACGCCGCTCGGAACACGCAGATTGTCTTCCAGCACGTAGAACTCGCCGGCACCGGCGCGCACGACGTCGATGCCGGCGATATGCGCGTAGATGTCGCCGGCGACATCTACGCCATGCATTTCCGGGCGGTATTGCGAGTTGCGGAAGATCTCGTCGGCCGGAATGCGGCCGGCGCGAACGATCTCCTGGTCGTGGTACACATCGTGGATATAGTGATTCAGCGCGCGCACTCGCTGGCGCAGTCCGACCTCGAGCTGGCGCCACTCGTCTGCGGGAATCACGCGCGGCACCACATCGAACGGAATCAGCCGCTCGGTGCCGCTGCCTTCCTCATCCTTCTCGCCGTAGACCGCAAAAGTGATGCCGACGCGGCGAAAGACCAGATCGGCCTCTGCGCGCTTGTTGAGCATGGTGTCGCTGCTCTGCTCTGAGAGCCAGCGCTCGAACTCGAGGTAGTGCTCTCGCACCGACCCGTCGGCGCTATACATCTCGTCAAACGGCATGCTTTTCCCACGGCCTGTGGTTCTGGTTCTGGACCGGCTCCCCGGACGCAGCGCCGAGGCAGTCTAGCAAGATGTACACCAGACTCTCCTTCTAAGGCGCCCCGAAAAGCGGCTCGCGAAGCTCCCCTTCTTCCGGGACTCCGAGGCCATCGTCCGTAGAGGGCTCGAAACGCCCCGCGCCGGGGCGGTTATGCCAGTAACGCACCGCCCTGGCGCGCCAGGGGCGAAACTCCGCATTGCCGGCCGAATCGAATCGCCACTGCGCGGCGCCTGCCTGATCGGTCCTGAGGAATTGAATGCCACGCGCGGCATAGCGCTCCACTACCTGCGGATCCGGGTGACCGACGGGCACGCCCCAGCCGGCCAGCAGCGCATAGAGGAAGGCGGCGACAACGGCTGCGACGATCGCGACGGTCTGTGCAGGCGCGCGATGCAGCAGGCCGGGTATTCGGCGCCACATGGCACCGACGATGCCGCCGACCAGCGCCGCGATCATCGTGATGTGCAATCCCGAGATGCTGACGAGATGCGCGATGCCGGTCCGGTTGAACAGCGTCCAGTCGGCATCGGCGATCGCCCGTTGATCGCCCACCACCAAGGCCACCAGCACGCCTCCGTAACGCTCGTCGCGCACAATCTCGATCAGGCGATCGCGCAACCAGGCACGAACGCGTTCGACGGCCGCATGCGGGGTCCACACCATCGACTGCAGCCGCTGCGGCGTGCCGCCCGATTGACCTGCACAGTGCCGCTGGCGCGCAGGTCGCGTTCGAACATCCAGGCTTCGAAGTCAAAACCGCCAGGGTTCATCGCGCCGTGCGGACGCCGCAGGCGTACGACGAACTTCCAGCGCTCCCCCGGACGCACCGGCTCACCGGCGGCGTAGCAACCGAGCAGTAGGCGCTCCGGCACCACCACGTCGTCATCGTGCTGTTCAACGTCGAACTCGAAGCGAACCCCGCGTTCCAGCCGCACCGGCAGGCTCGCAACAGTCCCGGTACCTACGACGTCGCGACCTTCATCGGCGAACGGCAAGGCGTCCGCCATCCGGAACTGAGCCCGTCCGCCGGCGTAGCTGAAGCCCAGCAACAGGGCGGCGACGCATGCCAGCGCCACCGCAGCCGGTGTCGACCGCGCCGCGCGCAGGCTGGTGATCAGGACCAGGAAACCCAGCGCCGCCGCCACCATCAGCAGTGGCCAACTCGGCAACTCGGACTGCCGCTGCAGGCCGCAGACGTCCGGGACGAATGCCGCGAGTGGAGCAATCGGCACTGCTCAATCTCCGGAGGCAAGCATCGGCGCCAGTCGAGGCAGCGCTGTAACCGCGTTACGCCGGTTGGCATGTGCGAGGTCATCGGACCGGATGCCTCGCAGCAACGCGAATTCGGCGGCGATGCGTGCAAGGTCCGCCGGCTCGGTACGCTCAACGCCGTGCGACGTGCGGCGCCACTCCGGAGCGATATACGGAGCATCGGTTTCGAGCACGAATGCCTGCTGCGACAGGCTCGCCGCGTGCCGGCGTATGCGCTGTGAGCCGCTGTAGGTCAGCGATCCGCCGAAGCCGAGCATGAAGCCGCGCGCGATGAACTGGTCGGCCTGCTGTGTACTCCCATTGAACGCATGGATGATCCCGCCCGGTACCTCGATGCGGCGCAGGTGCTTGAGCAGCAAGTCGGCCGAACGCCGCACATGCACGATCACCGGCATACCGAGATCGCGCGCGACCCGGAGCTGCTCGCGGAAGAACCATTCCTGCCGCGGCACATCAATACCCTCCACAAGGTCGATACCGATCTCGCCGATCGCGACAAAGCACGCATCGTCGAGCGCCTCGCGCGCCGCATCGCGCAGCCGCTCGATGTCTTCCTCCGCCGCATCGCTGATCCAGAGCGGATGCATTCCGGCTGCGTACGCGAAACGGTATTGATGAGCAATTGCGCTTGCCTTGGCGATGTCATCGACACGGCCGGTAGGCACCACCAGCATCGTCACGCCCGCGTCTCGCGCCCGAGCAACCACCGCGTCACGATCGGAGTCGAACTCGTCCGCGTCAAGATGGCAGTGCGTATCGATCCACATCCGATCAAGTGTAAGCACGCCGATCCGCAGCGCCCGGACCGTCGGCCGCGACGGCTAGACTCCACCGATGCCGCGCAAGTTCTTCCGCAGGGTCATGCCGAGTGTCGACAAAGTGCGCACAGTGCGCGTGCTGTCGATGTTTGGCGACAGCCTGTTTCATCCGGCGCTCTGGCACCTCAATCGACGCTCGGCTGCGGGAGGCGTGGCAGTGGGCCTTTTCTGCGGTCTCATTCCCGGCCCCTTGCAGATGCTGGGCGCGGCAATCGCCTGCGTCCTGTTCCGGGTCAATTTGCCGCTGGCCCTGGTCACCACGATCTACACCAACCCCCTGACGATCGTGCCGCTGTACCTGATCGCCTATCAGATCGGTTCCTTCGTGCTGGGGATGTCGGGGACAGGAAAGGTCGCGTCCCCCCCGGATTTCGACTGGACCCGACCTTTCGCGTCCGCCGACGTCATCGGCTCATGGATGATCGGACTCGGGGCGCCACTTGCGCTCGGAGTGTTCCTGCTGGCCTGCCTGTTGTCGCTGCTCGGATACGGCGTCGTCCGCGCGCTCTGGAGCCTGCATCTGCGGCGCGCCTGGCAAGCGCGGCGTCGCCGTGCACCGGCAGAAGGCTAGATCAGGCCGGCTGCAGCTGCCCATGCTCCAGGCGCAGCACGCGATGGCAGCGCGCGGCGAGTTCGGGATCGTGCGTGACGATGACCACGGCCGTCCCGTTCTCACTGGCCAGGTCGACGAAAACCCCGAAAACGGCCCGCGCCGTGTCGCGATCGAGATTGCCTGTCGGTTCGTCCGCCAGCACGCAGGCGGGCCGAGTCACGACAGCACGCGCGATCGCGGTGCGTTGACGCTCGCCACCCGACAGTTCCGCGGGGTGGTGCTGCACTCGCCCCGCCAGACCGACGGACGCCATCGCGTCTGCCGCGTGCGAGCGCGCTTCAGCCAGACTCATGCGGCGGATCGTCAGCGGCATCGCGACGTTGTCGAGCGCGGTGAATTCCGGAAGCAAGTGGTGAAACTGGTAGACGAAGCCGAGCCGCTCGTTGCGCAACTGGCCTCGCGCCGAATCGTTCATCTGTGCGAGGTCGCGTCCCTCGACGACTACCGCACCCCGATCGGCGGCGTCGAGCCCTCCCAGAAGGTGCAGCAGGGTGCTCTTGCCTGAACCCGAAGCACCGACAACCGCGACGATCTCGGCCTGCATGATGTCCAGCTGCGCCCCGCGCAGAACATCGACCGCCAGCGTGCCCTCTCGATACGACTTGTGCAGATCGCGCGCGGACAGAACGGCGACGTCAGTCATAGCGCAATGCCTCCGCCGGCCGGACCCGCGAAGCGCGCCAACTCGGATACAGCGTCGCAACCAGCGAAAGAATGATCGAGATGACTGCGATCGGGACGATGTCATTCGCCCGCGGTTCCGAGGGCAGCGAACTGATGAAGTAGATGTCCTTCGGAATCAGGGGGAAGCCGACAACGCGCTCGATTGTCGGGAAGATGCTCGCCAGGTTGCTGGCTATGAAGAGTCCGCTGGCAACACCGATCAACGTTCCAAGCACGCCGATCAACGCCCCCTGCACCATGAATACCGCCATCACGCTGCGTGGACTGGCGCCCAGCGTGCGCAGGATCGCGATGTCGGCCTGCTTCTCCGTCACGGTCATCACCAGCGTCGATACCAGGTTGAACGCCGCGACGGCAACGATCAGCGCGAGGATGATGAACATCATGCGCTTTTCGACCTGCACCGCCGCGAACCAGCTCGGGTTCTGCCGCGACCAGTCGCGTACCAGCAGGTGTGGCGGCATGGTCTTCACCAGCTGCGACGCGACCTCTTTGGCGCGCTGCATGTCCCTGATCTTCAGCCGCACGCCGGTCGGCCCGTCGACCCGGAACAGCCGCTGCGCATCGCCGATATGCACCAGCGCCAGTGCGCTGTCGTACTCGTAGTGCCCGGAGTCGAAGGTCCCAATCAGCGTGAACTGCTTGAGCCGAGGCACGACGCCCGCAGGAGTCACCTGGCCCTGCGGCGCGATCAACGTAATCTTTTCGCCGACGGACACACCGAGCGCGCGTACCAGTTCGCCACCCAGCACGATGCCGAACTCGCCGTCCTTCAGCGCGGTCAGCGGTTCGCCGCGCACCTGCGAAGCAATGTCCGATACGGCGGGTTCTGCTTCAGGGTCGATGCCGCGGACCAGCACTCCGCGCACGGCGTCGCCGCGTGTCAGCAGCGCCTGCGCATTCACGTAGGGCGCAGCGCCAACGACCTCCGGGTTCTGACGAGCGCGCCGCTCGACTTCCTTCCAGTCGATCGGCGCATTCGGCGAGAACACCTCGATGTGCGACACCACCGACAGCATGCGATCGCGCACCTGTGAGACAAAACCGTTCATCACCGACAGGACCACGATCAGCGCCATCACTCCAAGCGCGATACCCAGCATCGAAATGGCGGATATGAACGAGATGAACCCGTTCCGGCGACGCGCGCGTCGGCCGGCGCGCGTATAGCGCAGCCCGATGCGGAGTTCGTAGGGGAGGTTCAAGGCGAATGTGGGCCGAAGCGAATCGATTGTATCCAAGCGGCGCTTTGCGCCGTGACCGTGCACGACGGGACCGCGACGTCCGGCACTTAGAATCGCGCGATGCGCCTGACTGCGATTGTTCCTGGAGCATTGGTGCCGGCCGGGCTCAGCGTGGAACTCGCCGAGGCGCTACAGGCGCCATCGTTCGCGCGCCTGTTGCAGCGCGCCGGGATGGTGTCGGAGTTTGAATGCCCTGCGGGCCTCGCCGAACCAACCTGGATGGCTCGCGAGGTCTACCGCGTGCCGCCGCCCGCGCCGACAGCACCTTATGCGTGGGCCGCACAGTCCGGCACGCAGGATCGGCAACTGCATGTCTGGCATGCGGATCCAGTACATATCGCCATCGGGCGCGACAGCCTGATCGTGCAGGGGCTGGCGGACGCGGCGCCCGACGACGTCGAGTCCGAAGCGCTGCTGGCTTCTGCCAACGAATGCCTGCGACCCGCCGGCTGCATCCTGCGAAGGGCCGGCGCGCGGTGGTTTCTGCACGCAGATCGCGCATGGGCAATGGCACCACCGCCGCTGTCGAGCGTGCTCGGCCAGCCCATGGCGATCGCTGGCGCGGGCAACGGCGATGCACTGCGCTGGAGCCGCCTGCACAACGAGATCCAGATGCAGTGGCATGAGAACCCGATCAATCAGGCGCGGCAGGTTCGAGGCCTGCCCGAGGTGAACGCGCTTTGGCTGCATGGCGGCGGCACGTTGACGCCTCGTTCATCACTCCGCTGGACCCGCCTTCAATCTGCGCGCGCCGACCTTCAGGGCCTGGCCGCGGCGTCGGGGGCCGTCGTCGCAGGGCCCGACGACCCTTTGATCGATGGCACGTTGCTCGTCTGTGACGACGCGACGTCCTCGGCTCGCGACGGCGACTGGTCGCGCTGGCTCGTCGCGATGCGGACCATAGACAGACGCCTGAGTGCCGTGCCGCAGTCCGCGACTCTGGAACTCGTGCTTACCGGATGGCGCCATGTTCGCGTGTGGTTGCTCCACCCGTCCGACCGCTTTCGCCTTTGGCGCCACACTGCGCTTTTCCAGGCATTTGCCGAATGACCCGATTGATCGCTCGCGACTACGACCCGGCGGTCGCACGACGGCTCGCGGCAACGGGCATGCCTGCGGCCCTTGCGCGCGCACTTGCAGCCCGCGGCATCGCGAGCGAAGACGAACTACGCCTGGCGCTTGATGGTCTCGTGGCGCCGGGCGCGCTTGCGCATGTCGATGCTGCGGCATCTCTGCTAGCGAACGCCATCGAAGCCGGGGCGCGCCTGCTGATCGTGGCCGACTACGACTGCGACGGCGCAACCGCCTGCGCGGTCGGCCTGCGCGGCCTGCGCATGCTGGCGGGGGGAACACGGGCCACGGTCGACTACCTCGTACCAAACCGCTTTGAGTACGGCTACGGCCTGACGCCCGAGATCGTCGACCTGGCGGCGCAACGCGAACCCGACCTGCTGATTACCGTCGACAACGGCATCGCCAGCGTCGACGGCGTTGCGCGCGCAAACGAACTTGGCATCGACGTCCTGATTACCGATCACCATCTGCCCGGCGCGGTGCTGCCGGCGGCAACGTGCATCGTCAACCCGAACCAGCCCGGCTGTGGATTTCCAAGCAAGCACCTCGCCGGTGTCGGGGTGATGTTCTACGTCCTACTGGCGCTGCGCGCCGAGCTGCGCGCACGTGGCCAGTTTGATGCCTCTTCGCAACCGCGCCTGGATACGCTGCTCGACCTCGTAGCGCTTGGCACTGTGGCTGACGTCGTGCGACTCGACCACAACAATCGTGTGCTGGTAGCGCAAGGCCTGCAGCGTATCCGTAGCGGCCGGCTGCATCCGGGCATCGCCGCACTCTTCCAGGTCGCCGGTCGCGACGCGCGCGCGGCGCGTGCGGCCGACCTCGGCTTCGCCATCGGCCCTCGGATCAACGCCGCCGGGCGCCTGACCGACATGACGGTCGGCATCGAGTGCCTTACTACCGACAGTTTCGAGCGCGGACTGGAGCTGGCGCGTCAGCTCGACGACTTGAACCGTGAGCGGCGCGAGATCGAAGGCGACATGCAGCTCGATGCACTCGCCGCGATCGACGCCGCCGCGGTTGAGCGACGCAGCACGATCTGCCTGTTTGACGAATCCTGGCACCAGGGTGTCGTCGGGCTGGTCGCCTCGCGCATCAAGGAGAAGTTCCACCGCCCGACGATCGCGTTTGCACGTGCCGGCGAGTCCGAGCTGCGTGGCTCCGGCCGCTCGATCGAAGGAGTGCATCTTCGCGACACGCTCGACCTGGTCACCAAAGCTGCCCCTACGATGGTCAAGCGCTTCGGCGGCCACGCGATGGCTGCCGGGCTGACGTTACCGGCCGGCGAGTACGACAATTTCGCCGCGGCCTTCGAGGAAGCGACCCGTTCCTCTTGCGATCGCTCAATCTTTGATCGCGCGATCGCGACCGATGGCCCGCTCGAGGCCGGCGAGTTCACGCTCGCCCTCGTGGGAGCCTGCGAACAGCATGTCTGGGGCCAGGGCTTCCCGGCGCCGCTGTTCGCGCAGGAATTCGATGTCGTCGAGCAGCGGCTGGTCAAGGATCGGCACCTGAAGCTCAGGCTTGAACTCGATGGCCGGAAGTTCAACGGCATCTTCTTCCGCCGCACCGAGCTGCTGCCGCGTCGGGCAGTACTCGCCTACCGACCGGAAATCGACGAGTACCAGGGCCAGCGCCGGCTGACGCTGTTCATCGAACACTGTGAATCTTCACGTTGACTGCGGGGTCCGGAACGTCGAAAGTAACGGTGGTTCGCACTGGAACGCGATGCTGACAGGACAAGTGGTGCCCGTTCGGACGGCTCGCGATCACAGCACCGGATCTGCCCAGGTGAACACGCGCGCGGCAGAAACACGCCCGATAGGCGAATCAAAAGCGGAGGAGAAGACATGAAGAACGTCCCAGCCCTGATTGTGGCCACACTGATCATCAGCGGATGCTCAAGCATGCCCGGGCGCGGGCTTACGTCCATCGACGCAGCTCGACCACAGATCTTCGTTACTTCCGGAAACCGGGTCGTCGTAAATCAAGAGCCGGTGATCGTCCCTAGAACGGGTGCCGATCAGACAATCACTTGGCAGCTTCCGAGCGGAGGAAAGGCTGTTTTTGTCAGAGGCAGAGGCATAACGATCGACTCACTGGACAAACTTCTCGGGCCTGAAGGCAATCCCGTCAAGGACTCTGCCGCACAGGTGGCGAGAATCAACCGGGAGCTCGGCGCTGATCCAACCAAAGAGACAAGCATCTTTCGCTGCATGTTTGTCAGCGACTACGAATATTCATGCGTGATTCCAGGAGCAATCAAACTCATCCCGCATCACGGCTTGTTTGCCTACACGATCCGCGTCACGGTTGACGGCCGGTTGGTCATATCCGATCCGCGACTCATGATCTAGGAAGCGCACCCTGATGGCCTGTCGCCCGGCCAGTGCTCGGCGCGGGCGGCAGCAAGCCACCGGGTTGCACTCAGTATCGCCTCGTCGTACACCAACTGACTGCCGGCGCCCTCCCAAGGGGCGGCATACTCGCCCACTTCGCCACGGATTCGATCGATCACCGAAGCGACGAAGGCCTGGTCGGCGGGGTCCCGCCGAAGACCGGTGCGCGCCGCTTGCGTCTCGGCCGCGCCGACGAATCTCGCGCCGGCGTCCCAGTCCCCCACTTCCGCCGCAAGCCCGGCACAGACTTCAAGCAGCGACTGTCCGGCGGCCTGCGATTCGATGCGCGACTGGACGCTGATCACCTCGCACAGCAGCGCACGGGCAGCAGCGGGAAATTTCGTCAGCACCGCAACAATCGCCAGGTTGAGAAGGATGCCCGCGACATACTCGTCATCACCCAACCCTCGTGACAGGGCAAGCGCCTCTTCGTAGAGCGATCTGGCCTGGGTCACCTTTCCCAACACGCGCAGCAACTGCCCTTTGGCGTTCAGGACGGCTGCGAGTGTCCGCTGATTGCCCGCGCGACGTGCGAGCGATTCCGCTTCGTCGCAATGATTCAGCGCCTGCTCACGATGGCCCATGGAGAACTCGACCTCTGCCAGATACTGCAGCACGGTGAGTTCGAGAACGTGATCGTCCAGACTGCGCGCGATCGCCAGTCCACGCTCGAGATGCCTTTGCGCGTCCGGATAGTTGCCGATGAACGTGGCTATCGTGCCAGCGTCGACGAGCGCTCTCGCGCGTAGGGCCGGTGACGGCGTGTGCCGCGCGACGACCGCGCTCGCAATCGCGTAGCCTTGGCCGAGCAGGCCGCGATTGAGCCAGTAATACTTCAGCGCACCGACGAGTCTGATGCCGGCCTCGGCGCCCACCGGGCTGTCGTCGCACCAATCATGCGCGGCAAGAATATTCTCGTTTTCGATGTCGAGGCGAGCCATCCAGAAGCCCTGTTCGCGCCCAAGCAGGTGAGGCAGGGCGCTCTCCGTCAGGTCCAGGAAAAACCCAAGGTGCCGTTCCCGCGTCTGCGCCAGCTCGGAAGCCTCCCGCAGGCGTTCGATCGCGTACTGGCGCACCGTGTCCAGCATCCGATAGCGACTTCGTTCGACATCCAGAACGACCAGTGATTTCTCTACCAGGTTGCCGAGCAGATCGAGCACGTCCATGTGCGCGATATCGCCACCGGCCGCGACTGACTCTGCGGCTTCCAGGGTCCAGCCACCGGCGAATACCGCCAGCCGACGGAACAAGGCGCGCTCCTTCACGTCCAGCAGGTCGTGGCTCCAGTCGATCAGCGCCCGCAGAGTCTGCTGGCGTGGCAGCGCCGTGCGGTCACCTCGATTCAGCAATCGGAACCGGTCGTCAAGGCGCGCCGCGATCTGGTCGACCGACATGGCGCGAACCCGCGCCGCAGCGAGCTCGATGGCGAGCGGAATTCCGTCAAGACTGCGGCAGATCTCGGCAAGCGAACGCGCCGACTGCGGCTCCAGGCGGAAGGCTGGCTGCACCGCCTTGGCTCGGTCGACGAAGAGCCGTACGGAATCGATCGCCATCAGGGCGTCGATCGAGGGCATGTCAGCCCTCCCCGGCGCCGGAAGCGGAGTGACCGCGAATACGACTTCGCCCGCAACTCGCAAGGAGTCGCGACTGGATGCGAGGACTTTCACCTTGGGCCCCGCCTCGAGCAGACGCTTCGCCAGTTCCGCGCACGCCTGCACGACATGCTCACAGTTGTCCAGAACGACCAGGATCTGCCTGTCTCTCACGAACCGGACAAGCGCATCCATCACCGTTCCGCCGGATTCCTCCTTTACCCCTAGCGCGGATGCGACCGCCTGCGGCACCAGTCGTGGATCGGACAACGCCGCGAGCTCGACGAACCACACGCCGTCCGGATAATTGTCGAGCACAATGGCCGCGACCTGCACCGAAAGCCGCGACTTGCCGAGTCCGCCCATTCCGAGGAGCGTCAAAAGGCGGCTGTTCGCCAGCAGCAGCTGCACCTGCTCCATGTCGCGATCGCGGCCGATGAACGAGTTGAGCTGCTGCGCCAGATTGTTGGGTGTACTCGCCATCGACCGTAGCGGCGGGAACTCCCCGCGCAGCCCCGGGTGGATCACCTGGTACACATGTTCCGGCGAGCCAAGATCGCGCAGGCGCACGGCCCCAAGATCCCGCAACATGGCGTCCCGCGGCAGCCGGCCTGCCACGCGGTCGGCCACGGCGCCAGAAACCAGCACCTGACCACC
>Ga0055461_10000186_pt1 | contig 11442 bp, 6 predicted proteins | sample Joice_ThreeSqB_D_FD_57688 | JGI IMG/M metagenome (GOLD analysis project Ga0055461, IMG submission 57688) | Wetland microbial communities from San Francisco Bay, California, USA, that impact long-term carbon sequestration - Joice_ThreeSqB_D1 | ecosystem: Environmental > Aquatic > Marine >...
TCATGCTGCTCTTCGCCTCCACGATCCTGCTGTCGGCAGTCCTGCTGTTCCTCGTGCAGCCGGTCATCGCCAAGCAGATCCTGCCGTGGTTCGGAGGCACCTCGGCGGTGTGGATCACGTGCCTGGTGTTCTTCCAGGTCGTGCTGCTGGCCGGCTACACGTACGCCCACGTGATCACGCGTCGCCTGACCGCGCGCGGACAGTCGCGGCTGCACATCGCGCTGCTGCTGGCCAGCCTGCTCTTCCTGCCGATCGTCCCGAGCGCGGCCTTCAAGCCCGCCGCCGAAGCCGACGCCGCCGTGCGCATCATCGTGTTGCTCGCGGCGACGATCGGGCTGCCCTACTTCCTGCTCTCGACAACCGGTCCACTGCTGCAAAAGTGGCTCGCGCCACGGTTTCCCGAGAAGTCGGTCTACCGATTCTTTGCGCTGTCGAATTTCGGCTCTCTGATCGGGCTGCTCGCGTATCCGTTCGCGATCGAGCCATATTCCAGCTCCTCGACGCAGTCCTTGGCCTGGAGCATCGCCTACGCGATCTTCGTGCTGAGCTGCGGGCTGGCTGCGTGGAAGATCGGCCGGCAGGATGCCGCGCACCGTTTCTCGCCGCCGAGCGTCGTACCTGCCGCGACGGTCGCCTCGTCCAACGCCGGTAGGCCGCCCGGCGTGACCGACTACCTGCTGTGGCTGGCTTTCTCTGCGCTGGGCTCGGTGATGCTGCTGGCAACCACGAGTCACATCACACAGAACGTCGCTTCGGTACCGTTTCTCTGGGTTCTGCCGCTTTCGCTCTATTTGCTCACCTTCATCCTCGCCTTTGAAGGGCGCGGTGGCCGCGGCTGGTACGAGCAGAACTGGTGGCTCTTCGTCACGCTGGTGCTGATTGTCGGCATGGCGGCGGGCCTGTCGGCTGCACGCGGCGTATTGGACATCGGCATCGCCGTGCCGCTGTACACGGTGGGCATGTTCATGACCGTACTGTTCTGCCACGGCGAACTGGCGCACCGCAAGCCGGCGCCGAGCCACCTGACGAATTTCTACCTGATGGTTTCGCTCGGCGGCGCGCTCGGGGGACTGTTCACCGGGCTGGTGGCGCCGCGCATCTTCCCGGCCTACTTCGAGTTGCCCCTGGCCCTGCTTTTGCTTGCCGCGCTCGCCGTGGCAGTCGTTTGGCGCAACCACTGGCTGGTCGGTCCCGCGATCGTGGCTACGCTGGCCACCGGCTGGTACGGTGGGGAGTATCTCGACTTTGTACGCAATGATGTCGTCTTCATGGAACGCGATTTCTACGGCATGCTGCGCGTACGGGAACAGGGTTCCGGCGACCGTCAGGTACGGCGCCTGCTGCATGGCGTGATACTGCACGGCGAGCAGTTCACGATCAGTCCCGACCGGCTGGAGCCGGGCACCTACTACGCTCGCACGTCGGGTGTCGGACGGGCAATTACCGCCAAGCAGGCCGGCGGGCCGGTGCGCATCGGTGTGGTCGGCCTCGGAGTCGGCACGTTGTCCGCCTATGGGCGTCAGGGCGACGTCGTGCGCTTCTACGAACTGGATCCGCAGGTGCTGAAGCTGGCCCGCAGCCACTTCGACTACCTGAATGCGTCTGCGGCGAAGCTCGAGTTCGCCATCGGCGACGCCCGACTGTCGCTGGAGCGTGAACTGGCGCAAGGCACGCCGCAGAAGTTCGACGTGCTGGCGATCGACGCGTTCTCAAGTGACTCGATCCCGGTGCACCTGATCACGCTGGAGGCCGTCCGACTCTATATGAAACACCTGGCGCCCGGAGGAGTGCTGGCGGTCCATGTCTCGAATCGATTCCTCGACCTGAAACCGGTACTGGCCAACATCGCGCGCGAAGAAGGATTGCAGGCGCGTCTGGTGAACGACGATCCACCGGAGCCGGCCTCGATGACGGACTGGATATTGATCGCTGCCACACCTGAAGCGCTGAACGGGGAGGCGCTCGCCGTGGCGCGAGCGATCGATCCGTCGCCGGGTCTTTCGCTGTGGACCGACCAGTTCAACAACCTGCTCGATGTGCTGAAAACCAGTCCGATGGAGCAGTTCAAACGGCTTCTCGCAGGTTAGCGCACGCAATTTGCGATACTTGCGGCCCGCACCAGCGGTGTTGGCCATAAACGAACGTCAAATCTGCAGGAAATCCGATGTCAACCACGCGCAAACCGCGCATCGTCATCCGCAACTCCGAGGTCCACGGCCGCGGCGTATACGCCGGCCGAAAATTCAAGATCGGCGAACGCATCATCGAATACCGCGGCGAACGGATCACCTGGAAGGAGGCCGATCGTCGCCCGCCCTCCGATCCTGACGATCCGAACCACACGTTCTTCTTCTCGCTGTCGGACGGCAAGACGGTGATCGACGCAGCGGTGCGCGGGAATGCAGCGCGCTGGATCAACCACTCCTGCGAACCCAATTGCGAGACCGAAGAGGAAGACGGTCGCGTATTCATCGAGGCACTTCGCAACATCCGTGCCGGCGAAGAACTCAATTACGACTACGGCCTGATCATCGACGAGCGCATCACGCCGACGCTGAAGAAGCAGCACGAATGCCGCTGTGGCTCGAAGAACTGCCGCGGCACGATGCTCGCGCTGAAGTCCCGCAAAAAGAAGGAGAAGTGATGAGCCTGATGCATTCGATGTCCGTGCCGGTGTTCGCGAAGACGCTGGGTAACCTGTCGGCGATCCTCGACAAGGCTGCTGCGCATGCCGAAGCGAAGAAGTTCGATCCGGCCGTACTGCTGGGCGCCCGACTGTTCCCCGACATGTTCGCGTTGACCAAGCAGGTTCAGACCGCATGCGACTTTGCCAAGGGCAGCGTGTCACGTCTGACCGGACAGGAGCCACCCAAGTACGACGACAACGAGGCGTCGATCGCCGACTTGAAGGCGCGCATCGCGCGAACCATCGAATACATCGAAGGCTTCACCGAAGCCCAGTTTGCAGACAGCGAAACCCGAGAAGTCACGCTCAAGATTCGCGACCAGGCGCTGGTCTACAAGGGGCTGCCCTACCTCGCCCACGTCGCGCTGCCGAACTTCTTCTTTCACGCCACCACCGCCTACGACATCCTCCGGCACAACGGCGTCGAACTCGGCAAGCGCGATTTCATTGGCAAGGTCTAGACCCGACCGGGCGACCCGCCGGAGTGAACCGTCCGAAGCTGCGGCGGTCGAAACAGTGATGACGTGTTCGACCGGACTCGCACGACGCTGGTGGGCAGCCCTCGCGGCCGTCCTGATTTCACTCGGCACGGTCGCGGGTTGCGCATCGCTGGACGAGTGGCAGCGACAGGCGATCTTCAATCCGGTTCGCGACAAGCCGCGCTGGTTTGCGGAGCCACTTGTGGGCACCGAGGAATACGACGTCTCACTCGCCAACGGCCAAACGGTGCACATCTGGTACGTGCCGCAGGAGCGCGACGCCAATGCGCCGACGGTTCTTTACCTGCACGGCGCACGGTGGAACATGAACGGCAGCGTGTTCCGCATCTCGCGTTGGCACACCCTGGGCTTCAACGTGCTGGCGATCGACTACCGCGGCTTCGGCAAGAGCAGCGAAATTCTGCCTTCGGAGGAGACCGCGTCGGAAGACACACGCGCGGCGTTCGACGAACTGGCGCGGCGCCAGCCTGATGCGACCCGGCGCTACATCTATGGGCACAGCCTCGGCGGCGCGCTGGCGATCGACTTGGCGAGCAGGGTCCCGCCTGACCAGCTCGCCGGCGTGATCATCGAGTCCACGTTCACGTCGATACCCGACCTCGTCAGCGCCATGCGCTGGGGGTGGGTGCCGGGCATAGGACTTGTCGTGACGCAGCGCTTCGATTCGAGTGAGCGCATCGGCGATGTCCGGGCGCCACTGCTGATCCTGCACGGCACAGCCGACAGGGTCGTGCCCCACACGATGGCCGACGAGTTGTATCAGCGTGCCGGCAGCCGCGACAAGCGCCTCGTCAAGATCGAGGGCGGCTCGCATTCCGGCTACGGCGGTTCGATGTCGGTTTATCGCGAGGCCATCGTCGGCTTCTTGAATTCTGCGGCGGGCGCCTCGACCGTGGGTGCAGCCCGCGCGTCCATGATCGGCGACTGAGCGACGGTTGCGCCCGTTTGCGGCATGCGGCGCCGCGAGCCGGCTGCGATTCGGCCGATCTTGCCAGCGCCTGATCCAGGGCGCCGGGTTACCGAACCTGCGCCATCGTTGCGTCGACCATTGCAGCGCCTCATGGCGCCCACATATTCGCTGATATCAATCACGCATTCCCCCTTTGATGCGACGCAGCCTCGCGGCGACTCCGCTGATTGCTGCTGCGTCACGAGCGTAGAGTCTCGACTGATGGACCAACCTCGCGTAACGACGGAATTGCAGGGCGGAGCGGCGGCCGCGGTGTCGCAGCGACTTGTGCTGCCGGTTCAAGGCATGACCTGCGCCAGCTGCGTCGCCCACGTTGAAAAGGCACTTGCGCGCGTTGACGGTGTGCAGCGCGTCGCCGTCAACCTCGCCACCGAGTCGGCTGCCGTCGAGGGCAGGGAGCTCGACCCCCTGGCTCTGGCGAACGCGATCGATGCGGCCGGCTATTCCGTCCCAATGCAGACGATTCGCCTTGCCATCGATGGCATGACCTGCGCCAGCTGTGTGGCGCGATTGGAAGCGGCGCTGCGCGCTGTGCCCGGCGTCACGCGGGCTGCCGTCAATCTCGCGTCCGAATCCGCCAGCGTCGAAGTGGTATCCGGCGCCGCCGCGGCGCGCGATCTCGTTGCCGCGGTGAAGGCCGCCGGTTACGGCACGACCCTTCCCAGCGAGACGGCGGCGGTCCCGATCGATCGCACCGCGGGGCTGCGGCGCGACGCGCTGCTGGCACTCGTGCTGGCACTGCCGCTGCTAGTCGGCACACATCTCACCCTATTGGGCTTCGACCAGCCCATGCCCGCGTGGATGCAGTGGCTGCTCGCTACTCCGGTGCAAGTTTGGTGTGCACGGCGGTTCTACATCGCCGCCGCCAAGGCCGTGCGCGCGGGCACCGGCAATATGGATCTGCTGGTCTCGCTCGGAACTCTGGCTGCCTACGGCCTTTCGCTGTACTTGTGGCTCGGAGGTGGTTCGGCCCAGGGCACTCAGCATGCGCCGCATCTCTACTTCGAAGCCGCGGCCGTCGTCATCGCGCTTGTGCTGCTTGGCAAGTGGCTGGAAGCGCGTGCCAAGCACAATACTTCCGAGGCGATCCGCCTGTTGGCCGCACTGCGGCCCACCACGGCGCACGTGCTCCGAGACGACCATGCCGTCGAGGTTCCGGTCGCCGACCTGAAGCTGGGCGACGTCGTCGTCATACGCGGTGGCGACCGCGTACCGGTCGACGGCCTTATCCGAGCGGGCAGCTCGAGCATCGATGAATCGATGCTCACCGGCGAGAGCCTGCCGGTGGACAAGGCGCCGGGCGATCGGGTCAGTGCCGGCTCCATCAACGGGCCCGGCCGGCTCGAAGTCGAAACCCGCGCACTCGGTGCCGAGACGCTCCTTGCCCGCGTCATCCGGCTGGTGGAGGACGCGCAGTCGGCCAAGGCGCCAATCCAGCGGCTGGTGGACCGCGTAGCCAACGTATTTGTGCCCATAGTGCTGGTGATTGCCGCCGCAGCGCTCGCGGGTTGGCTCTACTCCGGGGCGTCAGTCGAGACCGCACTGATCAACGCGGTGACCGTACTCGTTATCGCCTGTCCCTGCGCCCTCGGCCTGGCAACGCCGGCAGCCATCATCGCCGGCACCGGCGTAGCGGCACAGCACGGCATCCTCATCAAGGACGCGGAAGCGCTCGAGCAGGCGCGCCGTATCCAGGTTGTCGTGTTTGACAAGACCGGCACGTTGACGCTTGGAAAGCCGAACGTCGTCGCGGTCGAAGCGCATGCACTGTTCGAGCGCAAGGAAGTGCTGGCGCTGGCGGAAGCCGCGAATGCCGGAAGCAATCACCCGCTGGCAGACGCCGTTCGCGGCGCGTTCGGGCACGAGAGCAAGCGTCATCCGGAACTGCTCCGTCGCAAGGCGATGGGCCACCGCGTCCTGCCGGGACGTGGCGTCGCCAGCCGCCTGAGCAACGACGCGCATGCGGCGAGCGGCATCGAACTCGCGTTTGGCAATCGAAGTCTGATGGACGAATGGAAGGTCGACACCGCTTCGCTTGAAGCGCGGGCCGCGGATTTCGAGGCGGAGGGCCGCACGGTCTCCTGGCTTGCACAGCGCACGCCGGCCGGTCCGCAGCTGATAGGCCTGGTGGCATTCGGCGACGAGCCGAAGGCAGGCGCCCGTGCCGCCATCGACGGGCTGACTCGCCTCGGTATCGAAACGACAATGATCTCTGGCGATAACGAAGGGGCGGCAAGGCACGTGGCGCACCAGCTCGGGCTGACTCACTACGAGGCGAATGTGCTGCCTCGCGACAAGGTCAGACGTGTCGAAGCACTGCGCAAGAGCGGTCGAGTGGTGGCGATGGTGGGCGATGGCATCAACGACGCACCAGCCCTGGCCGCCGCCGATGTCGGCATTGCCATGGGTTCGGGCACCGATGTCGCAATGCACGCGGCGGGTGTCACTCTGCTGCGCTCTGATCCACGCCTGGTGGCGACCGCAATCGAGATTTCACGCGCAACCGTGCTCAAGATCCGCCAGAACCTGTTCTGGGCGTTTATCTACAACGTGGTCGGCATTCCGCTCGCCGCGTTCGGCGTGCTGAGCCCGGTGTTCGCCGGCGCCGCGATGGCGCTGTCCAGCGTATCGGTCGTCAGCAACGCACTGCTGCTGAAGCGCTTTCGCGCCCGCGGCGAAACACGCGCTCAGTGGGCCAGCGCGGCTGCGCCGGCCCACTGAGGCTAGGCGCGAACGGTGCGCCGTGCCACCCAATAAGTGGCGCCGTCAGGGCCGTAGCGCTCGGCGTGCGGCACGCCAGCGTCGAGGGCAAACTCGTCGCCTGGGCGAAGATGACGCGTCCCGCCGTCATGTGTCAGCCACATCTCGCCCTGCACGACGATCGCGTGCAACGCGAATGGATGCTGATGTGTCTCGAGCACCGCGCCAGGTGGCCAGCGGCGTTCGACCACTTCGTCGAAGCCCTGCGCAGCGGCTTCGAAGTCGGCAAAGCTCATTGTCGATTTCATCCGGTCTGCGGCGGCATCAGCGCACAAGTCACTGACGCCCGTCGAAACAACATGTGGCTGACAGGCTAGGCGCGCAGCGGCAGCCGGTCAAACTCGACCAGCGCGGAGCCGACGGCAAAACTGGCTCCGAATCCGATCATCAGCGCCGTCTCGCCTGCACGGGCCCGGCCGTCGCGCACGAGCTGGTCAAGCAGCAACGGAATACTCGCACTCGACGTATTGCCGGTGTCTGCGAACGATGCGCAGAGTCGTTCAGGATCAATGCCTGTCTTGGCGCACGCCGGAATCAGTATGCGCGTCAGATTGGCCTGGTGCGGGATCAGCCAGTCGATCTTGACACCTTCACGCTGCACGCGCTGGATTTCGTCTATCAGGATCCGTGTCGCTCCGATCGCGACAGGCGGCCCCGACATGAACCAGCGGGCCGACTTCGGCACCTCGATTCCGAGGTGCGCGGCCTGCATGCCGGAGCCCTTGATCATGCCGATCGTCTCGGCGTCAATCATCGAACTGGCCCGCACCGATCGCAGCCAAGCGATGCCACGCACGCCGTCCGCGAGCAGCACACCGGCGGCGGCATCACCGAACAGTGTGCTGGTGCCGAACGCCAGTGGGTCGTAGGCGATGCAGCGGGAGGAAAACTCGAGCGCGACGCAGGCAACGCGACGGTAACCCAGCGCCTGTATCACGCTGCTGCCGATCGTGAGTGCGTACATGAAACCGGTACAGGCGTTGCTGCCGACGTCGAGAACGAAGGGTGCACCTAGGTCGGGATGGCGTCCGCGCGCCGCCGCGACGAGTTGCTGCGACAGTCCGGGAAAACCGTGAATGCTCGACGAAGAAACGATGATGGCATCGAGGTCCGACCAGGACTGGCCGCTCATCATCCGCTCGAGCAATTCGAGCCCGACGGTGACCGGCGACTCGTCCGGCGAGAAGAACCGGCGCGATCGCAGACCGGTCTTCTTTTCAATCAGCTCGGCTCGGGCGGTGATGCCCGCAACGATCTCGGCCGTTGATTCGTCATCGATCTCGACGCTGCTGAGCAGTCGTTGTCCGATTTCACGATTGGAGACGACCTCCTCAGGCAACGAGCTGGCGGTCGCAACGATCGAGACGGACTTCAATGGCTGGCCCCCGGTTCCGGCGCCCCTCAATCCAGGGGACGAATCACATGGTACCCGCTGTCCGGAATGCCGATTGATTGCGTCCGCAGCGGCATCTCGCGGCCGCCTCAGGCAAGGTTGCGGAGCTCGCGCAACGCCACCGACAGCATGGCCAGGTCCGCGCTTTTGGCTTCGGCGAGTTCACCGAGCATGCGCTTGGCACGCTCGAGAGCGCTTGCCTGCGCCTTCTGCCATGTATCGAGGCCACCCGCCTGCAATGCGTCGGCGGTCAGTTGCCGCTGCAGGCTGGCCAGGTCGTCGCTTGACGCCGCCTTCGCCAGCGCCTGCCAGTACGTGTCCGATGACAGCGCCGCCACCTGTGACCGCAGACGCGCGAGGCCAAGCGCATCGCCGATTGCGAAGTATGTGGAGGCGACGCTGTCGAGCGGCTGGCGCGACGCCTCGGCCACTTCAGCGAGGTCGAGCGCCGCGAGCGACGTGCCCGCGGCGGCCACATCGAACGCCAGCGCTTCCGGCACGCGCTGCTGGACGAGACGCAGCTGCATCTCGTTGATTGAACTGCGCCACGAAGCGTCCTCCGGAGCGGCCTTCAGGTACTGCGCCAGGCCCCGCGCTGCCGCGGCAAACCGATCGATTGTCTGATCCATCGGCTCAGCCAGACGACGCGAACGCAGAAACCAGGTCGTCGCCCGGACTGTACGGCGGCCTAATTCCATCAGCAGTTCGGCCTGAGTCTGATCGGCAACAACGTTGTCGAGCGCCTCGATGGCCTGCCAGGTGCCGTCCAGCGCGAACACTTCGCGTGTCAGCAAATACGCACGCACGACCTGCGCCGGTGTCGACCCGGTGCCCGACGTCATCTGATGCGGGAAGCTCGGTCCCACGCGATTGACCATGTCGTTCAGCACGACGGTGGCGATGATCTCGCGCCGCAGCGGATGGCGCGCAATATCCGAGGCAAACTTCTTGTGCAGTTGCGCCGGGAAGTACTGCGTCAGCGCGTTGGCGATCCAGGGGTCATCCGGCAGATCGGACGCGAGCAACTCGTCGAACAGCCACATCTTCGAATACGCAAGCAACACCGCGCGCTCGGGACCGGTGAGCGCGAACCCGGCAGCACGTCGTTCCGCGATGGTCTCGTCATCGGGCAGGAATTCGATGGCACGATTGAGCCGCCCCTCCTTTTCGAGGAAGCGAATCATCCGCTGCTGCTGCTCCAGCAGCTTGCGTGCGGTGTGCGTGCCGACCGACAAGGCCTGCGTCTGAAAGTAGTTGTCCTGCAACACCAGTTGTCCGACTTCGTCAGTCATCGTGGCGAGCAGCTCATTGCGTTGTTCGAGCGTCAGGCGCCCTTCAGTCACCGGAAGACTCAGCAATATCTTGATGTTCACTTCGTGGTCCGAGGTGTCGACGCCGGCCGAATTGTCGATGGCGTCGGTGTACAGCCGAACACCGCCGAGCGCCGCCTCGACGCGGCCCAGTTGCGTGAGGCCGAGGTTGCCGCCCTCACCGACAACCTTGCAGCGCAGATCCTCGCCATTGATCCGTATGGCATCGTTGGCGCGATCGCCTACGTCCGCGTGGCTTTCCGTCGATGACTTGACATAGGTGCCGATGCCCCCGTTGTAAAGCAGGTCGGCCGGCGCGCGCAGAATCGCGTTGATCAGCTCCGCCGGCGTCATCTGCGCCGCGGTGACACCAAGCACTGTCCGCGCCTGCGCCGACACCGGGACCGATTTCTCGGCACGCGACCACACGCCGCCGCCCGCGGAGATCAGTCGCACGTCGTAGTCGGCCCAGGACGAGCGCGGCAGCGCAAACAAACGCTCTCGTTCGACGAAGCTCTTGGCTGCGTCAGGGTCCGGGTCGATGAAGATATGCCGGTGGTCGAACGCCGCGAGCAGGCGAATGTGTCGCGACAGCAGCATGCCATTGCCGAAAACGTCGCCTGACATGTCGCCGATTCCGACGCAGGTGAACTCGGTCGTTTGCGTATCGATGTCCATCTCGCGGAAGTGCCGCTTGACGCTTTCCCACGCTCCGCGCGCGGTAATGCCCATTTTCTTGTGGTCATAGCCGACGCTGCCGCCCGAGGCAAAGGCATCACCGAGCCAGTGGCCGTATTCGGCGCTGATGGCGTTCGCATAATCCGAAAATGTCGCGGTGCCCTTGTCGGCAGCAACGACAAGGTACGGATCGTCGCGGTCATGGCGCACCACCTGCGGTGGAGGCACCACCTTGCCCTGCACGAGGTTGTCCGTCAGGTCGAGCAGTCCGCGCAGATAGTCCTGGTAGCAGACAATGCCTTCCTTCAAGAAGGCCTCGCGGTCGGTCGCGGGTGGTGCCTTCTTCAGCACGAAACCGCCCTTCGAACCGACCGGCACGATGACGGTGTTCTTGACCATCTGCGCCTTGACCAGCCCCAGCACCTCGGTGCGAAAATCTTCGGGCCGGTCGGACCAGCGCAGTCCGCCGCGTGCCACCTTGCCTCCTCGGAGATGGACACCCTCAAAGCGCGTCGAATAGACAAAGATCTCGAACATCGGCCGCGGCTCGGGCAGCGCCGGGATCTGCTTCGGGTCAAACTTGAACGATAGGAAGCTGCGACGCGGCCCGGCCTCGCCGCTCGCACCGATGCCCGTGCGCCAGAAGTTCGTCCGCAGCGTCGCCTGCACCACGGCAAGCAACTGGCGCAGGACGCGGTCTTCGCTGGCGTTAGGCACCTTGTCGAGCGCCTGTTCGATTGCGCGAATCTGACTGGCTGCTGCCTCGTCATCACGCTGTTCCGGATCGAAGCGCAGCAGGAACAGTCGCACCAGCATATGCGCGATGCGCGGGTGTGCCGCGAGAGTCGTCTCGATGTACGACTGCGACAGCGGAAATCCAATCTGGCGCAGGTACTTGGCGTACGCGCGCAGGATCACGATCCGGTCGCTGGCAAGCCCTGCCCCCAACACCAGCCGGCTGAAATTGTCGTTCTCGACACGTTCTTCGAAGACTCGCGCAAAGGCGTCTTCGAACAGCGGGGCCACTGCATCGATGTCGAGTTCATCGCCGGCCGGCGCTTCAAGTTCGAAGTCGTGAATCCACATGGGCTCGGCACCGTCGGGCGTGATCAGGTGCGTCCGTTCGGCCAGTACGCGCACACCCA
>Ga0055461_10000187_pt1 | contig 11356 bp, 14 predicted proteins | sample Joice_ThreeSqB_D_FD_57688 | JGI IMG/M metagenome (GOLD analysis project Ga0055461, IMG submission 57688) | Wetland microbial communities from San Francisco Bay, California, USA, that impact long-term carbon sequestration - Joice_ThreeSqB_D1 | ecosystem: Environmental > Aquatic > Marine >...
CGTCTGGGTGAAGAACTCGCCCACCGACGAGATGAAGGACGTGGACAAGGAGCTGGAGGCGGCGGTGCAGGAAGTGATGAGGATGATGAACAAATAGGGCAGAGAAGCAGAGAAGAGGGGCAGAAGGGGCAGAGAAGAGCTGATGCGAGCTTCTCTCTGCCCCTCTGCCCCTCTCATCTGCCCCGCTGCCCTGCTGCCTATTTCCCCCGCATCAACATCTTCTCGAGGAACGCCGCAGTCGCCGAGTCCACCGTCACGGCATTCGCGAATCGCATCCAGTGGTGCGTGTCGCCCGGAATGAGCAGGAGCTCGTGCGGGATGCCGCGCTCGACGAGGCGCTGCACGAGATCGGTGCTCTGATTGAAGCGCACGTTGCGGTCGTCGTCGCCGTGGATGATCAGCACGGGTGAGCGCCAGGTGGCCATGGACGACTCCGGCGACGATTGCCAGGCCACCTCGAGGGCGCGGTCGTTGTCTGGGGCCTGCTCGTACCGGTCGCGGGTCAGCATGTTACGGGCGCGCTCCATCGTCCAGTCGTGCACGCCGTGGAGGTCCACCCCGGCGGCGAACACGTCGGAGTTGCGCGCCAGGGCCATCGCCGTGAGGAACCCGCCGTAGGAGCCGCCGTAGATCCCGATCCGCGCGGCGTCCACCTGGGGCAACGTCTCGAGATATGCGGCGCCCGCCAGCACGTCGAGGTATTCGGACGCGCCGCGCGCGCCGGCATTCGGCGGCTGGTGGAACTCGTAGCCGTAGCCGATGCCGAGCCGGTAGTTGACCGAGAGCACCACGAAGCCGCGGCTCGCCAGATACTGATTCACAGCGTAGCAGTTCGAGTAGTAGTCCGAGTAGTGCCAGCCGAGGAGCATCTGCCGCGGCGGGCCGCCGTGCACGAAGATCACCGCAGGCTTCTTCGCCGGTCCGCCTGCGGGCTCGAACAGCTGGCCGTGGACGGTCACGCCATCCGACGCCTGGAACACGACCTGTCGCGGTGTCACGAGCTGGGCGGTCGGGAAGTCGGCCGGGATGCGATCGGCACCCACCTGCCGCTGGCGGCCCCCGTCGAACGGCATCACGGTCGGCAGCGGTGGACGCTGCGCGGTCGCTCCCAGGAAGGCGATCGTCCGTCCGTCTCCGGTAACGACCGGCGTCCACTCGTTGCCGTCGCCCGGGGTCATCACCTTCGGATCGGCCCGGTCCACCGGGACCCGCACCACGTGGCGCCGGTCGATGTCGAGCTTGTCGCTGCCGGCGTTGGCGGCGAACACGAGCCACCGGCCATCCGGGCTCAGGGTGATGTACTCCGCCATGTAATTGCCGGGGGTGAGCAGCAGCGGATCGCCGCCGGTCTCGGCGATCGAGTAGAGATGGGGCCAGCCGTCCTGGTAAGAAAGGAACACGATCCGGCCGGCCGCCGCCCACTGGAGGTTCGTCCCGCCTTCGGTGTTCGGTACCGAGCCGGCGAGCGTCTCCGGCGCCTTCCAGAGCCGCGTCCCGACGCCCGTCGCCGCATCGGCGGTCCAGATCTCCCACGGGCGGTGACGCCGGGCGAGGATCGAGTCCGGGGCCCCGCCCGCCCCGGGCATCCGCACGAAGGCGATGCGCGTGCCGTCAGGCGACCAGCGCGGACTCCGGTCGCGGCTGTACGTGGCCGCGAGCCAGTGGATGGGAGTGGTCTCGTCGAGGTAGATGCCGACGAAGGCGTGATCGCCGCGGTTGGAGACGAAGACCAGCCGCCCGCCGTCCGGCGACCAGGCGATCTCCCCGTTGCTGCCGAGCGCCGTGAACAGCTGCCTTGCCGGAGCCGACCCGTCGATCGGGGCCGTCCAGATCTGGCCGCCCTTCACGAATGCGACCACGTCGCTGCGCGGGGAGATGACCGGATCGTCACCGTCACCGAGCGCGACCGGATCGCCGCCGGCAAAGGGCACGGCGAGGATCTGCACCTTGAGCGGCGTCGGGTCGTTCGTGGCGTTCACGATCCGGCCGTCCTCCCAGTTGCCGCCGTGATCGCCACCGCGTACGTACACCACCCATTGGCCGTCCGGCGAGAGCGCGACACTCGTCAGCTCCTGGGCGTCGTCGGTGTCGTATGCGGTGAGGCGGCGGGGGACGAAGTCCGGGCCCTCGGCGACGTAGAGGTTGCGGAGCCCACGCTCGTTCAGGGCCCACGCCAGCCGCGTTCCCGTGGCCGCGGCGCTCAGCTCGTTGGGGAAGGGATACGATCGTACCTGCGCGACCGTGAAGCCGCGCTGCGCGGCCGTGGGTGCGACAACGCCGATCACGACGAGCACGCTCAAGAGGCTGCGGCGAACCATGGAACCGTCCGGGAAAGAGGCGACGGGTCGAATGTACGCCCACGAACGCAGCCCGAGGAAGCGCCCGGGATACAGGCATGCGGGTACTGCCGCGCTGCCGCACTGCCGCGCTTACCAATCTCTCATCCTGACCTCAGCGTCTTTTCATGCAGATCCGCCGCGCCCGCGCCATGATTGCGCGGAACGCAGCGGAGCAGTCATGGCGGCACGGACGTGGGGAATCGTGGCGGCGACGAGCGCGGCAATGATGGTCGCCGCCAGCATCGCCGGCAGCCTGCTCGAGAAGCGGGGCCCTGTGCCCTATGCCCTCAAGGCCGGGATCATCGCGACGGTCATCAGCGCGTTTGTGCTGTTCGCCGTTGCCATTCCCCCGTTGGCGCTCCGCGCCTTCCTCTCCGGCCAGGTCGCGATCGGCAATGCGGAGCTGCCGCTCGTCGCGTTCCTGGTGCGCAATGAGACCAACGTGGTGCGCGGCTTCTGGGTGCTCATGGCCGCGGGGCTCGCGATCGCGGTGCCGGTGATCCTCCGCGAACTGGGGTTCAAGATCTGACCCGGGCGGCACGAACCGGTTTCCACTGGGAGGCGCCGCGCATGGCGCGAAACTACGGGCCCGAGCGGGCCGAAGCCATCAGGGTGTTGCAGGAGCAGATTCTGCGTGCCAAGCATCGCCTCGCGCAGCTCGCCACTACCGCCGACGCCGACGAGACGTCGTACCATCTCCGCGACGACGCGGACATCGAGCACGCAGCGCTGCGCCGGGACATGGAGTTGATGGACGAGATCACCAACATGCTGACCGGCGAGGGTGATGCCCGGAGCGACGTCGAGCTCATGCAGGATGCGCTCGACACGCTGCGCCGCGACACGGAGCAGTGACGGTGCCCCGATGACCACCGCCTCCGCCCTGCTCGATGCGCTCGCCTTCGCGTCCCGTAAACACCGCGACCAGCGTCGCAAGGACGCCGAGGGATCGCCGTACATCAACCATCCCATCGCGGTCGCCCACGTGCTCGCGGTCGAGGGCGGGGTCACCGACGTCCAGGTGCTCGCGGCGGCCATCCTGCACGACACGGTCGAGGACACGGAGACGACGTTCGGCGAGCTGGAGGAACGCTTCGGCTCGACGGTCGCGGAGCTGGTGCGGGAGCTGAGCGACGACAAGTCCCTCCCGAAGGAGGAGCGGAAGCGGTTGCAGGTCCTGTACGCCGCGGCGGCTTCCCCGGGGGCAAAGCAGATCAAGCTCGGCGACAAGATCTGCAACGTCCGGGACATCACCGACACCCCTCCCGCCGACTGGTCGCTCGCCCGGCGACTCGAGTATCTCGACTGGGCGGCACAGGTAGTAGACGCCTGCCGTGGCACGAATTCGCGGCTCGAGTCCGTGTTCGACGAGACGGTCGCACGGGCGCGGAACGTGCTGCGCTACGGCGCGACCTGAGCAATCCGGGCCCCTCGCGCCGGACGGGCCGCCTCTGCAGTTTTGGGCGGCGCCACTTCTCCTGAAGGAGCACAGATGAAGTCCTACAACATCGGCATCATTTCCGGCGACGGCATCGGACCGGAAGTCCTGCGGGAAGGCCTCAAGGTCCTCGATACGGTCGCGGCCGCGGAGGGCTTCACCTACAAGCGCGTCGAGTACCCCTACAGCGGGGAGTACTACCTCAAGACGAAGGAGCTGGTCCCACCGGCCGTCATCGACGAGTGGCGAACGCTGGACGCCGTCCTTCTCGGCGCCATCGGACACCCGGACGTCGAGCCCGGGCTCGTGGAGCGATCGGTGATCCTGGGGCTCCGGTTCGGCCTCGATCTCTACATCAACCTGCGACCGATCAAGCTGTACGCCGAGCACCTCTGTCCCATCAAGGGCAAGGGTCCGGCGGACCTCGACTTCGTCGTCGTGCGCGAGAACACCGAGGGGGAGTACTCCCAGATCGGTGGCCATCTCAAGAAGGGGACGCCGGACGAGGTCGCCCTGGTCAACGGCGTATACACATGGAAGGGCTGCGAGCGGGCGTCCCGCTACGCGTTCGAGCTGGCCCGGAAACGCGGCGTCGAGCGCGCCGCGACCCGGGCGCCGCAGGTCACCCTCGTGGACAAGGCCAACGCCATCCGGCCGCACGACATCTGGACCCGGGCGTTCGCCCACGTGGCACGCGACTTTCCCGAGGTGCAGACCGACCACGCCTACGTGGACGCGTGCTGCATGTGGATGATCAAGAACCCGGAGTGGTTCGACGTCATCGTCACCACGAACCTGTTCGGCGACATCATCACGGACCTCGGCGCGATGCTGCAGGGCGGGATGGGAATCGCCGCGTCGGGCAACATCCACCCCGGGAAAACCTCGATGTTCGAGCCGATCCACGGCTCCGCGCCCAAACACGCCGGCAAGAACATCGCGTGCCCCCTCGGCGCGGTCGGCGCCGTCGGCATGATGCTGGACTACCTCGGTGAGACCGCGGGCGCCGCGCGCATCGAGCGGGCCGTGACCGAGCTGCTCACGAGCGGGGCCGTCCCCTCCGCCGACGCACGGAGCGGGATAAGCACAACCGCGATGGGGGACATGGTATTAGAGAGGCTGAAGGGCTAGAACGAACATCGGGACACGTCTGCGGAGAAGGAAAAGAGGGGCAGAGGGGCAGAGAAGAGGTAATGCCAGCTTCTCTCTGCCCCTCCTGCCCCTCTTCTCTGCCGCTTTGCCCCTCTGCCCCTCTTCTCTGCGCCTCCGTATCTCTCCGTATCTTCAGTATTGAGAACACCTCAAGGAGCTTCCCATGGCCCGAACGCCGGACGCCGTTGCCCGATTTCTCGCCACGAAGCGACTCGCCGTCGCCGGCGTGTCGCGGCAGCCGCAGCAGGCGGCGAACGCCATCTTCCGCAAGATCCGGAGCAGCGGCTACGAGGTTTATCCGATCAATCCGCAGGCGGACCAGGTCGAGGGCGTGCGGTGCTACGCCGACGTCGCCTCGCTGCCGCAGCCGGTGGACGGGATCGTGGTCGCCACGCACCCGGACGTGGCGGCCGATGTCGTGCGCCAGTGCGCCGATCGGGGCGTGCCGCGCGTGTGGTTCCACCGGTCGTTCGGACAGGGCAGCGTGTCGGACGCGGCGGTCCGCGAGTGCGCGTCGCGCGGGATCGAGTGCATCGTGGGCGGGTGCCCGCTGATGTTCTGCGAGCCGGTGGACGTCGCGCACACGTGCATGCGCTGGTGGCTCCAGCGGCGGGGTCGCGTCCCCCGCTAGCGAGCCCGAGTCCTCCGTGCGCCGATGGTCGCGGCTCGCGCCCGGGGCATCGGTCGAGCTATCGTTCGACCCCGGCCCGACCTCACCGCCGGCAAGGAGCTGCCACCCATGACCGTCGAATACCTGCACCGGATCTTCCTGCGCGATCTCGCCGCCCTCCGGCGGGAGCTCGAGGCCTACGCGCAGGAGGCCGACATCTGGGCGTGCCCCCAGGGGATCGCGAACTCGGCGGGCACGCTCGCGCTCCACCTCGCCGGGAACGTGCAGCACTTCATCGGCGCACAGCTCGGCGCCACCGGGTACGTGCGTGACCGCGACGCCGAGTTCGGCGACCGCGACGTCCCACGCACCACGCTGATCGCACACGTCGAGCAGGCCACACGCGCGGTGGACGACACCTTGCACAGCCTGCCGGAGGCCCGGCTCGCGGAACCCTACCCGCTCGAGGTGGGCGGCGTGCGCCTCCCGACCGGCCTGTTTCTCATGCACCTCGCGGCGCACCTCGGCTACCACCTGGGCCAGATCGACTATCACCGGCGCATCGTGACGGGTGCGGGCGAAGCGGTTGCGGCGCAATCGGTGGCCGCACTCGCCCGGCCGGCCTGACTGCCGTGCCTCACACACGTCCCGATCGATGACGAAGCGACTCCAGACCTACCAGAACGACGTCATCACGGTGACGTTCGATCCGAACCTGTGCATCCACTCGGCGGTCTGCCTGCGGGGCCTGCCTGCCGTGTTCGACGTCCGTCGCAAGCGGTGGATCGACGTCGATGCCGGCGCGGCGGAGGCGGTCGCAGAAACCGTGCGCGCCTGCCCATCGGGCGCGCTGCAGCATCACATGCAAGGCAAGGATTCCATGCCCCCGACGCCCGACACCACCCCCGCGACCGACGTCCGCATCGCATTCATCCCGAACGGCCCGATCAGGGTCTCGGGATCGGTCACGGTTGTGACCGAAGACGGCACCGAAGTGCGGGATCAGCGCGTCTTCCTGTGTCGGTGCGGGGGGAGCGCCCGCAAGCCATACTGCGACGGAACCCACAAGCGCAACGGGTTCCGCAGCACCGACTGACCCCGGAAAGCACCGCGGCCGGTCGGGCATCTGCCGGACCGGCCGCGTAGCACGATGGCCCCTGAACCCTAGCGGTGCATCCCGCGGTGCGGACCCCGACCCCCGAAGCCTCCTCCGTCGCGCCCGACGCAGTGGCGCTCCGCGAGATCCACCGTGAAGGTCTCGCCGTTCACGGTCACCGTCGCGTACTGCGTGCCGTCGAACGTGGTGGTAACGTCGCGCTGGTGGGTCTCTCCGTCGTGCACGCCACCGGTGATCGTGACGGTCACGGACGACGTGATGGTGCCGCCGAGCGGCCAGCCGGTCGGCGATCGCGGCACCGGGATCATGACGTCGGTCACCGTGTTCGCGCTCGTCATGTCCTTCTGGACTTCCGTGCCGTCGCTCGTCTGCCGGATCCGGCTCATCGTGCCCGTACCCGAGCCATTCCAGGTGACGATGCCGGTGTCCTGCGCGAGCCCGGTCACGGTCAGGTCACGCACCCGGTGAATAGTGCTGGACCAGTCGCCGCGATCGACCATGCCGTCCACCTCGACGTGCATGACGACCTTGTCGGTCGTCTCGGGGTCGTAGGCGGACTGCGAGCCACCGTCGGCGTCGTAGTACTCGCACGTGCGGGTGACCGTGAGTCCCGGTGGCGCAAAGTCGTTGCACTCGAACTGACCCGGCCTTGCCAGGAGACCCATGCCGAACCGTCCGCCCGGCCCCCGCATGAACTCGATGTCCTGCCCAGCCGCGTCGGCCGTGAAGGTGGCAACATCCTGATTCAGCGCGGCGTCCGCCGGGCTTGTCCCGTCACTGCCACAGGCCGCGAGAATCATCAACCCGCCCGCGGCGAGAATTCGCATGGAATGCACGTCTGCCTCCGTTGGATGACTGGGTCCGCGCACTGCCGGCGGCGCGCTCGGTCGATAGACACGCCGACCCCCCGGTTTGTTACCAGGGGCACCCTGCCGAACGATAACCTCGACCCCGGCCTGGCGGGCAGGCCCGGCACAAGTACTTGGCGGACAGCCACTTGAAGCCTGCCCGGAAACCTCTCCCCGGCGCCGGCGTAGATCCCCTACGCACCATGAACGACACGCCTGTGCCGGTACGCCCCCACCCCGATCCGCGGCGCGCCGGGGCCGGCGGCGCGCGCGGGCGGGTGGCGAGAGCCCGGCCGGGCCGACTCTGCTCCCTGATGGCGCTGCTCGCGTTGCCGCTCCTGGGCTGTGACCCGTACGGGTGCACGAGCGAGACGCGGTTCCTGGACCTCCAGGCGACACTCACTCCGGAGGGTCGCGACACGGCCGACGCCCAGGGATGGATCGGGTTCACGCTGGGCCAGTGGCGTGGCGGCGTGTCGACGAGCTCCGTGTCGTGGAGCTACCAGACCCAGCGCCCCAACGAGGACGTCGCCGACATCACGATCCGTGCCGATTCGATCGGCCCGGGTGGCGATCTCATGTACCGGCTCACCACGTGGGGTGATCCGCCGTGGGTGCCCTCGGGGCTCGCCCCGCAATCGTACGTCGGTCCGCTCGACTTCACCGACTTCTTCGACCGGCTGCACGCCGCTGACGGCCACGTCGAGGTGATCTACCGGGGCGACTCCGTGCCGGCGCTGCTCGGCCGGCTGCGCGTGACGGACTTCCAGGACTGGTCGGGCAAGGACGCCAGCTGCTCCTGACGCGGTCGCACCTTGGTTGCGGGCCGCGATGTACGACGGGGCCGTCCAGTGCGGACGGCCCCGTCGTCGTTGCCAACTGATCGCGCCTGGTCAGGACGTCTGCACGTCCCCCAGGCACTCCCGTTCCTCGTCCTCGAGCTCCCGGATCAGGCAGTTGACGGTCTGCTGCACGAGCTGCTCGACGTCCACGTGCTGCCGCCGCGCTTCGGCGGTATAGGATTCGAACATCTCGTCGCTCAGCTCGGCCCAGACGTGCACCTTGTGCATCGGAACTCCTCGCGTCGCGGTCCTAGCGGATCGGCACCGCCTTGTGTCCGTAGCAGAGAATGCCGCTGTGCCCTTCGCGCTGAATGCACCGGAATTCGAGCGCGACCTCCATGCCGGGCTTCACCTCGTCCGGATCGCTGTCAGCCACCTGCACCATCAGCCGCGCGCCCTCCGGCGTCTCGACGATCACCATCGGATAGGGCGCCTCCATGAGGAACTCGGTCGGCGAGACGTGGATCACCGTAGATGTCACGACTCGACCGCGGCGCGACAGGGCGATGGTCTCGAGCCCCTCGGTCCGGCACTCGGGACACACCTTGCGAATGGGATACACGACCTTGCCGCACTTCGGGCACCGGCCGCCTTCCAGCCGGTAGCGGGCCGGGATCTCGCGCCAGTAACGTGGACTTGGCATGGTCAGACCCTCTCGAAGATGTGCACGACGGAGCTGGCCCCGGAGCCGCCCATGTTCTGGGCGAGACCGACGGCGGCGTCCTTGACCTGACGCTCGCCTGCTTCCCCACGGAGCTGCTCGACGATCTCGATCGCCTGCGCCACGCCGGTGGCCCCGACGGGATGTCCCTTGGACTTGAGCCCGCCGCTCGTGTTGATCGGAAGGCGGCCGCCGAGGCTCGTCTCGCCGGCGCGTGTGGCCTCGCCGGCCCGGCCGCGCTCGGTGAAGCAGAGCGCTTCGAGCGCGCACAGCTCGGCGATCGCGAAGCAGTCGTGGACTTCCGCCACGTTGATGTCCTTGGGGCCGAGCTTGGCCATCTCGTACGCGCGGTTCGCGGCAAGGTTCACCGCGTCCAGGTACGCCGGATCCTTCCGGTCGGCGAGCGCCATGGACGACGACGCCATCCCGGTCCCGCGGATCCTGATCGGCCGCTGGGTGAACTCCTTGGCGCGCGACAGCGGGCACAGCAGCACCGCCGCCGCGCCGTCGCTCACCGGCGAACAGTGCAGCAGGCGCAGCGGGTCGGCGACCATCGAGGACGCCATGACCTGCTCCGCCGTGACCTTCTGCCGGAACTGCGCCTTGGGGTTGAGCGCGCCGTGTGCATGGTTCTTCACCGACACGGCGGCGAGGTCCTCGAGCGTGGTGCCGTGGGCCGCCATGTGCGCCCGGGCGATCAGGGCGTAGAGACCCGGGAAGGTGACGCCGTGATAGACCTCCGATTCCTGATCCGCCGCGGTGGCCAGCACTCTGGTGACGTCGGCACCGTCGTTCATCTTCTCGACGCCCGACGCGAGAACCAGGTCGCTGGCCCCGCTCGCCACTTCAAAGAAGGCCGCCCGCAGGGCCGCGCCGCCCGACGCGCAGGCCGACTCGACCCGCGTGCTCGGCACGCCCCGCATCCCGAGGTGATCGGCCATGAGGGGGCCGACGTGCTCCTGCCCCACGAACTGCCCGCCCGACATGTTCCCGACGTAGATGGCGTCGAGGTGATCGGCCTTCGCATCCCGGAGTGCGGCCAGCGCGGCGTCCACGAACAGGTCGCGGAGGCTCAGCTCCCACAGCTCACCGAAGGGCGTCATCCCCACGCCGACGATGGCAACTTCACGCATGGGCTTCTCCTGACCTGACTAGTCGTTGACGATGATCTTCTCGCGGTACTTCGCGTATTGACCATAGGTGAGATAGTGGCGCCGGCCGTCGAGCATCGAGCGCACGGTGGGCGCCCGGCCGCGCCGCTCGGGCAGCAGGGACGTCGCGCGCAGCACGAACGAGTCGCTGCCGGCGCCCGAGCCGAACGACGTGATGAGGATCAGGTCGTCCGCCTCGGCAACGTCGAGAATCGCGGCCAGCCCGGTGGGGGACGAGCCGGAGTACGTGTTCCCCATCGTGTTCACGATCCACCCGGTCGCGAGCTGCTCCTTCGTGAAGCCCAGCTCCTTGCCCGCCGCGAGCGGGAACTTGCCGTTGGGCATGTGGAGCACCACATGCCGGAAGTCCGCCGGCTTGAGGCCCGTCCGCTCGAGGATCGTGCGCGTGGCACTCGTCACGTGCTTGAAGTAGGCCGGCTCGCCGGTGAACCGGCCGCCGTGCCGCGGATAGAATTCACCCTCGCGGCGCCAGAAGTCCGGTGTGTCGCTCGTGTAGCTGTAGGTCTCGACGACGTCGGCCAGCAGATGGTCCTTGCCGAACAGATACGCCGCGCCGCCCGCCGACGCCGAGAACTCGAGTGCGTCGTTCGGGGCGCCCTGCGACGTGTCGGCGCCGATGCCCATCGCGAACTTGGCCCGGCCCGACTCGACGACGTTGAGCGCCACGAACATGGCCTCGGTGCCGGCCTTGCACGCGAACTCGAAGTCGGCCACGTGCACGTCCGGCCCGATGCCCAATGCCTCGAGCACCACCGTGCCACTCGGCTTCACGGCGTAGGGATGGGATTCCGAACCGATGTAGAGCGCGCCCACGAGCTGGGGATCGATTCCTGCCCGCTCGAGCGCGTAGCGGCCTGCCTCCACGGAAATGGTGATCGTGTCTTCGTCGATCCCGGGAACCGATTTCTCCTCGAGCAGCAGACCGCGACGAATGGCGGCGGGGTCCTTGCCCCACTGCCGCGCGATCTCCTCGGAGGTGATGCGGTTCCGCGGAATGAACGCCCCGTACCCGACGATTCCGGCCATGAAGCACCTCGACGGCTCGTTGCGAAAGGAAGGTGATCCGGCGGCGCGCCGGCACCGAACTGAAGGAAGAGGGGCGGGCCTGAAGAGGGGATGAACTTTGGCTGAAGAGCGGTTGGCGGTTGATAGCGGTCTAGCGGTTGGCGGTTGGCAG
>Ga0055461_10000191_pt1 | contig 11243 bp, 10 predicted proteins | sample Joice_ThreeSqB_D_FD_57688 | JGI IMG/M metagenome (GOLD analysis project Ga0055461, IMG submission 57688) | Wetland microbial communities from San Francisco Bay, California, USA, that impact long-term carbon sequestration - Joice_ThreeSqB_D1 | ecosystem: Environmental > Aquatic > Marine >...
ACGTCCGGCGCCATGACGACCCGTGCGACGCCCGGCATGTCCAGCACCCGCGAAGCGTCCACGCGCAGTACGCGAGCGCGGGGGTAGCGGCTCAGGACCGCGGCCCCGTGAAGCATGTCGTCGACGCTCATGTCGGCCACGTACGCCTCCTCACCGAGCGTACGCCGCTCTCCCCGATAGCGGAGACCGCTTCCTCCGACCCCGTCCGCATCGACAGCCGCTTGGGGTCCGGTGCCGCGGGATGGTCGGAACAGGCTCGCGCGCCGCGGCCTCCGATCACTTTCGAGCTGGCCGTCCGGCCACGCCTCGGCGGCCGTGAGCACCGCGTCCACTATCCGCTGGTAGCCGGTGCAGCGGCACAGGTGGCCGGTCAGGGCCTTCCGGACCTGCTGCTCGTCCACGTCCCGGGTACGGTCGAGCAGGGAGGCGACGCGGGCGGCTATGCCGGGCGTGCAGTAGCCGCACTGCAGCCCACCCTCGATGACGAAAGCGTCCGCCAGGAGACGGCGACGCGATTCGGAAATCCCCTCCAGGGTGGTGACAGCCGTGCCCTCCACGGATTCCGGCTTCCGGAGGCAGCTCAGCACCGCCCGGCCCTCCACCAGCACCGTGCAGCAGCCGCACGCTCCCTGCGGGGCGCACCCGTCCTTCGGCGACGTGACGCCACACCGGTCACGCAGCACGTCGAGCAGGTGCATGTCCTCCTCGTACGTGACCTTCACGTGTCGGCCGTTCAGCTGGAACGACAGCTCTGGCATCAGATCCCCGGCCTCAAGTGATTGAAGGACAGACGTCGCGGAGACGCCAATAGAGCAGGCGCGCCAGCACCTCGAGACGATACTCGGCGGTCGATCGGATGTCGTCGATCGGCGTCACATCCGATTCCAGGGCCCCCATCAGGTCGGCCGGGCCCGAAACAGGGAGGCCTTCCGCGAGGAGTGACTCCAGCGACCGGCAACGACGCACGGTCGGGGCGACGCTGTTGGCGACCACCCGCCATTCGCCGTCCCGACGCGTCACGGCGACCCCGACCTTCGTGATGGCCTGGGCGGACCGGGATCCCACCTTCTCGAACCACTGAAGGTCGTACGTCCGGCGGGGGACATGGATCCGTGTCAGGAGCTGGTCGGGAGCCAGTCTCATTTCCTTGTAGCCCAGATAGAAATCGGCCAGAGGCAGCTCGACCGTTTCACTGCGCGACCTGAGCTCCAGCACGGCGTCGTAAGCCATGAGCACCGGCACCCCGTCCGCAGCCGGCGAGGCGTTCACGATGTTCCCGCCCCACGTGCCCCGGGTCTGGATCTGCACCGCCCCGACCTGCCGCGCCGCCTCGACCAGCAGCGGCAGCTCCTCCCCGGCCCGGCGGTCGCGAATGACGTCCCAGTAGGTGGTTCCCGCTCCGAGGATCAGCGCGCCGTCCGTCCATTCGTGGCCGCGCAGCTCCGCGACCCCGGACAGGTCGAGCCACTCGTCCCGCCGTGCGGCGACGCGCTCCGGCCACAGGACGCACAGGTCCGTGCCTCCCGCGACCGCGGTCGCACCGGGGTGCCGGTCCCGCAGCTCGAGCGCTTCATCCAGGTCACGTGGCAGGAAGACGGTCACCCGGGCCCTCCCGGCTCGCCGGACGCCGTGGACGCGAGCCATGCCGCGAGCCCGTCGATGATGCCGTCGTAGCCGGTACATCGGCACAGGTTGCCGGCCATCAGCTCCCTCAGGGAGTGCGTGTCCACGAGTTCGCGGTTGCGTCGCACCCACCAGGCGGTCATCACGACTCCCGGCGTGCAGGCTCCGCACTGAGTGGCCCCGCTCTCCAGCAGCGCCGCGAGCTCCTCCTCGGGAACCGCTTCGACGGTCTCCACGGATCGACCCCTCGCCTGCCAGGCCGGAACGAGGCACGAATTCACCGGGACCCCGTCCAGCAACACCGTGCAGGCCCCGCACTCGCCTTCGCCGCACCCCTCCTTGGTGCCCGTCCGGCGCAGCCCGTAACGCAGGAGATCGAGCAGGCGGTCGTGCTCGCCGACCCGCGCGGCCACCTGCTCCCCATTCAGCGTGAGCCGGATCTCCACTCCGTCGCCACTCACGTGAGGCTCCCGGCCGGCGGGCGCTGGCGGAGGATGAGGTCCATCACGGTCTCCGGGGTGAGCGGAACCGATGCCGGGTCTGTCCCCGTGGCGCCGGCCACGGCGTTGGCGACAGCGGGGGCCACTCCGTCGAAGGGCAGCTCTCCGATCCCCTTCGCTCCTCGAGCGCCGTGCGGGTACGGAGACTCCAGGAACTCGACGCGGATCGGTGGCACGTCGCCGGCCGTCGGAATGACGTAGTTCGTGAGCTGTGCGTTCTCCATCGCCCCGTCGCGCCACTTGCATTCCTCGAGCAGCGCCCAGCCGAGGGCCTGGACGACGCCCCCCTGGATCTGGCCCCGGGCGAGGGTCTCGTGCAGAACGCGACCGACCTCCTGCACCGCCACGAAGTCGCGTACGGACACCGCGAAGGTGCGGAGGTCCACCTCGACGTCGGCCACGTACGCGCCCCAGGCATAGGCTCCGTAAGCATCGCCTCGATACGTCTCGTCGTCCCAATGGATGTGCTCCGGCTGCTCGTACTTCGCCTTCCCGATCAGCGGTTCGCCGGGATGGGAGCGGTGCCACTCGCGTATCGCCTCCCGTATTGCCCGGCCGTCGGCATCCGCCGGAAGACCGGTCCGCGTGCGCAGGTCGTCGCTCGCCTTCTCGAGCAGTCCCCCGACCACCATCACGGTTCGGGATGCCACCGTCGGGCCGCTGTTCGGCACGAGCGACGTGTCCGCCGGAGCGATCGTGACCGCCTCGGCCGGCACGCCGAGCCGATCGCAGACGAGGCTCGTGAACACGGTGAGGGTTCCCTGTCCCATCTCCACGTTGGCCGTGCGCACCTCGATGCGTCCGTCCGGCAGGCCGGCGACGTGAACTTCGGAGTCGAGGAACAGCTCGCCCGACCCGGTGAACCCGGCTCCGTGAAAGAAGGTCGCCAGGCCGATGCCACGTCGACGGGTCGGCTCGGCAGCGTTGAACCCGGCGTGCGCCGTGCGTCGCTCGTAGTAGTCGGCGAGGTCCAGGGCACGATCCAGCACCTGCACCCGGTCGGCGCCGTCCGCGATCACCTGCCCGGTCGCCGTGGAGTCCCCGTCCCGGATCAGATTGATCTTCCGGATCTCCACCGGATCGATCCCCAGCTCGGCCGCGATGCGGTCCATGTGTCTCTCGCACGCGAACAGGCTCTGGGGCGCCCCGAAGCCCCGGAAGGCGCCGAACGGCGGCGAGTTTGTGAACATCGCCCGGCCATCGATTCGCACGTGGTCGCAGGCGTACGGTCCTGCCGCGTGGATGATCGAGCGGCTGAGCACCACCGGTGACAGCGTGACGTACGCTCCTCCATCGAGGACGACCTCGATGTCCTGTCCCAGCAGTTTGCCGTCGCCATCCACGCCCGTACGGTGCCTCACCCGGGACGGATGCCGTTTGGTGGTCACGGCCAGGTCTTCGGACCGGTCGTAGATCAACTTGACCGGGCGGCCCGCCTTGAGGGCGAGGAGGGCCGCGTGAAGGGCGATCCCCGATGGGAACTCCTCCTTGCCGCCGAAGCCGCCTCCGGTCGCGGCCTGGATGATCCGTATCCGGTCCGGAGTTCTGCCGAGCGCGTGCTCGAAGGCCTCCACGATGTAGTAGGGGCACTGCATGGAGCCCGCGATCGTGATCACGCCGTCCTCTTCCCAGGCCAGCATCCCCTGCGTCTCCAGGTACACGTGCTCCTGGGCGCCCGTCTCGTACACGCCCTCGATCACGTGCGGCGCCTGGGCCAGCGCCCGCTCGACCTCCCCTTTTTCGATCCGGAGCCGCTTGAGGACGTTGTCGTCTCCGTACTGGATCCGTTCCCGATCGGGAGTGAGCCGGAAGTCGAGCACGGGGGGCTCGGCGTCCACATCGACGTGCACGGCCTCGACGGCTCGTCGCAGTTCCTCTCTGCGGGGATGCGCCAGCAGGAGGACGGGTTCGTGGAGGTGTCTCACCCGTCCGTGCGCGAGCACCGGCTGGTCCTCTTCGATCAGGAAGATCGCGTTGGTGCCCGGGATGTCGCGGTGGTCCACCACCGTGAACTCCGACCAGTCCACGGAGTCGTCGAATCGGATGCCTCGGATGCGGCCGCGAGCGGCGGGGCTTCGGACCGTAGCTCCCCACAGGAAGCCATCGACCGGAAGATCGTCGACGTAGAGCTCCCGTCCGGTCAGTTTGGAGAGGCCTTCGACGCGCTTCACGCCAGCTCTCCTGCCCGAGTTGCCTGCCCGCGGCGGCGCCGCGGTCGAACATACAAGTGTGTGTCATGCCCGTCCGACAGGCAATAAGGCACGGCCCGGATCAATCCGGACGCTGGTTCGGCTCGATTCGCGGCCCTAGCTTGGATGAACCGGTTGCGGTTCGCACGATCCACGGAGAAGACGGATGAGCAGTCCGACACGGGAGGAATTCCTCCGGGAGGCCGTTCGAGTCGCTTCGGAGAACGTCGCCGAGGGTGGCGGACCGTTCGGGGCCATCGTGGTCCGGGACGGCGAGGTGGTGGCGCGGGCCGGGAACGCGGTGACGCGGGCCAACGATCCGACGGCGCACGCCGAAGTCGAGGCGATCCGCCAGGCTTGCCGGGCGCTCGAGACGTTCCAGCTCGATGGCTGCGAGATCTACACGAGCAGCGAGCCCTGCCCGATGTGCCTGGGCGCCATCTACTGGGCGAGACCCAGGGCCGTGTACTACGCCAACGGGCGCGAGATCGCGCTGGCCGCCGGGTTCGATGACGATCATATCTACGAGGAGTTCCTTCTCGCCCCGGAAGAGCGACGCTATCCGGCGATTCGCCTGGACATCGAAGATGCGGAGGAGCCGTTCCGACGGTGGGCGGAGAAGGACGATCGGGTCGAGTACTGAGCTCCGCATCCTCGAGCGAGGAAGGTCCCATGACAGGTCGTGACTCCGGGCCGGAGAGACTCCTGGAGATCTGTGCGGCCGTGCTGATGTCCATTGCCACGGTGGCCACGGCGTGGTGCGCGTATCAGTCGGCCGAATGGGGCGGGGAGCAGGCGTTCCTGCTCGGAGAGTCGCAGCGCGCGGGTCGCGAAGCGGACCTCCATTCGGCCCTCGCGGCGCAGAAGAGAAACCTCGACGTGGCGGTGTTCATGGAGTGGATCGGGGGTCGGGCGACCGGCAACGAGTCACTGACGGAGTTCTATGCCGAGCGCTTCCCACCCAACCTGGGCGTCGCGGTGGACGCGTGGCTCGCCACCGATCCGTTCACCAACCCCGACGCTCCCCCGCACCCGTTCGCGATGCCGGAGTACCGGGTCGCTCAGGACACGATGGTCGAGCAGGCGACCGCGTTGTCGGAGGCCAAGTGGGCCGAAGCGCGCCAGGCCGACGAGAACGGGGATGCTTTCGTGGCCCTGACCGTCATCTTCGCTTCCGTGCTGTTCTTCGGCGGAATAGAGCAGAAGTTCACCGATCGGCGGGTGCGGGTCGGAATCCTGGCGATCGGATCGCTGATGTTCGTGGGCGGCCTGATCGCGATGCTGAACAACCCTCTCCACTTCGGGTGAGCGCAACACTCACGGACATGATCCCCGTCCCTCCGCCGGCTTTGCAATCGCGGCGCGGTCGATGCATCTTGCCGCGCACGGGAAGGACCGCCGCGCCCGCCCCCGCCGCGTTCCGAATGCGGCCATCAGTGGACCCTCTGCAACTCGACAGGCACTGAGACCGATGAACGACAAGATTCTCGAACTGCTGGGCGACGATGCCACCCACCTCCTCGAACACAAGTGCGAGGGAATCACCACGGACCGGATCCATGCGCCGGGGCCCGACTTCGTGGACCGCGTCTACTCGATCACGGACCGCAACAACCGCACGCTCGGAAATCTGGAGTGGATCTTCCAGCATGGTCGGCTCGCGGGCACCGGCCACGTCTCGATCCTCCCGGTGGACCAGGGGATCGAGCACTCGGGCGGGGCGAGCTTTGCCAAGAACCCCGACTACTTCGATCCGGCGAAGATCGTCGAGCTGGCGATCGAGGGCGGCTGCAACGCGGTGGCCTCGACCTTCGGAGTCCTGGGCTCCGTGGCTCGCAGGTACGCTCACAAGATCCCGTTCCTGGTGAAGATCAACCACAACGAGCTGCTCACGTATCCGAACGGCTTCGACCAGGTGTTCTTCGGGACGGTTCAGCAGGCGTACGACATGGGAGCCGCCGCGGTCGGCGCGACCATCTACTTCGGTTCGGCCGAGAGCAGCCGGCAGATCATCGAGGTTTCCGAGGCGTTCGCCCACGCGCACGAGCTGGGCCTCGCGACCGTCCTGTGGTGCTACCTCCGGAACAGTGCCTTCAAGAAGGACAGGGACTATCACGTCAGCGCCGATCTGACGGGGCAGGCGAACCACCTCGGGGTAACGATTCAGGCGGACATCATCAAGCAGAAGCTGCCCGAGAACAACGGCGGCTACGTGGCGATGAACGAGGGCGGCGTGAGCTTCGGGAAGTTCGACAAGCGGATGTACAGCGAGCTCACGACGGACCATCCGATCGACCTCTGCCGGTACCAGGTGGCCAACTGCTACATGGGCCGGGTGGGCCTGATCAACAGCGGCGGCGCCTCGGGCGACAACGACTTCGCGGACGCGGTCCGGACGGCGGTGATCAACAAGCGGGCCGGCGGCACGGGCCTGATCTCCGGCCGAAAAGCGTTCCAGCGCCCGATGGCGGACGGCATCGAGCTGCTGAACCTCATCCAGGACGTGTACCTGGATCCGGACATCGACCTGGCGTGAGGCTGAACGGGGAGCCGGCGCGCGTCGGCTCCCCGACTCGAGTCGTGGTCAGACACCCCTCCGCGCCCGCATTCGGCCTCCTCGCGACCTTGCTCGTCGCGACGCTCTGCACTCCATCGGCGGCGTTCGCCCAGAAGACGGACGTCGTGACCCTGAAGCGCGGAGACGTGCTGACCGGAGAAGTCAAGCAGCTGAGCCGCGGCAAGCTCACGTACAAGACGGACGATCTGGGTACGGTCTACATCGAGTGGGAGAAGATCGCCCACGTGGAGAGCGAGCACTTCTTCGAGGTCGAGGTGGAGTCGGGCGCCAAGTACTTCGGCCGACTGGGCCGAACGGACGTTTCGGAGGAGCTCGCCGTGATCCTCGCGGACACGGTGGTCCTCCGGCTCCACGAGGTTGTGTTCATCGTGCCGATCCGGGACTCGTTCTGGACCCGCGTGGACGGCTACGTCAACCTCGGGATCGACTTCACGAAGGCGAACAACCTGCGCACCCTGAACCTGGACGGCCAGACGAGTTACCGGGGGCCCCGCTGGTCGGTCAGGGTCAACGGGAGCTCGTACCTTCAGGCGCAGGACAGCGTCGAGACCACGAGCCGCAACCAGCTGGGAGTGCAGATCACCCGCCTTCTCTCGGGGAAGTGGAACCTGCTCGGGGTGACGTCGCTGGAGGAGAACAGTCAACTGGGGCTGGATCTGCGAACCACCGTGGGTGCGGGCGCGACCTACGATCTGTTCACGACCAACCTGCACGCTCTCTACTTCGGGGCGTCCGTCAGCTACGCGAGAGAGCGGTACGCCAGCGTCGGCCCGGGCCTTTCGGAAGGTCAGAACACCGGTCAGTTCAGCCTGGACGCGGACTACAACCTGTTCAGGTTCGTGTTTCCGAAGGTGGACGTGTACAGTGACCTCGCGATCGTTCCGGTCTTCACGGACTGGGGCCGGATCCGGATCGATTTCAACAGCTCGATCTCGTACGAGATCTTCAAGGACTTCACCCTGAACCTGCAGTTCTACGACAACTTCGACAGCCGCAGCCCTTCGACCGGCCTGAGCCAGAACGACTACGGGCTGACGTTCGGCTTCGGCTACAAGTTCTGATGAGGAGTGCAGCATGAGCGGATCGAGCGGAAAGCCGCGCCTGTCGCCTGCACCGATACTGGCCGCACTCCTGTGCGTCTTCCTGTGCGGAGCCTGTGATCGGAGCGAAGAGCGGCCGGCGGGAGCCGCGGAACTTCCGTCCGAGCTCACCGCCAGCCAATTGAGGAACCGATCCTACCCCTCGGAGATACTGTCAGGGGAACAGGTCCCGCTGGTCGACGGCGCCTACGAGGATCGCGATCGTCGCCTGACCATACGCATGCTGCCGGAGTACGCTGTCGGCGACCTGAACGGAGACGGGGCCCCGGACGCGGTGGTGCTGCTCGCCACCGAATCCGGCGGCAGCGGGGTGTTCGAGGACCTGGCGGTGGTGCTGAACGACGCCAGGACCGCGAATCAGTCCGTGGTCGCGACCTTTCTTGGCGACAGGGAGCCGGTCGACCGCATCCGTATCGATTCCGGTGAGGTATCGATCGAGCTTCTCGCGCACGGGCCGGGTGACCCGATGTGCTGTCCCTCGCAGAAGGTGACGCGGCGCTTCCGGCTGGAAGCGGGGCAGATAGTCCGTATTGACTCTCTCGGCGAGGGCGAAGCCGGCTCACAGTGAAGCAGAAACGTGGAAGACCATGTCGATCAACCTCAAGGGCCGCAGCTTCCTCAAGCTGCTCGACTTCTCCCCCGCGGAGATTCGCTACCTGCTCGACCTGTCCGTCGAGCTCAAGACGGCCAGGCGGGAGGGTCGCGAGGTCCCGCGCCTGGCCGGGCTCAACGTCGCGCTGATCTTCGAAAAGACCTCCACGCGCACCCGGTGCGCGTTCGAGGTGGCGGCGTATGATCAAGGGGCGCACGTGACGTACCTCGGGCCGACCGGGTCGCAGATCGGTCACAAGGAGTCGGTCGCGGACACGGCGCGAGTGCTGGGCCGGATGTACGATGGGATCGAGTATCGTGGATTCGGCCAGGATAGAGTGGAGACCCTGGCGCGTTACGCCGGCGTGCCGGTGTGGAACGGGCTGACGGACGAGTTTCATCCGACCCAGGTGATCGCCGATGTGATGACGATGGTCGAGCACGCCGCCCGCCCGGCCGAGAGCATCTCGTTCTGCTACCTGGGTGATGCCCGCAACAACGTGGGCAACTCGCTCATGGTCGGCGGCGCGAAGCTGGGCATGGACGTGCGGCTGTGCGCTCCGCGGTCCAACTGGCCGGAGGCCGACCTGGTCGAGCGCTGCCAGACACAGGCAGCCGAGAGCGGTGGATCGTTGCGGCTCACGGAAGACATCGACGAAGGGGTAGCCGGCGTCGACTTCCTGTATACGGATGTCTGGGTGTCCATGGGCGAGCCTCCGGAAAGGTGGGCGGAGCGCATCGCCCTTCTGAGACCATATCAGGTCAACGCTGACGTGGTGCGGAGGACTGGCAATCCCGACGTTCGCTTCCTGCACTGCCTGCCGGCGTTCCACAACCTCGACACCAGGGTCGGCAAGCAGATCTTCGAGCAATTCGGGCTCGAGGGAATGGAAGTGACCGATGAGGTGTTCGAGTCCCCGGCCTCGATCGTCTTCGACCAGGCGGAGAACCGCATGCACTCGATCAAGGCGGTGATGGTGGCGACGCTGGTGGGTTGAGCGGAGAACGGGTCTCATGAGAACGCTCCGCAGCTTGCTGGCGCTCGCCGCCGTCGTGGCGCTGGGCACGCTCGCCGCGCGGTTCTTCTACGGCGAGCGACCGCACCTGACGCACACGATGGGCGGCGCGACCATGGGCACCACGTGGAGCCTCAAGGTCTCGCTGCCGCAGGGAGCGCCTGACGAGTGGGTCGCGGCCATCGGAGATACGGCGCAGTCGAAGCTGGACCGGATCGAGCACCTGATGTCCACGTGGGACTCCACCTCCGAGCTGTCGCGGTTCAATCGGTCTGCGAGCACGTCACCGACGCCGCTGTCACCGGAGACGATCGAGGTGCTCGCGATCGCTTCGGAGGTCGGGGAACGTTCCGGCGGAGCCTTCGATGTGACGGTGGCGCCGCTGGTCGACGCGTGGGGCTTCGGGCCCCGCGGTCGTGAGCAGGCCGCGCCGCCCTCCAGCGACATGCTCAGCGACCTGCGCTCCCTGGTCGGACTCGACCGCCTGAGAGTCGACGCCCGGGCCGGCACCGCGGCCAAGGCCGACCCGCGGGTGGTCGTTGACCTGTCCGCGATCGCCAAGGGCTACGCCATGGACCGGGCGGCGGAGGGCGTCCAGCGGATGGGAGCGACGGATTTCGCTCTCGAGGTCGGAGGAGAGGTGCGGGCGCGGGGAACGAAGCCCGACGGGTCACCGTGGCGGGTCGCCGTGGAAGCCCCGACGCCCGGTTCCCGGACCGTCTTCCACCTCATCGATCTCGGAAACGAGGCTGCCGCCACCTCCGGCGACTACCGCAACTTCTACGAGATGGATGGCGTCCGATACGGGCACATCATCGATCCCCGGTCGGGACTTCCGGTTCGCTGGAAGGGCTACTCGGTCACGGTCCTGCACCGCGAGGCCGCGCGGGCCGACGCATGGGCCACGGCGCTGAGCGTGCTGGGTCCGGAGGAAGGGCTGCGCCTGGCGGATTCCCTGGGCCTGGCGGCTCTGTTCGTACTTCCGGCAGCGAACGGTGGGTTCGTGGCCAGGCCGACCGCGCCGATGGCCGGACGCCTCGAACCCTAGACCGCGTCTGCGACCCGGCGCCGGGTGAACGCCAGGCCCCCGGACCTGACCCCGATCGCCATCGCGAGAGGCAGAGTGGCCGGAGGCAGCTCCTGCGGCCACAGCGCCCAGCCCGCGACGAAGGCCAGGGCACAGATCGCCGTTCCCCGGAGCAACCGCACGATCCACGGCTTCGCGTCCGCCCGGGCGACCGTCCAGGCGAGGACGAGGTTCGTGGGGAGGGCCCACAGGAGGTTGAAGTTCCGCTTCGTCACCGGATGCAGGGAGACGAACCAGAGGAAGACGATCAACAGGCCGGCCAGCCCGAGAAGCGAGAAGAAGGGAACGTCCAGCCACACTCGGCCGCGCCGCCCCGAGCGGACGTCCAGCAGCGTGATCCAGGCCACGAGAGCCAGGACCGCGGAAAAGACGAGGAGGGGCCACGGGAGTGGCGCGGGTCGCCCCGCGGCCGGCGCCGCGGCCCATCCAATCGTGTCCGCGCGCGAGACGAGGCCGCGAACCTCCCCTCCGTCCGAGACCCGGGCCTTCGCCGCCCATGCGGCGAGGCGGTCGGGCAGGAAGAGCTCGGTTCGCCACGTCGCGTCCGCGTCCGCCGGGA
>Ga0055461_10000195_pt1 | contig 11121 bp, 11 predicted proteins | sample Joice_ThreeSqB_D_FD_57688 | JGI IMG/M metagenome (GOLD analysis project Ga0055461, IMG submission 57688) | Wetland microbial communities from San Francisco Bay, California, USA, that impact long-term carbon sequestration - Joice_ThreeSqB_D1 | ecosystem: Environmental > Aquatic > Marine >...
AGAGCGGCGCGCGACTGTCGCTGCAGGCGCGCGAGCCCCGTGGTGCGTGCGCGAACATCAGCATTCCACTGATTGACAAGCGCGGCGAGCCGGACGCCGTCGCCATGGCATCCGACTGAGCGATCAGATGCCAAGCACGCCAACGACAATGTCCGTTACGCAACCAGGATCGATTCCTGGCACCGGCTTCGCACAGTGGCTGAAGACACATCACGGCACGGTCGCGATGGCTGCCCTGCTCGCTCTGGCTGGTCCACTCACATTCTTCACCGGTGCAGTGAGCGTGATGCGCGAACCTACGGCGGTCAATGTCGTCCGCCTCGCCTTCTGGTGGCTGGCGTACGGGGTCGTGCTCGGATGCCTGTTGCTCATCATCGGCTATGTCCTGTTGCCCCGCGTGGAAGCGTTCGGTCGCACCGCCCGAGGCCTGCTGTGGCTGCTGGCCGCGTGCCTGGCCTCGCTCGCCACGAACCTGGTGACAGCCGGACGCGCTGCAGTGATCCTGGAACAGGGGCTTGCGTACAGCAGCATGACGATGCAGCTTCATGGCTTCGTCGTCTCATTCACGATGGCGCTGCTGTACTTCGCACACCTGCGTCGCAGCCGGGAAAACGAAGTTACGGCCGTCCGCCTCGCGGCGGCGCAGGCGGCGCAGCGCAACGCCCGACGGCGCATTGCGCAGACGCGCGTGCAGGAGCTGCAGGCGCGTATCGATCCCCAGGTACTGTTCCAGATGCTGGACACTGTTCGCCGACTGTACGAGAGCGATCCCGGTCGCGCCGAGCAGTACCTCGACGAACTGGTCGTCTTCCTGCGGACGGCGCTGCGACGTGTCCGCAGCACCTGGTCGAGTCTGTCACGCGAAGTCGAGCTCGCTTGCGCGTTTGTCGGTCTGCACACACTGGCTGCCTCGCGCGCAGCCGGCTTCGCCATCGACATTGCGGCCGATGCCGGATCCGCGCGCTTTCCTCCCGGCGTTCTGCTGCCCCTGCTCGACTCCGCGATCGCCCGAGGTGACAACCGTTTACATCTCGGAGCACGATGCGAAAGCGGTGCGACCTGTGTGGTGCTGACGCTCGACGCGCCGCTACCCGAAAGTGCGCTCGCCCGCCTGCGCGCAGTGCTGCGCGAACTGCACGGAACCTCGGCCGCACTGGAGATCGAGGACGCCGACGAACTTTCTCGCACCGTCGTCAGGGTTCCCCATGAGCTTGCCTGATTCGCCATCCACACTGACGCCCACCGCGATCCTCGCCGAGGACGAAATCCTGCTCGCCGACGAGCTCGCAGACCAGTTGCAGACTCTGTGGCCACAGCTGGACATCGTCGCACGTATGCGCGACGGAGTTGCCGCACTGAACGCGATCGACGAATTCCGACCGGACGTGGCATTTCTCGATATCCGTATGCCGCTGCTGAACGGCATTGACGTAGCACGTCAGATCGCAGGCCGCTGCCACATCGTGTTCATCACCTCTTACGATGAGCACGCGATCGATGCGTTCGAGGCCGGCGCGATGGACTATGTGCTGAAGCCGCCGACGTCCGCTCGGCTGGCAACGACAGTCCAGCGGCTGAAGACCCGGATGCGTCAGCAGCCACCCGATCTGCGCCGCGCGCTGGAGGACCTGGTCGACCGAACGCCGAAGACGCCGCGTTATCTGCAGTGGATCAACGCATCTCGCGGCGCCGCCGTTCGCCTGATTACGGTCGACGAGATCCTGTACTTCAGGTCGGACCAGAAATACACGATGGTCGTGACCGCTGATTCCGAGGCTCTGATCAAGAAGACCATCAGGACCCTGATCGGCGAACTCGACCCGACGATGTTCTGGCAGGTGCACCGCTCGACAGTGGTCAACGTGCACGCGATCGACAGCTTGCTGCGCGACGATCGCGGCAACGTGACGCTGCGGCTGAAACAGCGCCCGGAGACACTGCCCGTCAGCGAGGCCTATCACCACCTGTTTCATCAGATGTAGGGAGGCAGACGATGAATGAGGACCACCGCAAGTCGCGGCGCGACGTACTCGCCCTGCTGGCAGCACTGGGCGCCACGCCGGAGGCGCTCGCCCAGGATGCCGTGACCTCGGATCCCCGCTCGTTCCGCATTGTCCTCGAGAACGAGCGCGTTCGCGTTCTCGACTATCGCAGCGGGCCTGGGCTCGGCGTCTGCGGTCAGGGCATGCATTACCACCCGGAGCGGGTCACCGTCGTGCTGACGCCGGCCAAGGTGCGCGTCACCGATGCTCGCGGGCAGACCGTCGTCCGCGAGATCGCGCCGGGCTACGTCTTCTACGCTCCGCCGGAGACCCATTCAACCGAAAACATCGGTGGCGCCGATACCCGCATTTACATCATCGAATTGAAGGACAACGACTGGAAACCGAGCACCGGTTGAAGGGCGTTTCGGTCCGGAAGTCTGCCCATCCTCTATTCGGGCGCGGTCATGGCGCGATCCGCCGCATTCGTCGGCGAGAGTGACACCGTCGCGACGCCGCGCCCTAAGGTGCAAAAACCGGCGCTCGACAGATCGGCGCCGCAGTCATCTTCAACCCGCCGGGGTCTCACCGGGTCGTGAGATTCCAGACCTACAAAGAAAGGATCCTCCGATGCGAGTTCAGCAAAGACTTCCTCTTTTGGCACGTGTGATCGCCCCTGTGCTGCTCGGTGCGGTTGTGGCCGGAGCAGCGTTGGCCGCGCCGATGAAGATCGAGGCTGTCATGTCGCCGAAGGCCGACTCCAAATTCGAGTTTGCCGACGGCAGCAAGCGGTTCCTCGTCGCGGCGCACCGCGAAGGCAAGGCCACCGGCACTGGACCACTCGACGGCGCTGCGATGCTCGAGTGGGGCATGCACGACGTCAATCCGGCCACCGGCGCTATTGCGAACGGCTACCTCGTGTTCACTGCGGCCAACGGGGACATTGCGTACCTGAAGTATCAGTTCCGCGCTGTTCCGGTGCCGGGGCCGCAAGGCAAGCCTCGCTTTGTTGCGAATGGCTTCTGGGAGACAACGGGCGGAACCGGCCAGTACAAGGGTCTGCGGGGCATCGGCACCGTGGACTTCAACCCCAAGGATCGCCGCTGGATCCTTGAAGGTGAACTCGCGTCGGCCGACTGAACGGGACTCACGTTCTTTGCGGCCGTTTCCGTGAGCCTGTCGCGTGCCACCAGCGCGACGCAAAGCACGACTTTCTCTGCGACTCATGATGTTCACGATGTTCGCGGTCGTCGCCATCACGGTCGGCGGAATCGTTGCGCAATTTCCAGAGGCATATTTCGTGGACACCAACGAGGCAGTTGAGCCTCGCGTGATGGCCGCGAACGCCGCGCACGCCGTAGTAGCAATGCGCGCGGCATAGAGGTCGAGATGAAACCGGCAGATCCGACCAGCCGTGCGACGGTTGCGCCGCTGGTCGGACTACGGCTTTCCGACGCAATACGCCGTCATCGGTTTTGCGCGGCCGTCGACCAAGGTCAGCAGGGTCCTTTCCTGGCCCGTACCGATCCGAAGCCGCGTCGTGCTGCCCCTCAGCCAGGCTTTCTCGCGCGCGTCGCCATACATACGGGCGAGAATCTGCTAAATAACCAGCTGTCGTCCATCCAGCGGTCCTCGTAGAACCCGGTGATCACGTACCCTGCGGCGATCTGGCCGCCGATCTGGCTATCCAGCGAGTGACTGAACTCGAGCGGATCGCCGCTCTTCAGTTTGCGCTCCAGATCCGCAGGCGAAAGGTGCTCAACGTCCGAGTACGGAAGCGGGTATCTCACCTTGAGTTCACCGCTCGTCTCGGCCATTGCATGATCGAACAGAAACACCGCAGGATTCATGAATCCGGCGAGCAGGTTTCCGCCCGCTCGGAGGACACGATACGTTTCGCGCCAGACGGGCAAGACGTCGGGAACGAATACGTTTGAGGCCGGGTGGAAAACCAGATCGAAGGAGTCGGCCGCGAGTCCGCTGAGGTCGGCCATGTCGCCTTGAATGCACGTTACAGCCAGGCCTTCTCGCTCCGCAACCATGCGATCTCTGGACAGTTGTTCGTCCGACAGGTCGAGGCTGACGACTTGCGCACCGGCGGCGGCAAAGATGGGGGCCTGTTGCCCGCCGCCGGAGGCTAAGCAGAGGATGTGTTTGCCGTGCAGATCGCCGAACCACTCGCGCGGCACCGGCTTCCTGGGAGTGAGGATCACCTGCCAGTCGCCGTTCCGAGCCTTCGCAATAGCCGTAGCGTCAACCGGAATCGACCAGACGCCACCCTCGGCAGACTCGCGATTCCAGGCGCGTCGATTGTGGCTAAGGTGATCCATGGCTGCCTCTCCCGCGCTTGTGCAGGAAAGAAACTCTAACCGGGATCCACCCCGTCGCTACTCGATGGCCTTGGTCTGAGTGGACACAGTCGGCCAGTTCTTGTCTGCCTTGGCGATGAAGCCCGGGACGTCTTTGCTCCACTCCTTCTGGACCGCGCGGTCGTAGTTCAAGTAGAGCTTGCCGTCGACAACGCTGAACGCCGTCGGGTCGGTTGCCGCCTTGTATCCGCCGGCAGCGCCAAAGGCGCAGAAGCCGCCGTACTGTGGCGCGTACTTGGCCGGTGCGGCGACAAACGCATCGCGATTGGCCTGCGACGCGAACTGGAAGGTCGAGCCTCGGTATTCGGCCGTGTACGCGACAGTACCCCTGACCGGCTGGCCGCTCTTGAAATACGCCACCGGGTCGTAACCACGCAATGCGATGCCGTTTTTCTCGAAGTAATCGCCTGCGGAAGCACCGGCCGCAGACATAGCCAGCACCAAAGCCGCGAAGAACCAGCGAATTGAGGTCGGGGAACACATCACGCGCTTCATCTGCAGCTCCATCGGGGTGACAACCAATCTGTCGATCGGCGCCGCGCGCCATTACTGACATTCATGCGCAAATTCGGGCGGTGAAGTGGCCGACGGTGGTCGACCGCCGACTTCCTCGGCACTCAAAACACGTTGCCGGCGCCCGGTGTATAGCTCGCGCTGACCACGGCGTTGCTGATCAACGTGTCGCACTGCACGACGCCGTCGAAGCGCGACATGGCTGTATGGAAGGTAACCGCGCCCGCGCTGATCTCCACTGCACTGGCGCTCACGTCAACCTTCGATGCCGCGACCACCTTCACGCCGGATGGCGACAAGGTGACGGAATTGCCATGCGCGTCTTCGACGCACACGCTGCCCGGGTTATCCTGCAACGTCATTCGCTGCCCGCCGGGTGTTTCAACCACCAGGCTGTTGTTGTTGCTGTCGTCGACAATGCGCAGGCTCACGCCGTTGCGAGAACGAACCAGCATGACGCTCGCCGGCGATTTCGCCACGGCGGGCGGCGGTGCGCCCTTGTTCCACAGCGCGCCAATGACGCAAGGCGCCCGGGTATCGCCTCCCGCAAACGCTACGAGGACCTCGTCTCCCACGTCCGGAACAAACAGCGTGCCGCTGTCGCGGCCGGCCATCACCGTGCTCAACCGCGCCCAGACGTCGGAGTTCTTGTTCGTCAGCCCGGACACCCGCACGAACACACGCGCGAGATTCTCCGGATCGCGATTGTCGAGAACCGAACCCGAATAGACTCCATAGGAAGTATCCATTCGATGTCTCCTGTTTCCGGAATTTCACCGCATAAAGTCGCCGAGCGTCCGGTGGCCTTGGCTGACATGCGAAGCTTCGCCGAATCATCCGCAGTCTGCCCTGTCTTTGGAAGTCCGTCTGCACCTCGATGTCTCGCCGCTGGCAACCGCAGTCGAGACGGTTCGCAACCTTCACGCGCCTGAATTCCAATGTCGTCCCGGTCGACTGAAGGACACTTAGACTACAAAGCTGCGTTTACTTGCTGGTTACCGCTCGATAGCACCCTGCAAGGCTCCGTACCGGAATCCGCATGTCCGTCGCCCCTTCCAACTCGTCGAAACCGCAGCTGCCCGGGATCTGCGCCAACTGCTACGCGGCGCTGCCGCGGCGGCAACCGTTTTGCAGTCAGTGTGGGCAAAGCACACCGACCCACGTTCCAGGCGCGTTCGAGTTTGTCCACGAGCTCCTGACGCACTACATCGCGCTTGAAGGGTCGCTCTGGCGCACGCTGCGGCGGCTGTTCCTGTCCCCCGGCTATCTGACGCTGGAGTGGCTCAATGGCCGGCGAACGCAGTACGTGCCGCCGCTGCGCCTGTACCTGACAGCTTCGATCCTGTTCTTCCTGGTACTCAAGTTTTCGACCGTGATACAGATTTCGGCGATCGATCCGGCAGCATTGCCGGATCGGCCGCTGGGTGAACTGGGTATGCGCGATGTCAATCTCATCGATTTTGGCAACACCGGCTTCGGGCAGGCCATCGACCAGTGGCTGGCGTCCACCCGAGAGCGTCTATCCAGGCGGATCGCCACCATGACGCCGACACAGGCGGCGGCGTTCCTCAACGACTTTTACCTGAGCAGGGCGTCGTACACGATGTTCTTCCTGTTGCCGTTCTATGCGCTTCTGGTCAAGTTGGCCTACCGGAAGCGGGACATCGCCTTCGGGGCTCATGTCGTCTTCGCTCTGCACGCGCATGCATTCCTGTTTGCGCTGCTACTGCTGCTGGCGTTGCCGTGGCCCGGCATGCTGGAGACGCTAGTGCTTCCGCTCGTGCCACTTTACTTTCTGCTTGCCATGCAGCGCGTCTACGGGGGGCGCTGGACCGCTACCTTGCTGCGGGCAGCCGCAATAGCGGTCGCCTACGGCATCGGCTTCATCGTTTCCATGATTGGACTGACCGGCAGTCTTGTCTTCGCAGCATGACGCCACCTGGGACGCGGGCGTCAATTCGCAGCAACGGCGTCGGTGCGCACTTTCCGGCCCCGGACTCCACCGCGTGCGCAACTGCGTCCTCTGACATCCGGGTCCGCCAGCACAAGCGAGTACTAGGCTTCCGGACCAGCGCGACCGTCGCTTTCAGCGACAGTTGATTCGCCGCCCTCTTCTTCCTCGGTTTCGTCTTCCCACACGTAGCGCTTGCGTGGCGGGATATCGAGCCTGCGCAGAGCCAGTGCTAGCCATGCCCCGATGAGCGCAGCGGACAGGTGCGTTTCCCAGGAAACGCTGTGCTGGATTGGTAGCAGGCCCAACGTCAGAGACCCGTACATGAATGCCGCGAGAAGGGAAGCGGCGATTGCCCTCCGGTCGCGCCGCAGCAGTCCGGCGAAGAACACGTAGCTGACCAACCCGTACACGAGCCCGCTGGCGCCGAGGTGCACAGCACTGCGACCGAACAGCCACACGAGCAGGCCAGGACCCAGGTACACGGCCGGGAGTACGCGCAGACTCGACTGCGGATACAGAAACAGCATTACCGCGCCCACCGTCGCCAGGGGAACCGAGTTCGAGAACAGGTGCGCGAAATCGCTGTGCACGAGTGGTGCGGTGACAATCCCGACAAGGCCGCTCCACTCGCGCGGTCGCAAGCCGAAAGGCCACGGATCGAGATTCAGCCCCCAGTTCATGACGTGGATGAGCCACAACAGGACTACGAAGCCGAGCGACAGGCGCACCGCGAGCGTCAGTAACGCCTTCGAACGGGCGGAACCGGTAAAGCCTGGATCGGGAACGTCAAAGTGCATAGCGTGGCGTAGGAGACCGTGGGTATCGACAGCCTGAGTCACCGCATGCAGAGTACGCGCCGATGCGAAACATGGGGCGTCGCAACAAAAAAGCAAGTCAAACACTCGGCGCCAGAGCGATGGAGGCCTGAGTTCGTCCGCGACGAAGCCGAATGGCGACGCAAAGACCGGCTCGCACCACCGAGATCCCCACGTGCACAGGGACGACCGTCAAGACGACCCGGCCATCAGACCTTGCCGCTCGAATCGGTCGACAATTCCGAGTCTCGCCGGCGAAATCCACTCCACCACCACGGCACGGCGGCGCAGCCAATGGCAATCGCCACGGCGACGTGCCACCCGGACTGAGTGCCAAGCAGGATCTGGGTCGTGCCGATCAGCCAGGCGTAGGTCGAGATCGCGCAGGCAACGACCCGGATCAGCCGTCGCCGCAGGTCCGCAAGCGGAATGGCAGGAGAAACGCCAACCGCAGTCGCACTGGCACGCCACCAGCCGGGTGGTCGCACTCGCGCGAAGAAGTCAGCCAGCCGTTGCGGATCCGTTGCGGGACCGAACACCGAACACAGCACGACGACCAGCGCGGAAACTGCGGCCATCAGCGCGAGTCGCAACCAGTCGTCTTCGACAGTCAGCAGCAGCAGCGGCGCGAGCAGAAGTGACACCAGCATTGAAGCGGCCTCGGCCAGCAGATTGACCCGTTCCCACAACCAGCGCAGCACCAGCACTGCTCCGACCCCGGCGCCGAACAGAAGTGAGATGTGCCACGCTGTCTGTATCGAGCCGAGCCGGGTCATCAGCCAGAGCGCTGCTACCGTCAACACGACGGTAGACAGGCGCGCCACCAGTACCAGTTCGCGTCCGCGCGGCGGGCGTTTCAACCAGCGCTCAAGCAGGACTCCGCGGTACAGATCGTTCGCCCAGTAGCTCGCACCCCAGTTCAGGTGTGTATCGATTGTCGACGCCAGGGCTGCCAGGAGACTGGTGATCAGCAGTCCGCGCAATCCTGCGGGCAAGAGTTCGGCCGCTCCGAGCGCATAAAGCGACTCGCGAGCCGCGACGGTCGGTTCATCGAGCACAGTGCCTGGAGCGAGCGGATAGACGACCAACAACGCCAGCGCAATTACCAGCCACAGCACACTGCGCACGACGATCTGCAACATCGTGAAGGTGACGGCCGCGCGCTCGGCGTCGCGGTCGCTGGCGCACGCCATCGTGCGCTGCGCCAGATAACCGGTGCCGTCTGCGTTCATCTGAAATACCCATTGCAGTGCCAGAACGGTCAGGAACGGCGCCAGCGCGTCGGCCGCCGGCACAAAGGACATATAGCGCTCTGCCTGTCCCGTCCCGTATATGCCGGCCAGCCGTTCGGCCAGTCCGTCGAGACCGCCTGCGGCGTCGACGGCGAAGACCGCGTACGCCAGCGTGCCGGCGAGCATCAGCGCCAGTTGCACGATGTCGGTGCGCACGACGCTCCTCAGGCCGCCCGTGGTCGAATACAGCGAAACGAATGCCACTGTCGCGAGGATGCCGAGCAGGCTGTTGGTCGTCGCTGTCGCCGCGTCGAGACCGGTCATGCCGGAATGCAATTCGAAACCGAACGTCGTAATCCACTCTCGGAGAGCCGAATAGGTGCTGGGGGGCAACCATTCGTGCCACGGCAGAAACACCTCGAAGATGCGAGTCGCGGCAACCAGTACGAACGCCATCACGGTGCAATTGATCACCGTGCCGTAGTAAACAGCCTTCAGCGCGCGCACCGTAGTCGCGCCTCGGGAGGCGTAGCGGATCATCGTGAGCTCGGCATCGGTCAGCACGCCCGCGCGGCGCCAGGCGGCCCCGAGCACGAAGCCCATGAACAGGAACGCGAGTCCGTAGATCCAGAGGCGCCACAGCGAGGAAACGCCGCCGACGGCGACAAGTCCCATCACCAGGAGTGGCGTGTCCGCCGCGAACTGGGTGGCGGCCATGCTGGCACCGGCCTGCCACCCCTTGAGGGTCCGACCCGCGAGAAAGTATTGGTCGAGGCCCTGCGAGGCCTGCTCACGCGCCGCAAAGCCGGCCCAGACGCTGTAGGCGACGAAGGCAAAAAGGATGGCGGCGTCGAGGGCGTTCATGGGATGGCGGCAGCAGCTCCAGAGTCCGGCGGACCCCAGCCTTGGCAAGCCGTCTCCCTAGGCGAGCAACGACCGCCGCGCGGCGATTTTCGTTCTTGGGGTGGCGTAGCCAGCGCCATCATCTTGTCCCAGAAATAAGTTTAGCTAAATTGCGCAATGTATTGTATTTAAAGCTTTAATGCGTTGTCCCCTTTTCAGAAAACAACGTGGCCGCGACGGCGTCACTACGCGGGCCCGATGGAGTTCGACATTGCGGGTAACGATCGAAGCCAGCGTAGTCGTATCCTGACTCCACCGGGATCCATCAGCTCCGAGCAGTCCGCCTGGGCCCCGCACAGGGCAGTTATCGACATGGCCAAAACACACGAGGTCTTCAATCAGTCGACAGCCTTCGTCGACCGCAATCTGTACGAGATAGACGCAGCGCTGCAGCAAGCCATCTCACGCTTCAACGCCGACTGGGCGGAAGCAGAACTGCTCACGCTCGGGGCACGGTTGGGTTCGGGCGAGGTCGCCGAGTGGGCCCGGCTCGCCAACCTGTTTCCGCCGCAACTCAGGAATTTCGACCGCAGCGGTCGCCGCATCGACGAGGTCGATTTCCACCCTGCATGGCACCAGGTCATGAGCCTGATGATCGGTGCGGGGGTACACGCAGATCCCTGGGCCGACCCCAAGCCAGGCGCACAGGTTGCGCGCGCCGGAAAGTACCTGTTGTTTTCCCAGGTCGAGAACGGAGCGCAATGTCCGGTCACGATGACTTACGCGGTCGTCCCGGTCATGCAGCGCTACGCCGCGGCGGTGCCGGCGATTGCGCGCGACTGGATGCCGCGCATTCTTTCGCACGACTATAACGCGGGATCCGGCCCGATCAGCGAGAAGAGCGGCGCCCTTCTCGGCATGGGCATGACGGAAAAACAGGGTGGCTCCGATGTGCGAACCAACACCACGTTCGCGGAACCTGACGGTCATGGCGAATGGGGCGAGCGTTACCGCATCACCGGCCACAAGTGGTTCTTCTCTGCGCCGCAGTGCGATGGCCACCTGATCCTCGCGCAAACCGACCGTGAATCGCCCGCCGGACTCTCGTGCTTTCTCTTGCCACGCTGGCGCCAAGACGGCGCGCGCAATTCCATCTTCGTGCAGCGACTAAAGGACAAGGTAGGCAACCGCTCGAATGCTTCGAGCGAAGTCGAGTTCGAAGGCGCTGAGGCTTTTCTGGTGGGCGAAATCGGTCGTGGCGTGCCGACCATTCTCGAGATGGGCACGCACACGCGGCTTGACTGTGCAATTGGCTCGGCCGGCATCATGCGCGCCCTGCTTACGCATGCGCTGCATCACGCCCGGCAGCGAATGGCGTTCGGCCGCCGGCTCGCCGATCAGCCACTGATGCGC
>Ga0055461_10000199_pt1 | contig 11029 bp, 8 predicted proteins | sample Joice_ThreeSqB_D_FD_57688 | JGI IMG/M metagenome (GOLD analysis project Ga0055461, IMG submission 57688) | Wetland microbial communities from San Francisco Bay, California, USA, that impact long-term carbon sequestration - Joice_ThreeSqB_D1 | ecosystem: Environmental > Aquatic > Marine >...
GGCGAGGAAGATGAGCAGGTCGATCACCTTCATCTTCTTGTAGAGCCCGCGCTCTTCCGGCAGATACCCGATCCGGTGGCTCTGATCCTTCCCGTCACCCCGTCCACCGAACAGGGCCACCTTGCCCTCATCGGGATAGATGATGCTCATGATCATGCGGATCGTGGTGGTCTTCCCGGCCCCGTTCGGGCCGAGCAGGCCATACACGGATCCGCGTGGGATCATCAGGGAAAGGTCACTGACGGCGGCGAAGTCGCCGTAGCGCTTGGTGACCGATTGTATCTCGACCACTGGGTCTCTCATGACGTCGGCAATCCGGCGTTGGAGGAGGGAGGCTGGATCCCGGAGTCTACGACGGACGCCGTGCCGGTCAAGCCGGACGATCAGGGAGGTCAGCGGGCACCCCTCCCACTTCTCCCACTTCTCCGCTCACTCCACCTGTCTCTTCGGCGGCCGCAGCACTTGCCGGTCCGCATCCCACCGCCAGAGACTCTCGGGGGTCAACCGGACACCACCCCACCACCGATGGATGCCGTTGATCCGAATGCGGTCTTCACGTTCTTCGAGCACCGCCCGGCCCACGTCCGTGAGGGCCAGGGTCTCCCCCTCGATACGCAGCACGGGCGCGGGACCGCAGGCCAGCCGGGCCGCGTATCGCTCGAAGGAGGCGTCGCCGAGGTAGATCGGATGCTCGAAGTCCTGGCTGCGCCGAAACGCCTCACCCACGGTGGTCGCCCCGTCGGCGACCGCCGCCAGGAGCTGGCGCTCCGAGCGGGCGAGCCCGTCCCGGGCCGGCAGCTCCTCCAGAAACCGGAGGAGCGCGCCTCGCAGGAACGGCAGGGGATTCGTGTCGGCGTTGAGCAGGTCGATCACGGCCTCGGGGGTTGGAGCCCGGAGGGCAGCCCAGGCGTCCATGCCCAGGCCGAGCTGCTCGTCGGACACGGGGCTTCGCGCAGCGAAGTCGCGTTGCAGCTCTTCGTCGGAGCAGAGGCTCACGAACCGCGCGTGGCAGATCAGGCTGAGGCGGGCGGGCCGGCGCATGGGGGTGCCGAACCAGTCGAGGAGCTGGACGAGCTGGAGCTGGTCGTACAGATCGTGCTCGAACCAGAGCACGACCTCCTCATCATCGTGTGCCCGGTGCAGCCTGGCGGCGCGGCGCCGGAAGTCCGCGAGCACCTCGTGGAAGTCGCCCCACCCACGGTCGGCGATGAACCGGGCGCGGACGGTGGAGAGCGCCTCGAGATCGAGACCCTCGGGGAGGGGCCCGTCGTGGAGGACGTCTTCCCACGGCAGCTTCTCCCCGGCGATCCCCGCACGGTCCAGTGTTCCGACCGCGCTCGTGCCGTTCGTGATGATCAGCACCGGCTCAGACGCCCCCGCGCCTTTGCCATTCCTCGACGGCCAGTCCACCCGCATCCCGGTAGAAGGCGAGATCGGTTCCGGTCCGGAGCTTCGTGATATAGGCGATCTGTCCGGTGTGCATCCCGAAGTGCTCGACCACGTGGTAGATGGTCTTCAACACATTCGTGTCGCGGCCCTGGATCGCCCGGGATTCGACGAGAACCGCCGGGTCCAGATCGCGGAGTACGGCATCCGCCTCGGTCACCGCTGCATCGAAGCGCCGCAGGACTTCTTCCCGCGGCAGGGGACCTCGCTCGTCGAACTCGGACTGTCGGTCGCGCGTGTCGGGGGCACCGCCGACACCGCTCACGATCCACTGCCGGACGTTCCCGGCGAGGTGCAGCAGCAGATTCCCGATACTGTTCGACTGCTCGTTCGGCCGCCACCAGAGGTCCGCGTCCGTGAGCGCCTCCAGGCAGAGCCGGATCTTCACGGCGTATTCGCGTGTCAGGTACCGCCGCGACTCGTCCAGAAACGCCCTGCCGAGATCCATGATCCGCTCCTCGCTACACCCTGGCACCTGCCAACAGCTCGCCGTCTGTCCGTCTTGCCGTCTCTCCTGGTCCCCACCGCCCAGTCCCCGACCACCTACCCACGAAGCTCCTCGAACTTCGCCGTGAAGTGCCGGAGGAACGGCGGCTCGTAGGTCATCCGCAATCCCACCATATCGCGCCGCTGCACATAAACCTGCTCCGCCGCTTCGACGACGTAATCGATGTGACTCTGCGTATACACCCGCCGCGGGATGGCCAGTCGTACCAGCTCCAGGTCGGGCCGTCGGCCCTTGTCCCCGAACATGACGCTGCCCACCTCGACACTGCGGATGCCGGCCTCGCGGTAGAGGGCGCAGACGAGGGCCTGGCCGGGGAACTGCTCGGGGGGGATGTGCGGCGAGAGCTTCCCGGCGTCGATGTAGATCGCGTGTCCACCCGGTGGCTCGACGATCTGAAACCCGATCTGGAGCAGTTTCTCTCCGAGGTACTCCGTCGAACGGATCCGATAGGCGAGGTAGTCCTCGTGCACGACTTCCTCGAGACCCTGCGCCAGGGCCTCGAGATCACGACCGGCGAGGCCGCCGTAGGTCACGAATCCCTCCGTGAGGATCAGCAGGGCGTCCGCACGTTGCGCCAGGGCAGCATCGCGAATGAGCAGAATTCCGCCGATGTTGACGAGGCCGTCCTTCTTGGCGCTGATCGTGGCACCGTCGGCGAGATCGAACATCTCGCGCACGATGTCCCGGATGTCCCGGTGCTCCTGGCCCGGCTCGCGCCGCTTGATGAAGAACGCATTCTCGGCGAACCGGCAGGCATCCAGGAACATCGGGAGCCCGTACCGGTCGCAGACCGCCCGCACCGCCCGCAGGTTCTCCAGGCTCACCGGCTGCCCGCCGGCCGAGTTGTTCGTGACGGTCACCATCACGACCGGAATGCGCTCCGGCCCGACCCGGGCGATCAACTCCTCGAGCCGCGCCACGTCCATGTTCCCCTTGAACGGGTGCCTGAGCGTGGGATCCTTGCCTTCGGGAATCGGGAGATCGACTGCTTCGGCGCCGGAATGCTCGATGTTCGCCCGGGTGGTGTCGAAGTGGGTGTTGTTGGGAACGATCTTGCCGGCTCCGCCGACCAGCTCGAACAGGATCCGCTCGGCGGCGCGGCCCTGGTGGGTCGGCAGGATGTGCTCGAAGCCCGTGAGATCCTGGACCACGTCCCGGAACCGGAAGAAGCTCTGCGCCCCGGCATAGGACTCGTCTCCGCGCATGATGCCGGACCACTGGTCGCTGCTCATGGCCCCGGTGCCGCTGTCGGTCAGGAGGTCGATGAGCACGTCGCGCGCGTGGATGTCGAAGACGTTGAAGTGCGCCTCGCGGAGGATCCGCTCGCGCTCGTCGCGCGTCGTCATCCGCAGCGGCTCGACGACCTTGATCCGGAATGGCTCGATGATGGTTTTCATGTCGCCCGCGAAGTTAGCCGCGCTCCCGCGGAGGGACCAGGGAACCGCGTCTTCTCACCCACCCCCGCGGGCGCTGTCGGCCGGTGGCCCGATGAGGCGGACGGCCCCCGGAAGTAGCTGTACGCGGGCATCCGGCGGAACCTGCACATACAGGGAGCGGCCCGATTTGCTGAGCGCGGGGTACTGCTTACCGACCTCGATCATGGTCGCTGCCAGGATCCCGTCGGGGAGCGGGACGCCGTTCACGCGGACGCCCGCCAGATAGAACTGGACCACTTCGCGGTTGGGCATGAGCAGGGTGATCTCGCCGGAGATCTCGGTTGCCGGCGGCAGCATGGTGACGATCGGTCCCAGGGCGGCCCGTGTCTCGGCGTTCAGGTCCTGCACGCGGCTGCTGATCACGACGCGAGCGGAGTCGCCGCGCACCATGACCCGCACGTCGGGCGGGATGGGCACGACCCCGAGGCGAGCCATGAGGTACGACGCCCAGTCGCCCACACCGACCGTGCCTTGAGGCAGGAGCCGGTCGACGAAGACCGCGTCCACGACGGCCGAGGCCCGGACCACCCCCTCCTGGGAGACAGAGTCCGGTCCGCCCTGCTGCGCCCGCGCCGACCGCGGAAGCACGAGCCCGACCAAAAGCACGAGGCTGAAGAGCGTTCGCATGCGCATGATACCGAAATCCGGTCAGCCGCGTTCCCCAAATGGGCACCGAGCCTTGCCGGGGTGTCGATTCCTGCTATCTAGCTTCCAGTCCAACGATGCGTAGGCCCCCTCCCCTGGAGCCTCCATGTTCCGCCTGACCCTGTATGTCGTCTTCATCCTCTCCGGTGCGGCGGGGCTGTTCTACGAAGCGCTCTGGGCCAGGTACTTGGGGTTGCTGGTGGGGCACAGCGCGTACGCGCAGCTCATCGTGCTGACGATCTTCATGGGTGGCATGGGCGCCGGCGCGTTGTTCGTCGGCGCGCGCACGCGTCGCCTGGCCGATCCCCTGGCGTGGTACGCGCGGGTCGAGCTGCTGATCGGTATCCTCGGCGCGCTATTCGATCCGGTCTTCCGGTGGCTCATGCAGGCCGCCTACGACACCATCTTGCCGGCGGCCGGCTCCGGCCTGTCGGTCGCGTTGGTGAAATGGGGCATCGGTGCGCTGGTCATCCTGCCGCAGTCCGTGCTGCTGGGGACGACGTTCCCCCTGATGAGCGCCGGCCTCATGCGGCGGTCGATCCGGCTCCCCGGTCGCACGCTTGGGATGCTCTACTTCACGAACAGCCTCGGAGCCGCGGTCGGGGTGCTGCTCGCCGGGTTCTGGCTGCTGTCGATCGCAGGGCTTCCGGGCACGCTGCTCGTGGCCACGGCGCTGAACGTCATCGCCGCCGGCGTCACGTTCGTTCTGGCGCAACGGCATCCACCGTCGGAGGCGGCGGAGAGCCTGGACGCAATCGGAACCGTCCCGCCGACGGCCGCCACGCGGACGTTCGGGCGGGTACTGCTCGGGGTCGCGTTCGGCACAGCGGTCGCCTCGTTCATCTACGAGGTCGCGTGGATCCGGATGCTCTCCCTGGTACTGAGCAGTGCGACCCACGCGTTCGAGTTGATGCTCTCGGCGTTCATCCTCGGCATCGCGCTCGGCGCGTTCTGGGTCCGTACGCGCGCGGACACGTGGACGCAGCCCGCCCGGGTGCTGGGGATCCTCCAGTGCGCGATGGGCGCGGCGGCACTCGCGACCCTTCCTCTCTACGGGTGGTCGTTCGAGTGGATGGCCGCCATGATGCGCACGTTCTCGCGGACCGACGGCGGGTATGTCGCGTTCTCGCTCGGGCGCTACGGCATCAGTCTCGCGATCATGCTCGCGGCTACATTCTGCGCCGGCACCACCCTTCCCCTGATCACGCGGATGCTCCTGGCCCAGGGCGCGGGCGAGCCGGCGATCGGCCGGGTGTACGGGGTGAACACGCTGGGGTCGATCGCCGGGGCCATCGTCGCAGGACTGATCCTGCTCCCCGTCATCGGCCTCAAGCACACGGTGATCGTCGGGGCCGCCGTGGACATGGCCCTGGGCATCCTGGTGCTGTGGGTCGCGGCGGCCGCCGTCCCGATGCGGCGGCGCCGGGAGGCCGTCGGAATGGCCGCCGCTGGCCTCGTCCTCGTGGCGATCACGCTCGCCACGCCGGATTTCGATCCGCGCCTGCTCGCCAGCTCCGTGTACCGCGAGGGGATCGTCCCACCCCCAGGATCGGTGGAGACGCTCTTCCATGAGGACGGGCGGACGGCCACCGTCACCGCGCACCGGCGGGAGGGACAGCAGCTCACCGTCATTTCCACCAACGGCAAACCGGACGCGTCGCTTCCCGACTACTGGATGACGTCCTGCAGCGACTCCGGCGGCCGCCGGCCGCTCGACAGCGACGTCGCCAGCCAGGCCCTGACCCCGCTGATCACGGTCGCCCACGCACCCCACGCCCGAACGGCGGCGGTCATCGGGTTCGGCTCGGGGATGTCGTCCCAGTTCCTCCTGGATATCCCCACGCTCGACTCGGTCGTGACGATCGAGATCGAGCCCGCGATGGTCCGCGGGGCACGGGTCTTCTATCCCAGCAACCGTCGCGCCTACGAGGATCCCCGATCGTCGATCGTCTACGATGACGCGAAGTCGTACTTCGCCTCCAGCGGGCGCCGGTTCGACCTCATCTACTCCGAACCGTCGAACCCCTGGGTGAGCGGCGTTGCGAGCCTCTTCACTACCGAATTCTACGAGCGGATCACCCACGCCCTGACCGAGAACGGCGTCTTCGGACAGTGGCTGCACCTCTACGAGCTCGACGACGGTCTCGTGCTGTCGGTGCTCGCCGCGGTGCACCAGAACTTCCGTTCCTACGTCGTCTACCAGTCCTGGGGCTCCGACCTCGTCATCGTCGCGAGCAACGGCGACCTGCCGGCGCCGGCATGGAACATCTTCGCCGGCTCGGACGTGCAGGCGGACCTCTGCCATACGGTGCCGCTTACGCCCGGCATGCTCGATGCCACCCGGCTCATCGATCGGGCGGAGCTGGCGCCCTTGCTCGACCAGTGGGGCCAGGCAAACTCCGACTATTATCCCGTGCTCGATCTCGGGGCGGAGCGCACGCGCTATCTCCGGACCAGCGCGCGCGGGTTCGCGCAGTTCGCCGCGGCGCGGTTCGACGTGGCGGCGGCACTCCACGGCAACCGGCTCGCGCCGACGAGCGACACCACGGCACCGGTCCCGGGCATCGTCCGCATGCAGGCACAGGCCATTGCGGCGGGACTGCTCCTGCCGCGGGCGCACGATGGCGCCATGGACGGCAACAAGCTCGCGCGCGAGCGGTTCGTCGTCGAGCGGTGGCAGGCACAGATGGCCGATCGCGTTCCCCCGGCGGACTGGACCGCCTGGCTCGACGACTTCGCGAGCATCGAACGGCTGATCCACGGGGCCGCGCGGGGAACGGCGCGCGAGGGTTTCTACGACACCACCCGTGCCTTCCTCGCACGAACCGACGCGCCGCCGTCCGTCCGCGAGGTCGTCGACCTGCGCCACGCCCTGGCGGCCTGGGACTTCCCGGCCGCCGTGCGGGCGGGAAACGCGTTGCTGCCTACGGTGACCGCGGGAGCCGGGCTGATCCCGCCGGACGAGTACCTCGATGGGATGGTGACGGCGAACCTCATGGTGGGCAACGCGCCGGCCGCGGAACGCATGTTCGACGTGATCGGCCCCCTCAGCGGGCGCTCGACACGCGACTTCAGGATGCTGCTGCTGGCGTCCTATCTGCGGACGGGGGCTCCCGGCACGACGGCGGCCGCGAGTTCGGCGGCGCAACGAGGGGATTAGTCCCGCCGCGTCCTAGTCCGTGGTGGTCGACGCGTCGGCATGCTGGAGGGCGGCGTGCAGCGTGTGCCACGGCAGGTTGGCGCACTTCACACGGGCGGGAAATTCCTTGACACCGGCAAACGCGACGAGCTTGGCGCCCAGCGTCTGACGATCAGGCTCCGCGACACCGGTCACCATGGCGTGGAACGCGTTGAACAGCCGTTCCGCTTCCGCGACGGTCTTTCCCTTTACCACGGTCGTCATGACCGACGCGGACGCCTGGGAGATGGCGCAGCCGCTGCCCTGGAAGCCCACATCCTCGATCACTCCGTCCGTGACCTTGACGGAGAGCGCGATGCGATCGCCGCACAGCGGGTTGTGCCCGTCCGCCGTGCGGTTGGCGTCCGGCACCGCGCGGAAGTTCCGCGGCGCCTTGTTGTGATCGAGGATCACCTGCTGGTACAGCTCACCCAGGTCGGTCATCGCGCGAACATCTCCCGCACCCGGCGAAGACCGCTCACGAGGCGGTCGATGTCATCCCGCGTGTTGTAGAGCGACATGGACGCCCGGGCCGTGGCGGGCACGCCGAAGAAGTCCATCACGGGCTGCGTGCAGTGATGCCCGGTGCGGATCGCGACGCCTTCCTGATCCAGGATGGTGCCGATGTCGTGCGGGTGGGCCCCGTCCATGACGAACGAGACCACGGAGGCCTTGTGCGCCGCCGTGCCCACGAGCCGCACACCCGGGACGCTCGACACCGCGTCGGTGGCGTAGGCCAGCAGGTCCGCTTCGTGGCGCGCGACCGCTTCCCAGTCGAGCTGCTGCAGGTAGTCCACGGCCGCTCCGATGCCCACGGCCCCCTCGATGTTGGGGGTGCCGGCTTCGAACTTCATCGGCAACGGAGCGTACGTGGTCTTTTGGAAGGTGACCGAGCGGATCATCTCGCCACCACCCTGGTATGGCGGCATCTCGTCGAGCAGCGCCCGTTTCCCGAACAAGGCGCCAATCCCGGTGGGGGCGAACATCTTGTGCCCCGACACCACGTAGAAGTCGCAGTCGAGCGCCTGGACGTCCACCGGCCCGTGCGGAACGGCTTGCGCCCCATCGACGAGCACCGGGATGTCCCGCGCATGGGCCTCCCGGATGATCTCCGGGATCGGGTTCACCGTCCCAAGGGAGTTCGATACGTGCACGACCGCCAGGATCCGCGTGCGCGGCGTGAGCAGGTCCGGGAGCCGGTCGAGCAGCAGCTCGCCCCGTTCGTTCATGGGAATCACGCGCAGCGTGGCACCGCGCTCCTCGCAGAGCATCTGCCACGGCACGATGTTCGAGTGGTGCTCCATGGCGGAAACGAGCACCTCGTCCCCACGGTGGACCCGTTGCCGTCCGAACGTCGCCGCGACGAGGTTGATCGCTTCCGTTGTCCCGCGCACGAACACGATTTCCGCCGGGGACGGCACGTTGAGATACCGGGCGAGCATCGCCCGCCCCCACTCGTACGCCGTGGTCGCCTCTTCGCTCAGCTGATACACGCCACGGTGGACGTTCGCATTCAGCGTCTCGTAGTACCGGTGGATCGCGTCGATGACGTGCCGCGGCTTCTGGCTCGTGGCCGCGTTGTCCAGGTACACGAGCGACTTCCCTCGCATCGAACGGCCCAGCAGCGGAAAGTCCGCCCGGATGCGTTCGGGATCGAACGTCGGGCGGACGGTGCCGCCCGCTTCGCGCCGCTCCACGGCCAGACTCATAGGTGGTCGCGATACTCCAGCTGCGCGTGAACCAGATCGTCGAGCCGCGCCCGCAGCGGCTCCAGGGAAACGGAGTTGAGAATCTCGGCGCCGAAGCCGTAGGTGAGCAAGTTGCGGGCGCCTTCCCGGTCGATGCCGCGGCTCTGGAGGTAGAAGAGCGAGCGATCGTCGATCGGGCCGAGCGTGGCACCGTGCGTGCATTTCACGTCGTCGGCGTAGATCTCGAGCTGCGGCTGGCTGTCGGACCGGGCGTCCTCGGAGAGCAGGAGGCTGTTGCTGGTCTGCTTGGAGTCGGTCTTCTGCGCTCCCGGGCGGACGATGATCCGGCCCGTGAACACGCCGCGCGCCTTCTCGTCGTAGACGCCGTTGAACAGCTCCCAGCTGTTGCAGTGCGGCTTGGCGTGGTCGATGGTGGTGTGATGGTCCACCAGCTGCTCGCCGCGGAGCACCGAGAGGCCGTTGATCGTGCACTCGGCGCCCTCGCCGTCGAGCACGGCCCGGATGTCGTGCCGGCTCAGTGCACCCCCGAACACGAAGTTCACGGTCGAGAGCACCGAGCTGCGACCCTGGCGCATTGCGGTCGTGGCGGTGTGGAAGGCGTCGGTTCGCTCCCGCTGGATGCGGTACGCGTCCACCACCGCGTTCGCGCCGAGCGACCACTCGGTCACGACGTTGGTCCAGTAGGGCCGGTCCCCCGCGCCCACGTAGTGCTCCACGAGGGAGACCTGCGCGTTGCTTTCGATGACATAGAGGGCACGCGCGTGGCTCACGACCGGCTGGGCCCCTCCGGTGGCCACGAAGACGACCTGAATCGGCAGGTCCAGGACGACGTCCTTCGGCACGTACACGAACACGCCGTCCTCCAGGAACGCGGTCGCCAGCGCCGTGAACGGGTTGTCCTCGATCTCGGCAGTGGCGCCGAGGTGCCGGCGCACCAGGTCACCGTGGATCCGGATCGCCTCGCCCAGCGCGGTCACGACGACTCCCGCGGGCAAGTCGGCGAGGGACGACAGCTCCGGGGCGAAGCGGCCGTTCACGCACGTCGCCACCAGGCCCTCCTGCGCCTCCCCGACGAGGACCCGACCCACCGCGTCGCGCGCCCCGGCCGGGATCCCGGCCGGTGGTGCCGCGAACCTCCCGTTCGCGATGCGCTCGACACTGGTGAACCGCCAGCGTTCATCGTTGGTCCTGGGAAATCCAACTTCACCGAAGCGCGCGATGGCGGCGCCGCGCAGATCCTGGAGCCATTCCGGACCGCCGGCCGCCCGCGCGAACGCCTCGTGCGCCCTGACGTAGGGCGCGGCGCTGTCGACGCTGCGGTCGATGGCGGCTGCCGTCATCCGGCCACCGCCGCTTCCTGCCGGAGCCAGTCGTAGCCCTTCGCCTCCAACTCGAGCGCCAGCTCCTTGCCGCCGGACCGCACGATCTTCCCGGCGTGGAGCACGTGCACGTAGTCGGGCGTGATGTAGTTGAGCAGCCGCTGGTAGTGCGTCACGAGCACCATCGAGCGCTCCGGCGAGCGGAGGTTGTTGACCGCTTCCGCCACGAGCTTGAGGGCGTCGATGTCGAGCCCGGAATCCGTCTCGTCGAGGATCGCGACCCTGGGCTCGAGCACCGCCAGTTGGAGGATCTCGTTGCGCTTCTTCTCGCCGCCCGAGAAGCCCTCGTTCACGGACCGGTTGAGGAACGTGTCCTCCCAGCCGATCACCTTGAGCTTCTCGTCGAGCACGTCGAGGAAGTCGATCGTGTCGTACTCCGGCTCGCCGCGCGCCTTGCGGATCGCGTTCACGGCCGACCGCAGAAAGTAGGCGTTGGTGATGCCCTTGATCTCGACCGGGTACTGGAACGCCATGAAGAGACCGGCCCGGGCCCGCTCCTCGGGATCCATGTCGAGCAGATCCGCACCCTCGAGCGAGGCCGACCCGTCGGTGACCTCGTAGGCCGGGTGTCCCGCGAGTACCTGGGCCAGCGTGCTCTTGCCGGAGCCGTTCGGGCCCATGATGGCGTGGACCTCACCCTTGCCGATGGCGAGGTTGACGCCGTGGAGGATTTCCGTGCCTTCGACGGAGGCGTGGAGATTCTTGATATCGAGCATGTATTCGGTTCC
>Ga0055461_10000202_pt1 | contig 10941 bp, 9 predicted proteins | sample Joice_ThreeSqB_D_FD_57688 | JGI IMG/M metagenome (GOLD analysis project Ga0055461, IMG submission 57688) | Wetland microbial communities from San Francisco Bay, California, USA, that impact long-term carbon sequestration - Joice_ThreeSqB_D1 | ecosystem: Environmental > Aquatic > Marine >...
CCCCGACACGCCGCTGCAGTTCAATGACGAAGAGGTGTACCGCCGTTCCGAGGAACACCTCGAGCGCTATGTCTGGCCCAGGATCTCGTACGCCACCACGACGAAGAGCCTGCGCCGGGGCACGGCGGTGGACACCATCGCCGCGGAGGTGGCCGAGCGCAGCGCGGAGATCGTCGTGCTGGGTTCGCACGGCAAGGGATGGGTCGACCGCATCCTGATCGGCAGCGTCACCGAACGCGCGCTCTCGACGTTGCCCTGTTCGATCCTGGTCGTTCCCGTCGTCGGCCACGTCGGTCCCGGTCGCGACCGGGGGGCACACCCGGCATGATGTGACGCTTGCCCTTGGCGCCGGTGACCTTGCGCAACTACTTTCACGACACATGGTTGCGCAGCCCAGCCCAGCGCCGTCGGACGAGGAGCGCCTCCGCCGACTGGTCGAAGCCGGCATCCTCATCAATGCCGAGCGATCGTTAGACGCCGTCCTGCAGGCGGTGGTGGATTCCGCGCGTGACGTGATCGGGGCGCGATACGCGGCGCTCGGCGTCGTGGATTCGACCGGCACCGAGCTGCGACAGTTCGTCACGAGCGGCATCTCACGCGACGAGCGGGAGCGCATGGGCCCGCCACCGACGGGCAAGGGTCTGCTCGGACTGCTGCTCTCCGACCCGCGGCCGCTGCGCATCGCCGATCTCCGACACCACCCGCGTGCCCAGGGCTTCCCGCCCCACCACCCCGCGATGACGTCGTTCCTCGGCGTGCCGATTCAGGGCCGCAAGGGGATCATCGGCAACCTGTATCTGACGGACAAGCGCGGCGGGCCGGAGTTCACGGCGGAAGACGAAGCCGTGGCGGTGCTCCTCGCAGCGTCCGCCGCGGTCGCGCTCGAGAACGCCGCGCTCGACGAAGAAAGCTCGCGCCTTCTGCACGAAGTGCGCGCGGTCCAGGCCTCCCGCGACCGCTTCTTCGCCATGATCAACCACGAAGTCCGCAACGCCCTCACGGCGGTCTACGGTTGGGCGGATCTGCTCCTCCGGAAGCTCGGTGACGAGCCGCCGCGCGCCGCGCGGGAGGTGTTCGAGTCCGCGGAACGGGCGCTGACCCTGCTCAACGACATGCTCGATCTGAGCCGCCTTGAAGCCGACCGGCTTCGCCCGACGATCCGCGGCGCCGACGCCCGCCAGTTGGTCATCGACGCCGTGGCCTCGCTGGAACCGGCGGCGGCGCATCGCGCGGTGCACATCCAGACCGCCGGGCTCGACGACGAGATTCCCTGCGAGACCGATCCCCAACGCGTGCGGCAGATCCTCATCAACCTCCTGAGCAACGCGGTGCGCCACAGCCCGGTCGAGGACACCGTGCACGTCCTGCTCCATGCCGACGATCGGCGGCTGCGGTTCGACGTCATCGATCGGGGACCCGGCATCGCACCGTCCGAGCAGGCCAGGATCTTCGAAGCGTTTCAACGTGCAACAAGTGACGAGCGCGGAACCGGATTGGGCCTCACCCTGTCCCGCCAGATCGCCATTCTGCTTGGTGGAGACCTGCGCCTGATCAGCGAGGTCGGCATGGGAGCGACCTTTACCTTGGACATCCCGCGCTGGTACGGGAGAACCTGAGCAGGTAAAGCTTCCTTCATCAAACCTTTAGCTCCGAATCACCGGAACAGCCTACCTTCACGAGAGGCATATATGCGAATTCTCGTCGTGGAGGACGACCGCAAGGTCGCCGGGTTCATCGAAATGGGCCTCCGGGAGGAGGGCTACGCGGTCGATCTCGCCCGTGACGGCGACGAAGCGATCGTGCTGGCGCACGTCAACGACTACGACGCGATCCTCCTGGACCTGATGCTGCCCAAGAAGAACGGCCTGCAGGTGGCGGCGGAATTGCGACGCGAGGGGCGGACGACCCCCATCCTCATGCTGACCGCCCGCGATGCCACCGAGGACGTCGTGCGCGGGCTCGACGCCGGCGCCGACGACTACCTCACGAAGCCGTTCAAGTTCGACGAGTTGCTGGCGCGCCTCCGCGCGCTGGTCCGGCGCGGCGGGGCCACCCGCGTGGAGCGGCTCTCGGCGGGCCCGCTCGAGCTCGATCGGCTCAAGCACCAGGCGTACGTGGGCGGCAAGTCGCTGGACCTCACGCCGCGCGAGTTCCAGCTGCTCGAGCATTTCATGATGCACAAGGAAGATGTCGTCCGGCGGACCGAGCTGCTCGAGAAGGTCTGGGACATGCACTTCGACCCGGAGAGCAACGTGGTGGACGTGCATGTCGGGAACCTCCGCCGGAAGCTGCGCGAGGCCGGCTACGACGGACTCATCAAGACGGTGCGCGGCGTGGGCTTCCGGTTGAACGGCTCCGGGGCGACCACGACGTCGTCCTGATCCCTCGATAAGATGCAGTCCCTCCGCCGCACGCTCTCCGTGCGGTTCAGCTTCACCATGTTCGTGGCGCTCCTCGTGATCGCGCTGTGGGCCTTCCTCGGCACCCAACGGATCCTGCGCCGGGAGCTGGACCGCGGGCTCGCCGCCATCGCCCACCTCGAAGCGACGGTGGTGGCGGCCGGCAACGCCCTGCCCGTCGAGCGGCCCCGCACCGGCGCCCATCCGATTCCCATCGAGGTGAACCGGCTGGTGGTCCTGCGTGGCGCGGACGGGACGCTGCTGGGAAGCAATCTGGGCACCGCGCGGACCCTGCCGTTCGATTCCACCGCGCTCGATGGCGCGCTTCGCGAGGGCGAGGCGTGGGCGACCCAGGGGTGGCGCGGCCAGCAATACCGGTCGGTCTATGTCAGCGTGGCGCACGACCTCGATGGCGATCGGCGGGTCGTGCAGGTGGCCGCGGCGATGGCTCCCCTCGAGTCGGAGGCACGCCAGGTCTTTCTCCTCATGCTCGGGACGGTGGCCCTCGGCACCGTGGCCGCGTCCCTCGGCGCCGGCTGGCTCTCCCGCTCGACCACGGCACCCGTCGCCGAGATCACCGCCCAGGCAGAAGACATCGCCCCAGGTACCGTGGGACAGCGCATCACGGCCCACGCGGAGGTCGAGGAGTTCAATCGCCTCGTGCGCGTCCTGAACAGCATGCTCGAGCGACTCGACCGGGGTCTCCTCGCGCAGCGGCGCATCATCGCCGACGTCGGGCACGACCTCCGCACGCCGATCACCGCGATGCAGGGCGAGGTGGAGGTCACGCTCCGCCATCCCCGGACGCCGGAACGGTATCAGGACGTGCTCCGCAGCATTCTCGAAGAGACCAACCACCTCGCGACGATCAGCGAAGCGCTGCTGCTCCTCGCGCGCATCGAGGCTGGTGAGCTCGCGCCGCGCCGCGCGCCCACCGAGATATGGACCCTCGTCGAGCGCGCGGTGGGCCGGATCCGGCAGCGCGTGACGGATCATCCAGTCACCTGCGCACCCGCCCCCGCACAGGTCGGGACCGCCGACGTGGACCCCGGCATGATCGGCCTCGTGCTGGACCATCTCCTCGACAACGCCGTGCGCCATACCCCACCCGAGACGTCGGTGTTCGTGGAAATGGACGGCGGGCCGGACGGCCTGGCGATCACGGTCGCCGATCAGGGACCGGGCGTGCCACCCGACATGCTGCCCCACCTGTTCGAGCGATTCTACCGGGGGGACAGTGCCCGCGGGCGGGGCGGCGCCGGGCTCGGGCTCACCGTGGCGGCCGCCATCGTGCAGGCGCACGCCGGCTCGATCGGGGCCGAGCCCGCCACCCCGAACGGACTGCGGGTCACCGTGCGGCTGCCACGCCACACGCCGAGCGAGCAGACCGCGTAACTTCACCCCTCTTTACACGTTTTTCACATCCCTTTGTGACCCGGTTCACACGCCCGTCGGCAGTTTGAGGTATCTCGACCGCTGGGGTGTGGTGATGGCCCGCAACGTAGGGGCCCGGGACGCGGTGTCGCGGGGTGTGGTAGCGGTGCTGCTCGCGGCGCTCGGCATCTTCGGCCCGATGCCAGGCTATCTGTCGTTCATCGCGATTCTCGTCGGCATCATCCTGATGGCAACGGCGCTCACCCGTGAGTGTCCCGTCTATCGCGCGCTGCACATCGCGACGCTGCGTCATCACCAGCATCGCGCGTAGCACCACCCTCGCTCCGGAGATCCCTGATGGTCCTGCTGCGTCGCCTCGCGGCCGCTGCCGCGCTTGTCACGCTGCTTCCCTCCATGGCGATGGCCATTCCGGCATTCGCGCGGAAGTACGGCGTCAGCTGTCAGCTGTGTCACAACCCGGCTCCGAAGCTCACCGCGTTCGGCGAGACCTTCGCCGCCAACGGGTTCCGCTTCGCCTCGGGCGAGCCCCCACGCGACACCATGGACGTCGGGGATCCGCTGCTGGACCTCATGAAGAGCCTGCCGCTCGCCCTGCGGGCCGATGCCTACGTCCGCGGCTACACCGAAGGCACGGGGATCGACTTCCAGACGCCGTACGGGTTCAAGCTCCTGTCCGGCGGCACGATCGGCCCGAAGCTGTCCTACTACGTCTATTTCTTCCTGCTGGAGCGGGGCGAGGTCGGCGGCGTGGAGGACGCCTTCCTGCTCGTGAACGACATCGGCAACATCCCCCTCGACGCCGCGGTCGGCCAGTTCCAGGTGTCCGACCCCATTTTCAAACGCGAGCTGCGGCTCCCGATCGACGACTACATGATGTATCGCACGCGGGTTGGCGAGTCGACGGTCGATCTCACGTACGATCGCGGGATCTCGGCGGCGGTGGACGTCGCCGGATTCACGCTCACGGCCGAGGTGCTCAACGGCAACGGCAAGGAGGCGGCCGGGGAAGATCGCAAGCTCGACGACAACATCTTCAAGAACCTGTTCGGCCATCTCACGCGGGATCTCGGTCCCTACCTGCGGGTGGGCGCGATGGGATACTACGGTAAGGCGAAGGGTGTGGGAGCCACGGGGGTCGACACGCTCCGGAACATCACCTGGATGGCGGGCGGCGACGCCACCATCGCGGCGGGGCCGATCGAGCTGAACCTGCAGTACATCCACCGCGAAGACGACCAGCCGACGTTCACGGCGGACGAGGTGCGCGCTCGCACGGACGGCGGCTTCGCCGAACTGGTGTTCCGACCCGCAGGGAGCCGGTGGTATGGCGTCGGTCTGTACAACGGCATGCACGCCAACCTGCCACTGCTGGACCCGCGGATCGGCGGCGCATCCGGCATCGACCGCTATCAGACGCTCACCGGCGGCCTCGGCTACCTGGTCCGGCGCAACGTCCGCACCTATGGTGAGGTCACGTGGGACCTCCAGCTGAGCGAGGCGGTCCTGGGGCTCGGGGTAACCGCCGCGTTCTGAGCCGGCGGCATCCGTCTTCCGACCGTCCCAGTCGTTAGATTCCTGCGGCCCCACTTACCGTGGGGCCGCATTCCATTTGGAGATGATCATGCGTCCGACCATCTTTTTCGCGCTGGCTCTTGCGTGGGTGTCGCCCGTCGCCGCTCAGCAGGCGGATTCGCTGCCGCAGGGCGTGACGACCGCGACGATCGCGGAGGGCAAGAAGATCTTCGCAGGTCCCGGGCTCTGCACGGCCTGCCACGGCCCCGCCGCCAAGGGGATCCCCGGTCTCGGCGCCGACCTCACCGACTCGAAGTGGCTCCACAGCGACGGCTCGTACGAGGCCCTCGTCACCCAGATCACCGCCGGCGTCCCCGCGACCAAGTCGACGAGCGGTGTGGCGATGCCCGCCAAGGGTGGCTCCGCGCTGTCCGACGCGCAGGTGCGCGCGGTTTCCGCGTACGTATGGAGCCTGAGCCACGGTACGACGCACTAGCCTTCTCGGGGTCACGCTCGCGGCCCTCACCGCGAGCAACGTCGCTGGACAGCAGGTCGCGTCGCGCACCGGGGCATCGCTTCATATCGGCGGACTGGTGCACGCGCAGTACAACACCACGTCCGTCGATTCGGTCGATGGCGACGCGGTGCCGGGCACGGAGTTCGTGCTGCGCCGGGCCCGTGTGACGATCGACGCCACCTTCAGCGATCTGCTCTCGGCGCGTCTCGAGCCCGACTATGGCATGGCGCCCGGCGCCCCCGCCGGGACGTTCACGGTCCGTGACGCCTGGGTGCGCCTTACCTTCGGTCCGGCCGTGCGGGCGACCGTGGGGCAATTCAAGCGCCCGTTCGATCTATTCGAGATCCAGCCCGCCGCGGTCAACCTCGTCGCCGAGCGGATGGGACTCGTGCGAGGGATCCGCGCCTGCGGGCGCCTGCTGGGCGTGTGTTCCCTGAGCAGCATCAGTCGCGGCCTGCTCTACTCGAACCGCGACGTCGGCCTCATGCTCGATGGCACCGCGATTCCGCAGCGGCTGCAGTACGCCGTCGCGTTCACGAACGGTCAGCTGGCGGGAATCCGGGAGCCCGGCGACGGGAAACAGGTGACGGGACGCATCGCCGTGACCGCGCTCCCCGGCGTCGTAGTCGGCGGCAACATGACGATGAAGGACTACCGGCACACCGATCCGGCCGACAGCAGCGCGGTGACGACGCGCCACGCGGTCGGGTGGGGCGCCGACGTCGAGATCGGCCGCGACGACCGCGGCCCGCACGTGATGGCCGGCGTGATCGGCGGCGACAACTGGCGCGAGGTCGTAGGCCCGACCGACGTTGCCTCGTTCCTCACGGCGCAGGTGATCGCGACCTACCGGGTGCCGCTCAAGCACCGCTGGATCACGGCGATCGAGCCCGTCGGCCGCGCCAGCTGGGCCGACCCCAGCCAGAGCGCGGACGACAACGAAGGATGGCTCCTCACGCCCGGGGTCATCATCCACCTTGACGGTCGGAATAGGCTGCATCTGAACGCCGACGTCTGGCTTCCAAAAGCCGGTAACACAGAGTATGGTTTTATTTCTCAACTGAACGTGTACTTCTGAGATCAGAGGTCAGGATATGGCACGCACTTTCGCATCGATCGCCGCATTGCCCCTCGTGTTCGCCGCCTGTGGCGGCGGTGAGCAGCAACAGTCGGAAGCCGCACCGCAGGCCGCGGCGCCCGCCGCGACGGAGACGACGCTCGTGGCAACGCCCGCGGCGATGCCGGCCGCTGAGCTGCCGGCCGGCGTGACCCCGGAGATGGTGGCCGAAGGCAACACGCTGTTCCACGGCGCCGGCATCTGCTTCACCTGCCATGGGCCGGACGCCAAGGGTATCACGGGACTCGGCGTGAACCTCACCGACTCGGAGTGGCTGCACAGCGACGGCTCGTATCCGGCCATCGTGAAACAGATCATGACGGGTGTGAGTGCCACGGAGTCGAAGAGCGGCGTCGCGATGCCGCCCAAGGGTGGCTCGACGATCACCGACGAGCAGGCAAAGGCCGTCGCCGCGTACGTTTACAGCCTGCGCGGCTGAGCATCCCGACCCGCCCCCGCACCGTGGGGGCGGGTCCTACCTGCATCAGGCAACGGAACGCCCCCGAAGGATGACGCGCTCCCGGGGGCGTCGTGTCTCCCTTCCAGACCGTCCCCCGACCTATGCCGAGCCCACCCCCGCCGCCTCGGTGATCCGGCGCCGTTGCCCCTCCGTGAGCATGTCGCGGGCGACGATGTCGCGCACGATGCGGGCCGTGAACGCGTAGCCCCGGGCATCGGCCGTGACCCACCGCTGCCATTCCACTTCGTCGAGGGCGTGACGTCCCTGTTCCAGCGGCAGCTCCACCGCCCGGCAGATCAGCGTATCGGGTGAGCGCTCGGGCAGGACTGCCAGGCCCCCCAGCACCAGCTGGGCAGGCGGCGACAGCGCCCGGAACCCGACGCGGACCGCCGCCACGATGCTCTCCGGGAGATCGGCCGGCAGGGTGGAATCGAGCGTGCGGTACGGCGAGGGCCAGGCGCCGAGCGATTCATCCGGGTCGAGCCCAAGTGTGATGGCGTGCAGCAGCTCGATGGCGAGCAGGGGAAGACCCGCGGAGTCCACGGCCAGCCGTCGCGTCACCCGCTCGAGGGCGTCCGGCGTGTACCGCGGCAGCGCCCACGCCGCCAGCGCCCGCAGCTCCTCGGCACCGAGTCGCTCGAGGGTCAGTGTCGCGCCGGCGAGCGCTCCCCCGAGCGCCCTGCGAAACTCGTCGAGCACGGGGGCGTCCGCACTCGGCATCGCCGTCAGCACCAGCAGCAGCGGCTTGTCCCACGCGTCGCGCGCGAGGGCCTGGAGCGTGGCGAGCGAGTCGTCGTCCAGCCAGTGCGCCTCGTCCACCACCAGCACCAGCGCCTGCTCCTCGAGCACCGCGAGGATGATCCGGCGGAATGCCGTTCCGAGGACATCCGCTTCGTCCGACCGCAGGGCCGGAAACCGTTCCGCCCAGCCGCTCAGGCGACGCGCGAACGCACTCAGCGCACCCGGAGGAGCGGCGGCGACACCCGCCGCGTCGAGCAGCCCGCCGCGGGCGAGCCCGAGCATGCCGCTCCCGGCATCCGTCCGATCGGCGCCGACGCCGAGGGCCTTCACGACGCCCGCGCCACGAAGCCCCGCCCGGTCCGCGAATTCCTCGACGACGCGGGTCTTTCCCAGCCCCAGATCGCCTTGCACGATCACGACCGCGGCCCCACCACCACCCGTCACGCCATCCAGCATGTCCATCATGCGGGCCAGGACTTCGCCTCGTCCTACCAGCGGCGCGCGGCGTGTCCATGACTCGGTCCGGCCGGGCCGCCCGGCCCGGCGGGGACCGGGGCGGCGCCGGATGCGGTCGGCGAGCGCGAGCGTCTCGGGGCCCGGCTCCGCGCCGCGGTCCTGCGCCCGCCGGGTGAAGGTACCGAACACTTCCAGGGCCGCGGCCGGGTCGCCCGCCAGCGACTCGCCTTCCATCACCGTCTGAACGGCGAGATCCGAGAGCGGTTCCGCCGCGAGCGCCCGCGCCGCCAGCCGGCGGCCTTCTTCCAATCGACCCGAGCGCAGACAGCCCCTGGCGTGCTCGAGCACGGCATGCGTCATGCGGCCGCGCCACTCGAGTCGCTGCGCCGTGAGCCAGTCCTCGAACTCCGAGGCGCCCGGGACGCCGAAGCCCTCGAAAAAATCCCCCGCCACCAGGCTGACGGCATCTTCCCACGCGCGCCGCGCCACGCACGCGTCGAACTCCTCCGTGTCGAGCCGGATGTCGACGCCGTCGAGGCGGATCAGCTGGCCTTCCGTCGTCAGGGCGTCCGCGCCCAGCGCCTGCCGCAGCACGCGGACCGCCTCACGCAGCGAGTGGCGGGCCGGCGCGTCCTCCTTGTCGCCCCAGAGCAATCCGACCAGGTGATCGCGCGTCCGACCCCGTCGCGGGGAGAGCGCGAGGTAGACCAGCAGGGCGAGGTGCTTCCGCCAGAGGACTTCGGGCGGCGCGGGCTGGCCCTCGACGGTGAGGTCCGGCGGACCTAGCAGGCGGAGCTGGAGCATGATCCGGTTTCGAGAGGAAAGTGGCTCATGGCTTCCCGCATGCTCCTGCTGATGCGCGCAGCTGCTTCGTCCGGGCGACGTATGCGGAGTCGCCCCCGGCCCAGTAGGCTTCGAGCTGCGGCAGGATCGCACACGCTCGTCGGCGGTCGCCTACGTCGAGCGCCAGCCTGACTCGCAGCGAGCGTGCAAAGGCCTCCAGCGCCCAGTCCAGCTCCGCGGCCTGCGGGGGGCCGCCCGGCCACTGCTCCAGGTCGGCGTTCTCATACCAGCGCCAGGCCGCGTCGGCCGCCGTCGGGTCGCGGCTTGCGAGCCAGCGTCCGCGCGACAGGTAGAGCACCACGCGGTGGAGCGGGTCGGCAACGTCGGCGACCAGCGTGTGCAGGACGAGGCTGTCCGAGAACCTGATGGCCTCTGACGTGTCGCCGCTGGCCGCCAGCAGGAGGGCCGTTCCCACGGCATGCAGCGCGGCCGGCCCGGGGGTCGAGTCGAGTCGCGCGAGCCAGGACGCCGCGCGCCCGGTGTCGCCGATGGCCAGCGCATCGAGCAACAGCATCCACCGGGCCCGGCCGGCACGCGGTCCGTTCCCGGCGGCATGCGCCATCGTCGCCCGCGCCTGCACCTGGGAGTCCCGCGGGAAACCCGGCACGCCGAGGGCCGGGAGGGCAAGGCGCCACTCCTGTGCCTGGAACGCGTACTCGTCGTCTCCCGACACCCGCGTGGCTTGCTCGAGCTTCCCGAGCGCTTCCCTCGGCTGACCCATCGCGAGCAGGGCCAGGCTCTCCGTCGTGAGGCCCTGCGTCTGTACGGCGGCGTTCTGCGTGGGGTTCAGGTCCAGGTACCGACCAACCGCGAACTGGGCCCGCGGCACGCCGAATGCCAGCCCCAGGCGCACTGCGCGCACCAGCGACCCCGGTCCCTCGGGATTGTTCAACACCTGGCGCAGGGTGTCATTCCATTCCTCGTCCGGAAGGAACCGCATGTCCCAGGCGAGATCGAGCACGGACTTCATGTCGAAGCCCTCGACCGGCTGGCTCGGCGCGATGCGCACGTAGCTCGCGAGCGCGTTCCGGGCCCTGGCGCTGTCGCCCCGCCGCGTATAGGCCCACGTCAGCATCGAGTACGTGGACGCATACTGGGTCCCCCGTGTCGCCAGCTCGAGCGCCGCGATCGCGCTGTCCAGTCCCTTCCCCACCAACGCCCCGCGATGGAACAGCTCGTTCCCCCGCAGGAGACGCGGATAGACATCGGAGGGGAAGAGCCTGATCGCGCTGTCATAGATCGCCAGTCGCTCGGGCACCGTCGGCGCGATGTCGGCCGAGATCATCAGGCGGTCGATCTCGCCGAATTCGCCGGCGTGACGCGCGTAGGTCGCCGCGAGCTCCTGTACGTCCGTGTCGGTCGTGGCGCGCTCCCACCGGCGGACGTTGAACAGGCCCCATGTCGCGAGGGCGATCGACGAATCGCGATCGAGGGCCTGCCGGTAGAACGTCTCCGCGGCCCCCCACTGGTCGTGCTGGAACGCGTACTCCGCGTTCACGAG
>Ga0055461_10000205_pt1 | contig 10899 bp, 10 predicted proteins | sample Joice_ThreeSqB_D_FD_57688 | JGI IMG/M metagenome (GOLD analysis project Ga0055461, IMG submission 57688) | Wetland microbial communities from San Francisco Bay, California, USA, that impact long-term carbon sequestration - Joice_ThreeSqB_D1 | ecosystem: Environmental > Aquatic > Marine >...
GCGTGTCGCCTCCCGTCACTCGCGGACTCGACCTCGAACGACAGGGGCTCGCCGATCCTGGGTCGTCGCCCATCCGGCGGGAACGCAGAGATGTGAACGTAAACAGGATCGCCGCCGCGCTGCGGCGTGATGAATCCGAAGCCGCCTTCGTCGTTCCAGTTCTCTAGTTTGCCGTCGAATCGCATGACGGGCATTCTCGTCCGGTGCAACGTTTTACGCCAGACCGGCGGGTCGGGACCACATCAGCCCTTCATTCACGACTCGAGGCGACGACGCCAGACCGTCGCATGGACCGCCGAACGCCTCAGTTCGAAAGTCACAAACACTGTGTCCGCTCATGCTGCTTCGTGTACTTCAGATGGCCCGGTAAACAGCCAAGTCTGATCCGGCGCTGCCTTCGGGCGACGTGCCGGACGTCGACGCACCCACGCTTGTGCGCAGTCACCCGGTGGGGTGAGTGACGTTGCTGGCCGACGCGCGCACTATTCGTTCGCAAGGAGGTCATATGACACCCGATCTGCCCGACCTGGATGCCGACGCGGACATCGTCCCCGACAATGTACGGGCGGTGGGGACGATCTACTCGACCTGGTTACTGGAACAGGCAGGAGCGTTCCGGGTTCTGGAACGGATCGCCGATCTCTTCAGACAAGGGTTGCTGCCGCTGGGGCGAGGGCGGGTGGCCGATGCGCTTCACCGACTCTGGCGGCGCGGCGAGCGCATGACGGCCCGGGAGCGCGCCGGCTTCTATGCACGGGCCCTCGGTGTGCCGGGCGCGGACGCCGGCGCGGGCGAACCGAACCGCGATTTCCAGTCCCTGTGGCTGCGCTTTGTCGTGGCCGTATCCATGTATGTGCAGCCTCGCGGCACGGGCAACCTGGAAGTGCCGTCAACTCCGGCGAAAGAGACAGTGCGCGAGGCGGCACGGGTGCTAGCGGTCAACATCTCGGCGCACGGAGGTGGTGCGGTCCGTGGCGCGGCGCGCAAGCTTATCGACGAGGCACAACAGATGCTCGGTCTGCTAGGCGAGCCGGAACTGTTGCGCGCGTTTCATGCGCGCGATGTGTGGCAACTGATCGATCGCGTGCAACGTCAATATCTGGGAGGCGCGATCAACGTAGCGCGCTATCGCGTGCTGGCGGATTCGGGGAGCCGCATCGTCGACTGGCTCGCCGATCATGCCGAGGCGCTGCGGGCCCCGCGGTCGCCGGGCGGCCCGATTATGCGCGACGCGGATCTGGTCGACGCGGCCGAAAGGTGGCTTTCCGCAAGTGCCGGCGCGCGGCCGTCGAAGGAATCGAAGCTGGAAGCAACGGCCTCGGCGCTCGGTGAGCGTGCCGATCTGTCGTCCGCGTCGCGCGACCTGGTGGCGGCCCTGGATCTGTCCGGTGAACGTGACGGCGTATCGGCCGGACAACGCTTTGCGGCGCTATTCCTTGGTCCGCCGGGTACAGGCAAGACGCTGGCGGTGCACGTGCTGGCGAATGCGCTGTCGCTTCCGCTCTACCGCATCGACCTTGCCGCCGTCACCAGCAGGTACATCGGCGAGACCGAGAAGAACCTGGCCGCAGTGTTCGAGCGCGCTGAGCGAGAGGGCTGGGCGCTGTTCTTCGACGAGGCAGATGCGCTGTTCGGCAAGCGCAGCGAGGTCGGCAACGCGCACGACCGCTACGCCAACATCGGAATCAACTATCTCTTGCAGCGACTCTCGGACTATGACGGCACGCTGATCCTGGCGGCCAGCCAGCGGGTCGACGTCGACGCCGCGTTGGCGACCGAAGCGTTGCGCCACCGCCGCTGGCGAGTGCTGCGTTTTCCGCGGCCGCGGGTTTAGCCTGCGCTTCAGCCCGCATCGCACGCCTCGCTCCCGTTGGCGTCGGCCATACGCAGGCCCCCTACCCTTGAGCCCGGGACGCCGAGATCCGTTCGGTGCGCTTCACCGCTCGCGCAACACCGATCGGGCGTTCGAGTATTCGGCCGCCAGCCGATCGACGAGAACATGCGCTGCTGGTGCATCGCAAACCTGCCCGACGCCCTGGCCTGCGCCCCAGATGTCACGCCACGTCTTGGCGCTCCCGGAGCCGAAGTCCATCCTGCTCTTGTCACTCTCGGGGAGGTTGTCAGGGTCGAGGCCGGCATTGACCACACTGCCCTTGAGATAGTTGCCGTGCACGCCGGTGAAGAGATTGGTATAGACGATGTCTTCGGCGCGGCTGTCGATGATCATCTGCTTGTAGGCTGCGGGCGCATTGGCTTCCTCGCTGGAGATGAAGCGCGTGCCGATATAGGCGAGGTCAGCGCCCAGCGCCTGCGCGGCGAGGATCGCGCCACCGCTGGCAATGCTGCCCGACAGGATGATCGTGCCGCCGTAAAAAGCGCGTACCTCGGGCACGAACGCGAAGGCCGAGAGTCGGCCCGCATGGCCGCCGGCGCCGGTACAGACGAGGATCAGCCCGTCGACGCCTGCCTGCAGGGCGCGTTTTGCATGCGCGATTGTGGTTACGTCGTGGAACACCAGGCCGCCATAACTGTGCGCGGCCTCGACCACAGTGTCTGGAGCGCGCAGGCTGGTGATCATGATCGGCACGCGGTGCTTTACGCAGAGGTCCAGGTCGTGCTGCAACCTCGCGTTGCTCGAGTGCACGATCTGGTTAACGGCGTAGGGCGCGATCTTCACTTCGGGATGCCGAGATCTGATTGCTGCGAGTTCTTTGCTTATGCGTTCAAGCCACGTATCGAGCATGGCTTCGGGCCTAGCATTCAGTGCAGGGAAGCTGCCAACGATGCCGGATTTGCATTGCGCTAGTACCAGTTCGGGTCCGCTGACAATGAACATCGGCGCGCCGATGACCGGCAGGCGCAGGCTGTCGCGCAGCAGTGGCGGCAGGGACATGCGGGTTCCCTCTGCAAGTGGCTATAGATGGTTGCTGACGAGCGGCGGAAAGCCGCCGTGCGTGCGGGGGCCGAGAATACCGGGCCGCGTGATGCGCACCGCGAAGTCCGGTTACGGGTGCGCTTTGCTGCGGCGCTCAGCAGAATCGGTTCCGCGCTGCAGCGACCACATCGTGAATCGATGTTTCGGCTGCGCATATTGGGGATGCGCGATCGGGTATCGGTAGTTACCCTCCTTTATTGGTTGATGGTCATCAGCATGCAGCATCGCGGTCCCAGACTGACGCATCGCGCCGCGCGGGGCAGCACCGAGCCAGGACAACGCAGCATGAGTTCTGAACTTCACTCGTACCACGCCGAACTGATCGCCCGCGACGAAGAGGCGCTCTGGAACTGGCCGCGCCGGTCCGCAGCGGTGATGGCTGAAGAGCTCGCCTCTATGTGCGAGCAGCTTGCGGCCTTGCTGCGCCACGAGCGCGAAATGAAGGAGCCCGAAGGCAAGCCCGACCCGGTCGCGACGACCAAGCTCAACTACATGTACGGCAGTACGTTGCTGACGCTGGCTGAACGCGAGAAACCCTCTTTGCTGCCGCATGCAGTCGAGCGACTCGGCGATGCCCTTTCACTGGCGCGCCGGCATGTGCCCGAACGCGTAGTCACCATCAAGTCCCAGCTGTTCCGCGCGGAGCATTCGCTTGCAATGCTGAGAACCTCGACCGCTTCGGATGAACGGCCGAGCGCGAAGGAAGCCGCGTAGTACGGTCGTGTCAGAGCGTGTAGAAGGGCCGCGGCGGTGAGTTCCGCGGCCCTTTTTGTTTGACAGACCCGAATATCGGCCGGCCACTGCGACGAATTCGACGGTCCTGGAAGAAGAGTTTCACCGACTCGGCGCCTCGAATCACGCCGGCCGAACATCCGACTTGCCGGCGTTCGCGGTTCATACGATTCTTCGCCAGTCGTGAATTCCGCTACCCCTCCTCCGCACCCGCCTTCACCGCGCGCCCAGCGCGCAGCAACGCCTGTCACTTCGGGGCTGGAGTCACAGCGCGGACCCCGCATCGGCTATCTCCGGCTGCACTGGCGTGGCGAGCTGCCGTTGGCCGTTGCCGTCATGGTCAGTGCAGCACTGATCTGGGGTCTGGTCCAGGCGCTTCGTTTGACCGGCCGCCTTTTCCCTTACACCGAATCTCCTTCGGCGGCCGCTCTGCTTTGGCTGCTCGAGGTCGGCGTGCTGATGGTCGGTGTGATCTGGTGGGGCATGGGCGTGCAGCGCGCGGCCATTCGCAGCGTGGACATGGGCGGCTCGATGTTCGTGGCTTTTCTCACCGGCGTTGTGGGCTATGGCGCCTTCATCTGGGTGGGTTTCTTCTGGCTCAATTCCGCTCGGCACGTGTGGCCCGACGTGAAGGCCACGCTGTCGGGCGATCTGAAGCCCGCGGCGATTACGGTGGAGTCGGGAGGACGCATCAACGTGCAGGGCGAATTCGAGTTCGGCACGACTCGGGCCGTGCGCGAGGCGCTGGCCGCAAACCCGACCGTGCATACCGTACGCCTCGAAAGTCGCGGCGGTCGCGTGGCCGAGGGCCTTGCTCTCGGAAGGCTGCTCTCGGATCACAACCTGGACACCCTGGTGACAGGCGAATGCAGCAGCGCATGTGCGACGGCATTCGTCGGAGGCAATCGGCGCCTCCTCGGACCGGCCGCCCGCATCGGCCTGCACAGTGCGGGTGGAAACGGCGTCAGCGCGGATCATGTGGACGAGGCGAACCGACGCAGCGATGAGTTCATGGCAGCTCGCGGCGTCGATGCTCGCGTACTTGCGCGCGGTGCCGCCACGGCCAACGACGATATCTGGTTCCCCAGCCATGCAGTGCTGCTTGCCTCCGCGCTCGCAACGGAGCGCATCGATCCCTAGACGGCCGGATTCGGTCGCCGTTAGAGGCGGAAGCAGCGCGGCCCTTGACCGCTGTCAGCGCGGGTGTGCATGAACCCATTTGACGGGAACGATGCGCCGGAAAGCCGGCCGCTACGACCGGGATCGCGAAGTCGGCGGCAAATCAGGCGAACGGCTCGATCGGCAGAAAGGCACCGAGTCCGGTCAGGTTGAACCTCGATTCGATGTCCTGCAGGCATTGAGCGGCGTCGCCCGTGACACCGCCACGCTGGAAAAGCGTCGACCAGTGCTTGCGAGGGGCGCGCGCCGTGACGATGTAGCGCGGCGGGCGTTGGTCCGGCGGCTGCTGCCGCGCCGACACCGTCACCTGCTGCACCGTGGGCAGCGCGGCAAACACCTCGCCCATCAGCCGCGCGACCAGACCGAGCGCGTGGCGGTTATGCAGTTTGGTGTGGATCACTTCGGACATGCGCCTCACGACGACGCGATTGCCATAGTCGATCGCGGCCTCCCGATCGGGAAGCGTCGGCAGCAGCGGCAGCTGCACGTCCATGCGCACGGCAGTGACGTCGTCGAACTCGAAGCTCACCGACACCGGCAGCGGCCACAGAATGTCTTTCAGACAGGTCAGCAGGTGATCGCGCATCGCATCCGGAATGCCTTGCGCGGCACGCTGGCTGTGTTCCTGCATCCCCTTCTGTCCCGATTCCCATGCAAAGCGGCGCTGCAGCCATTTGGCACGGTCATCGAGGTAGTCGTTCATCGCCTGTGGGTCGTAGACATGCTTGCCGTTCTTCTGGCCGATCGGTTTCGGTGCCTCGGGGGACGGGTCAGGGAACGCTCGCACCGTCGTCGGCACGAGCTGAAGGTCCGGTGTCGGTGTCCAGCGCTGCGGATGCGCCATTGCCTCGACGTGTTCGTTCAGGTGCGCGCAAACAGACAGCGCAGCCTCACGCTCCATGTCGGCAGCACCGTCGACGAGGTTGGCGAGCGGGTCGACATGCTGGCTCGAGCGCGTCGGCCGAATCAGCTTGGCGTAACCGTACTGGTCGATACGCACCTTCATTTCGCTGTCGGGCAGCGCGAAGCTGGTGGCCTGGCCGCCCGCTTCACCTTCGCTGTCACTGGTCAGCACCACCTGCGACCGGCGCCGATACACCGCGCTCTGGCCATCTGCGCTGGCGAACGATGGAATCAGACGATACGGCGGCAGCCAGCGCACCTTCTCACCATAGGAGGCGGTGTAGCGATAACGAAGCGCGACCAGTATCGCGCTGGCCGTCGCGTCGGTCTCGGCGGAGGAGGTGTACATCGCCTGCAGTGGGCCGTTCAAGGGTGCGCGGCACCCGCAAGGGCGAGTCCCCGCTCGAAAGTCATTATCCCCATATCAAACGCTCCAATCATGTCTTTCAAAGCCGGAAAAGAGTGGTTGCTTACCGTCGATTCTTCGCTAGGTGCAGTTGCGGTCGAGACAGAGGCCGCCAGCCGCATCGTTTGACCGGAACCAGTGCGCGGCAATCGGGCGCCCGGTACTCTTGCGCGCCATGTCCGCCATCCTTTCCGTGTCGCGCGGCGTCTTCGCGACTGTCGTTCTCGTGCTGAATACCGTCATCGGTGTCGCACTGATGCTGCCGTTCGCGCTGGCCAAGCTGGTGCTGCCTTTTACGGTCGTTCGCCATGTGACGGACCGCGCGCTGAACGCGATCGCAACCGGCTGGATCGGTGTCAACAGCGCCTGGATCGACTGGGTCGGTGAAACCAGCTGGGACGTTCAGGGCGCGGACGGACTCGACGCGCGCGGCTGGTATCTGGTTTCGAGCAATCACCAGAGCTGGGTTGACATCCTGGTGCTGCAGAAGATCTTCAACCGGCGCATACCGCTGCTGAAGTTCTTTCTGAAGAAGGAACTGATCTGGGTACCGGTCATCGGGCTCGCCTGGTGGGCACTCGACTTTCCGTTCATGCGGCGGCGTGGCGGGCCATCAAGTCTGCGCGACCTGGAACGTGCACGCAGGGCCTGCGAAAAGTTCCGCGTCGTGCCGACATCGGTCATCAATTTCCTCGAAGGCACTCGCTTCACGCGCGCCAAACACGATTCCCAGCACTCGCCCTTCGACCACCTGCTGAAGCCGAAGGTCGGAGGAATCGCAACGGCGCTGACGACGCTAGGTAGTCAGTTTCACCGGTTGATCGATGTGACGATCGTCTATCCAGACGGTCCGCCGGAGTTCTGGACGCTGCTGTCGGGCCAGTTGCGACGCGTGACGGTGCGGGTGCAGCAGCGCGAGATCCCGGCCGAATTGCTGGCCGGTGACTATGTCAGGGACGCGAACTTTCGCGCGTGCATGCAGGAATGGATCAACACCCTGTGGCTCGAGAAGGACCGGCTGATCGGCGAACTCAAGTCGGCCGACTGAGCGGGCCGCCTGCATCGCGCGTATCGTTCATACCTCGTTTCGAGGAGTGAACCGATGTTTGAAGCCACGATCGCCGGCAGTCTGCCGAAGCCGGGCTGGCTCGCCGAAACCGACAAACTCTGGCCGCAATGGAAGCTTTCCGGCGAAGAACTCGCCGCCGCGAAGCGCGACGCCACACTGCTATGGCTGAAGGAGCAGGAAGACGCCGGGCTCGACATCGTCGGCGACGGAGAACAGTCGCGCCAGCACTTCGTGCACGGCTTTCTCGAGTTCGTCGAGGGCATCGACTTCGAGCACAAGGTCGAAATGGGCATCCGCAAGGATCGTTACAAGGCGATGGTGCCGCAGGTCGTGGGGCCGCTGAAGCTCAAAGGGCGTGTCCACCAAATCGAGGCGAAGCTTGCGCGCCAGCACACCAAGAAGAAGCTGAAGATCACACTGCCCGGGCCGATGACAATCGTCGATACCGTGGCCGACCGGTACTACGACGACCGCGTGAAGATGTCGATGGCGTTCGCCGAACTGCTGAACCAGGAGGCGCGAGCCTTGCAGGACGACGGCGTCGATGTGATCCAGTTCGATGAACCGGCGTTCAACGTCTACACCGATGACGTCAAGGCCTGGGGCATCAAGGCGCTCGACCGCGCAGCCGAAGGACTCACCTGCATGACGGTCGTGCATATCTGCTACGGCTACGGCATCAAGGCCAACGTCGACTGGAAGTCGACGCTGGGCTCGGAGTGGCGCCAGTACGAGGAGATCTTTCCCGCCATCGCCAGGAGCACGATAAGGGCGGTATCGCTCGAATGCATGAATGCGAAGGTGCCGATGCACCTGATGAAGCTGCTGGCGGGCAAGGACGTCCTGGTCGGCGTCATTGATGTCGCGTCGGACGTGATCGAGACGCCGGAACAGGTTGCTGACACCATCGGCAAGGCGCTGCAGTTCGTGGCGAGGGATCACCTGTTTCCGTGCACCAACTGCGGGATGGCTCCAATGAAGCGCGAGATTGCACTGGCCAAGCTGGCCGCGCTCGGCAGGGGCGCTCAACTCGCGCGGCAGCGCTACGCCTGAGCCAGGCCGGTGGCCGTCCCTGGTGCCCTCGCGCAACCTGAGAAATAGTCAGTCGGTCTCGGGTGAGGCCGACGACGACGCCATGTGAGGAAGAGACCATGAGTCGCCGCACGCTGAATCTGGACGACCGACTGCATGCCTATGTGCTTGCGCACAACCGCGAGCATCCGGAACTGGCGAAACTGCGCGAAGCCACCGCCACGCATCCGCGCGCCAACATGCAGATTTCGCCGGAGCAGGGCGCGTTGCTTGCAATGCTGGTGAGGCTGATCGGCGCGCGTCGCACGATCGAGATCGGAGTCTTCACCGGTTACAGCGCGCTCGCCGTGGCGCTCGCGCTTCCGGCGGGCGGCAGGATCCTCGCCTGCGACATCAGCGACGAATTCACCCGTGTCGGCCGTCCATACTGGGAACGTGCCGGCGTCTCGGACAAGATCGATCTGGTGCTGGAGCCTGCATTGCACACCCTCGATGCGCGCCTCGCTACCGGCGAGGCCGGCCGCTACGACTTCGCATTCATCGATGCCGACAAGAGCAACTACGATGGCTATTACGAGCGCTGCCTGAAGCTGCTGCGCACCGGCGGGCTGATCGCGTTCGACAACGTGCTGTGGAGCGGACGTGTTGCCGACAAGGTCGACCCGGCGGCGGATGCCGACACTGCAGCACTGCAGTGGCTCAATTCCAAGTTGCAACGCGACGATCGTATCGACGTCGCGCTGTTGCCGATCGGCGACGGACTGACTCTCGCCAGGAAGCTGTAGCGCTTCTCGAATGGAATTGGTGAACGGATTGGCCCGCGTCAGAACACGAGACGCGTCAACCACTCCGCAGTGAGGACAGGCCGCACTTCGCCCTGCCGTTCGATCGTCACCAGCCACGTGAGTTGCACGCTGCCGGGCAGGTCTTCGAGCCGGGCAAGCGCAAAGCGGCCGCGCAGCAGGCTGCCGGCCGGCACCGGCGACACAAAGCGGATGCGCTCGAAGCCGATGTTCATTCCGGCCCGCACACCGGCTATGCGCATGCAGCTCTCTATGAGCACGGTGAGCAGCGACAACGTCAGGAAACCGTGCGCAACAGTGCAACGACGCCCGGCGCTGTCGCGAAATGGCGACTCGCGCGCAGCGCGTTCGGTATCGACGTGGATCCACTGCGCATCGCGCGTCGCCTCGGCGAACTCGTCGATGATCGACTGCGTCACCTCGATCCAGTCGCTCACGGCGATCTCGCGGCCGACCACGTCGCGCAGTTGATCTACCGAAATCACTGTCGTCATGGTTCGGCGTCCTTCGGCTGCACCACGCATTGACGCAGGCAGGCCTCGCACAGGCAATTCGCGCCAGGCATCAGGCGCTCGGAGGCCAACGGCGGCAGGCCAGCGCACCAGCAGGGCTCGGGATCGTCGGCCCCGCAGTGAAACGCCGTACCGCATCGTGCGCAGCGTTGCGAACTCGAGTTGGTGGCGATTGATTCCATGGCCTGCGTGAGCGTAACGCGAAGAGGTAACGCCTTGAAGATTGACCATGCTCAAGACTCGGATCGGCCCGTCCGGAAAGTGCGCGCTATGTTGAAGATGAGGTGAGAGCCTCGTGAGGAGACAGAAATGAAACGCTCAATGATTCATGCCGCCCTTATAGGTGCCAGCCTTGCGATTGCAGCGACTGGCGCGCTCGGACAGGGGAAGGTGGACCTCGGAAAGCGCGAATACGACGCCAACTGCGCGAGTTGCCACGGACCCAAGGGCATGGGGGACGGCCCGACACGGCCGTACCTGAACAAGAGCCCGACCAACCTTACAACACTGGCGCGCGACAACAAGGGCGTATTGCCGGTGAATCGGCTGTATGAGTCGATCGACGGCACACTGACGGTACCAGGGCACGGCACGCGCGACATGCCGACTTGGGGCAATCAATACCGGACGAAGGCGGCCGAGTACTACATGGACGTGCCATACGACGCCGAAGCATTTGTGCGCGCGAGGATCCTGGCGCTGATCGAGTACATCTCGCGATTGCAGGTGAAGTAGATCTGCCTAGTCGAGCGTGAAGAACCGTGGCGGGGCCTCGCGGCCCCGCGGCGGAAAAGTTGGCAGCGACTGACGCGCGCTGCGCTAGAGCGAAGGGCGATCCACGAGGGAGTTCGCGAGCGCGTATTGCTGGTGGATTTGACGTTGGGCGCGCAGGTGAAGTCGCGCGATGGGGTCATTGCACGTTTGACAGCGCGAACGGCACCATCCGATCGAAACACTTTGTTACGAGAATCTTCTGCCGGTAATCGCTTCGCGTGGGCGGGCGCGTCTCCGCGGCGTACGATCAATGCATACTTGGCCGCTGGTCGGCGCCTGTCATCGAAACGCTGGCGCGGCCGTTGAATCGACAGGAGACTGTGATGAAGATACTCATCCTTCCCGTCGCTGCTCTGATCGCCGCGCTATTCCTGCTCATCGCTCCGGCCGCGGCTGACGCACAGCGGGCTGGCCACACTTATGCTGGCCGGGGATACGCGGGCACACCGCCTCCGCCATCTCCGGGCAGTGGCGGTTATCGCGGTGGCCCACCGGCGCAGGGAGGCCACTATGCGGGCGGAGCCTATCGAGGTTATTACGCGGGCGGATATCCC
>Ga0055461_10000207_pt1 | contig 10884 bp, 7 predicted proteins | sample Joice_ThreeSqB_D_FD_57688 | JGI IMG/M metagenome (GOLD analysis project Ga0055461, IMG submission 57688) | Wetland microbial communities from San Francisco Bay, California, USA, that impact long-term carbon sequestration - Joice_ThreeSqB_D1 | ecosystem: Environmental > Aquatic > Marine >...
ATCCGAAAGAACATGTAATCCTGCCCGAGCTGATCTCGAAGGAACCGCTGGGACCCGTGGTGCGTCGTGGTGATGACGACTGGTTCACAATTGCCAAGTGGGTGGTCTTCGGACTTATCGAGGCCGAGGAATACGGCATCACGCAGGCGAACGTCGATCAGATGGTCAAGACCAGCCAGGATCCGGTCATCATGCGCATCGTTGGAACTTCGGAAGACACCGGCAAACTGCTCGGGCTGGACAAGGACTGGATGGTCCGAGCTATCAAGACAACGGGCAACTACGGCGAAATTTTCGAGCGCAACGTGGGTCCGAAGACACCGCTGAATCTGCCGCGCGGCGTGAATGCGTTGTGGAACAAAGGCGGCGTGATGTACGCCCCACCGGTGCGCTAGCGCCGAAGTGCATGGCCGCCGGCCAATCCCCCGCGGCCATGCGCCGGATAATGCGTTGAACTGAGCCGACGCAAGCCAGAGCAGAGCCGGGCAACGGCACTGACACGAGGAGACTCACGATGCCTGAGCGATCGGCTCCGAAGCGGCGTGACTGGTCGTGGCGGAGTCAGGCCTTCCGCGGGCTGGTCTACCAGATCGTCGCTGTCCTCGCGATCGGTTATGGCATCTGGTATCTGACACAGAACACCCTCGCCAACATGGCGGCGAGGGGTATCCAGAGCGGTTTCGGATTCCTGACCGGCGCAGCCGGATTCGACATCGGGGAAACCGTCATTCCCTATGACGCGCTCGATCCCTACTGGATGGCATTCCTCGTCGGCATCCTGAACACGCTGAGGGTGGCCATCGTTGGAATCGTTCTGGCAACGCTGCTCGGGACAGCCCTGGGCATCGGCCGCTATGCGCATAACGCCATAGTGCGCGGGCTGTGCTACGCGTATGTCGAGTTCTTCCGCAACGTGCCGGTGCTGCTGCAGTTGCTCATGTGGTACCTGATCATGACGGATGTTCTGCCGCCGCTTTACGAGGCAATTTCTATTGGTGGCCTGTTCCTCCTGAGCAATAACGGTTTCGTCTTCCCGGTGCCGGTGTGGGGCATGGGGCAGCTGCTGTCGCTGATCGGCGCGGTCGTCGGGATCTTTGTTGCGGTGTTCTACCGTCGTTGGGCGAAACATCAGTTTGAACTCACTGGACGGGTGCGCAGCCTGGTGCTGGTACCGGTCGCAATCGTGATTGCCGCCGCGCTCCTCGGTTGGATCGCCGGAGGCGCTCCTACGGCATGGAGCACACCGGCAGTGGACGGCTTTCAGGTCGTGGGGGGCGCCACCGCCACACCGGAATTCATGGCCGTTCTGCTGGGCCTGGTCCTTTACACGTCGGCGTTCATCGCCGAGATCGTGCGCGCTGGTATCGCATCGGTATCACATGGTCAGGTGGAAGCAGCGGCCAGCATTGGCCTGTCCAAGACGCAGGCGATGCGACTGGTGATCCTGCCGCAGGCGTTGCGAGTCATCATCCCGCCGATGACCAGTCAGTACCTAAATCTCACCAAGAATTCATCGCTGGCAGTCGCAATCGGCTATCCGGACGTGGTTTCAATCGCCAACACGGCGCTCAACCAGACGGGCCGCGCAGTGGAGTGCATCGCGATCATCATGGCCGTCTACCTGACGACTTCGCTGTCCACCAGCGCGTTCATGAACTGGTACAACCGGCGGGCCGCGATCAAGGAGCGCTAGCGTGAAACACATTCACCATCGGCGTCATTCGCAGGGAGGGTCACCGACGGACATTCCGCTGCGATCAAGACCGGCGCCTGCGTTGGAGCTCACATGAGTTCTGTCTTCGAGCCGATCAAGCCGCGAACAGCGCCGATCAAGACCGAGGGACTGATTCCGTGGATCCGCACGAATCTATTCGGCGGCTGGAGCAGTACGGCGGTGACGCTGGTCCTCATGGCGTTGGCTGTCTACCTCGTGCCGCGCCTGCTTGACTGGGCCGTTTTCAAGGCCGTGTTTGCGGCCAACGCCGACGCCTGCCAGGCCGCGCGTGGGATCGGCGCCTGCTGGGGCGTCATAGTCGAAAAATTCAGATTGATTATCTTCGGCCGCTATCCCTATGAGGACCAGTGGAGGCCGGAAATCGCCACCGCGCTGCTGGTCGCGCTGTTGATCGTCAGTTGCATCCGCAGGTTCTGGAAGCCCTGGTTGGCAGTACTGTGGATCGTGGTCGTGCCGCTGTTCTTCCTGCTCATGGGCGGGGGCTGGTTCGGCCTGGAGCCGGTTTCGACCGACCAGTGGGGTGGTCTGCCCCTGACAATCATGCTGGCAACTTTCGGCATCGTGCTCGCGTACCCGATCGCGATCGTTGTTGCTCTTGGGCGACGGTCGAATCTGCCAGCAATCCGGTCCCTGTGCATTGTCTATATCGAACTGATTCGCGGCGTCCCGCTGATCTCGGTGCTTTTCATGGCGAGCTTCCTGTTCCCGTTGTTCATGCCGGTGGGCAAGACGCCCGATGTGCTGTTGCGGGTCCTTGTCGGCATCACGCTGTTCTCGGCAGCGTATCTGGCCGAAGTCGTGCGCGGAGGTCTTCAGGCGATTCCCAAGGGGCAGGTCGAGGCGGCGCAGTCGCTTGGACTCTCCTACTGGCAGACGCAGCGCAAGATCGTGCTGCCGCAGGCGCTGGCGATGGTCGTTCCGGGCATCATGAACAGCTTCATCGCCATTTTCAAGGACACATCGCTGGTGACGATCGTCAGTCTGTACGAGTTGACCGGCGCGATGAGCCTTGCCCTGAACTCGGACGCAGAGTGGCGGCCGTTCAAGATCGAGGGTTATCTGTTCATCGCGTTCATCTACTTCATCTTCTGCTTTGCGATGTCACGCTACAGCCTGTGGATCGAGCACCAACTCGGTCGCAGCAGAACGCGTTAGGAACCGTCATGGCCGACCCGATCATCAGCTTCGAAAAAGTCAACAAGTGGTACGGCAACAACTTCCATGTCCTGCGTGACATCGATCTTTTTGTCGCCGCAGGGGAACGTATCGTGATTTGCGGACCTTCCGGATCGGGCAAGTCGACTCTGATCCGTTGCATCAACCGGCTTGAGGAGCACCAGGAAGGCACGATCCGGGTCGACGGCGTCGAACTGACCGACAACATCAAGGCGATCGAGCAGGTCCGCAAAGAGGTCGGCATGGTATTTCAGCAGTTCAATCTGTTCCCCCATCTGACGGTGCTGGAAAATCTGACACTGGCGCCGATGTGGGTGGGAAAGACGCCGAAAGCGGAAGCCGAGGAACGCGCAATGCAGCAACTGACGCGCGTGAAGATCGCAGAGCAGGCGCAAAAATACCCGCTGCAGCTGTCCGGCGGCCAGCAGCAACGCGTCGCAATCGCGCGGGCGCTGTGCCTGACGCCGAAAGTGATGCTGTTCGACGAGCCAACCTCGGCGCTCGACCCGGAAATGATCAAGGAAGTGCTGGACGTGATGATCGAATTGGCGGGCCAGGGCATCACGATGCTTTGCGTTACGCACGAGATGGCTTTTGCCAAGGCGGTCGCCAACCGAGTCATCTTCATGGACCAGGGTCAGATCGTCGAGGAGAACAATCCGCACGAGTTCTTCGACAACCCCAAGAGCGAGCGGACGAAGGACTTCCTTTCCAAGATCCTCGGGCACTGACCGCGCGGCGACGCGCCGCGGACGCCGATGCCTGAACTGTCCTGGCCGTACTGGGGAACGATTGCGATCGTTGCCGACTGGGCGATCCGCATTCTCATGCTGCCGATCGTGCCGACGCGGCGATCGCCGGAAGCGGCCAAAGGCTGGCTGCTGCTGATCTTCTTCCTGCCGTGGGTCGGACTGGTCGCCTACCTGCTGATCGGGCGCCCGCATCTGCCGCGCTGGCGACTCGACCGATTGCAGCAATACGTCAATCTGGTGGAGCCGCTGCGCGGAAGAGTCATGGCGCTGCCGGGCATCGAGCCTCCGTCGATTCCGCCGGCATACGAGCCGAGCGCGCGGCTTTCAGAGGATCTCGCCCGGCTGCCGAACTTCGGCGGCAATGCGGTCGAGCTGCTGACCGAATACAGGCAGGTCCTGGCGCGCATCGCCGCGGATATCGATATTGCGCGGGAGACGGTCCATCTTTGCTACTACATCTTCCAGGTGGACAAGGAGACGGAGCCGGTTGTCGCCGCCATGGCCCGCGCGGTCCGGCGCGGTGTGCGCTGCCGCGTTCTGATCGATGCGTTCGGATCCCGGCCGTCGATCCCGACCGTGGTACCGCACCTGCGCAGCCTCGGCGTCGACACCTACATCACGCTGCCGTTTCGCTGGCGAAAGCCGGAGCGCCTCGACCTGCGCAATCACCGCAAGATCGTTGTGATCGACGGTCGCATAGGCTATACCGGATCGCAGAACATGGTGAGTCCGGATTTCAAGCCGGGACTCAGCTACAGCGAGCTGGTGGCGCGGATCGAAGGTCCTACCGCGCTGCAGCTCCAGCTCGTCTTTGCGGCGGACTGGTACGTCGAAACACGCGAGTTCGTGGGCGAAGGAGCTCTCCCCGCACCGGAGATCGCCGGCGACTGCCCTGCGCAGATCCTGCCGAATGGACCCGCGTCGTCGACGCAGCGCGCGCAGAGAATGGTGGTCAACCTTGTCTATGCCGCGCGACAACGTGTTGTCATCACCACGCCCTACTTCATACCAAGCCAGGCGCTGCAGGAGGCCCTCGAAACGGCGGCGCAGCGTGGCGTCGAAGTGCGCCTGATCGTCGACCACCGCAAAGACCAGTTTCTTGTGGCCAACGCGCAGCGCTCGTATTACGAGTCGCTTCTGGCCGCTGGCGTTCGAATCCATGCCTATCGCGACGCTTTCCTGCACACCAAGGCCGTTTCGGTCGACGGCGAGGTCGCCTGGGTCGGTTCATGCAACATGGACCTGCGCTCGTTCGAACTGAACGAGGAAGTCATTGCGCTGTTCTTCAGCCCGAAGATCGCAATGCGCCTGCAGGCGATCGAGGAGGATTACATACGTGGTTCGGAAGCGGTGGACCTTGACGCCTGGCGCCGACGGCCGTTTCGCGAGCAACTGGTGCAGAACCTCACGCGCCTGGTCAGTCCGCTGCTGTAGGTCGCGCGGTCGGCCAGCGGGGCCGGAACACGCAGTTTCGGGTAAGGACCATTCCCCGTCATCGATAATCCCGCCAATCCGAAAATTCCGTCATTTCCTTCATGTCAGTCACCGAGCTGGATGGTGTGCCGACGGCGCGCCGCAACGTGTTGCCGTATGCGGCCACGATCTTCCTGTCGGCCTTCCTGCTATTTCTGGTGCAGCCGATCATCGCCAAGCAGATCCTGCCTTGGTTTGGCGGTTCCTCGGCGGTGTGGACCACGGCGCTGGTGTTCTTCCAGTCGACGCTGCTGGCCGGGTACGCGTACGCCGACCTGACGCAGCGCCTCGGAATACGGCGGCAGACGGTGCTGCATGTCACGTTGCTGCTGATTTCGCTGCTGACGTTGCCGATCCTTGCCTCCTCCGGGTGGAAGCCCCACGATCAAGAAGCGCCGATCTTGCGGATTCTGCTGCTGCTCGGCGCGGCCATCGGCCTTCCGTTCTTCCTCCTCTCAGCGACGACACCCCTGCTGCAGGCCTGGTACTGGCGAAGCTTCCGCGCGGAAGTGCCCTACCGGCTGTTCGCGCTGTCGAATTTCGCCTCGCTGCTGGCGCTGCTCGGATTCCCGATACTGATTGAACCTCGGCTGACTCTGCCGGAGCTGGGCTGGGTCTGGTCTTCACTCTACGGGGCGTTTGTGCTCATCTGTGCCACGACGGCGTGGCTGTCGCTGTCGGTCGAATGGACCGAGCAGGATCAGGCGCGACACCAGATCGAAAGCGCCCCTGGTACGAGGCCCACACTCGCGCTGCAGCTGCGCTGGCTGGCACTCGCGGCAATGGGGTCGGCGATGCTGCTGGCTGTTACGAACCACGTCACGCAGAACGTGGCGAGCGTGCCGTTCCTTTGGGTACTGCCGCTGTCGCTTTACCTGTTGACGTTCGTGCTGGCCTTCGATCACCCGCGCTGGTATCGCCGGCCGTTGTTCGTGGTCGCTGTTGCCATGGCTGTGCCGGCGATGGCGTGGCTGATTCCATCGCTGAACCTCAAGCTTGTGGTGTCCGTGTTCTTCGCCGGCCTGTTCGTCGCTTGCATGTTCTGTCACGGCGAACTGGCACGCTCGCGGCCCGATCCACGCCATTTGACCCGCTTCTATTTGATGCTCTCCGGCGGCGGCGCTCTCGGCGCCGTGCTGGTCGCGATCGTTGCACCGCTCGCCCTGCGCGGCTATTTCGAGGTGAACATTGCCCTGGTCCTGATGGCCCTGTTGCTGATGCTCCAGCTCCCGGGGAGGCCGCGACTCATCGGTTTCGTCGTGGTTGCGGTGACCGCGTTCCTTTCGATGCGGGGCGCCTACGAGTACTCCAAGGGGCTGCGAGTGATGGAGCGGGACTTCTACGGCGTCGTTCGCACGCGCGACTCCGAACAGCCGGTGCCGTATCGCTCGCTGCTGCACGGAGCGATCATCCACGGCGGCCAGTTGCTCGATGATGCGAATCGCAACACGGCCAGCGATTACTTCGGGCCGGGATCGGGATATGGCCGCCTGTTTGCCGCGCTCGGCGAGTCGCAGCCGACGCCGCGCCGCGTCGGAATCGTCGGCCTGGGCGCCGGCGTCCTGGCGTCGTACGGGCGTCCGGGCGACTCCTTCACTTTCTACGAAATCTCTCCGCGGGTCGTTGACATTGCGCGGTCCGAATTCTCGTTCCTGCGCGATAGTGCTGCGCGTATCGAGGTCGTGCTTGGCGACGGCAGGTTGTCCCTGGAAAACGAGACGCCGCGACGGTATGACGTGCTCGGAATTGACGCCTTCGCGGGCGACTCGGTCCCGATGCATCTGGTCACGCGCGAGGCGATGGCGCTCTACGTGCGGCATCTTGCAACCGGTGGCGTGATCGTCTTCCAGGCGACCAACCGTTATATTGACCTGCTGCCGGTCGTGAAGCGATTGGCCAACGAATTCGGAATGGAAGCGGTTGTCGTGTCCGACGTGCCTGCGAAATCGGAGATCGGACCTGGATTCTGGCTGTCGTCCACCGACCAGGTGCTGGTTACGCGCAACCGGACACTGCTGCAGTCGGCCGCACTGCGCTACGTCGCCGTCCCGATCAGCGACCGCGCCGACCTCGAGACATTCACGGACGCACACCACAACATGTTTCGCATTCTGAAGTAGACGATGAAAGCGCCTATCAAACTCTTGCGCGAGAGCTTCGACGCTGCCGTTGCCGCGGCCGACCCGCTGCAGATGCTTGCGCAGCACCTGCCACCGCAGCCTGCGCGCGCGCTGATCGTCGGCGCCGGGAAGGCCGCGGCCAGCATGGCGGTCGCCGTCGAGCGCGTGTGGCCGGACTCTGAGCTCGATGGCGTGGTTATCACACGCTACGCGCACGGCCTGCCGACGCGCCGCATCCGCGTTGTCGAGGCCGGTCATCCGGTGCCGGACGAAGCCGGTGCCGCGGCGGCCGAGGAGATCATCGCCCGCGTTTCCGACCTTCGCGAAGGCGATCTGCTGGTGGCGCTGATATCCGGCGGCGGCTCAAGCCTGTTGTCCCTGCCGGTGCCGGACGTGCCGATGCAGGATCTGAAGCAGGTAACGCGTGACCTACTGACGAGTGGTGCGCCGATCGAGCAGATGAACGTCGTGCGCAAGCACCTTTCGCGTATCGCCGGCGGACGACTGGCGGCGCTCGCGGCGTCCCGCGGCGCTCGCGTATGCGCGCTGATCATTTCCGACGTGACCGGCGATGCACCCGCTGACATTGCGTCCGGGCCCTGCGCTGCCGATCCCAGCACTTACGCGGATGCCACCGCGGTGCTGAAGCGCTGGAACGTGATTCCGCCAGCCAGCGTGGCGCTATGGCTGGCGCTCGGCGAGCGCGGCGAGATCGAGGAAACTCCGAAGCCTGGCGACCCGCGCCTGATGCAGACGGAAAACCGCGTCATCGCCACGGCCCGCGGGTCCCTGGCCGCAGCAGCCGGTGTGTTCCGCCGTGCAGGTGCGACGCCGGTCATCCTCGGCGACACGGTCACAGGCGAAGCCCGCGAAGTCGCCAAGGTCTACGCCGCGCTGGTTCGCGAACTGCGTGCACACAATGCACCCTTCACGCGGCCGGTCGCGCTCATTTCGGGAGGCGAGTGCACGGTCACATTGCCACCCGGGATGCGGGGGCGGGGCGGTCGCTGCAGTGAATTCCTGCTGTCGCTGGCTGTCGAGCTTGATGGCGTTCCCGATGTCTATGCGCTTGCGGCCGACACCGATGGCGTCGATGGGAGCGAGGACAACGCTGGCGCGTGGCTCGGTCCGGACACGGTCGCGCAGGGTGCGCGTCGCGGTGTCATGGCGCGGGCCGCGCTCGACGCTCACGATGCCTGGGGCTTTTTCAATGCGGCCGGCACGCTGCTCGTGACCGGCCCGACGCGCACCAACGTCAATGACTACCGCGTGATTCTTGTGGCGTAAGCGTACGCATCGTGTCGACGCTGAAGTCGAAGCCGACATCGATGCGCAGACTCGAGACTGCTTACGGCGTTTCCGTCGGGTCGAGGCTCGCGACCATCATCGGCGCCTCGTCGAAGACGAAGTCGGACATCGACGGGAAGGCGAACTCGCTGTAGAATTCGACCGGCGGGTCGAGCAACAGCCCGGCGATATTCGGCATCGCCAGCGCCGAGTTAGCGACGGTCAGCGCGTCCAGGGCGGCAGCGTTACGCCGATGCCCCACTGCGAACGCGCGCGCCCCGCTGCTGCCGGATCGACCAACTGCAACGCAGCCAGGGCAATCGACCGCCGGTCGACTTCGAAGAACTCGCGCAGTGCTGCGCGCGTGTCCGAACGTCCAAAGCCATCGGTGCCGAGTGCAACATAGTGATCGCGGATCCATGGTCGGATCAGGTCCGGCACCGTGCTGACGTAGTCCGAGGCGGCGACAATCGGCGTGCCGTTTGCAGGGAGTTGCTGCTCGATCCACGCTGGATCGCCCTTGGTATCGAGGCGTCGCGCGCGTTCGAGTGCCATCGCCTCGCGCCGCAGCTCGGTAAAACTGGTGACCGAATGCACATCGGCTGCGACGCCATACTCGGTTTCCAGCAGTTCCGCCGCAGCCAGCGCTTCGCGCAGGATCGTGCCTGAACCAAGCAGCCGTACCCGGGCCTGGCCAAGCGGCGAGCTGCGAACGCGGTACATCCCGCGCAGGATGCCCTCGCGTGCCGCACCCGGTGCCGACGGATGAGGATAGTTTTCGTTCATCACGGTGACGTAGTAGAACTCGTCACGCTGCTCGGTCAGCATGCGGCGCATGCCCTGCTCGACGATCACCGCGAGCTCGTGCGCGTAGCACGGGTCGTAGGCGCGGCAGTTCGGCACGGTCGAGGCGATCAACTGGCTGGTGCCGTCCTCGTGCTGAAGGCCTTCGCCCGAGAGCGTCGTGCGGCCGGCGGTAGCGCCGAGGAGGAAGCCACGCGTGCGCGAATCCGCGGCTGCCCACAGCAGGTCACCGACGCGCTGGAAGCCGAACATCGAATAAAAGATATAGAACGGAACCATCGGCAGGCCGTTCGTTGAATAGCTGGTGCCGGCCGCGACCCAGGACGCAATCGCGCCCGCTTCGTTGATGCCCTCTTCTAGGATCTGGCCGTTCTTGGCTTCCTTGTAGTAGCTGATCTGTGCGCTGTCTTCGGGCTCGTACAACTGCCCGAATGGCGAATAGATGCCGACCTGCCTGAACAGGTCCGCCATGCCGAAGGTGCGTGCCTCGTCGGCGATGATCGGCACGATGCGCGGTCCAAGCGCGGGAGCCTTCAGCAGCGAGCCGAGCATGCGGACGAGTGCCATCGTCGTCGACATCTCCTTGCCGTTCGCCTCGAGCGCGAAGCGCGCGAACGTTTCGGCCTCCGGCGCGGCCAGCGCTTCGCAATCAGATGAACGGGCGGGCAGGTAGCCGCCGAGCTTGGCGCGGCGTGCGTGCAGGTATTTCATCTCCGGGCTGTCCGCACCAGGCCGATGGAATTCGACGTTTTCCACCTGTGTGTCGGTGAGCGGCAGCGCGAAGCGGTCGCGGAATTCCCGCAGCCCTTCGGCGCCGAGCTTCTTCTGCTGGTGCGTCGTCATGCGCCCCTGACCTGCGCTGCCCATGCCATAGCCCTTCTTGGTCTTGGCCAGGATCACCGTGGGCTGGCCGCGGTGACGCACCGCCGCGTGATAGGCCGCATGGATCTTCACCGGATCGTGCCCGCCGCGTCGCAATCGATCGATATCGTCGTCCGAAAGGTGCGCGGTCAGCTGTGCCAGTTCCGGGTACTTGTTGAAGAAGTGCTCGCGGTTGAAACGACCATCCGTGGCCGACAGCGTCTGAAACTCGCCGTCGACTGTTTCATGGAATGCGCGCAGCAGCAGCATGTGCGTGTCGCGCGCGAACAGCGGATCCCAGTCGCTGCCCCACAGCAGCTTGATGACGTTCCAGCCCGCGCCGGCGAACAGACCCTCGAGTTCCTGGATGATCGAGCCGTTACCGCGCACCGGTCCGTCGAGTCTCTGCAGATTGCAGTTGACGACAAACACCAGGTTGTCGAGCCCCTCGCGTGCGGCGATGCTCAGGCCCGCAAGCGACTCGGGCTCGTCCATCTCGCCGTCCCCGACGAAGGCCCAGACCTTGCGGGCGTAAGTGTCTGCGAGAGCGCGGTGCTCGAGGTAGCGAAGGAAACGCGCCTGGTAGATCGCAAACAGCGGGCCGAGTCCCATCGAGCCGGTCGGGAACTGCCAGAAGTTCGGCATCAGCCAGGGGTGCGGGTAGGAGCTCAGGCCA
>Ga0055461_10000208_pt1 | contig 10851 bp, 13 predicted proteins | sample Joice_ThreeSqB_D_FD_57688 | JGI IMG/M metagenome (GOLD analysis project Ga0055461, IMG submission 57688) | Wetland microbial communities from San Francisco Bay, California, USA, that impact long-term carbon sequestration - Joice_ThreeSqB_D1 | ecosystem: Environmental > Aquatic > Marine >...
GTCCGTCGTCGCCCAGTTCGACATCGAACGGATGAACCATCGCCACCGCTTGCCTGGATGTGACGAGATTGTCGGCGAAGTGGTACGAGTTCCCCTTGCGTCTGTACCGGGCAACGTGACTATCTCCGCGCCAGGCGCTGGCGATGTACAGATCGTCACCAACGAGCGCAAAGCCGCGCGGGATGTGAAGTGGATGCGCCCTGGGCGATGGATCGAGCAGCAGCGGATGGTCCTTGCGGACCGTTCCGTCATCCTCGAACACGCCGACGTTGTCGAGTCCGTGCTTGCCTTCGCCCCGATAGCCGATCCACCACATGCACCTGTCTCCCTGTCGCTGCGCTAGACCTTGTCTGCCTCGTCCTTGTGAGGTCGCCGCAGGTCAAAGTCGGCCTGCATGCGCTTGAGTGTGACGATGCCGTACCACACCAGCAGCACCATTCCGAGGATGAGCGCGCTTCCGAACGCCCGCTCGAGGTCGTAGTCGGCTGTGCGGTTAGCGACATACGCGGCAATGATCAGGCCGGCGATTCCCACGTTGATGCCCCAGTTCGCGTGCCGGGTGACGATGTAGTTCAATGTGCCGAATCCCGTCAGCTGATACAGGAGGAACGGAACGATCGCGAACGCCGGCAGCAGCTCGGACGGCCCGAGCGCCACGTCGACTGCACTCGGCGCGCGCGCGTGCAGCAGAGTGCTGTGCGCAAGCTCGTGGAACAGGGCCGGCACTGCGCACAGGAACGGCACGACGGAAAGCAATTCGAGAATCAGCGCACCGCTCCACACACCGGTCCGTGAGGCGGTATCTGCACCCCTGCCTTCGGACTGCGTGCCGATGAACAGTCCGCCGACGACCGCTGCGGCGCTGGCCAGCATCAGAAGTTCCACCGTGATGCCGAAGCCTGTAGGTTCACCAGCCTTCAGCAGCAGCAGCCCGAGGAAGCCGGGCGTATAGAACATGACGCGCACCAGTCGCGCCCAGACGCGCGGATCGCGCTCGGGCGGCAGGACCGGCAGCGGCTTGCCGTCGGCGCCTACGGTCGGTCGTTCCTTTGACATCGCGACTTCCTTCGAAGGGCGGCGGAAAGTTCGTAGGACGGGGTGGGAACTACTGCAACTGCGCCGAGAATCACTGCCTCACGGCCTCGGGCGACGACGACGCATCAGAAATCGAAGCGGCAGTCTTCGCAAGCGGTATTGTGCCTGCTTACCCCTCCCGTTCAGGCGCGTCGCTGGGTGCTTGCCTGCGTCGGCGGTCGATCCGCTGACGGCCGTTACGGAGTCGCGACCTGCCAGACGCCGTTCATTCCCTTGCCGTTCATCTCGTTGGCCCGTTCGTCGCCCAGGAACGTGTACAACGGCTTGCCCTTGTAGGCCCATTGCTGCCCGCCCCCTTCACGCGTGATCAGCGTGTAGGCGCCCTCAGGCTTCGCGCCCGTAGCGGCCATCAGCGGCGGCCAGGTCACGGCACACTGTCCGTTGCAATTGCTGCGGCCGCTGCCCGCAACATCCTTGTCGAAGGTGTAAAGGGTCATTCCGGACCCATTGACCAGCGTCCCGCCGGATGTCTTCACCGGCGGTCCCGTCGGCGTCGCACAGGCCGCCAGCACTGCGGCCAGACCTAGCAGAATCAGCCTTTTCATTCCGGTTCCTCTCCTGGCTTCGGCACACCCGCCGAGCGACGGGATTATCGTCTCCGGCCAGGTGAATCGTCACTCACCTTTGGGTACTTTCCGCCCCCGGGAGCGTTCCACGACGCCCCGTAACGATTCAGACGTGACGCCGCTCGGCGCGGCTCCGCTCAGCGCGCCAACCCGTCCGCAACACCGCTCGACACTCGTTCGAACCAGCCTGTGTCACGCGGCGCGGGGCTGAGCGCTGGGTCGGGTCGGCGTGTCGCGAAACAGCGCGATCGCTTCATCTACGGTCTTCGCCTTCAGGAGTCGCTCCTGCACCTGGGCCGGCGACCAGCGGTCCGGGGCAACCTCCCGTGCGAAGCGTGCGGCCGCCGACGCATCGTCGAAAAACTTGAGGAACATGCGCTCAAGCTGGCTGGCGTCGCACAGCCCGAGCTCGAGCCGGAAGTCGACGCGGCCCGAGCGGATTGCGGCTTCGTCGATCAGTTCCGGATGATTGGTCGTCAGGAACACCACCGAGCCTTCGTGTGCCGCCACGCCATCGAGCGCGTTGATGAAGCCCGAATACGAAACCTTCACGCCGGTGTCCGCCTTATCGCGCTGTCGAAAGAAGGCGTCGACGTCCTCGATCAGGATGACCGACCGTTGCGGCACCGAGGACAACAGGTTCCCGATCTTCTCGTCGGTGACGGTCGGCGACGCCAGGCTCAGCACGCATACGTTGAGCGCGAGTTCGGAAGCGATCGCGGTCACAAGCGAGGTCTTGCCGGTGCCTGGCGGGCCATACAGCAGGTAACCGCGACGCCAGGGGATGCCCAGCGCCTCGTAGCGCTCGTGCGACGCGAAGAAACGGTTGAGGTCTTCGAGGATCGCCTCCTTCTGCCCGGCCTTCAGCACGACCGAATCGAGCTTGCGGTTGTTGCCGAGGCGTGCGCGCATCCACTCGTTGTTATACGGGCTTGGCATGTAGACGGCGATTCGATTGAGCTCGCGCGCAATGCGATGTTCCATCGCGGCGTGCACAAGGTCCTCGAGCGGACGCTTGTCGCGGCCGAAGGTCGAGAGCGAAATCTTCTCGAAGATCGACGGTCCGACCTGCACCTCGCGCTTCATCCACATGAGCCGGCCATCGAGGAAGAAGAGGTGGAAACCCTCGCCCGGCGACAGCACCGTCAGCGGCCGGCCACCCTGCTGCAGTTCGTCGTGCAGACTCTGGTAACTGGTGCCCTGCCGGACCGCGCGCGCCGTGAAATTGTTGAGTCGCCGCAGCGACTCGCGGCTGTCCATGTATTCCACCAGCGCCGGGAACATAAGTTCATCCCGGCTGTCCACAGTCAGCGTGGTGATGAGGAAATGCTTGGCCCAGCTGAACAGCTTGCCCGGGACCTCGCGCAGCCAGACGGCCAGCAGGCCAAGCAGAGCCAGCGTGAGTCCGCCCGAGAGGACCGTGTTCGTACCGAATAGGCCTTGCAGCCACTCACCCATGGACTTCCCCGCAGCGATCGCTGACCAGCGCTCGGCGAGACTTTAACCCGGCGCGCTCCCACGGCAAGGGAACGAACCGGAATCGACTTGCGAGCGGGCACATGCGCTGCAACACTGTGAGCATGCTCAGTTCAATTCGCGATTTCTTTGACCGCCACATCGGGACAGCGCCGCCGCCTGACGATGAAGGCCGATCGATACAGCTGGCCACAGCCGCGCTGCTGGTCGAAGTGGCGCGTATCGACCGGCGGTCCACGGACGAAGAGCGCGCTGCGGTACTTCGCGCGGTGGGTGAAAAATTCGGCATGCCGGCCGACGAGGCAGCAGCGCTGGTCGAACTCGCCGAGGCCGAAATGAAGCAGGCGAACGACTACTACCAGTTCACCTCGCTGGTGAACCGCCATTTCTCGCAGGCACAGAAGCTCGCGGTCGTCGAGCTGATGTGGCGCGTCGCGTACGCCGACGCCGAACTCTCCGCGCAAGAGAACCATCTGATGCGCAAGATCGCGGACCTGTTGCATATCCCGCATGGCGATTACATCGCCGCGAAAATGCGGGCGCAGGCGCCGCCGCGGGCCTAAACACGGGTCGCCGGCGGCTGCGCTTCATTCTTCATATATAGTCACTGGCTGATCCGCGCTGGAAGACGACCATGAACGCGCGCAATCCCCCATCCGGCTCAGCCGACGCCACCGACCTCGGCGTGCCGGTTTCGCAGAAGATCCGCGAGCGGTTGCAGAACGCGAAACGCCGCTTTCACGCCAACGACTGCATCGCGCAGCATATCCAGGCCGATGAACTGCCGCTGCTGCAGGAAGAGGTCGAAGCCAAGCTGCTCGGCGTGCTAGAGAGCCTGGTGATCGACGTGGAAAGCGATCACAACACGCGCGAGACCGCGCGTCGCGTCGCCAAGATGTATCTGACCGAAGTCTTCCGGGGGCGTTACACCGAGATGCCGTCGGTCACCGAGTTTCCGAACGTCGAGCGGCTCAACGAGCTGATGATCGTCGGCCCGATCACCGTGCGCAGTGCCTGTTCGCATCACCTCTGCCCGATTCTCGGCAAACTCTGGATCGGCGTACTGCCCAACGAGCATTCGAACCTGATCGGCCTCTCGAAATACGTGCGGCTTGCCGACTGGGTCATGAGCCGGCCGCAGATCCAGGAAGAAGCCGTCACCCACCTGGCGGACCTGCTGCAGGACACGATGCAGCCCGACGGCCTGGCGATCGTCATGGAGGCCGACCACTTCTGCATGCAGTGGCGCGGCGTGAAGGACACCGACTCGCAGATGATCAACAGCGTGATGCGCGGCTCGTTCCTGAAGGATCCCAACCTGCGTCGCGAATTCCTCGCACTGCTGAAACTCAAGCACGCCTGACCCGGAGGACGCCTGTCATGCTAGTCCGCCTGCTGTACGCAAGCCGTGCCGCCGCCCCGGTGACGCAGCAGATCATCGAGTCGATCCTGCAGCAGTCGCGCACGCACAATCCGGCGCACGGAATCACCGGCATCCTGTGCCACGGTGGGGACGTCTACATGCAGGCGCTCGAGGGCGGTCGCGAAGCCGTCAATGCGCTCTACACGAAGATCGTGCGCGACACGCGGCACCACGAAGTGATGCTGCTGCACTACGCCGAGGTGCCCGAGCGACACTTCGCCGGCTGGACGATGGGGCAGGTGAATCTGACGAAGGTGAATCCGTCGATGCTGCTGAAATATTCCGACAGGCCGGTGCTCGATCCGTTCAGCGTCTCGGGGCGTGCGTCGCTCGCGCTGCTCGAGGAACTGATCGCTACCGCGCAGATCGTCTGTCGCGCCGGCTGATTACCGGCACGGTCCAACTCCGGCGCGCGCGGCCCCGCTGGTCACCGAAGGGAAATGCAATGATCGTTCGCTGGATCGCAGCGATTGCCGCGGCCGTCCTTGCGGCGGGTTGCGACACGCTGAGCAAGGGGCCGTACGCGGTAGCGGAGGTCAAGGGTGGCGAGGGCAGTACCGTCTGGGGCCGCGTCACGTTTCATCAACCCGAGGGCGGCACGTTCGTCGGGGAGAACATCGGTTATAGCGCTCCGATAGCGTCAGCGGCAGCCGACAGCAGCGCCGGGAAGCTCTACATCCGCGCGGACATCAACGGCCTGCAGCCTGGCCGAACCTACGCCATCCACATCCATGAGAAGCCGGACTGCACAGGAAACTTCTCGGGCGCCGGAGGGCACTTCAATCCGGGCGGCAAACCGCATGGACGCCCCGATGCTCTGGAGCGACATGCCGGTGATCTGCCGAACATGACTTCTGACGGTGAAGGCGTCGCGGTCTATGCGGCGACGTCCAACCTGCTGACCGTTGCGCCGGGCCCGTATTCCGTGGTCCATCGAGCGGTCGTCATCCACGAAAGCCCGGACGACTACCGGTCGCAACCTGCGGGCAACTCAGGTGCGCGGATAGCCTGTGGCGTGATCCGCGAGGAGTAGCGAGCAGCGGCGCTACTCCGCGAGCAAGTGCGCATAGCGCACGAGGTCGACGTTGCCGCCGCTGAGGATTACTCCGGCGCGACGGCCGCGCACATCGACCGCCCCTTCGAACGCAGCGGCGGCGCCAAGGCAGCCGGTCGGCTCAACAACGATCTTCATGCGACCGGCAAAGAAGCGCATTGCCCGCTTCAGTGCCTCGTCACTGACCGTCACGATCTCCGAAACCAGCTGCTGTATCACCGGAAACGTATGGCGACCCGGATGCTGGGTTTGCGCGCCGTCCGCGATCGTGCGCGGCACGTCGATATGTACGATTGCGCCCGCTCGCAGCGATTGCTGCACGTCATTGCCCGCCTCGGGCTCGACCCCTATCACCCGGCAATGCGGCTGCAGGCGCCTCGCTGCGACAGCACAGCCCGAGACAAGGCCACCACCGCCCACGCAGACCAGCAGCATATCGAGCCGCTCGACGTCCTGCATCAATTCGAGCGCCGCGGTGCCCTGGCCGGCCATCACGTGAGGATGGTCGTATGGCGGAATCAGCGTCATGCCGCGCTCGCTCGCCAGGCGCTGCCCAATCGCCTCGCGGTCCTCGGCGTAGCGGTCGTAGAGAATGACGTCGGCACCGTAGCCGCGCGTGGCCTCGATCTTGATGGCCGGCGCGTCGTGCGGCATGACGATCGTGGCCGGCATGCCAAGCAGCCGCGCCGAGAGCGCAATCGCCTGAGCGTGATTGCCGGAGGAGAACGCCACGACGCCGGCCTTGCGCTGCTCCGGCGAGAACTGGGCCAGCGCGTTGTACGCGCCGCGGAACTTGAATGCCCCCATGCGCTGGAAGTTCTCGCACTTGAAGAACAGTTCCGCGCCGGTCTGTTCGTTCGCCGTGCGGGAGGTCATCACCGGCGTGCGGTGTGCGACGCCGGCCAGCCGCTGCGCTGCGGCGGCGACGTCGTCGAACGCGATCGCAAGTGTCATGATGCGAGCTTACCTGCGTCGCTCCAGGCCCCGGCAGGTCGCGATGCGCCATATTGATATCAACACGGGTGATATCGACCCGCCTCTCGCCCGCGTAGCGTTCAGTGCGTTCAACCCAAGGAGCTTCCCATGCGTGCGGCCAATATCCTCGAAACCATCGGCAACACTCCGCACATCCGCATCAACCGGCTGTTTCCCGCCGGCTACGAAGTGTGGTCGAAATCCGAACGCGCAAATCCGGGTGGCTCGATCAAGGACCGCATCGCGCTCTCGATGATTGAAGCAGCGGAACGAGACGGGCTGCTGCAACCGGGCGGCACGATTGTCGAGCCGACCTCGGGAAACACCGGCATCGGCCTTGCAATGGTCGCCGCGGTCAAGGGCTACCCGCTGGTTCTCGTGATGCCGGACAGCATGTCGGTGGAGCGCCGCCGCCTCATGCTCGCGTACGGCGCGAAGTTCATCCTGACGCCTCGCGAGAAAGGCATGAAGGGAGCAATCGAGCGAGCGCAGCAGCTGGTGACGGATACCCCGGGCGCCTGGATGCCGCAGCAGTTCGACAATCCCGCCAACATCGACATTCACATGCAGACCACGGCCAAGGAAATCCTGCACGACTTTCCGGATGGACTCGACGCGGTCATCACCGGAGTCGGCACCGGCGGCCACATCTCGGCCGTAGGGCTGGTACTGAAACCGAAGTGGCCGGGACTCAAAGTCTTCGCTGTCGAGCCTTCAGCGTCGCCGGTGATCTCTGGCGGTCAGCCATCGCCGCACCCGATCCAGGGCATCGGCGCGGGCTTCATCCCGCACAACCTCAAGAGAGAGGTACTCGATGGCGTCATCACCGTCGAGGCCGAGGACGCCCGTGAGATGGCACGCCGGGCCGCACGCGAGGAGGGCTTGCTGATCGGCATCTCCTCCGGCGCCACCCTCGCGGCGATCGCGAAGAAACTGCCCGAACTGAAGGCCGGTAGCCGCGTGCTCGGCTTCAACTACGACACTGGCGAGCGGTACCTCTCGACCGAAGGTTTCCTCCCGATCGAGTAGCGGCAGACACCCGTCCTGCGGCCGCCCGGCCGGCCGGATGCCCCATCCGGCTGGTCCCGCGTGCGTGGGCGCCGCCAGTCTGTAACGGCAACCGAAACAATCGGTTGCCCGACTGACATTCGCGCGTTACCCCCGGCGCCCAGCATGGCTCCACTGGATCGAAAGTGGAAAGAAGGGGCCGCCATGCCACCGCACGCTTCTGCAGGCGCACCCGCGCCGTATGCCATCCACCGCGTCCCGACGTCACTGATCGAGACGCTGCGGCTGAAGGACGGCCGCTCGGTACTGGTCCGTCCGGTCCTGCCGCAGGATGCTGAACTGCAGCAGTCTTTCGTGCGGATGTTGTCTCCGCTCAGCCGCAGGCGACGTTTCCACGCGCCGATTGCGGAACTTCCTGCGTCGACGTTGCGCTACATGACCGAAGTCGACTACGAATCGCATCTCGCCTTGCTGGCGGAAGTCTTTGTCGACGGCGTGGCCCGCCAGGTCGCCGAGGCGCGCTGGGTGCGTCGCAGTGATGAACCGGGCACGGCGGACTTTGCTCTCGCAGTCGCCGACGATTGGCAGCGCAGTGGACTCGGCACATGCCTGCTGCGACGCCTCCAAGACAGCGCATGCCTCCACGGCGTGCGACGGCTGTACGGCGATGTACTGGTGAGCAATCAGCCGATGGCCGAATTCCTGCGGCGCGCCGGATGGGAACTGCGCCGCGATCCGCAGGATCTGTCTGCGCTGTGTGCCGAAATCGAGTTGCTCAATCCCGCTGCCGCGGAGTTTCGCGAAGCCGCCTAGCCGCTTTACTTCAACGGCGCGGAGCAGTGGCCGGCACCCTCGACTTTCTCCTGACCGAGTTGCCACGGCAGCGGTTCGTCGAACCGGTTGTGTGGCGTCGACCGTGCCCAATCGAGTTCCAACAGCCCGAGTGCGAGCACCCAGAACGCCAGAGCGAAAGCGAGCACGCGGCGGTTCATCCCGGCAGTCCCAGCTTCGCCCGCACGCGAACCCCGAGCAGTGAGCCTGCGAACGCGGCGACCAGCCAGATCCAGCCGTGCAGGCTTCCGGTGGAGATGCCCGAAAAATAGGCACCGACGTTGCAGCCGAACGCCAAGCGCGATGAGTAGCCAAGCGCCATCCCCGCAACGAGGGCGGCAATCCACTGCGACACGCGCTGCGCTTCGGGCGGCGGACAGGCGTTGCCGCGCCAGGTGGCGGCAATCATCGAGCCCGCCAGCAGGCCGAAGTTGGTAATCGACGTAACGTCAGTCAGCACCGAAGCATGGATATGCGCCTGCTGCGCCGCCCGCCCCCAGTACGCGTTGGCCGTCAGGTCCATGCCGAGCGCCGCGGCAATCTTGGCGCCCCAAAGGCCGAGCCCGTAAACGATGCCCCACGGCTGGCCAGCGACAACGAGGTTGAGCACGGCGAACAGCGCGAGCAGTACCGCACCACCGTACACCGCTGCCCCGCGCCAGCGCGCTTGGGTCGTTCGGCGACGGCGCCACAGCCAGGCGCCAAGCAGTGCGAGCACCGCGAACTGCAGCGCCACCGTGCCCCAGGCGCCGAAGTGATCCTGCAGTGCCACGGGCGGCAAGGTGCCGAGCGCGAGCCAGCGATCCAGGTGCAGTGCGCCGAAGAAGCTGCCGAGGACGAATCCGGGCAACACCGTCAACGAGAACGCGTTTCCCAATCCGGCCTTGTAGAGCGTGCCCGAGCCGCAACCGTCAGCGATCTGCATCGCCAGGCCAAACACAAACGCACCGATGACGACGCTCACCGAGACCGGGGCGATCGCACCGCTCAGTTCCGGGTGACTCGCGATCAGCGGGATCGACACGATCATTGTCAGTCCGATCGCGACGAACTGCGCCAGGAAACCGGTGGGATCGCGGTCGAGAATCCAGACGCGCCAGCCGGTCGTGAACCCGAACGACACGCCGGCCAACACCAGCCCGTAGCCGATGCCGATCAGGAACAGGAACCCCTGGCGCAAGCCTACGAGCCACGTGACAGCCACCCACGCCAGTAGCGACAGTCCGGCCAGCGCGTAGACGCCGCGTCTCGCGCGCCAATGTGCCGCGGTCGTCGCCGATGGAAGAGGCAGGGCGGAAGACACGCTCGCCATTATCCGGTCAGCGGCGCGTCAGATTGCGCCCGCCGCTTCCTTCAGTTGGATCCAGAACTGTGCAAGCCGGCCCGGCACATTGGCCATTGGCAGTCCGGCGTGCGACCAGGCGACCATCGACTCCGGATACAGCTTCACATCTTCTTGTCCCAGCACTTCGGACAGTACGAACCAGTTGGTCGCTGCCCAGTGCCCGGTATTGCAGAACGAGACCGTTGGACGCGTCGTATCAATGCCCGCTTTCTCTGCAGTCTCACGAAGCACCGCAGGCGACTGCAGCAATGCGCTGTCGCCGACGAACCAGACGCTATGCGCGACGTTCTTCGCGCCGGCCAGCGTGCCAGGCGCGCGCGCCGCCGTGTGCTTGGTCTGTCCGAGGAAGAATGGCGCGGGACGTGCATCAATCAGCTGACTGCTGCGCGTCTGCGCTACTTCGTCCTGTGTAGCGATCAGCCGCGCATCCCAGCGAACGGCGTATCGCGACGGCGCAACGCTTCGGAGCTCCGTCGTCACCGGCAGCCCGGCCGTGCGCCAGGCATTCATGCCGCCGTTGAGGATCGCCAGTTGCGACAGCCCCGCGGCCTTGAGCGTCCAGTACACCCGGGCCGCGGCGCCGAACTCGGTCGCATCCCTACCTTCATACACGACGACCACAGGTGTGGTGGCGTCGATGCCGAGCGACTGGATCAGCGCCGTCAGTTTGGCGCTGTCAGGCAGCGCCCCCGGGTTGTCCTTCGGCCCGCGCCATCGCGCATATGGCGCAGACAGCGCCCCGGCGATATGCCCGCGCGAATACGCCGGGGCGTCCGGGGAAGCAGCGGCTTCCCGGGAGCGGATGTCGACGATGCGTAGCTTCGGCTCGGCACTGCGCGCTTCCAGTTCCGCGGGCGACAGCAGTGGCTGCGCAGCAACGAAGGCAGGCAGGCTGGCGAGCAGAAATGCGACGGCCCGGGCAGCCAGACGATCACCGACCGAGAGGATTGAATGGGGCACGGAATTGCCAGCGCAGATTCGAGGGAGGGTAAGTGTGCAGCAGTCCACACCTCGGCAAACGCTCGACTGCGCATGTGCTTATGCCCACTCCGCGGGTCGGGTTTGTCGCTGCAGTCGC
>Ga0055461_10000212_pt1 | contig 10761 bp, 8 predicted proteins | sample Joice_ThreeSqB_D_FD_57688 | JGI IMG/M metagenome (GOLD analysis project Ga0055461, IMG submission 57688) | Wetland microbial communities from San Francisco Bay, California, USA, that impact long-term carbon sequestration - Joice_ThreeSqB_D1 | ecosystem: Environmental > Aquatic > Marine >...
CGGGCGAGTTCACCCAGGTGTTCGGCCCGGCCGGCATGGATCCGACCGCACCACCACCGGTGGAACCGCCGCGTCCGGCACCGCCGCGTCCGGCACCGCCGCGCCCGGAACCGCCGCGTCCGGAACCGCCGCGTCCGGAACCGCCGCGTCCGGAACCGCCGCGTCCGGCACCGCCGGCGGACGGCGGGTTCACGCAGATGTTCCGGCCGTCACCGCCACCGCGCACGAGTCCGCCCCCGAGCGCGCCCGATCAGCGCGACTACCGGCGCGCCTTGCAGGACGCGGGTCCGCCCCGGCGCGAGCCGCCCGCGCCGCCGAAGCCCTCGACCGCGCCGCCGGCGGCGGACGGGGGGCTGGCGCAGCCCGGCGAGTTCACGCGGCTCATGGCCGGACTGCCGAGCACTCCGCCGGCCGGCCCACCCCCGTCGGCTCCGCCTGCTTCGTCGGCTCCGCCTTCGCCCGGGTCGTTCACGCAGATCATCAGTGGCGGGTCTGCGGCGGCCGGTCCCGCGCCGGCCACGCCACCTCCCGCGCCCGCTCCGGCGGTCGAGGAGGAAGAAGAGGCGGGGACCCGGGAGCGCGACCCGCGCACCACCGTGCTCATCGTGGCGTTGGGGGTGTTGGGAGTGGCGGCGGTACTGCTGGTGCTGTTCGTCGCGCTGTCGTAGCGTCCGGACGCGCGCCGACCGGGTTCACTCGGCCGGCAGAATGACGACCAGCTCCAGTTGCGGATCGGGGAAGTCCGCCGGCACGTACGCGGCGAGCGTGCGCCCGCGCGTGACGCCCTCCCAGTCGGGTCCGGACCGATTCACCCGGAAGTAGAGATAGCCGAGCTTGACGGGCACCGCGCTCGGCGGCGTGGCCATCAACTGGAGCTGCAGGCCGGGCAGGGCCTGCTTGATGAGCTGACCGACCCGGTCCGATGACCCCACCTTCACCAGCTGCGGAATCCGGCGGGCCAGCTCGTCCTGCCGCATCTCGGCGTTGACCGCGAGGTACCACTCCGTGGCCGCCAGGTAGCGGTCCTGGTCGATCGCGGTCCCGTAGATCGCCGGCGCCATCAGCTTGAGCGGCAGCGAGGCGTAGTTGGCGGGCACGACCGTCTCGAGCAGGTAGCGGACCTTCTCGTCCAGCTCCCCGAAGCAGCGCGTCAGGTCGGCGTGGTCGTACGTGGGCAGGTCCCGCGGGTGCAGGTCGTTGGAGAACGTGGTGAGCGCGCCGGCCAGCTCGAGCATGCCGGCGAACAACTCGGCCGGGTGACCACCGCGCGTCTCCATCGCGTGCCGGATCACCGGCAGGTAGGTGTTGACGGTGTACAGCAGCCAGAAGCTCGCCACGTCCGCGATGCCGAACTCGGCCAGCGTCTGGTTGCGCTGCCGCCGTTTGCCCGCGAGCTGCGAGCTCTTGGCCGACAGGATCTCGACCAGACGCCGCACGATCGCCATCAGGAACTCGCTGGCGCGGATGTCGATGACGGGCGGCACGAACCGCGGATCGATCGTGAACTCGCCGCTCGTCGCCCGGACGATCCGGGCGACGTGCATGGTGCTGACCCCGCTCAGCGACTCCCCTTCGACCAGCAGGCGGAAGTTCTTCTTGCCGACCATCACCGGGCGCTCGGCCAGGCCGGTGTTCTCGTCGCGTCGCATCAGCACTTCCGAGACGTAGCGCGCGTCCTGGTCGTCGCGTGCCCCCACGACGTTGACCCCCCCGTAGCGGTACTCGGGGATCGCGAGGTAGACGTCGAGGGTCGGCTGATCGGGAGGCCAGAGGGCCTCGAGCGGCTTGGGCGGCGGGAGGGGATCGGCCTCGGGCATGTCGAACAGCAGGCCGTCGGGCAGGATGCCCGCGGCTCCGGACAGCGCGATCGTGCCGTCGGCGAGCGCCTCGCGATCGATCACGAGCTGGTGGAAGCCCCACGGCGCGAAGGTGAGGCTCGCGACCTGGAACTGGAGGAGGTCCTCCAGGAAGCGGTCCTGCGCCTGGAGGTGCTGCGGCGTGAGCAGCACGCCCTTGGTCCACAGCACCGGCTGGAGCTGTCGCATGGGAGGCAAGGTAGTCATCACCGCGTCACCCCGCGAGGGGAATGGGCGCTTGACACCCGACCGGCGTCCGCGCTAATACGGGTAACGCGTCTCCCCTTATCCTTGTCGCCGCGCCGGACCGGATGCGGCCCAACCCGAGTCGACCTGATGATTCCGATCATGCTGGGCACGCCGGAGCAATTCCGCACCGTGCGGGACTGTCTGCTGACGAGCGGCTTCACGGGCCCGGCCATCGCCGCGCGCACCGGTGTTCGCACGATCTACCAGTTCCGGAGCGTGCGCGACGGGCGCACCCAGGGAGTCGAGCTGGGGGATCCGCTGGACCTGCTCATCCGGGTGTTCATGGACGCCGAGATGGCCGAGTGGACGGCGATGCGGACACACCTGTCGGCGCCGGCGGTCGACGCCATGGTGGCGCTGGGCCTGCTCGTGACCGCGCCGTCGTCGGCCGCCCACGCGCACGCCACGGTGCTGCTGTACCCGACGGAGGGCGGGTTCGTCGTGTCGGACCAGAACGCGGATCCCGATCGGAGCGCGCCGACACCGTCGCCGGCTGACGTGGTCTACCCGGCGATCACCCGGAACACCTACCACTTCCTGGTTTCCCAGTCGACGGCGCCGTGCGACCAGTTCCTGGAGTTGTGCGGCGGGACCGGGGTCGCCGCGTTGCGCGCGGCGCAGTTCGCGCGGCAGGCCTGGGCGGTGGACATCACCGAGCGGTCGACCGTCTTCGCGGAGTTCAACGTCCGGCTGAACGGCCTGGCGAACGTGACCGCGCTCCAGGGCGACCTGTACGCGCCGGTGGACGGGCTCACGTTCGACCGGATCGTGATCCACCCACCGTACGTCCCCTCCCGCGACACGCAGTTCGTGTTCCGGGACGGCGGCGAGGACGGCGAGGCCGTCACGCGCCGCGCGATCGCAGGCCTGCCGGACTTCCTGCGACCCGGCGGCCGGCTCTATTGCACGTGTCTCGCCACCGATCGCCGGAGCGCCCCGCTGGAGCAGCGGGTCCGCGCCATGCTGGGCGAGCGCGAGGCGGAATTCGACATCCTGCTGGTCACCACCAGCGAAACGGACCCGCTCACCTACTACGCCCAGAAGGCCGCGCACGGGCGCAGCACGTTCGCCGAGGCGGGCGAGTGGTACGAGCTGTTCCAGCGGCTGGACGTGACCCAGCTCGTCCACGGGACCCTGGTGATCGAGCGCCACCGGGCGCCCAAGGCCGCCGTGACGGCGCGGCGCCACATGGGATACCACCCGAGGCTCCCGGGAAGCGACGATTGGCTGTTCGCGTGGGAAACCGCGACGGCGGCCCCCGAGTTCCCGCAACGGCTCCTGGCGGAACGGCCCTGGGCCTCGGCCCGCGCGGAGGTGGACGTGTCGTTGCGGGCCGGCGAGGGCGCTCCCTTTGCCCCCGTCAAGGCGACGCTGCGGACGGACTGGCCATTCGCCGTCGTGGTGGACACGCCACCCCTGGCGGCCGCACTGGTGAGCCGGTGCGACGGGCACACCTCGGTCGCCGAACATCTGGCCCGGTTCCGCGAGGAGGGGGGCCTGCCGCCGGAGACCTCCGACGACGAGTTCCTCCACCTCGTCAGCGTGCTGATCTCCGCCGGAATCCTGGGGTTGGACGCGTTCCCGCTGCCGGCGCCGCCAACACCGTTCGCCGCTGCTTGACACCCCTTCGGGGCGCCCGTAGCTTGGCAATTCCGGCACGAATCCTGATGCTTTTTGCGACGATGAGCGGCGTCAGCGCCACTGTCGGTCGTGCCGGCGTGGCCTGAACCGCAGGAGCAGGGAGGTCCCACCGTATGGCCAAGGAAAGCACTCAGAAGAAGATCGGTCGCGTCCGACCTCCCCGGGTGAACATCACGTACGATGTGGAAACGGGTGGTGCCATCGAGATGCGGCAGCTCCCGTTCGTGATGGGAGTGCTGGGCGACTTCACCGGTCAGCCGGTCGAGCCATTGGAGAAGCTCAAGGACCGGAAGTTCGTCGAGGTGACGCTGGACAACTTCGACGACGTGCTGGCCAGCATGAAGCCGCACCTCAAGTTCTCGGTCGACAACAAGCTGAGCGACGACCCGAACGCCGGGAAGATCGGCGTCGAGCTGACGTTCAACAGCCTGGACGACTTCGGCCCCGACGCGGTCGCGCGTCAGGTCGGACCGCTGCGCGAGTTGCTGGATCTACGCACCAAGCTGGCGGACCTGCGCGGCACCCTCCAGGGTAATGACAAGCTCGAAGAGATCCTCCAGTCCACGCTGAGCGACGAAGAGAAGATGAAGAAGCTCAAGGACGAGATGGGCACGGGAGGCGGCGATGCCTGAGAAGAAAGCCGCGGAAGCCGCTGCCGAGGCGCAGGAGGTCGAGCTCGGGCTGCTGGATCAGATCGTCGACCAGGGCCGGCTCGGTCGGGACGCGGCCGGCAAGGCGCGCGGCAAGGACATGGTCAAGCAGTTCATCTCCGAGGTCCTGGCCGGCTCGATCACGATGGCGCGCGACACCGAGGCCATGCTCAACGCCCGGATCGCGCAGATCGACAAACTGGTCTCCATGCAGCTCGACGAGGTGCTGCACCATCCCGACTTCCAGAAGCTCGAAGGGACCTGGCGGGGTCTGCGGTACCTCCTCGCCCAGAGCGAGACCGGCGAACAGCTCAAGGTCAAGGTGCTGAACGTCCCCAAGAAGGACCTGCTGAAGGACCTGCAGCGGGCGCCCGAGTTCGATCAGAGCGCGCTGTTCAAGAAGGTGTACGAAGAGGAATACGGCGTGTTCGGCGGGTCGCCGTTCGGCGCCCTGCTGGGCGACTACGAGTTTGACCGCTCGGGGCAGGACATCGAGCTGCTCGAAAAGGTGGCGCAGGTCGCCTCCGCGTCGCACGCCCCGTTCCTCACCGGGACGTCGCCCGACCTGCTCAATCTCGAGAGCTTCACCCAGATCGACGCCCCGCGCGACATGGCGAAGATCTTCGACAGCAGCGAGTTCGCGAAGTGGAAGGCGTTCCGGGCCACGGAAGACTCGCGCTACGTGGCGCTGACCCTGCCGCGCATCCTGCTGCGGGAGCCGTTCGGGAGCGAGACGATCCCCGTCGAGTCCTTCCAGTACGAGGAGGAGGCGGGCGGCACCGATCACGGGCGCTACCTGTGGGGCAACGCCGCCTGGGCGCTGGGCGCGCGGGTCAACCAGGCGTTCGCCGCCTACGGTTGGTGCGCCTGCATCCGCGGGGTGGAGAGCGGTGGGCTGGTGGAAGAGCTGCCGGTCCACAACTTCAAGACCGACGCCGGTGACGTGGCCATGAACGGCCCGACCGAAGCCTACATCACCGACCGCCGGGAGAAGGAGCTGGCCGACCTGGGCTTCGCACCGCTGGTGCGCCAGAAGAACGCCGCCAACGCCTGCTTCTTCAGCGTGCAGTCCGCCCAGAAGGCGAAGGTCTACAACACCGATGCGGCGACGGCCAACGCGCGGATCTCGGCGCAGCTGCCGTACATCTTCGCGGTCTCGCGCTTCGCGCATTACCTCAAGGCCATGATGCGGGACAAGATCGGTGGGTACATGGCGCGCGAGGAGGCAGAGAAGTTCCTCAACACCTGGATCATGAACTACGTCATCGCCAACGACGATGCACCGGCTTCGATGAAGGCCCAACGCCCCCTGAAGGAGGCGCGCATCGAGGTGGTGGAGGTGGCCGGCAAGCCCGGCGCGTATCGTGCGGTCGCGTTCCTGCGGCCCCACTTCCAGTTGGACGAGTTGAGCATGTCGATGCGGCTGGTCGCGGACCTTCCGGCCCCGGCGGCGTAACCGGGGCTGTGGCGCTCGCGGGGCGACGCCCTCGCGAAAGAACGACGGATCCCAGAGGAGGACGGCATGGCGTTCGATGCGTTTCTCAAGATCGACGGTATCAAGGGCGAGTCGACGGACAAGGGTCACAAAGATGAGATCTCGCTCGAGAGCTTCAGTTGGGGCGTCGTGCAATCCGGGGCCGCCTACGCGGGCAGCGCCGGCCGGGCGACCGGCAAGTCGAGCCCGTCGGACTTTTCGGTCGTGAAGAAGATCGACAAGTCCAGTCCCGACCTGTTCGCGGCGTGCGCGTCGGGCAAACACACCCCGACGATGGTGGTCACCCTCCGCAAGGCGGGCGGGACACCGCTCGAGTACCTGGTGTACAAGTTCACCGACGTGATGGTGTCGAGTTACCAGGCGGGCGGCAGTGCGGGCGGCGATCTGCCCGTCGAGTCGGTGTCGTTCAACTATGCCAAGGTCGAGATCAAGTACACGCCACAGGACTCCAAGGGATCCGGCATGTCCCCGGTCGGCACCGGGTGGGACTTCTCGCAGAATGTGAAGGTGTGACCGCGGCATGAACGCACGGGAGCTCTACCAGGCCGGTAGGCTCGCCGAAGCCATCGAGGCGCTGACCGCGGAGGTGCGCAGCAACCCCACCGACGGTCAGCGCCGCACCTTCCTGTTCGAGCTGCTGTGCTTCGCCGGCGCGTTCGACCGCGCCGGCAAGCAGCTCGACGTTCTGGGCCAGGCCGGCCAGGAAGCGGCGATGGGCATGCTGCTCTACCGCGCCGCGCTCCATGCCGAGCAGACCCGTCAGATGATGTTCACCACGGGGCCGCTGCCATTCAGCACGCGGGATCCGGCGACGGTGACGGGGAGCCTGAACGGCACGCCGTTCACCTCGCTGGTCGACGCCGACCCGCGGATCGGCGGCCGGCTCGAAGTGTTCGCCGCGGGCGAGTACCTGTGGCTCCCGTTCGAGCACGTCGCCTCGATCCGCATCGAGGCACCCAAGCGGCTGCGCGACCTCATGTGGACTCCGGCGATCGTGCGGCCCAACCCGGCCTTCAAGGGAGGCGAGCTGGGCGAAGTCCTGCTGCCCGCGCTGGCCCCCGGCAGTTGGCAGCATGCCGACTCCCAAGTGCAGTTGGGACGCGTCACCGAGTGGCACGAGCTGCCCGACGGACGCGAAGCCCCTGTCGGCCAGAAGCTCCTGCTGGTGGACGACGAGGAGGTCTCCCTGCTGGACGTGCGCGAACTCGAGTTCACGCCGGCCACGAACACCGCCCGGTAATCGGCGCATGCCGCTGCCCGACAACCTCCTGACCCCGCTTCCCGGGGACCAACCCGCCGGGCCAGATCTCCGATACGACCCGCTGTACGACAAGCTCAAAGAGGCGCGTCGCGAGGACGACGACGCGCCGCAGGGCGACTGGGAGCGGCCGCGGAAGCTGGCGGACTGGCCTCAGGTCATCAAGCTCGCCACCGACGCGCTGGCCAAGCAAACGAAGGATCTGCAGATCGCCGCGTGGCTCACCGAGGCGCTGCTGCACCGCGAGGGATGCGCCGGCCTGCAGGAGGGGCTGACCCTGCTCCACGGCCTGGTCGAGCAGCTCTGGGAGCACGTCCATCCCCAGCTCGAGGACGGCGACGCCGAACTGCGGGCCGCTCCGCTCGAGTGGCTGGGCACCCGGCTCACGATCCCGGTCAGGTCCGTCCCGGTCACCACGTCCGGGATCAGCTGGATCAAGTGCCAGGAATCGCGGACCGTCCCCACGGAGGAGGACGCCGGGCAGGAGGAATCGAAGGGCCAGGCGCGGCAGACGGCGATCGGCGAGGGGAAGCTCACCCCCGAGGAGTTCGACCAAGCCTTCGGCGGCACCCCCAAGGCCTGGTACCGCCAACTGGTGACCGACGTCGAAGGTGCCCGGGCGGCGCTTGGACGCTTCATCACGCTGTGCGACGAGCGCTTCGGCCGGGACGCCCCGAGCCTCATCCCGATGCGGGGTGCGCTGGAGGAGGTGCACCACGGCGTGCAGGGCCTGCTCGCGCGGAAGCTGCAGCTCGAGCCGGATCCCGTGGACGCCACGGCGGCGGGCGGGACCCCCGGCGGTGCGGGCGACGGCGCGGCCGGCGCCACGCCCGGCGGCGCGACCGCTGGTGGCCTGGCGCCCGAGCCGGTGAACCGCGCCGACGCCACCGCCCGCCTGATCGGCGCCGCCCGGTTCCTCCGGCGGAACGAGCCCACCAGCCCGGTCTCGTATCTCGCGCTGCGGGTGCTCCGGTGGGGCGAGCTGCGGGCGCAGGGGCCGGAGCTCGACCCGCGGCTGCTCGACGCGCCCCCCAGCGGGGCGCGCACCCAGCTGAAGACGCTGCTGTTGGATCAGGATTGGCCGCAGCTGCTCGAAGCGGCCGAGACGATCATGGCGACGCCGGCGGGCCGGGGCTGGCTCGACCTCCAGCGCTACGTGCTCAACGCGTGCGCCGGTCTGGGCCCGGATTACGATGTGGTGGCTCGCGCCATTCGCGAGGAAGTGCGCCGCCTCCTGGTGGAGATTCCCGGTCTGGTCGAGATGACGCTGATGGACGACATGCCCACCGCGGGTCCTTCCACCGTGACCTGGCTGCGGGAGGAGGGCCTGGCGGGCGAGGGCGCCGCCGAGCCCGCGCCCCGGGCGGCACCCGCGGTCGCTGCCGCCTCTCCCTCTCGGGATCGGGCGCTCCAGCGCGCACTGAGCGAGGTGCGGGCCGGCCACACCCAGGCGGCGCTCGAGCTGCTGAAGCGCGAGCTCGATCGGGAGCGGAGCCCGCGCGGCCGGTTCCTGCGCCAGGTCCAGCTCGCCAAAGTCATGCTCGAGGCGGGCCTCGCCGCCGTGGCCGCACCCACGCTGGAGCAGCTGGTGACCCAGATCGACACCCAGCAGCTGGAGGCGTGGGAGGAGGGCACGGTGGTCGCGGAGCCGCTCGCCCTCCTCTACCAGTGCCTGCAACGCACGGACGGCGACCCCACGGTCATGCAGACGCTGTACCTCCGCCTCTCCCGCCTCGACCCGATGCTGGCGATCACCGTGGGAAATGCGTCGGTGGGAGAGATGCCGAGCGAGAGCGATGGCGAAAGCGGAGCTTGAACGCACCGTCCAGCAGTCGGTGCTCGACCGACTGGTGGACGACGACCCGACCAATCAGGCCGAGAGCCCGATGTCCCGGGCCGAGTCCGTGCGGGCGCTCAAGGAGTCGTTGCGCCGTGACCTCGAGGCCCTGCTGAACACCCGGCGCACGGCCGAGACGGCGCCGGAGGGGCTCGAGGAGGTCGCGGCGTCGGTGTACCACTTCGGCCTGCCCGACATCTCGTCCATGAGCCGCGACTCGCCCGACACGCAGGCCCGCCTGACCCGCCTGGTCGAGGAGGCGGTGGCGCTGTTCGAGCCCCGGCTGACCGGGGTGAAGGTCGTGGCGGCCTCCGACGACCGGGTCCGGTTCGGCGAGCTGCGCTTCGTGATCGAGGGAACACTCCAGCTCGACCCGGTGCCGGAGCGCCTCTCGTTCGACACGATACTGGAGGCCACCAAGGGAATGCAGGTGCGCGGCGACGGCTATGCGTGACGATCTGCTGCACTACTACGAGCGGGAGCTGTCGTTCCTGCGGCGCATGGGGGCCGAGTTCGCCCAGAAGTACCCCAAGATCGCCTCACGCCTGCTCCTGGAACCGGCCAAGTGCGAGGACCCGCACGTCGAGCGGCTGCTCGAGGGCTTCGCCTTCCTCGCGGCCCGGGTGCACCTCAAGCTCGACGACGACCTCCCGGAGATCAGCGAGGCACTGCTGCAGGTGGTCCACCCGCATCACGTGCGCCCGGTGCCCTCCATGTCGATCGTCACCTTCGAGCTGGACCCGGAGCAGGGCAAGGTCACCACGGGATTTTCCATCCCGCGCGAGGCCCCCCTGTATTCCAAACCGGTGGGTGGGACGCCGTGCCGCTTCCGCACGTGCTACGAGACCACGCTGTGGCCCCTCACGGTCGTGGAGGCGCAGTGGATCTCGCCCGATCGGCTCCGCCCCGCCGTCAAGGCACGGGAAGCCGTCGCGGCCCTGCGGCTCGTGCTGCGGTGCTTCCCCGACGTGACCTTCACCAAGCTCGAGCTCGACACGCTGCGGCTGTATCTCAACGGCGAGAGCGCCCTGGTGTCGACGCTCTACGAGCTGCTGTGCAACAACTGCATCGATGTGATCATCCGCGACCCCACCCCCAACAGCAAGCGGGCGCCCGTCACGCTGGCGCCGTCCGCGGTCCGGCCCGTGGGGTTCGCCAAGGACGAGGGCATGCTGCCGTATCCACGGCAATCGCTGCTGGCCCATCGCCTGCTGCAGGAGTACTTCACGTTCCCCGAGAAGTTCTCGTTCATCGATCTGGCCGGCTTCGACCAGGTGCGGGCGGCGGGCTTCGGGACCGAGGCCGAGGTCGTGCTGCTGATCTCGCCGTTCGAGCGGCCCGAACGGCGCCAGGCGCTCGAAAGCGGCGTGACGGCCGATGCGTTCAAGCTGGGCTGCACCCCGGTCATCAACCTGTTTCCCCAGACGTCCGAGCCGATTCCCCTCACCGAGACCCGCTACGAGCATCTGATCGTGCCCGACGCCCGGCGGCGGACGACGACGGAGATCTACTCCGTGGACGAGGTCAGCGCGGTGACGCCGGGAACGAGCGAGCCCCGACGGTTCGAGCCGTTCTACTCGTACCGGCACGCGCGCACTGGCGGGGGCCCGCAGGTCTTCTGGCACATCAGCCGGCGTCCCGCCGGATGGCGCACGGATCTGGGCACGGACGTGTACCTCGCGTTCGCCGATGCGTCGGGCGTGCGGGCCGAGCCGGAGGCGGAGGTCGTCACGGCCCGGCTCACCTGTTTCAACAGCGATCTGCCGAGCCGGCTG
>Ga0055461_10000213_pt1 | contig 10707 bp, 8 predicted proteins | sample Joice_ThreeSqB_D_FD_57688 | JGI IMG/M metagenome (GOLD analysis project Ga0055461, IMG submission 57688) | Wetland microbial communities from San Francisco Bay, California, USA, that impact long-term carbon sequestration - Joice_ThreeSqB_D1 | ecosystem: Environmental > Aquatic > Marine >...
TTGTGCGACGGGGTCCTGCAACTCCGGCCAATCTGCAGGTTCGTGATCGAAGATTGGCATGCAGCTACGAGCTAAGGTCGGGCGATCCTTGACTGGAACGGATTTCCTGGCCAGTAAGTTTCTGATCTACGTTCACTCCAGCAGCCACGGACGTGCCGATGTCGTAGAGCCCCGACTTCGAGACAGTTCCGGGAAAGTTCAGCCTGTCCTTCAGATAGTAGCGGTATGAACTGAAGAAAGCATCTGGAGCGCGGGGATCCACCAGAACACTATCGATCAGCCAACGCACGTTGACCTTGAGGCGAAATGATTTGGCGATTGATGCGCTTTCTGGAACAGAGACGACCGCACGGACTTCGTGCTCGTGTCTGAACGCACGGCGCTTGGAAAACAAGAGGGCTGCAGCGTCCGCGAACCGATATCGCTCACCGAGGGAAGCGCAACGCTGCGGAGTATTCGGTCAAGGTCGCCTTCAAAGACGTATCGAACATCTTGAACGAGCCACGTAAGACCCGGCATGTTTGCTCGTTCCGCTTGCAGCGCGGCTCTTAGCCGTTCTCGCGTTGTACGAATTCGAACGCCTATACCGTTCGGCGAGTAGATTCGCCACATCGCATCGGACACACCCACCTTGCACCAGCAGAGTCCATAAATGAAATCGCTGCGCTCATGTCGAAGACGTGTCTCATACGGATCCCCCCAAGAGCATGGATGGGCAAAATACAGCTCGTTCGACTCCAGCATCTGCACGACACGGTCGAAACTTGTGATGCGGTAGAGATACGGGAGTCTGACGCGAGCCAATGTGTTCAACCACTAAGGTAGACGGATCTCTTGAGGATCGCAGGCGACGGCCGCAATGGGCCGGATGCAATTAGCGCGCGCTACTTAGATGCTGTCCAGGAGTCTTTCAGCGACACCGCAAGATTGAACACCGGCGCTTCTCGCGTGTGATCCTTGAGGTCCGCCACGAAGTACCCGTTTCTCTCGAACTGGAACTTGTCGTCGGGCTTGGCCTTCGCGAGTGAGGGCTCGACGAACGCGCGCAGGATCTGTTTGCTGTTCTTGTTGATCAGCGTGCGGAAGTCGCCTTCGCCGGCATCGGGGTGCGGGGCGGTGAACAGGCGATCGAACACGCGCACTTCAGCGGGGAGGCTCGCCGCCACCGGCAGCCAGTGGATCGCGGTCTTGGTCTTGACGCTGTTCTGGCCGGGTGAGCCGCTCTTGGTCTCCGACAGGTATTCGGCGTGCACCGCGATGATGTTGCCGGCGGCGTCCTTGTCGACGCCGGTCGCGCGAATGACATAGGCGTAGCGCAGGCGCACCGGCTGCCCCGGCGCTCCATCCTTGCCGAGCGCGAGGCGGAAGTAGTCGGCCGGCGCACTCTCCATGAAGTCGTCGGCTTCGATCCACAGTTCCCGCGCGAACGGGATCGTGCGCGTGCCCATCTCCGGGTGCTGCGGGTGCACTGGCAGCATCACGTCTTCCGTCTGGCCGGCCGGGTAGTTGTCGAGCACGAGCTTCAGCGGCTTCAGCACCGCGGTGGCGCGCGGTGCGCGCGCGTCGAGGTCGTCGCGCAGCGCCTGTTCGAGCAGGCTGTAGTCGATCCACTGCGTTGACTTGCTGACGCCCGTGCGCTCGGCGAAGAGCTGCAGGCTCTGCGGCGTGTAGCCGCGCCGGCGCAGGCCGACGATGGTGGGCATGCGCGGGTCGTCCCAGCCGTCGACGTGCTTCTCCTCGACGAGCTGGATCAGCTTGCGCTTGCTCATCACCACGTAGGTGAGGTTGAGCCGGTTGAACTCGTACTGGTGCGGCAGCAGGAACGGGTTGGCCTTGCGCTCGTCCAATGCGGATTGCAGCAGCGGCGTGAAGCACTCGGTGTGTCCGAGCAGCAGCTTGAAGAACTCGTCGGCGTCCTGTGCGGCGAGGTCGGGGTTCCTGCTCCAGCTCGCGAACATCGTTTCGGCGCGCCGCTCGTAGCGGCGGGTGCCGAGCTTGTCGGGTCTTTCCGCGGCGACATTGCGGCAGTGAAGCGCAAACTCGCGTCTCGCTTCGATGCCCGCGTCGCGGATGGCTTCCAGCATGACGCGCGCGGCCTCGTACTGCGGCCGCCGCAACAACGGCACGATGCGCTCCAGCACCCAGTCGTAGAACGGCCGCTGGTCCTCGAACTCGAGCGTGCAGATCGAGTGGGTGATGTTCTCCAGCGCGTCTTCGATCGGATGCGCGTAGGCGTACATCGGGTAGACCTTCCACGCGTCGCCGGTCATGTGGTGTTCGGCGACGCGGATGCGGTAGATCGCCGGGTCGCGCATGTTGATGTTGGGCGAGCCCATGTCGATTTTGGCGCGCAGGATCATGCTGCCTTCGGGGTGCCTGCCGGCGCGCATCTCGCGGAACAGGCGTAGCGATTCGTCCTTTGGCCGGTCGCGGAACGGCGAGTTGGTACCGGCCTGGGTCAGCGTGCCGCGCGTCTCGCGTGTTTCGTCGGCCGTCTGCTCGTCAACGTAGGCATAGCCGGTCTCGATCAGGTACTCGGCAAAGCGATACATGTCCTCGAAGTAGTCGCTCGCGTGGTACAGGTTCGATTCGGGTCCCTGCGCGCCGCCGTGCTCCCAGTCGAAGCCGATCCAGCGCACCGACGCGAGGATGCCGTCGACGAACTCCTGGTCTTCCTTGACCGGGTTGGTGTCGTCGAAGCGCATGTGGCAGCGTCCGCCGAAGTCACGCGCCAGGCCAAAGTTCAGGCAGATGCTCTTGGCGTGACCGATGTGCAGGTAGCCGTTGGGCTCGGGCGGAAAGCGGGTGCGGATCTTCGCCGGATCGGGTGGGGCATCAACTTGCAGGTCGTAGACGCCGGGCTTGCCGGACCAATGGCGCGGTTCGTAGGTGCCTCGCACGAGGTCCGCCGCGATCTGATTGCGGATGAAGTTGGTCGGGACCGCAGGCGCGGGCTTGCCGCCCTTGCCCGGTTTTCCGCCTCCCAGCGGTGCGCCGTTGTCGGCGGCTTTCTTGTCCATGTAGGCGATGCAAGTCGGTGAATTGTCATCGATTGTAGCGATGGACGTTGCGACGCAGCGGAAGGTTTGCTCTCGCGGGATGCGCGCGGACAACACCCAGCGTCGTTGCTCGCCGCGATTCCGCCAGATGAAAGATGACGCCTGCCGCAGATATCATGTGAGGTCGATCGTTCGCGCGTGGTGCGCGCTGGAGACTCGCATGGCAAACGCATTTGTCCGCTCTGGGTCCGTCGTTCTCGCCTCGCTGCTCGCCGCCAGTCTTCCATCATGGGCCAATACGACTGTGGCCTACGGCAAGATCACCGCTGTCAAACCGGTGAAGGTTGAAAACCAGCAGGCGCAGGTTGGCGGGGCGCTGGTAGGCGGGGCCATCGGCCTGATTTCGGGGCGTGGCCAATCAGGCAGCAACAAGGCGCTGCGCGCGGTCGGCGGCGGGGTGGCCGGCCAGCAGGTGGGCAAGCTTGCGAGCTCCAAACAGGCTTACGAATACACGATCCTGATGGGCGGGGCGACGACCACTGTCGTGACCGACGAGGCGGGCATGCGCGTCGGGGACTGCGTCGCCGTCGAGCGCGGTGCGTACACCAACCTGCGGCTGGCCGCCGATTCCCAATGCGCGCCGAAGGCCAAGCCGACGCCGACGGCCGCGCGCGAGGCCAATGCGTGCACCGCGGCCAAGGACGAGGTGCTGAAAGCGCAGACCGACGAGGCCTTCGACCGCGCCGAGCGCAAGATGCGACTGCTGTGCGCGGACTGACACGACGAATGGCGGCGCGCTTGTGAAGATTCGCGTTCACTCAACCAGGCTCTAGCCCTAGCCTGCCGGGCCTCGGACGTTCCCCGGGCCGCTGAGTTCGGCACGGCGCTTGTTCCCTGTCCTATGACCTGCGGGGCTCGATGCGCTGGTCGCGGATATTGCGGCGACGGTTTCCGCCGTCGGGGTCCGGCTCGCGGGACGCTAGCAATCGGGCGGGCGACCGGCGCCGGACACCGCGGCCGCGCGACGCCCGGAGGCGGTCCAGCGCTTGCAGCGGGCATACCGCGTCCTGGCGTCATTGCTCCCGCAAACGTGAAAATTCCATTGCTCCCGCCAGGACCGTTCCGTAGATTGATTCGTCGGGAGCGGTCGCCGATCCGCATCGAGGTATCGACGACGCTGCCATCTGTCCGTTCGTCGCGGCCGGCACGTGCGGTCTGCCCGTTCAAGCGGGCGAGAGGAGACACGCCATGGCAGTAAACCGGGAAACAGACCTCGTCACCGTCGCTGCGATCCGCAAGGGCAAGGACAAGGACAAGACTCAGCAGGTCCTGCTGAACGAGCGTCAGCGCATCTTCGTGATCGCCGACAAAGCCGCGGCCAGCGGCGACGCCGGGCGCCTGCTCGCCGAAGCGCTCGAGAAGCGCAGCCCCGTCAAGGTCACGCTCGATGCCAGGCGGCCGGTCATCCAGCAGGTTGCGGTGCCGAGCAAGCGGGAACTCGATGAGTTCGCCCGGACGCACATTCCGTTGCCCAGGAAGGAGACCGAGCGCAACGCCGCGATCGACCTCGCAAAGATCGATCCGACCCGATTCAACATCGTCGATGCCCATCTGAAGTGGCGTCCCTTCAAGCTCTGCACACGCGTGATCCCGAGCTACGCGAAAGCAAAGGAGATCTTCGACTTCTGCGCACAGCTCTCGTGCCACCTGCCGGGGCCTTATGCGGTGACGCCCTGCATTCCATTCCAGTACGTGCGCGACGGGTGCTATGCGCGCGCGCACCAGATGCGCCGAATCATTACTACGCGCTACGGCTACTGCTGCGAGAAGGTGTTCAGCTACGCGCCCTACGCCAACGATGTGCTGGCAGTGCAGGCGAACAAGTGGGGCGGCTGCTGCGTCGAGTGGTGGTACCACGTGGCGCCGCTGGTCCGCGTCAGGCTGAAGTTCCGGCTGCCGCGGCTGCCGAAGAATTTCTCGATCGAGCTGGCGATGGTCATCGACCCCGGCATGTTCGACAAACCGGTGCTGCTGAGCACGTGGCTGGCGGCGCAGGAAAACAAGACGTGCAATCCGCAGGCCAAGGTGTCGGCCTATTCGATCCAGCCGGGCTCCGCCTACACGCCGGGCTGGAACGGCCCGTACGGCACCGACCCCAGTTACACGGCCACCGAGGCGAAGCTGATCGCGTACAAGAACCTCACGACCTGCTGACAGGGCAGGCGAGGGCCAAGCACATGTCGAAAGCCGGAGAAGGCGGCCGCGATGTCGCGCAGCGCGAGCGCCGGATGACCGTGGCCGTTGTCGACGAACAGGCGACGCACGCGACCGTCAGGTTTCTCGAATCTGCGCGAATCCATCGGTTGCCGCGCACGAGTGCCGAGTATGCCGCGTCGCTGCGCACGCTGCAGGCTGCGGCTGGCACGGGCTTCGCCGTATGCGTGCGGCTGACGGCGCCGCACAGCGACATCATCGTCAGCGTTCGAGCGAACTGCTGAGGTCGAGGCCCGTTTTGCCGAGATCGAAAGAAAAGGGCGCCTCAGCGAGGCGCCCTTTCATTTGGCAGGCCGGTGCTTAGGCGCCGATGACTTCCAGCGGCGACGCGGCGAGTTCCTGACGGACCTCTTCGCGGCTCTTCGCGAACTTTTCGTTCGCGGCCAGCGTCTCGTCCAGCCACGCTTCCACATACGCCTTGTACTCACTGCGCGGGAATTGCGGCTGGTCGACCTTCATCGACAGCTCCTGCGAAAACACTTCATCGAAGTCGCCGGAAGGCGCGTCGGCGTTGGCCGCGAACGGCGCAACGAATGCGGCAAAGGCAACCACTACTGCAAGTTTGCGGGTGTTCATCATGTACTCCCAGTTGTTCGGATGATCGGGTCTTGCGACCCGTTCGAATCGAAGGATTCGATGGGGAGGACTCTAGATGTCAACCGCGTTGCCTCGCTATGGATTAAGCCCCGTCCGCGCCGCTGCGCCAGTCGTGACAAAGGTGCCGAAGATTCACACGTTCCGAAGTCAGGCGTCTAGTTTCCGGCCCCCGAGGCCTCCAGCGCACTCCGGAACTCGTCGATCGTGGCGGTACGGCCGTGCACGCTGGCGATGGTCTGGGGCGCGAGCCCCTTTTCTTTCAGCCTGCTCGCAAACGCGAGGGTCGAAGTCTGAGGCGGTCCGACGGGCGCGTCGTTGGCGGGCACGAAGAACAGGTCTCCCTGGAACACGATCCGCTGCTTCGGCAGCCACGCGATCAGCATTTCCCGGGCGTGCGGATTGGGCCCGACGTCGATCAGCTCGACGGTCTGTTCGCCGTCGGTCAGCACGCGGCGGCCGCCTTCGACGAACAGGAACTCCGGCTTGCGAGGCGCGCGGGCGAGGCGGTCGGTCTGCGGAGCGACCGCCATGGTCTCGACCACACCGCGGTTCGCGCGCGTCGTGATGACCGTGGCGCCCTCGGCGATGAAGCTGCGCAGGCCGCCGATGTGATCGCTGTGGTGGTGCGTCAGCGCGACGTAGCGGATCGGCTTGCCGGGCATCGCTTCCTTGATCTTCTGGATGACCTTGTCTGCGCCTTCGCTCGACCCCGGCGCCTCGATCGCGACGATGTAATCGCCGAAAGCGACCGCCATCGTGTTGTAGTTCTGGTTGGCCACGTTGTGCACGACGATCACGTTGTCGGCGAGCCGTTCGACACGTTCCTCCAGCGTCTGCGGCAGAGCAGCGACCTTGCGGTAGCCCTCGCTCGCCACCGCGAAGGCGCGATCGGTCACCGCGGGGTCGAAGTCGACATCGACGCGGTAGCGCGCCACTAGGTCGCCCGCGAAGCGCCAGCTCCATTGCTGCGGGACCTTGAGCTTGCCGGCGCTCGCATAGCTGCCGAAGATGATCTGCGACGCCTGCTGGCCGCGCAGCGGATCGGTGAACACGAGCTCGTACTTGGACACCAGGTTCGTTTTCGCATCGACGAAGAGCGCGACCTGCTGTGTGTCGGCCATCACAAAGGTGACGACGTGGTGGCGACGGCCTTCGAACGTGTCCTCGCCGAGATAGCGCAGCGAGTTCGCGCGTTCGAGCGCCTGGCGCAGGATCAGGTGCGGCAGCCGGCGGTAGTACTGGATGAACTGCTGCTGCGAGGCCTGTTCGGCCGGAACCGGCGTGGCCGTGTGCGCACGGTGATCGTAGATCGTGCCTTCGCCGTCCGCGATCGAGACGGTGAGGTGCCCATCAAAGCCGGCACCGGAGGTTCGTTGCTCGAGCAGCAGCCGATTGCGCTTCAGGTCGAGCAGCAGGGTTTCGTGGAAATGACCGGGCTCGTACGGAGGATCCGGTGTCGTCATCTGCAGCCGCGGAAAAGTCTCGCCCTTCAGGTCGAGTCGGACGATGTCGATCGACTGGAGCGCCTCGGCCCCGCCGATCGCGGCGACTGCGCTGTCGACGATCTTGCGGGCGCGAACCTGTGACTGTTCTGTCAACGTTCCTGTCGTGGCCGCAGCGCTGGCGCCCGCAACCCAGGCCAGCAAAATCAAGAGTTTGCGCATTCGTTCCTCCCCTTTCCGAAGAGGGCGACGCTAGTCCGCGCGCCAGCGGCGGTTGCACGTATTGCGACGAGATCGCGCACGGCCGGAGCGAACTACACCCGGGAGGAGACGAAAGCGCGAGTTCGGGGCGGCCGAGGGTCGGTTCCGACCGCAGACCCGCCCTCGTCAGGCGTCGGCGACCACTGGGGGCGAGAAGACGCTTGACGAAGCGCCCGCCCGCTTGATCGCGGTCAATGCGCGCATCGGTCGCCGGGTTTCCACTGGCATAGATAAGAATGAGGGGAGAAGAGGCCGTGGCCGATCCGGTCGCCCGCTGGCGAGAGGAGCACGAGTACTTCGCTCGACTGCTGGAGTTGCTGCAGAAACAGGTCGACGTGTTCCAGGCCGGCCACGAGCCGAAGTACGCGCTGATGCAGGACATCGTGTCGTATCTGCGCGATTACTCTGACCGGTATCACCACCCACGCGAAGACGTGGCGTTCGAGCGCCTGGCCGGGCGCTGTCCCGACCTCGCGCTGTTATTGGCGCGACTTCAGCAGGAGCACCGCGTGATCGCGCATGCAGGCGCGACGCTGTTGGCGCACATCGATTCGGTGCTGGAGGGCGCCATTCTGCCGCGAGAGCAACTCGAAGCCGCGGCGGCCACCTACCTCATCTACTACAAGAATCACATCCGGACCGAAGAGAGCAAGATCCTCGCGCAGGCTGCCCAGCACCTGAGCGCGGCCGACTGGGATGCGGTGCAGGAGGCCATCCCCAACGCGCCCGATCCGCTCTTCGGTGCCCATCCGGAGGACCGCTTCCGCGAACTGCGCCGCCAGATCGCGCAGGAGGCGGCCGGGAAGGAATAAGCCCGGCTCGCGCTCCTCCTAGTCAGCCGCCCCGCGGCGATTCGAGGGGAGCCGATCGACTCCCCCAAGCTGAACGCAAGCCTGCGATCAGTTGCCGAGGTGCTGGTCGTCGAAATCGTCGACCGGATTCGCGACCATGCCGTCGACGATCGCCTCGCCCTCGTTGCCCGGACTGGGCGGAAGTCCATTGGCCGGGACGACGAGGATGTCGGCCATGTTGGGATCGAACGCCGACAGCGACGGGTCGCGCGCCAGTTCCTCGATGATTGCGTACGAGGCGTGGTAACCGATCTTCTGGATGTAGCCGCCAGACTTGGTGCCGATGCCGCCCCGCAGTTCGAGCAGGACCGAGCCCGCGCCGAGCAGACCATAGGCATTGCGCGAGATTCCGGGTTCCGTGCCACCCGGATAGCGGCTCAGCCGCGCGTACGGATAGTGGGCGAGCTTCAGCGCGATCACGACGACGACGCGTTTCGCCATGGTCTGGCCGGCATTAAAGCGATCAAGTGCGGTCGGATCGACGCCCGTGACCAGGCGCTCGGCCGTCGCCACGGCCGTCGGGTACAGCGTCGAAGCCGTGACCATGAAGCCGTCGTCCACGCGCGTGCCCTGGTGATGCATGTCGAGCACCGCAACCGGATGGAACTGATCGCTGAGCCAGCGGACGTTCTTCGCCTCCGGTACCGGGTTGCCCTGCGAAATCATGTAGGCAGGGCCGGGGTAGTGACTGTCGATGTCGACTGTCTCGCAACTCGAGACACCCGCGACCGTCGTGAAGTCCGGGTAGTTGGGATTGTCCAGCGGGCATTCCGGCCGGAACGCGTGGTAGCGATTGATATCGTAGCCGCGCCCGCGCTGATAGAACGCGGGCAGGGGATTGGCTGTGAAGCGCGGATCCCAGTTCTGCCGCCACGGCGGCGCGGCGCTGCCGGTGGCGCCCATCAGCGGTGTGCCGTCGGGATTCACCCCGTCGAAACCGTCGACGTTGACGCGCGGCACGACGATGACCGTCAGCGCACTGCGAATTGCCTTCGAAGCCGCGGAGTTGTTGACCAGCGTGCGGATCAGGTTGACCGCCGAGTCACTCGTCTCCATCTCGTCGCCGTGCTGCTGCGCGATGATCATCACCTTCGTCGGGCCGTTGCCGATCACGACATAGGGCACATCGCGGCCGCTGTTGCTCTGCCACGGCGCGACGTTGTAGGTCGCGGTGCCTCCGCTGGTATGAACCGACTGCTGGATCGCGTCGATCAACTGCCAGTAACTGCGCAGCGAGGACAAGCTGTCGTTGTCGCCGTACGGCCCGTTGGGAATCGTTGACGGGCCGCCGCCCTGTGCGAGGGCGTGACCGGTTGTCATGAGGACGGCCACAATTGCTGCCGAAATGGACGATCGATAGTTCATGTGATTTTCTCCTCGCGGGGGTTCGCGCACGACCGCAGTCAACTTTGCGATCGTGGACTTTCACAGACATTCACGGGTGCCGCGCAGCGCGACTGTTCGCGGCGCGGCATGGAACGGAAGCTTCGACCCTCGAGAGGCAACGAGCAATTCCGCGAACGTGCTTGAGGGCTTTCCCCAGTTGCGGCAAGCTTTGGGCGCCGGACTTGACCCTGCTGGACCGGCGCGGAAAGTCGGTCCGGCTCAACAAGCCGCCGCGTACACGTGCGTGCCGGCGTGCCGGGCCCCTAGCTGCCGCCGAACCAGTTGTATCCCTGGTCTTCCCAGTAGCCGCCAGGGAATTCGTTGGTGACAACCATCTCCATCACGTGCTTGGGGTTCTTGTAGCCGAGCTTGGTCGGCATGCGGATCTTGATCGGGAAGCCGTATTCGGCGGGGAGCGTCGCGCCGTCGTAGGTCAGTGCCACGAAGGTCTGTGGATGCAGCGCCGTGGCCATATCGATGCTCGTGTGGTAATCGTCGGCGCACTTGAACGCGATGTAGCTCGCGCTGGTGTCGGCGCCGATCTGCTGCAGCAGGTAGGACAGCCGCACGCCGCCCCAGCGGCCGATGGCGCTCCAGCCCTCGACACAGATATGGCGTGTGATCTGGTCGTGCTGTGGCATCGAGCGCAGGTCATCGAGCGTGAGACTGCGCCGCGTGCCGACGCGACCGCCGACCGCGAGCCGCCACGTGTCGCCGTTGACTTGTCGCACCTCGTCGCGTCCATAGAAAGCATTGAATGGAAAGGGCCGCGTAATCTCGGCCTGCGTGTATTCGGGTGCGAGCTTGTGCGGGTCGAAGAGCCACGCCTGCACCTTGTCGTTGAAGCGCGAGACGCGCTTCAGCAACCGCTCGGCGGAGTCGGAATCAGTGACGCTG
>Ga0055461_10000221_pt1 | contig 10537 bp, 10 predicted proteins | sample Joice_ThreeSqB_D_FD_57688 | JGI IMG/M metagenome (GOLD analysis project Ga0055461, IMG submission 57688) | Wetland microbial communities from San Francisco Bay, California, USA, that impact long-term carbon sequestration - Joice_ThreeSqB_D1 | ecosystem: Environmental > Aquatic > Marine >...
AGCTCCTGAAAATAAGACCGAATTTCGTCCTCAAGGCGCTTGGGAAGTGGCGTGTTGGTTACCCACGAGCGGATCTCGGCACCCGTCTTCGCCAGTGCGCGAACATCGTCGACATCGAGTGCATCCAGCGCGTTGGCGATACGCTTGCGCAGCCCTCCGGCATTCAGAAAATCCCGGAACGCTTCGGCTGTCGTTGCGAAACCGTCCGGGACCCGGATGCCTTTCGCGTCCAGATTCCCCAGCATCTCCCCAAGCGATGCATTCTTGCCGCCCACGGACTCGACGTCGGTCATGCGCAACTGACTGAACGGTACGACGTAGGCCGCGGATGCCATGCCCTCTCCTGTTCCTAGGGTGTGTCTAGAATTCGCCGATTCTACCGAGCGGCCTCGTCATCAAACTGCGCCGCATCAGCGAGGACTTGATGCCAGACAGCCATACCGGACCGTTCGACCGCACCGTCTTCTTTGTTTCTGACGGTACCGGGATCACCGCCGAGACGCTGGGTCACAGTGTGCTGACCCAGTTCGGTGATCTGCGCTACCGGCCGCACCGCCTGCCCTTCGTCGACTCGGTCGAGAAGGCCAGGGACGCAGCCGCCCGCATCAATGAAGCCGAGCTGCGCGACGGCAAGCGGGCGATCGTCTTCTCAACGCTTGTGAACCCGGTCGTCGCGGCCGAACTGCGCAGCACCATTCAGGCATTCGTCGTCGAGATGTTCGAGACCTTCGTCGAGCCGCTGGAGCGCGAACTCGGGATGAAATCGACGCACACAATCGGACGTTCGCACAACATCGCGGTGAATTCGGAGGACTACAAGAACCGGATCGAGGCGATCAACTTTGCGATGGCCCACGATGATGGCCAGTCCGCCAAGGGTCTCGAGAAATCGGATGTCATCCTCGTTGGCGTTTCGCGCTCGGGCAAGACGCCGACGTCGCTCTACCTGGCGATGCAATACGGGGTCAAGGCTGCCAACTATCCGCTGATTCCGGAAGACTTCGAGCGCAATCAGTTGCCGTCGGTCCTTCCGTCGTACAAGGGCAAGCTCTTCGGACTCTCGATCGCGCCCGAGCGACTGGCGGAGGTGCGTAACGAGCGTCGTCCCAACAGCCGCTATGCATCGCTGGAGAACTGCCGCTATGAAGTCGATGCAGCCGAGCGGATGATGCGGCGAGAAGGCATTCACTGGCTGTCTTCGACAACCAAGTCGATCGAGGAGATCGCCACAACGATCATGCAGGAGGTTCGCCTGGACCGTCGTTCCTACTGACTGCCGGAACGCGAAAAGCCGGCGCAGGATCCGCGCTACGGATTCGTCAGTTCGATCCGGCACCTAGGCGCGGCGACGACGCTGTTCGAATAGGCAGACCGCAGCGGCCGCTGCCACATTCAGTGACTCGACCGCGCCGGCGACCGGGATGCGCAAGCGGCGATGCGCTGCTGCGGATGCCGGGCCACTGAGTCCACGGCCCTCCGAGCCGAATATCCAGACCGTCGGTCTCGCGCCCCACGATGCGGAAAAGAGCGATTCGCCGTCAGCGGAATCCGCGGCGAGCCGTTCTGCATCGAACGCCGCCGCGAGACGATCCGGCGGAACGCCTTCGTAGATAGAAATCGCAAAATGCGCGCCCATCGCGGCACGCAGGACCTTTGGTGCCCACAGGAACGCCGTTCCTGTTGACGCGACGAGGTGCACGACGCCGGCCGCAGCAGCGGTTCGCAACAGTGCGCCCGCATTGCCCGGATCCTGGATTCCGTCCAGGTACACCGCATCAACACACTCCCCGACTGGAAGTTGCGGCCTGGGTATGAGGATCTCGACCAGAATGCCTGAGCCATGCTCGACCGGACAAAGACTGTCGTAAAGCACCCACGAAAGTTCGGCCAGGCGTGTCCCGGACACTTCGGCCGCGGTGCTGGCGAGGTCCCGAACGTACGGGGAGGCCGCCTCGCTGATGACGACCGCGGTGATGGGCGCCCGCGCCGCCAACGCAGTCTCCACCAGATGTATGCCCTCGGCAATCGATCGATCGGCGACGCGACCCGCGCGCGGAGATTCGACCAGACGACGCAACCGCCGGACAAGCGGATTATCGGTCGAGCTGATGCGCACCATGGTCCGAGGCAAGGGTCTTCAGCATCTCGCGCACCGGCGCGAACGACTGTCGGTGCAGGCGGCACGGCCCGAACCGTTGCAGACTGATCAGGTGTTCCGGTGTGCCATAGCCCATGTGCTGCGCAAATCCATAGCCCGGATGGTGCTCGTCGAGCGCGCGCATCAGCGTATCGCGCGCCGTTTTCGCCAGGATCGACGCAGCCGATATGCAACCTTCGCTCGCATCACCGGAAATGATCGCGCGTCCAGGAATCTGTAGCCGAGGCATCTGATTGCCATCGACCAGTGCGTACTCCGCGGCGACCTTCAGGCGCTCGACGGCACGACGCATCGCCAGCAGCGTCGCCTGCAGGATGTTGAGCGCGTCGATCTCCTCGACGCTCGCTTCCGCGACCGCATACGCGATTGCGCACTCACGAATCCGCGCCGCAAGTTCCTCACGCCGGCCTGCACTCAGAACCTTGGAATCTGCAAGGCCCTCGACCCCGCGCCCGGGATCGAGGATCACGGCGGCTGCCATCACGGGCCCAGCGAGCGGACCGCGCCCGGCCTCATCGACTCCGCAGATGCGTCCGCTCTGGCGCGCCAATTGCTCGAACAGATCGAGACTCGCCGCGCCGCGCCGTCCGCTCATCGCGCTGTCTCGATGATCACCTGCGCCGCCAGCGACGACGTGTCCCGTCGCAGTTCCTCGTGCATGGCTGTGAAGCGAAGCTCGAGTGCCGCCCTTGACGTCCGGTCGCGCAACTGAACCTGCAGCGCGTCCGCCAGCGCCGCCGGCGTAGCCTGCTCCTGCAGCAATTCAGGGACTAGGAACTCGCGGGCAAGGATGTTCGGCAGTCCAACCCAGGGGATCATCTTCTTGCGACGCATCAGCCAGGCGGAGAACGCCGGCATGCGGTAGGCAATCACCATCGGCCGCTTGTACAGCGCCGCCTCAAGCGTGGCCGTACCACTGGCAACGAGCACGGCATCGGCTGCCTCGAGGCAGTCATGCGAGCGCCCATGGACGAGCGTCAGCCGCGAAGCGAGGGCAGGAAGGGCGCCAAGCATCGATGCCAGAGCCGAACGCAGCGCCTCATCGGCGGCGGGCAACACGAATCTGACGTCAGGCTCACGTTGTCGCAATAGGTCGACTGCCGCAAGGAACGTCGGCGCAAGGTAGCGCACCTCGTCGGCTCTCGACCCGGGAAGCACCGCCACGAGCGGGCCGTCGTCCGCGAGGCCCAACCGCTGCCGTGCCGCCGACGCATCGGGAACCAACGGAATCATGCCGGCAAGCGGGTGCCCAACGTAAGTGGCGGCGATTCCGGCGCGATCGTAGATCGCCTGCTCGAATGGAAACACCAGCAGCATGCGATCGACTGCCCGACCGATCTGGCCGATGCGCTCGCTGCGCCAGGCCCAGATCGAGGGGCTGATGAAGTGCACGACGCGGATGCCTCCGGCGCGCAGCCTTTCCTCAAGCCCGAGGTTGAAGTCCGGCGCATCGACACCTACGAAGACGGATGGTGGCTCCGCCAGCAGTCTATGCGCCAGCGTGCTGCGCAGTTTCAGCAGACGCGGCAGGTGCCTCAGCACTTCGACGTAGCCGCGCACCGAAAGCTCTCTCACGTGCGCCCACGCCTCAAATCCGGCCGCCGCCATGCGGTCGCCGCCCACACCGGCGCAACGAACTCCCGGCAGGCGCCGCCGCAGTTCAGCGATCACGCCCGCAGCGAGCAGATCGCCCGAAGCCTCCCCGGCCACGAAGGCACAGGTGCTCATGGCTTGCATCAGCGGATGATGCCGCGCTGCGAATTGTCGACGAAGTCCCTGAACAGGCCGATCGCCTTGGCCGATTGAGGATTCTCGGCTGCGAGCGCCGCGAGCGCGGTCACCGCATCCGCGGTCGTCAGCCCTTCCTTGTAGAGCATCTTGTAGGCGCGTCGCAGCAGGTTGATTGTTTCAGCCTCGAAGCCGCGCCGCTTCAGTCCCTCGGTATTCATGCCGTGCGGTTCCGCCGGATTGCCGTTGCACATCACATACGGCGGTATGTCGCGCAGCACGATCGAGCCACCGCCTGCCATCGCATGCGGTCCGACCGAGCAGAACTGGTGGACCGCCGACAGGCCGCCGATGACCACCCAGTCCCCGAGCGTCACGTGGCCGGCGAGCGTCGCATTGTTGGCGAGAATCGTGTGATCACCCAATTGGCAGTCGTGGGCTATGTGCGCGTACGCCATGATCCAGTTGTCGGATCCGATGCGGGTGACGCCACCACCCTGGGCCGTGCCGATACTGATAGTGCAGCATTCGCGAACGGTATTGCCGTTGCCGATAATGAGCTCCGTATCCTCTCCGGCGTACTTCTTGTCCTGCGGAGCGCCCCCGATCGAGCAGAAAGGGGAGAACCGATTGCCGCGACCGATTGTCGTGCGGCCGTCGACGACGACGTGCGGCCCGACAATCGTCGAGGCGGCAATGCGCACCTTCGCGCCGATGACGCTGTAAGCACCGACCTCGACGTCGTCGGCGAGTTCGGCCGCCGGATCGACCAGCGCCGTGGGATGGATGGTCGGCACTACGACCCGTCCTTGGCCTTGTGAAGCGCGCACATCAGTTCCGCCTCGCACACGACGTCGGAATCGACCAGGGCTCGCGCCGTGAACTTGCCCACTCCACGTTTGACGCGGTCCATCGTGACCTCGAGGCGCAACTGGTCGCCTGGCTCGACCGGTCGCTTGAAGCGGGCGCCGTCGATACCCGCAAAGAGGAACAGTGTCCCGTCAGGGTAGGAGGTCTTCAGAGTCACGTACGTGAGCACAGCCGCCGCCTGCGCCAGAGCCTCGATGATCAGCACACCGGGCATGACCGGATGGCCGGGGAAGTGGCCTTGGAAGAAGGGATCGTTGACGGTGACATTCTTGATCGCCGAAATGCGCGTGCCCGGCTCGAGCTCCAGCACGCGATCCACCAGCAGGATTGGATAGCGATGCGGCATCAGCCTCAGGATTTCCTTGATGTCCATCTTCATTTGCTTGCTTCTCCCCGGCCCGCGGCCTCCAGCTCCCTGATGCGTCGACGCAGGTCCTCTAGCTGGCGGACGATGGCGGCGGCTTTCTCCCACTCCCGGTTCTTCATCATCGGGAAGAACCCCGTGTAGTGCCCCGGCGTCGTAATCGAGCCCGACACTACGGTTGCCGGGCCGATGACGCAGCCATCCGCGATCGACAGATGTCCGGCAATCCCGGCGGATCCGCCAATCATGCAGTTACGGCCGATTCGGGCACTGCCCGCCACGCCGACACACCCGGCCATGACGGTGTTGGCACCGACAAAGCAGTTGTGGCCAATCTGGATCTGATTGTCGAGCTTGGCGCCAGACTCGATCACCGTGTCACCCATCGTGCCGCGGTCGATCGTCGTATTGGCACCGATCTCAACATCGTCGCCGATCACGACGCGTCCGAGTTGCGGAATCTTGATCCAGCGGCCGTCAAGCGGAGCAAAGCCGAAGCCGTCTGCACCGATCACAGCGCCGCTATGGACGATGCAGCGCTCGCCCAGCGTGCAGTCGTCGAGCACGACCGCGCGCGGGTGGAGGCGGGATTCCGCGCCAAGCACTGCGCGCGCGCCGAGGTGGGCGCCCGGGCCGATGCTCGCACCGCGACCCACCGCGGCACCGGCACCCACAAATGCGCCAACGCCCACCGAAGCTGCCGGATCGATGCGCGCCGTCGGATCAATGCCGCTGCCGGACTCGATACCCGCCGTGGCGGCGTTTGCGGGGTGCAGCAGCTGCGTCGCGAAAGCGAACCAGGCATACGGAGCGTCGACAACCACGAGCGTGCCGGGTTCAGTACGCGCGTCCAGCGCATCGGCATCCTGCGCGGTGACGACGATCGCACCGGCCCGCGACGTAAGGGCTTCGCTGCGGTAGCGCGGGTTAGCGAGAAATGCGAGGTCGGTCCCGGACGCGGAAGCCAGCGGCGAAACTGAACAGACGCGCCGCTCCGCGCTGCCGCGCAGCGCAGCGCGCAGGCGGCCGTTCGTGCGTTCGACGATGGCGGCTGTCAGTTCGGACAGCGACAGTCCGCCCGAGGTCATCCGGCCTACTTCGCGCTGTTGAGAGCGCGCAGCACCCGCTCCGTCATGTCGATACGCGGATTGAAATAGACCGCTTCCTGAACGATGAGGTCGTACTTCTCCTGCTCGGCAATCTGGCGAATGATGCGATTGGTCCGCTCGAGCAGACCCTGCAGTTCCTCGTTGCGGCGCTGGTTGAAGTCCTCGCGGAACTCGCGCTGCTTGCGCTGGAATTCCCTGTCCATTTCCGCCAGCTCACGCTGCCTGCGGACGCGATCGGCTTCGGACATGATCGGTCCGTCCTTCTCAAAGCGCTCCGCCGCCGACTTGAGACGCGCGCCCATTTCCTGCATGTCCTTGTCCCGCTTGGAAAACTCCGCTTCGAGCTTCTGCATCGCAGCGCGGGCCGGCTGCGAGTCGCGCAGGATCCGGTCGGAGTTCACCACGCCGACCTTCAGGTCCTGCGCATGGGCAAGCGGCGCTACAGCGAGCAGCGCGGTCAGGGCCATTGCCGAGAGGCATCTGATCATAGGGTGTCCCGCCTGCATCGAAGCGTTGAATTCTGCCACATCAAAATCCGGCGCCGATCTGGAACTGAAAGCGCTGGATCCGATCCCACGGCTCGGAATTCAGCGGGTAGGCGTAGGAAAGTCGCAGCGGTCCCATGGGCGAGATCCACGCAATGCCGATACCGACCGAGTAGCGAATGAGGCTAAGGTCGATGCCCGACGTTTCGCCGTAATACGGGCCAGTACAGTACCTCGCCGGGTCGGCAATGATGCCTGCAATCGGCGCTCCGACCTCGAAGATGCCGTTGCAGCCGGGTCCCCACACCTGACCCATGTCGAAGAAGGCAATCCCGCGCAGCGTCTTGTCCGCGCCTGGAACAGGAAGCAGCGCCTCGAAGTTTGCGCTGAAGCGCCGCGTGCCGCCCAGCGGATCGCCGTAGTAATCACGCGGGCCAAGCGTCGCTGCCTCGAAGCCGCGCACGCTGCCGATGCCGCCCAGATAGAAGTTCTTGAAGAACGGATACGGCTTGTTGTCGTAGCCATTGCCGTAGCCCAGTTCGGTATTGAAGGCGAGGCTCAGCCAGCTCGCAAGGGGAACGAACTGCTGGAACTGGTAGGTCAGCCGGTAGTACTGGAGATCGAGAAGCGGCAGCGCGAACTCGCCGAAGGCGCGCTGATAGCGACCGCGCGTCGGGATGATAAGGCTGTCACGGCTGTCACGGGACCAGCCCGCTGTCAGCGCCAGCGCGTCCGACGACTCGCCGAATTCCTGAACGTACTCGATGTAACGCGGCGGCGAGAATTCCGTCAGGTCGATCGTCGTGCCCTCATAGCGCAACCCCAGGAACACACGGTCGTACTCGGTGAAGGGAACACCGTAGATCAGCGCCGCGCCGCGAGTGCTGTAGCCGACGCTCGCCAGGCCCAGCTCGGCCAGGTTGGAATTGCGGTAATAGAGTTCCACCGTCCGGCTGATGCCCTCCGGTGTGATGTACGGGTCGGTGTGCGTGATCGAAAAGACGGTGTTGGACTTGCTGGTGTTGATCTCGAGCGCCAGCGCGTTGCCCGACCCGAAGAGGTTCTGCTGCGACAGCCCCGCGGTCAACACCAGCCCTTCGGAGCTCGAATAGCCCGCTCCGAGCTGGATGTTCCCGGTCGCGCGCTCCTTGACCGTCACATTGACGTCGACCTGGTCAGGGGCGGTCGGAACCGCGGGTGTATCCACCGTGACCGTCTCGAAGTAGCCGAGACGGTCGAGCCGCTCCTTCGACAGGCGCACCCGGTCGGCGTCGAACCAGCCAGCCTCGGCCTGGCGTATCTCGCGCCGGATCACCTCGTCGCGGGTGCGTGTGTTGCCCCCGATGTTGACGCGACGCACGTACACACGCCGTCCCGGATCCACCAGGATCGTGAACGCGACCTCGCGGGTTTCCCTGTTCGCATCCGGTACCGGGTTTGCGGTCGCAAACGCATACCCCAGCGTACTCATGCGGTCAGTCACTGCCTTGCCGATCGCGTTGAGCCGTTCGGCATTGAAAACGTCGCCGGGCTTCACCGTGATCAGCGCCTGCAGCTCCTCGTCGAGGCCGAGCAGTTCACCGCCGAGCTTGACGCTTGATATCGTGTAGCGCTCGCCCTCGAAGACGTTGATCGTGACCGCGATGTCCTTCTTGTCCGGCGTGATCGAAACGTTGACGGACTCGATGCGGAAATCGAGGTAGCCGCGATTCAGGTAGTACGAGCGCAGAGTTTCGAGGTCGGCGCCGAGCTTCTGCCGCGAGTACTGGTCGCGTTTGGTGTACCAGGAGATCCAGTTAGGCGTGGACAGTTCCATCTGTGAGCGCAGCGTACGGTCGCTGAACACGCTGTTACCGGTGAATTCGATGCTGCGGATCTTCGCGATCTCGCCTTCCTCGACCGCGATGGAGATGTTGACGCGATTGCGCTCGATCGGCGTGACCGTGGTCTTGATCTCAACGCCGTACAGCCCGCGCGACAGGTACTGGCGGCGCAGTTCCTGCTCGGCCCGTTCGAGCAGTGAACGGTCGTAGATGCGTCCGTCCGTCAGGCCGACATCGCGCAGGGACTTGAGCACTTGGTCTTTCTCGAATTCCGTAACCCCACTCAGGTTGATCGTGGCGATTGCCGGGCGTTCCTCGACGATGACGACGAGTACGTCACCGTCGACTTCGAGGCGCACATCCTTGAAGAGTCCACTGGCATACAGGGCCCGGATCGCCTGAATGCCGCGCTCGGGGTCGAAGCGATCGCCGACGCGGATCGGCAGGTAGGTGAAGACCGTGCCGGCCTCGGTGCGCTGAATGCCTTCGACGCGTATGTCGCGCACGACGAACTCCTGTGCGCTCACGCCGATGCAGTAGGTCGCAACGACAGCAGCCGCGATACGACGCAGTGCCAGCGGGACGCTGCGCCTAAATGACAAGCGGCGCTCCAACTCGATTTCCGATCATGCCGGGGTCAGGAGAGCAGCCGCATTAAATCGTTATAAAGAGCCAGCATGGTCAGCAGGCCCAGCAGCGCCACTCCGGCGCGCTGGCCCCACTCGATGACCCAATCGGCTGGCGGGCTGCCCTTGAGAATTTCGATCAGATAATACAGGAGGTGCCCGCCATCGAGCATCGGAATCGGCAACAGGTTCAGTACGGCCAGGCTGATAGACACCAGGGCGAGAAAATTCAGGAACGGCGCCAGTCCGATGCGAGCCGTCTGCCCGGCATAGTCCGCGATCGTCACCGGGCCAGACAGGTTCTTCCACGAGGCCTCGCCGGCGATCATCTTGCCAAGCATCTTGATCGAGAAGACTGCGGTGTCCCAGGTCTTGCCGGTTGCCAGCGCGACACTTTCCAGCGGGCCGTACTGCACCTTGATCAGCGCGGGTCTGTCACTCAATTCGGCTCCGATTCGCCCGATCTCGATGCCTTGCTCGTCGGCGACGCGCGCTGGCGTGACGTCAAGCGCCAGTACTTCGCCACCGCGATCCACTTTCAGATGAATCCTGCGGCCCGCGGCACTTCGGATATGCTCGATCAGATCGCGAGCCGAAGTCAGCGCGTCGCCATCCACTGCGAGGATCGTGTCGCCGACGCGCAATCCGGCGCGCGCCGCGACGCTGTCGCCGGCAAGACGAGTGATGCGCGGCGGTCCGCTATACGGCACGATGCCCAGGCGCGCGATCAGGTCGGTCTCCAGATCGGAAGTGGGCAGCTCGCCGGGCTCCAGGGTCAAATCGCGCCGCCGCTGATCCGCGCCTTCGACTCCGATCTCAATCGGTGCACGCGCTACGGCTTTTTGCAGCAGCAGCCAGCGCAGCTCGTTCCATGAACGGACTTCATCACCGTCGACATCGATCACCGTGTCGCCGGCTTCGATGCCGGCGCTGGCCGCCGCAGACGCTGCGGGTGGCGTGCCGAGCATCGCTCGCGGCTCGAAGACGCCGATGACATTCAACGTCCAGTACACGAAGACCGCGAGCAGCAGGTTGGCCACAGGACCGGCGAGCACGACTGCAATGCGTTTCCCGACGGTCTGCCGGTTGAAGGCGCGGGCAGCCTCCTCCTCGGAGGCTGGAGCCGCCTCGGGATCGCGCTCGTCCAGCATGCGCACATAGCCCCCGAGCGGAAGAGCCGATAGGACCCACTCGGTGCGATCCGGCCCGCGCACCCAGCGTGCCACCGGACGTCCGAACCCAATTGAAAATCGAAGGACTTTCACACCGCACCAGCGAGCCACCCAGTAGTGGCCCAGCTCGTGGATGACGATCAGCACGCCGAGCGTCACCAGGAAAGCAACGATGGTGGTCATCAGGTTCATTTGATTCCTC
>Ga0055461_10000222_pt1 | contig 10518 bp, 10 predicted proteins | sample Joice_ThreeSqB_D_FD_57688 | JGI IMG/M metagenome (GOLD analysis project Ga0055461, IMG submission 57688) | Wetland microbial communities from San Francisco Bay, California, USA, that impact long-term carbon sequestration - Joice_ThreeSqB_D1 | ecosystem: Environmental > Aquatic > Marine >...
TGACACCTGACACCTAAAACCTAGAATTATGATAAACGCTTACCACTTCTTAGGGGCATGAATATGCTTGATTGCCTATCTTTTCCCAAGCAGTTGCTCCTGTACCCGCCGGCTGATAGTCCTGGCCGCTTTGTGGGTTGCTTCGGTAAGTACCTGCATCTTTTTGTCATCCAGATTTGCTTTGAATCCGACAGCCCAGATGGCCGATCGCAATTGCCCCAATCCAACCAGCGGTGATGCCACGGCTCTGACTCCCAGAATGTATTCCTCATCATCCACGGCATACCCTTTTTGCCTGACGTGATCTAGCTCATCGAAATACAGATCCATATCTACAATGGAATTGTCCGTAAAGCGGGGCAGCCCCTTTGATCTGACCATCTTCGCCGCCTGATCCCCGGCCATGGATGCCAGAAAGACCTTGCCGACCGCTCCAGCGAACAGGGGGATAGTTGAACCTACCGGGGCTGTAATATTAAGGTCTCTTTTTGATTCAACGATGTCCAGGATGGTTACCTGGTCCCAATTCAGGATGCCCAGAAAAACCGATGTCTGGGTCTTTTCCATCAGTTCCTCTGTGACCGGTCTGACCGAAGATTGCAGATCAATCTGGGAAAAGGCCGAGCGGCCGATTTCAAGGAGGGCAAAGCCCAGTTTATATTTTTTTGTCAGGGGATCCCGCATAGCAGCCCCCAGTTCCTCCAGGGCCGAGGTCATGCCATGGACCGTGCTTTTGGCCATTTTGAGTTTCTTTGCCAGATCGCTCACACCCATGCCATCTTTGGATGACGAAATGGCACTCAGAATTGCAAAAGCCTTTTTTACCGAAGGTGCCCCATACTTTTTCATATTATCGTTCACCATAATAAACTTATTAGAAGGATATAATTCAAGCCTTTGTTTGTCAACAAAGATTTTATATTATCCTTTAAATTCGCAAGTTAGGTGTAAATTAGATAATTTTTGGATTTATATTTAATTAGAAAAATACGCAACAGATTATGATGCTATCAAGATAAAATTCATAATACTGAACATGGTCTTATTCGACTGCACCGGCAGTTTAACGGATTCTGATATGACTAATACCATCGGTTCATCCAGATGAACTAAATCAGTGATTTTGAAATTTTAGGCCAATGATACTATTTCGATTACGACCGGCAATTGAGGTTCGTATTTCTAATATTTGCCCAAAAAATAACTAAAAGCGATATTTTCACTTGATCAATAGGGTTTGTCATGGTATGGATTGCTTGAATTGAACAGTTCATGATAATGAACCTTAGCGAAAAATGAAGACTTAAAGGAGGCGATCATGCCAACAAAACCAAAAGGCCAGTCAACATCCGAAAGCCTGCTCAAGAAGCGCACCTATGGCAAGTTCAGATGCCACAATCCCAGCTGCATGGAAAGAATTCAGCCGGGTAAGGGTGAAAAGACCGCCAAATGCCCGACCTGTGGCATGGAATACCGGGTTCATTGGGTTAATCCCACCTTGCCCCGTATTCGGGGACCGGTCTGGGATGTAAACCGCAAACTGGCGGAAGAAAAATTAAAAGAGAAGGGAGTAATCTGATATGGCACTAAACAGGAAGATAGCATATATCGATCTGACCACAGGTGATATCCAGACAAAGGCTATCCCGCTTGCGGTCAGAAAGAAATTTTTGGGAGGCCGTGGTCTGGATGCATATCTGCTTTACAACCATACCAAAAAGGGCTGTGACCCTCTGGGGCCTGATAATGCCCTGATGATCAGCGGCGGTATCCTGACGGCCACCTGTGCTTCAGCCACCTCAAGAACGCACATTATGGCCAAATCGCCTCTGACCGGAATGCTCGGCAGCGCCAATATGGGCGGTTTCTTTGCCCCTGAATTGGCCTGGGCCGGCTTTCACCACCTGGTCATCAAAGGTAAAGCCAAAAATCCTTCTTACATCTATATCCACAACGGCGAGATCGAAATCCGGGATGCCCGCGGTATCTGGGGCCAATCCGTAACCGACGCCCAGTGGTCCATCCGGCAAGAGATGGGGGATGAGGAAATCAAAAGCTGCGTTTGCGGGCCCGCCGGAGAGAACCTGGTACGGTTTGCCAATGTTATGACCGGCGTGAAAAATGCCGCCGGCCGGACAGGCATGGGGTGTGTCATGGGAAGCAAAAATCTCAAGGCCGTGTCGGCTAGAGGCACCATGGATATAGAGATAGCCCACCCGGTCGAAGCCCTGGAATACAATAAAGGCTTCATATCCCAGATCACCAGCGCCAAGGTGAATCAGACCCAGGGAACCCTGGGAACGCCTTTTATCTGGGGTGCCACCAATTCCTGGGGTGGTGTCAGAACCCGCAATTTTCAGTACAACCAGTGCGAATATTCCGATGATATCGAGCCCGAGCGCATCGATGAGATTTGTGAAGAGACCATGGGGCCCTACCATATGACGGGCTGCTTTGGCTGTCAGGTGCATTGCCGGGCCCAGTATAAAATCCCGGAAGGTCCCCTGGCGGGAAAATATGACGAAGGCCCGGAATACACCTCATTAGGTGCCTTCGGAGCGGAGACGGATACGCCACGGGCGCTGACGGTTCTCACCGGCAACCACCTCGTCGATCAGTTCGGGATGGATAATCTCGAAACCGGCAGCCTGATTTCCTGGGCCATGGAGCTTTACGAGCTGGGCATCATTACCGACAAGCAGACCGATGGACTGGATTTAAGCTGGGGCAATGATGAGGCGGTCCTCGAGATGGTCGAACGGATTGCTTACCGCAAAGGTTTTCTTGGAGATGCCCTTGCCGATGGCGGAATTCCGGCCTCAAAGAAGATTGGTAAAAAGTCTTTCGATTATCTCATCCAGGTCAAAGGCATGAGCAATCTGCATTCGGATGAAAGGGCCACGCCGGCACTGGCACTCAATGTCGCCACGGCATCCAGAGGTTCGGATCATTTGAGGAGCCGACCGGCCATTGATCTCTATCATTTACCCGAAGAGGTTCTACGAAAGATCTACAGCAACCCGGTTGCCTATGACGGGCCGTTGAGCTCCGAGCATACGGAATACATCGGCAAACCGTGGCAGGTCTTCTGGCAGGAAAACTTATACATGGGTGTCGACTGCCTGGGCATCTGTAAATATCATACGGTTTTTCTGGGTGTCACACTGCCGACCTTCGAAGAATGGTCCAAAGTGCTCTATTTTAACACCGGTATCGAGATGACCCCCGAGGAGATCTGGGAAGTCGCCCGGCGCTGCAACATGATCGAAAGGCTGTTCAACTTAAGGGAAGGGTTGCAGAGGAATGATCTGGAGAAAGGCGATATGCTGAACCACCGCTATTTCGATGAGCCTTGCAGAAGGGGGGCTCTGGATGTCATCGGTATATCGATTGATAAGAAAAAATTTGTCAAGATGGTGGATGAATTATATCGGCATCAGGGTCTGGATAAAAACGGTGTTCCAAAACCGGAGACTCTGGAAAGTCTCGGCCTGGAAAATGAGCCGTCCCACTTAGTGTAACCGTTTTATTTTAGGAGAAGATAAATGGCTAAAGTATTATATGTAGATCACGAAAAATGCACAGGCTGCAGGCTTTGTGAGCTTGTATGCGCTGTTTCGCATGATGGAATATCCAATCCTGCCAGAAGCCGGATCCGGGTACTGAAGTGGGAGGCCGAGGGCATTTATATTCCCATGACCTGTCAACAATGTCAGGATGCACCCTGTCTGAATGTTTGTCCGGTCAAGGCGATATCTCGGGATGAGGAACTGGGTCGCGTCAGCGTTGACTATAATACCTGCATCGGCTGCCGTTCCTGCGTCAGTGTCTGTCCCTTCGGGGCCATGAATTTTAATGCCACCGATCGGCGGGTCCTCAAGTGCGATGTCTGTGACGGTGATCCGCAATGTGTCAGGTTCTGTGATGTGAAAGCCGTCGACTTTATAGAAGCGGGTGAGGTGGCCATTCGAAAAAGCCGCAAGGCTGCCAAGCGGGTATCGGATGCCGGTAAACAGGCTGCTGATTTGCAGGCTCTGATTTAGCTACAATCTTCAGCCCTGCGTTCGTAATTAAATTCCAGGGGAGGTTTCCGTCTTATGCGGAGACCTCCCTTTATATTTCAGTTTCTTATTCCTGCCTCCGACCAAAAGACCGTTTCGTTGCTATTCCTTTCCAAGCTATCATTATATTTATCAATGGAATGCTCACATAGAAAGAAAAAACAAATGAATCTACCCAATAGCAGCGCAAGCAGCGGGAAGAAAATGGCCATTATCGCCGGCTATTTTGAGAACGAAAATTATGGTCTTCTGGGCCCGCAAATGGCCGCTACCATTATCCAGGACCATGCGCCCTATGAGTGTATCGTCGTCGCTGTTACCAGAAAGTATGACAGGGCTGCTCTCAAGAAAAATCTGGCGGATTATTTTGGCACCGCAAGACCGATCGTCGGGTTTTCTGCTCTGAGTGGTCGCGAGGATCTTTTCACCCTGGCCAAAGAGTTGAAGGATGAAGGCGCTGTTACCATACTCGCAGGACCGCAGGCCAATGTTGATTTTTCAGGTGAGAGGAAATGGCAGGATCACCCGCATCGATTTAAGGGTCTGTCTGAAAATTTCAACTTTGGTTTGCAAGGGCCGGCGGAGCAGGTGGTCAAGCTATTGAATGGGCTCGATGGAAATGACTGGTCGCAAATCCCCGGTCTTTTGTATGTCGACCGCAATGGCAATCTCATACAAAATCCGTCCAATGCCTGGGACCCCAGGTATCTCGGAAAAATGCGCTGGAATAATATATACAAAACGGCCGGGGACGTGATTGTTCCTTTTAATATCAGCGAGGGTCAGGTTCTGCAGCACCTGGGCTGTCCCCACGCAGCCCGGACTACCCCTTTGGAGATAGATTATCCTGTTTCCATAAGCGAAGGCCGGGGAAAGCACATCAAACTCGACATAAAGGGGTGCAGTTTCTGTGATGTGGCTGCCGACAAGGGATTTCACCGAAAACTGGATAAGGAGAAAGTGATCAGTCAAATACGTTGTCTGCCGCAAGCCGAAGACGGCAGGAAAATACCCTTTGAACTTATCAATGAAAACCCTCTGCCAACTCTCTCCGCCTTACTGAAAGAAGTCAGTTTGCGAGGTATAGGGCTTTCACAAATTAATCTCACCTTGAGAGCAGACTGGCTGGTCGCAGGAATTCAAGATTTAAAAGAGGCGCTGCGGATAGCCGGTGAGTCAGGTGTTTATCTGCTTTTGAGCTCCATTGGTTTTGAATCCTTTGACGATACCATATTGAAAAACCTCAACAAGGGGCTGAATGTCAAAAAAAATATCGACGCTATTCGCCATATCCGGCAGCTGAAAGAAGAATTTCCCCACCAGTTGGGATACGCTAGCAGAGAGGGCGCCATTCACGGGTTCATACACCCCACGCCGTGGGATACCGGAGAAACGGCGGCAAACATTCAAAAAAACATTTATATTTATGGCCTGCAGAACGATATCCTACCCCCTCACAGTACTCCCCTGATTATCCACCATGCATCCGGCCTGGGGCATTGGATCAGAGAGATTGAACGCAGAGAAGAAATCTGGTTTAAGCGCTTCGGCTCGATTATCGGCTGGTGGGAGACGCCTCAGCGTAGTGGTTGACCAGTCTAACAAGACCTCAGCGAGAAGTATGACACTCGAGGACTGTTCGGATAGACAAACTTTATTTTGGTACTATATTGATTTTATCTTGTAAAGCGCAAGCATGACCAAAAGGCCATAAGCAATTTACAATGCCGGAACATCACAAATAGGCAAGTATATATTGGGAGGGACTCACAATGGCAAATATACTTTCAAACACGGATGGTGGTCTGATTACCGCTGACAACTCGGTTGTAGTCTTCATTGACCATCAGCCCCAGATGGCTTTTGGAGTTGCGAACATTGAACGCCAGCAGCTTCTCAACAATGTCGTTATGCTGGCCAAAGGGGCAAAGGAATTTGGCGTGCCGGCGATTCTCACTGCCGTGGAGACTGAATCCTTCAGCGGTTACATCTGGCCGCAGTTAATGGACGTTTTTCCAGGGCAGCAGCCCATTGAACGAACCAGCATGAACGCATGGGACGATCTTGCATTCCGCGAAGCGATTAAAGCAACCGGTAAGAAAAACATCCTCATCGCCGGTTTGTGGACCGAGGTGTGTGTCACCTGGCCGGCGCTCAACATGCTCAGCGAGGGATACAACATATATATTGTGGAGGATGCTTGCGGGGCGACCTCTCAGCTTGCACACGATGCTGCGATACGCCGTTGCCTGCAGGCCGGAGCGGTCCCGATGACCACTATTGCCACTGTGTTGGAGTTCCAGCGAGACTGGGCGAATCGAGAACATTACGACGCCCTGCTGAATATTTTCCGTGAACATGGTGGAGCTTACGGAGATGGTATCGAGTACGCTTACACGATGGTACACAAGGCACCGCAGTCCGCGAAGAACCCTCATGTATTAAAAGAATAGATCTGGCACCAGCGATGCGGCAGGTAACCCTCGAGGGCTTATCTGCCTTGGGAGCTTAATTATGAGGGTACAAACACATGTTGCCATCACACGCATGGTGAAACCGGGTTGTAGAGAAGCCTTCGAAAAAGCGATTCGCACATTTTTTGCTGATTCGCTGGGAGAACCAGGCTCAATGGGGGTTCAGCTTCTGAGCCCTTTGCCTGGATCACAAAACCGCACTTACGTTCCGGCTTTGACCTGGGTTGTAATGCCCACGCTGATCCGGCTGCTGCGGCCGTGGCTGATACGGCCGGCAGATACATACTCGAGAGAAAGGAACGGATCATGAAAACAGATCTTGTTTTATATAATGGGAAAATTACCACCCTGAACGCGCAGCAGCCGGACGGCCGAGCATGTTAGACCGGCTGTGGCTGAGGCGTTTAAGCTCTCGTTAATGAGAGGGGAGGAAAAAGATGATCGATGTAATTGAAGCCCAGGAACGCCACTTTTCGGATTTTGGTTGGCTCAAGACCTACTGGCTTTTCTCGTTTTCCAGCTACTTTGACCCTCACAACGTCCAGTTTGGAGCATTGCGGGTATTCAACGATGATATTGTTGAAACGGGAACCGGATTTCCTACCCACCCCCATGAAGAAATGGAAATCATAACGATTGTTCTTAACGGTGAGATGACCCATGAGGACAGTATGGGCAACAAGGCTGTCATCAAGGCAGGGGACGTGCAGAGAATGTCCGCCGGCACCGGTCTGACGCATTCGGAATTCAACCTGGCTGACGAGCCCGTCCACTTCTACCAGATTTGGATCTACCCGGACATGACCGGCCTTAAACCCACATACGACCAACGGTCGTATGAACCGTTCGAATGGAAAAATACTTTGCTTCCGGTTGCCTCCGGCCAGAACTTGCCGGATGTTGTAACCTTCCACACCGATGCAACCATTTACCGTTGTGAACTCGACCCGGGACAGCAGGTCGCATTTGAGAAAACGGAGGGGCGGCGGCTTTTCGTTTACGTCACGAAGGGCAACGTATCCGTAAACGGGCAACAAATAAGTACGGAAGACCAAGCCCGCATCGACATTGATGAGCCGCTGGTGCTTGAAGCGGTTCATGGTAGTGAGTTCATGCTCATTGATATCCCTTCATGCAAAGGCTGGGGATATAGCGATGAAACGCTGCGAGGGGGAAAGAAGCGCGGATAGAGCCATTGATTTTAAAAAAACTATTCACTTAACTATAGGGGGGTAGTCTATGAGCAACGATATTAAGTTTGATTATGTGACGACTGAAAGATTGATGACGTGGATGGAGGAGAAAAAGCCTTTCTTTTTGATCCACACGCTGACAAATGCTCATTTTCAAAAGTGCCATCTGCCGGGTGCAAAAAACGCATGTGTTTTTGAAGTGACCTTTATGGAGCAAATGCACTCGATCACGGATGACAAAAATGCATTAATCATTCTTTACGGATCAAGCGAGCGATCCATGGATGCCTTCACTGCTGCTGAGAAACTGCAAACCACTGGATATCGGCGGGTTATGATTTTGAAAGGCGGTATCGAATCTTGGCGTTCGGTGGGCTATGCCCTCGAAGGTAAATCCGTGGACATCTCCGGCGATCCTGAAACCCAACTCGTGCTGCAGGACGGAAAATACCGCATCGATACGGATCAAAGTATTATCGAATGGGTCGGCCGAAATCCAAACACCAAACACTTCGGAACTGTCCGCATATCCGAAGGTCAGATTCAAATTGTGGATAACGCCATCACGGGTATTGCTGAAATTGATATGAATTCAATCGAAAACATAAACCTGGAAGGAGATGAGCTCCAACCGGTGTTGGTATCGCACCTAAAATCGGAAGATTTTTTCCTGGTAAAGGCTTTTCCCGCAGCAAAATTTATCATAAACGGAGGCGAACTCGCCGAAAAGCCTTATCTGAGCTTACCAAATTATGAAGTGGACGGAACTCTGGATCTCAGAGGTGTTAAAGCAGATATTTCCTTTTCAACGACCATAGCCAATACTGATGACAACGGACTGGTTGCTGAAGCGCATTTCGACATTGATCGAACCCGTTGGAATGTTATCTACGGATCAACCCGGTTTTTTGAAAACCTTGGAATGCACCTCGTCTTTGATCTCATCAGTTTTCAAGTGAAAATTCTTGCAAAGAAATAAAGAATTTTTAGGCTTTTATTGCACTATGAGGTCCACACATTTTAACGATTTGAGGTTTCGGCTATAAGTCCAACGTATTGAAAAAGTTAACCTTCCATTCGCTAATCTCAACTTTTTTGACTCCCCCAATAGATTCGATGGCACGTATGTTACACTTTTGGATAAGCCAAAATTTGTTCTATTGGCTGATGAATTATACAGCAAAATTTATAGAGTCGCTAAAGTGTCTGTTTTCTGAGTTTGGGCTTTATTATTCATGAGCATATCTGAAACAAAATTCTACCATCTGAAAAAACTTCAACTCAAGGCAGAGGATGGGCTTTGAAAAAATCCCAGATTACGTCATCGGCTTTGATTTTATCGGTTGTTTTACCTACCCAGCGTTCCGGCAGAATGCTATTGCCTCCTGGCCATGTGTGACCTGCCCCGGAAATAATGTAAAACACCACTGTAGACGCTTCATTGCAATCAGGATAAACCCTTCCTATGATGCTGTCCTTGTTATATATTGTTCGGGGCACGCTTGCGCATTGCAGGGCGGCGGCCCACCTTTTAATTTGATCCTGTACCGGAGGCTTGGCCCGGCCGCCCAGTTTATACCCCCCGGTCGCCAGCTGCGGCACACCGCCCTCGAGAGGGTTGAGGGTATCCTCACTGCCTGTCATGTACAAAAGCGGCACGGGCCGATCCAGTTGCAGGTTCTGATTCCACAGTGCGCCAGCAACCGGTGCGATGGCGGCAATCCGGTGGGGTAACTCCTGACCCAGCCGGTAGGCCATGCTGGCGCCGTTGGAAAAGCCGGTGGCATATATACGCTGGGGATCGATGGGCAGACGGCTGTTCAAATCGTCGATGACGCTGTCGATATAACCAACATCGTCGACATGGGTGTTGAACCTCATTGATCCGTCATTCCAGAGTTGTGGATTATGTCTGAAATTAGCTGGTTCCGACTGGTCCCGCCGGGATGCCTCGGGAAAAATCAGGATAAAGCCGGCTTGGTCGGCTTTTTCGGCCCAGCCCGTCTCCCGCATGGCGGCTCGCCCGGTTCCGCCTCCACCATGTAACATCATTACGACTGCCGCCGGTTTACGTCCATTGAATTCTTTAGGTACATATAAGAGGTATTCACGTACAATTCCTTCATGATTTAAGGCTATGGTGTAGATACCGGTTTCTAAAATTTTCGGTGGTCCTTTACTGGTTGGCCCGGACAACCCAAGTTGACAGCTTGACAAGCCTATTGTACAGAGCAAAACGGCAAACCATTGCCCGGCAGTTTTTTTCATACCGGTCGTGCTTTCCATAATTTCTGTCTCCTAGAAAACAAACGCCTATCTCTGGCAGGCTTGCATGTTTTTTAATCCGCTTAATCCTGTCTCCCTTGATATCAAACACCAAGCGATTCGACCAGCAACTTTTCTATGGAGCTCCTGATTGAAGACACCGGCACCCATAAGACAGGTGTATAGGCTTCGAGGATGCAAATGAATGATATATTTTGCTCCAATCGAATCCAAGCTAAAATTTTGTATGCCCGAGGAAGAAGCCTTTGTATTGCAATTGAGTTAAAATTTGCATCTTTATATCTGAGCAGAAGCACTCCTTAAGTCAAGACTGAAAATAGGGATTTGTCAAATCGGTACTTTTGAAATACTCATATGGAAATCGTAAATGTTTTCAGATCCCAAAATTGATGAACTCGTAAAAAGTCATCTTCTGTTCCTTTACGTCATTCCGGCGAAAGCCAGAATCCAGTGATTTCAATATGTTATGGATGTCGGATCAAGTCCGGCATGACGAATTCGAAC